>Ga0265295_1000716_pt1 | contig 64061 bp, 71 predicted proteins | sample Munlansysbiofilm_FD_192503 | JGI IMG/M metagenome (GOLD analysis project Ga0265295, IMG submission 192503) | Leachate microbial communities from a municipal landfill in Southern Ontario, Canada - Methane capture system biofilm | ecosystem: Engineered > Solid waste > Landfill > Unclassified ... | reverse complement strand
ATGACGATTGAAAGAATTTCACCTTTCTTGTTTGCGATTGATACCACAGTTACAATTGAAGGTGTTGAACTTGCTGTTAGTCTCTATTTAACAGAAATTGAAAATGGATTCTCTACCTCATATACCATCAACTTTCAAAATGTCATCGGTATAGTCAAATTTGATATCATTAAGGATAGTATAGATGCAACCTCATAATGGAGAAGATTTTCCTATTATTTTGACAAAAGTCATTTTATTAGGTGTATTAATTCTCACATGTTTAGTTCTCTTTATATTTGCTCCAAAACAGATTATCAGTAATGATTTTCCTTTTGTTGTTGCAACTTCACTTGCTATATCTGATGAATCGAATTTACTGCTATATGATTATGAAGTATATGCTACTTCCGATCGTTTTGAACAAGGATTAATAGATGATGTAACTGAAACTAAAGCTACATTTCGTGAACGTAATGAAATTATGGCAATCAAAGTCTATGGTTTGTCCAATCGCATCGAGTATAAGGAAGATTATATTGTTATTTATAATCAAGATACACCTGAATTGAACATTGAGTATTATTTGATAAAAGATATGATCTTCGATGAAATGAGTTTTCCATGTAGAACATTTATTGTATTGATTAATGATTTAAAACCTGTTGTTAACCATATTTACATAGGAGTTGTATTATTTATTACCTTAGCCATATTGGCACCAGCAACGATCAAATTTATAAAGTATATGACGATATTGGAAAGAATTAATAATAAATGACTACTCAACAAATTGAAGAGAAGAAAAAAAGAGTAAATGAATGGTTAATATAACCAAATATTCACTCTTTTTTATTATTATGCTCTAATATGACTAAGGCATAATAAGAATGCCTACAGCAATCAACACCAATGCCATAAACAGCAAGACGATGTTAAATGCTTTTTTACCCATCATTTTAATCATAGCTTTAGATTTCATGTTGTTATATAAGAACGGGAATTGTAAAACCATACCTACCAGTAGAAAAGCCCCATAAACAATTAAAAAGATTGCTAAATAATACATATTAACCTCCTATATCGTGATTCTTTTTCTATATTTTAAATAGAGTAAATAAATAACAGCACCATTCACTAAAAGTCCTAAGATGAAATAAATCCACGTTTCAGAAAGAAAATAAGACATGGGTATGAGTTCAAATGCTATCAATCTTGCTGGCCAAAAGCCAGGAAGTATGCTTAAGAAGAGTTCTTTCCAATCTGTGAGAAACAGTGCAGCTACAGGTGCTAATAGTATCAAACCCGATGCCTTCATAATGACAAAACCTTCGACTTTATTACTTGCAAAAGCATTGACTAGAAGAGCAATAATAGGTCCGTGAAGCGGTGCAAGTATTAATATAAAGATTAAATTGAACGGATCAACGATACTGATAAAACCACTTGTTATAACGATAAGCAATGTGCTAAGTACACCTAAAATATAAGAAATAATGATCTTAATCCATATGTAATGATTCACATTAATCGGTGTGATTTTTAACGATAAAATAACGTTATCATCTTGATCATCTAAAAGGGTAAAACCCGTAATGGCACCAAACATAAAACCATTTAAAAGAATAAAGAATAACGTGACGATGTGTGTCGCTATACCAGCACCTTGATCTTCTAAATATGGCATTAAGAAGTAAGCAACAATAGCCATAATGATAGGGTATGCCATTAAAAAGGTATACATCTTATCGCGAAGCATCAATTTAAGTTCATGTTTTAAGACACGCTTGAACATGATTACACCCCGCTTTGCTCGACTGCATATTCTTTGAATTTAGGTTTTACATAGAACTGATAACCCAAATATGCATATAGTGATAAAACAACAACAGAGACGAAAAATTTAAAATCAACAGCTAATCCAAATCCTGCTTCAATCACCTTAATAGCTGCTTGTGTTGGAACAATCAGTAAGATAGTATCCCATATATAAGCTTTTAAAATAAGATCAAAATAATGAAGAACAACAGGAATTGTAATCACAAATGAATAAATCATAACGTTGACTAAAAGTGTTGTAAAATCCTTTGAGTGAAAAGAGAAGACAAATCCTAAAAGACTGTGCATAAAAATCGATAGGGCAAGTCCAGGAATGATAATATACCATGTGACTTCAACTTGTTTCACGAAGAAGAAAGCTAAAATGACTAAAGTAGATGAAAACATGCTGTGAATCGTATTGGCAATCGCTTTAGATAAGATGAGTTCTTGGTTGGAAACAGGTGTCACAAGCATCGTTGAAAAAGTCGATTCTGTTTTCTCAAAGAACATAACAGATCCAATAAAGATAATAGACATCATTGTAGCATCAATAATGATGACAAAGGGTAGCATTTCCATGAGTAAATCATTATCATCTAAGAAGAATAGAAGTAAAAACCATACGGTTGCTACCAAAAATGAAACGGTTGTGACATGATATTTGGTCAGTCTAGAAAGTTCACCTTTGATTAAAATGAAAAGTTTACTCATGATTAAGTCCTACACCGGTAACCTGAATGAAGATATCTTCTAATGTCGTTTCACCACTGTGCAGTGTTTCAATATCTTTCGTCTTGAGAAGATTGATGAACGTTTCATTTTGTCCAATGTGATCCATGGGGAATTCTTCAATGACCGTCTTTCCATTTTCTTTATATTCTAACTTCATAATACGTTTACCGTATTTTATCTTTAAGTTTCTAGGACTATCCATCTCTTTGATTTGACCATTAACAATAAAAGCGACACGATCACAAAGTTGATCAATATCAGCCATGATGTGGCTTGTGATAAAGACAGTTCCTCCGCTTGCTCTAAATTCACGAATCATATCCTTTAGGATCATCGCATTTGCAGGATCTAAGCCATTGGTAGGTTCATCTAAAAAGAGCATTTGTGGTGAATTAAGCATAGCTCTAACAAAGTTAAGTCTGATTTTCATCCCTTTCGAATACTCAGAAACCATTTTATCCCGATCATCCCAAAGACCTAGACGTTTCATCAATGCTTCAACATCATAATTTCTTTTATAGAGTTTTAAGAAGAAGTTGATGTTTTCCATAGCTGTCATCTTTGAAAAATGAATAGGCATTTCAAAACTAACACCAATATCTTCAAAGAATGAATCATCAAGTTCTGCAATACTTTGACCATTATAAGAAATGATCCCTTGATAATTTTCTAAAAGCTTAATCAAAATCTTTTGAGTGGTAGATTTACCTGCACCACTAGGTCCTAAAAAACCAAAGATTTCTCCTTTTTGAATTTCAAATGAGAGTCCTTTTAAGGTTTCCTCCTTATTCTTAGGATAAGTAAAATGTAGTTGTTCAACTTTAAACATGGTCTACGATTCCTTTCTTTAAGATGTCAATAATCGCATCTGTTCTTAATTTTATGTCATCAAGTGATTCTGATGTATGGATGTAATAGTCTAAATTCATTTTATTCATGTAATCTAAGATACTTTCAGCTAAGAATCTTGCGTCTATGGAAGATCTAATACGTTTTTTTTGCTGGTCAATCTTAATTAATGATTCAAAAAACTGTATACCACTCTCATAAGATGCTTTGTATAAATCAGATGATCTAAACAAAGATGATTGGGTCATGTTGTATCCCGCTTTAACAAGTTCAGGATAGGCTTTAGCAAATTCGAAACCGCGGATGTATATCGCTTTAAAACGATCTAAAAAAGGAAGATCTTGACTCATGTCAAAGATGTCTTTGAAGAACTCTCCTTTTTTTTCAGAGATGACCATCGTGAAAAACATGTAAAGATCATCCTTATCAGAAAAATATTGATAGAATGAACCACGTGCTATTCCTGCATCCCTGATGATATTTGCTAAATTGACATGCTCATAAGGATGAAGCGAAAGTTCTTTAATGGTCGCTTCGATAATTTTCTCTTTTTTGTTAGGTTTTAACTTCATAAACGTATCTTTTGGCATATGTCCTCCAAAAATGACAACCTTGTCACATTTTGAGTATACGCCACATTTTTTACTTTGTCAACAAAAAAAGAGAATCCACGATGGACTCTCTTCATGTAGGTGATTTACTTTATTTATTCGTGATGGTGATGCTGACAGCCTTCGCGGTGCTTCTTGCGAGAAACTAAGACTTTATAAAGGTTGTCTTCAATTTTATAAATGTCAACATTTTCGATACCGGTTAACTGATTGACGTAAGTTACCATCTGATCACGATCTGTAAATAATTTTACTTCATTTTCAATACATTCATGGCGTCTTTGACGCATCTCATCATTTGCTCTTCTAAATTCATCTTTGATTTGCTCACGATTGATAAATATTCTTTTATTTTCCATAGTCTCACTCACTCTCTCTCACCTACACTTATACGATAAGACAAGAAGTGCTTTTTGTCAACTAGGATTTGGAACTTATTTTACAAGGTGAATTGAGTTCACGTCTAATCCAAATCAAACCGATTGAAATTAATGCTAAGGATATGAGTTTATAAGGTAAGCCAGCTAAGGGAAGAGCAACGACTGAAAATGCAATGCCTACTGAAGCGAAAAATGCGATCACGCACGATGTACATCCATATGTCAGGATACCAAATAAAACAGAGAAAAAGCCAAATGATTGTGCTTTACCTTCCTTGCCTTTAAGTTGAACCATGGCTGTTGATAGATTCATTAAAAATGCAGAAAGAAGTGACATGATGATGTTAATAAAAACATTGATAATCACAAGGAACAATCCATACGTTTCAATCATTTCTGTATAGGACATATTCAAATAATCGACAACAAAATAAATCAATAAAAAGATGGCAAAGAATAGACTTCCTTGTATGACAAATTTCTTGGTTTTTTGGAGTGAAAGAGCTTCGTTGAACATAAAATCATCCTTTACATTTTGATATATTTTAAGTATAACATAACAGGGTGTAAAAATGACAAACGATGCACTTCATCTTATCCATAGGATAAATCAAAAAAAGTATACGTTGATTTGTTGACATTCTTCGTATATTTTATATAATAGATGTGTTATAGTTTAACAAAAATGAACTATTGGTTTACAATATCTAAACAAATCATTATACACACTGGCTACCGTTTATCGGCAGTAAACAAGGAGGCAATCATGGCAGCATTAATTGAACTTAAAGACATCACAAAAGAATTTAATGGACAAGTTGTTTTACGAGGTATTGATTTGACCATTGAACAAAATGAATTTGTAACCCTGCTAGGACCCTCTGGTTGTGGGAAGACGACAACGCTGCGCATCATTGGTGGCTTTATTGAACCTTCCGCAGGTGAGGTCCTTTTTGATGGAAAAAGTATCTTGGATACCCCTGCTCACAAACGTCCTACAAATACCGTTTTTCAACGCTATGCCTTATTTCCTCATTTAGATGTTTTTGAAAATGTTGCTTTTGGTCTTCGTGTAAAAAATGATTCATTGGCAACACTCGGTAAAATGAGAGAAGTCACTGACTATTATCAACAACTGATTAAAAAAACAAAAGATAAAAGTGAAATAGCTACACTTAAACGTGAAATGAAAGAAAAGATCAGTGAAGTCAGAGATCCTAATAACGATAAAAAGAAACTGATTGCTGAACTTCAAAATAAATGTAATCAAAGTGACAATGAAAGTGAAAAGAAGTCTTTGAATGAAGAGATCAATGCCATTAAACAAAGCTTTGTCACGAAGAAAACGAAAGAAAAAGAAATTCAAGAAAAAGTGCAAAAATATTTAAAAATGGTTGGACTTGAAGGCTATGAAACACGTGCTGTGCATAAGCTTTCAGGTGGACAGCAACAACGTGTTGCAATCGCTCGTGCACTCATCAATGAACCAAAGGTTCTTTTGCTTGATGAACCACTCGCTGCACTTGATTTAAAGCTTAGACAAGAAATGCAATATGAGTTAAAAGAGATTCAAAGAAATTCAGGTATTACCTTTATTTTTGTCACACACGATCAAGAAGAAGCTTTGACTATGAGTGATAAAATTGTTGTTATGAATCATGGTGAAATCTTGCAGATTGGAACACCAGAAGATATTTATAATGAACCAGCCAGTAAGTTTGTTGCAAACTTTATTGGTGAATCAAATATTATGCCAGGTATTATGATTGATGATTATAAAGTACAAATTGATCATAAAGAATATCCATGTGTTGATAAGGGATTTGCGCGTAATGAAGCGGTTGATGTTGTCATTAGACCTGAAGACATCGACATTGTTAAGAAGGGTGAAGGGCATTTAACAGGTATCGTAGATTCTATTGCCTTTAAGGGTGTTCATTATGAGATTGATGTTAAAACAGAACATCGTATCTTCACCATTCATACAACTGATTATGCTGAAGAAGGATCAATGGTCGATATCTTATTTGGACCAGAAGATATCCATGTGATGGAGCAATCCTAATGCAAGAAGTCATTCATCAACAAAAAAAGAAGCGCAAATTAGAGTTTTATCTTGGAGTTCCTTATTACGCCGTACTCATTATCTTAGTTGTAATTCCCATCTTTTTAATGATTGTATCATCGTTTCAATACGATAATCAATCGGGAATTTTCCCCATTGGTTTTACCTTAAATCATTACCTTGATTTCTTAAAAGCAACTGCTTTTGTAAGAGCGATGACATCGTCACTTTGGATCGCATTAGCGACAACACTCGTCACCTTAATCATTGGATATCCTCTGGCATATCTAATGACTAAAATGAAGACGAGAACACAAATCACGATGCTTTTATTAATCAATGCACCTATGTGGATCAACATGCTTTTAAGAGTGAGAGCATTAGAACAAATTATGAGAATGTTTGCTCCATTTTTAATCGATTCATTTGCAGGTGTTGTGATTGGTTTAGTTTATGTTTATCTTCCCTTTATGGTCTTACCTATTTATGCAGTTTTATCTAAAATTGATTATAATCTTTTAGAATCTGCAGCAGATTTAGGTGCATCAAAGACGAAAACACTGATCAAAGTCATTATTCCTTTATCGTTATCTGGTGTATTATCTGGTATACTCATGGTCTTTTTACCAGCAGCAACGACCATTATCATTCCACAATATTTAGCACCTTCACAAAACATTTATATGATAGGTACACTGATAGAAAAAAGTATCATCAATAATGGACGCATATCTTATGCGAGTGCAGTTGCTATCGTCTTATCAGTTGTGATCTTAGGGATTGTTTATTACATCAAAAAATTGGATAAATACAAGGGGGTTAACAGCAATGAAAAAGAAGTCTATTAACCTACCCAATATCTTATTCTTAATTTTTGTTTTATTTTTCATTTACGCACCTATCGTCTCGATTGCAGTCTTTAGTTTTAACGAAGCTAATTCACTGACACGATGGAGCGGATTCACTTTTGATAGATATATTGAGCTTTTTACAGATCGCGAACTTTTTAACTGGTCAAATCCTAGAGAATCGATTGTCTTCATGACACTTTGGATTGCTGTATTATCCACGTTTGTATCGACTGTGATAGGTACATTAGCTGCGATTACTTTGACGCAGACAAAGCGTGTCATCAGAGATTTAACGATGACTGTCAATAATATCCCGATTGTGAGTCCAGAAATTATCACAGCAGTTTCGCTTCTTGTTTTATTTGGTGCTATGCAAATTGCACCATCTTACAATACGATGTTGCTCGCACATATCGCCTTTTCTACACCCTATGTTTTAATAACGGTCTATCCCAAGGTGAAAAGTTTAGATCCAAACATCGCAGATGCTGCCTATGATTTAGGTGCATCACCATTAAAAGCTTTAATCAAAGTTATCTTACCTCAAATTAAAGTTGCGATCATAGCAGGTGCAGCAATCGCATTCACTATGAGTTTTGATGATTTTATCATCAGTTACTTCGTTGCTGGTTCATCTGGCGACAAAAATATATCAATTTATTTATATACAAACCGTCTATCACCCAAACCGATTATTAATGCACTTTCAACGATTATTTTGGTGATTATCGGTGGTAAGATTATGTATGACTATTTCAAATCTGGTAAAAAAATGGAGGAATTAGAATGAAAAAAGGATTATTACTAATTGTTTTACTCGCGTTTGTCTTTACACTTATTTCATGTGAGCAAGGACCAACACTACGCTTATATAACTGGGGAGAATACATTGATGATGAACTCGTCCAAGCATTTGAAGAAGAATCAGGCATTCGTGTAAAGCAGATTGCATTCGATTCCAACGAAGTAGCCATCACTCAGATCAAAGGTGGCAATCAATACGATTTAGTTGTTCCAAGTGATTATGCGATTGAACAGCTTGCTATAGAAGAATTAATCGTTTCTATTGATTGGAGTAAAATTACAACATTCAGTAAAGATACGGACTTAGCAGATGGTTTAAGCAGTATTTTAGCAAATGTCAAAAACGATGCAACTGACAGCTTTGATTTACTTGAATATGCAGTACCTTATTTCTGGGGTAATGTTGGAATTCTCTATAATACAGATACCGTAAATGAAAATGATCTTGATGGTTGGGATACCCTCCATTTAAGTGATACGTATGAAATAGCCTTTTATAATAGTGCAAGAGATGCTTTTATGCCTGCCCTAAAGGCAACCGGTGCTTTAACGATTAATCATCCAACAACTGCTGAGTTTAATGCAGCTGTCACATGGTTATCAAATGGTTTAACCGCACAGGTATCAGTAATTACTGATGAGATTTTTGATGCGATGTTAGATCCAGCACGCTATGATATGGCAGTTGCTTATTCAGGTGATGCGAATTACTTGATGAGTGAAAATGATAAACTTGGTTTTTACGTGCCAGAAGAAGGAACCAATGTATGGATGGATGGTTTTGTCATTCCTAAGGGTGCTGAAGAAGATTTAAGTTATGCGTTCATCAATTTTATGATGGACTACGAAAACGCAAAACAGAATACGGAATATGTCGGTTATTCAACACCAAGAAAAGATGTATTTGATGAAATGATTTCAGCTGGCGGAACATTCGAAGATTATGCGGATTCGTATGATGTAAGAATTAACGCAAATGACGAAGTTTATCGCTATAATGAAGATTTAAAACAACAAATGGATGCTAAATGGCAAGAAATTTTAGCAAACAAAGGCTTTGATCAAGATGAAGGACTAGGAACTGGAACGTTGATTGCTATTGTTGGTGTGGGTCTCCTCATTGTGACATCAGCAGTTTTAGGTGTCATTAAAAAGAAGAAAGCAGTATAAGAAATAAGTGATGAATTCCAATCGGATTTCATCACTTTTTTTAATTGAATTTTTATTTCACGAATAAATTCTATAAGTATGATGAGTTTGTCTTATATAAACAGCAAACGATATATATAACATGAGGAAAAAGGGCTAGTGCAGTCATGTCATGAAAACAAAGAATAAATTAAATCTCAAAAAACGCTCATGAAAAATAATGATCATAATAAGTGAAGAACTTTACATTTATGGTTCTTTTTAAATTCCTTTCTTAATTACTCTTTTGAAACAACATAAGTATACTTATGATGCACTCGCTGAAAAATATTGACAACACTCTGATTACATGATAGAATCAAATCAAGAATAAACAGTGTCCGCAAATATAGACGTCATAATTACCAAATCATAAAACATGCCGCATAGTCTAATGAATCTTAATAAAATTCAAGACGAACTGATAGGTTAATATATGGAAAAAACGGTCTGGACTTGAATGACTTATCATAAATATATTGATGAACATATAGGAGGAAATATAATGAAATATTTTATTCATGATGACTTTTTACTGAGTACTGATGTTGCTAAAACACTTTATCATGAACATGCTAAGAAGATGCCAATCATTGATTATCATTGCCATCTTGATCCGAAAGAAATATACGAGGACAAAACATTTAGAAATCTCTCTGATGCATGGCTATCAGGAGACCATTACAAATGGCGTTTGATGAGAGCCAATGGCGTAACCGAAGACTTTATCGCTGGAAATCGTTCTGATGAAGAAAAGTTTATGAAATGGGCTGAAGTAGTTCCTCAATTGATAGGTAATCCACTCTATCACTGGACGCATTTTGAATTGAAACGTTTTTTTGCTATCGATGAATTACTTTCACTAAAAACAGCTAAAGAAATTTATGATCAAGTTAATGTTAAATTATCAAAATTATCTACAAGAAAACTTATTGAGATGAGCAACGTTGATATCATATGCACAACAGATGATCCAACAGATCAATTAGAGTGGCATGAAAAGCTAGAGGTTGATCCAACATTTAAAACGAAAGTTCTACCAACATTTAGACCCGATAAAGCGATTAACATTGAACTTTCTTGGTTTCAAGACTGGATTATCAAATTAAGCAAAGTTGTTGGTTATCAATTATCAAGTCTTGAGCAATTAAAAAAAGCGCTCATTGAACGCATTGATTATTTTCATCAACATGGGTCACGTCTATCTGATCATGCACTAGATGTTGTTTCCTATGAAAAAGCAACTGATGTAGAAGTTTCTGGAATATATGAAAAAGCATTAAAGCATGAATTATTAACTTCAACTGAAATTGATAAATATAAAGGACATATTTTAGTTTTCTTAGGTCAAGAGTACCATAAGCGTGGATGGGTTCAACAATATCATATTGGTGCTTTGCGTAATCTATCTGAACGAAGCTTAAAGATTTTAGGCCCTGACACAGGATTTGATGCGATCAATGATGGATTGATTGCCAAGCCATTATCACATTTGTTGGATGCACTCGATCAAACAGGTGAACTTCCTAAAACGATTGTATATACCTTGAATCCTCGAGATTTTGAAGTCGCTATCACGATGATGGCAGCTTTTCAAGGTGGGGGCGTACCTGGCAAAATTCAATTCGGTTCAGCGTGGTGGTTTTTAGATACCATTGATGGTATGACCAAACAGATGAAAGCTTTAGGCAGTAATGGATTAATTTCTAAATTTGTGGGTATGCTTACCGATTCAAGATCATTTCTAAGCTATTCAAGACACGAATATTTTAGAAGACTACTCTGTGATTTTGTCGGTAAAGAAGTCGAAAATGGACTTTATCCACATGATATCGAATTCTTAGGTAAACTTGTTGAAGATATTAGCTACAACAATGCCAAACAGTATTTTATGTTTTAATCTTTTTTGTGGTAAGGCTTAAACACATAATAGGCGTTAGAAAGTTGTTTTCTCTCCTCTTCACACGGTCCATATGGAATTGTCGATTTTATATCAGAGTTTTTTAACAATTGAAATGTATTTTCGTAAGTGTCACTTAATCTCTTAACTACAGCATTCTCTAAGAAAATATCCGTCTGATTTATTGAAGAGTAAAACAAAGATTGAATAAAATGTCTGTACAGCATATAATGATATTGTATGTATAGATAGACAAATATATAGAATAATGTACATTTTGCGAAAGGAATGTGGGTTCATGTATAAATTTGAAGTCATTAAACGCATCACAGAAGTTGGCGTGGTTGCTGTTGTAAGAGCTGAGAAAAAAGAAGATGCTATCAGCATTGCACAAGCATGTATTGATGGAGGTCTACCAGCAATCGAAGTGACATTTACTGTCCCTCATGCAGATGAAGTGATCAAGACATTATCACAAACATTTAGTGATGATCAATTGCTTATTGGTGCTGGAACAGTATTAGATGCTGAAACAGCAAGAATAGCTATTTTAAATGGTGCAAAATACATCGTAAGCCCAGCTTTTGATGAAAAGACAGCATTACTATGCAATAGATATCAAATTCCTTATATGCCTGGATGTATGACCATTACAGAAATGATTAAAGCACTTGAATTTGGTTCAGATATTATCAAGCTTTTCCCAGGTAGTGCCTTTGGACCAAGTTATGTGAAAGCTGTTAAAGGTCCACTTCCACAGGTTAACATCATGCCAACAGGTGGTGTTTCACTTGATAATATTCAAGAATGGGTCAAAAACGGGGTTGTTGCAGTTGGTGTAGGTGGCGAACTTACGGGTCCTGCTAAAAAAGGTGATTTTGCAGGTGTTCAAAAGAATGCACAAGCTTTCATTAAAGCTTTTCAAGATGCTAGAAAAACGAAATAATTATTTCATTGGAGGGGCCTTATGTCAAAAATAATAACATTAGGGGAAATCATGCTCAGATTGTCAACTCCTGGGCAAACCCGTTTTATACAAACAGATACCTTTGATATCGTCTTTGGTGGTGGTGAAGCCAATGTTGCAGCTAGCTTATCACAGTTTGGCCATGAAACATATTTTGTAACAAAGTTACCCAAACATGAAATGGGACAAGCAGCTGTGAATCAACTGAAACGATTCAGTGTTAAAGATGATTATATCGTTCGTGGTGGTGATCGCATCGGCATTTACTTTCTAGAGACTGGTGCATCCATGCGTCCGTCTAAAGTCATCTATGATCGCGCCAATTCTGCGATAGCTTTAGCAGATCCTAAAGAATTTGATTTCAAAGAGATATTTAAAGATGCTAAGTGGTTCCACTTTTCAGGTATAACACCTGCGCTCAGTCAAAAGGCTGCTGAACTTACAAAATTAGCACTTATTGAAGCCAAAAAGCAAGGTGTTATGGTATCCGTTGACTTAAACTACCGTAAAAAACTATGGACACCACAAGAAGCGCAAACCGTGATGAAACCTCTGATGCAGTATGTCGATGTCTGTATCGGAAATGAAGAAGATGCAGAACTTGTCTTAGGCTTTAAGCCAAAACATGTTGACATTTCTAAAGGGCATCTTGATTTAGATAGTTATAAATCGATTTTTAAAGAAATGAAAGAAGCTTTTGGCTTTAAGATGATTGCTACAACACTTCGTGAATCATATTCAGCTACAAAAAATGGTTGGAGTGCCTTACTCTATGATGGACAATCCTTTTATAGCTCAAAAAAATATACCATTGAACCGATTATCGATCGTGTTGGTGGAGGAGATGCATTCTCTGCAGGTTTAATTCATGGACTTCTTAAGAGAACACCTCAAAAAGCGATTGAATTTGCAGTTGCAGCATCCGCATTAAAACATACGATTCCCGGAGATTTCAACATGGTCAGTGAACTAGAAGTTGATAATCTTGCACAAGGGGATCAGTCAGGACGTGTACAGAGATGAAAGATAACAGAACAGTATCACGCATTTTACAAATCTTAGAATTAATTGCTAAACATGATGAAGGCTTAACATTAGGTCAAATTTATCGCATGCTCGATATTCCAAAAGCAACTGTTTATGATTTTTTACAAACACTATATCATGCAGATGCTATTTATTATAAAGATCCACGCTTAAAGAATTATGTTATTGGTTCTAAAATGTTTGCTATTGGATCAGTCTATACAAAGAATTCTAACTTGATTGAAGCATCACAATACGAATTAAAAGACTTTGCAGATCGTTATGGACGCACTGTCTTTATTACGAAACGCATTAACGATAAAATTGTTTATGTTTTTAAACACCAACCATCAAGTTCAAGAGTTGTGACACCACAAGAAATTGGTAGTGTTTCAAGAGATTATGAAAATTCACCGATTGGACAGTGTTATGCTGTTTTTGATAAAGCCGTTAGAAATCAAAGTTTACCTCATTTTAATGAGATCAAAAAAGCACGCTATATCTTTTCAAGCCTCGATGATAACAGCCATATTTGCACACTTGCTGCTCCTGTTTGGAACTTTGAAAGTCGTGTTGTTGGTGTGATTGTCGCATCTGATTTAGCTGGTGATGGCAGTGAAAAAGAAAGCGTAGCAAAAGAGTTTGTTAGTATTGCAGAACGTATTTCAAGAAAACTTGGATATTTAGGCGATTTTAATGAATAAACTTGGTATTAGAGCTCATGATATCGGTAAACTCAGTGCATCTGATTTAGCGAAAGAAGTGAGCAATATTGGTTTTGATGGTGTACAACTTGTTTTTCAAAAAGCACTTCAAACTGACGTTGATTTCAACCATCTTGAAGAAGTTAAAAACGCTTTTACAAAGCCATTTATCATGATGCTTGGTGCATATTTTAATCCGGTACATCCCGATCAAAACGAAGTTGAAAAAGGTATTCTTAAATTTGAGGAGCATTTAAAGATTGCGAAACGTTTGAACTGTTTATATGTAGGAACTGAGACGGGATCATATCAAGGAAGTCCTTGGACATATCATCCGAAAAATCATACCTATGAAGGCATGCATGAAGCAATTTCTGTCTTTAAAAGATTAGTTGAAACAGCTGAAAAGCATGATGCATATGTGGCTATTGAAGGTGCTTATCAACATGTGGCTTATTCACCTGAAAGACTGAAACTCATGATTGATCATATCAACAGTCCACGCTTAAAAGTCACCGTTGATCTCTTCAATTATTTAAATCCATATAATTATCAAGATCGTATGGAAATCTTTGAAAAAGCACTTAAACTTTTCGACCAAAAAATCGTAATTTTCCATCTCAAAGATTACATTTATGAAGATGGAAAACTCATTCAAGTTGGCCTTGGTCAAGGTCTCATGGATTATAAAACCATCATTAAACGTATAAAAGAAACACACCCAAACGCCTATTTAATTTTTGAAGGTGTTACCGGTGATGATATAAAAACGAGTTATCAGTATATTAAAACATTATTAGAAAAGGACGTGTGAACATTGAAATTAAACATTCGTTATAACAACCATCCAGAAGATTCAAAATCATATGATACATCAAAATTACGTGAAAGATATTTGATTGAAACTATCTTTGAAAAAGACGACATCGTCTTAACGTATTCGCATCATGACCGTATTATCGCAGGTGGCGTTATGCCTGTAGAAAAAGAAGTCTTACTTCCTGTCACCAAAGATTTAGGAACATCATTTTTCTTAGAAAGAAGAGAAATGGGTATCATTAACATTGGTGGTGCGGGTTACTTAGTCTTAGATGGAAAAAAGATAGCTATGGCAGAAAGAGATGGTATATACATCGGTTCAGGTACCAAAGAAGTTTTATTTGGCTCACATGATTCAAAAAATCCAGCGAAATTTTATGTCAATAGTGCACCAGCACATCATCCCTATCCAACAGTCCATATTCCTTTTTCTAAAGCTAATCCAAATAAATGGGGTTCACCAAAGACATTAAATGAAAGAACAATTTATCAATATGTGCATCCTGCAGTTTGTGAATCCTGTCAACTCGTGATGGGTATGACCATACTTTCTGAAGGATCCGCATGGAATACGATGCCTTGTCATACACATGAAAGAAGAATGGAAGTTTACTTCTACTTTGATATGGCGGAAGATACACGCGTCTTTCATTTGATGGGTGAAAAAGAAGAAACAAGACATCTCGTTGTTAAAAATGAACAAGCTGTCATTTCACCAAGCTGGTCAATCCACTCAGGTGTAGGGACATCTGATTACACCTTTATTTGGGGTATGTGTGGTGAGAATAAAACATTTGATGACATGGATTTTGTTAAAATGTCTGATTTAAAATAGGAGGTATCACATGATATTAGATCAATTTAGTTTAAAAGGAAAAGTAGCTATCGTAACGGGTTCATCAACAGGACTCGGACAAGGTATGGCCATTGGTTTAGCAGAAGCTGGTGCTAATATTGTTGGTATCGATTATGTTAAACAAGATGAAACACAACTTTTAATTGAAAAGTTAGGAAGAAATTACTTAGGTATAGTAGCAAACTTAATTACGATTAAACAAGAAGGATTAAAGGAACTTGTTGACCAAGCAGTTAAACGTTTTGGTCATGTTGATATTTTAATCAATAATGCGGGTATCATTCGAAGAGAAGATTCTCTTGAATTTTCTGAACAAAATTGGGATGATGTCATGAACATTAATGCTAAAACCGTCTTTTTCTTCTCACAAGCAGTTGCTAACCAATATATTAAGCAAGGTACGGGTGGAAAAATTATTAGTATTGCTTCCATGCTTTCTTATCAAGGTGGCATTCGTGTACCTTCTTATACAGCTTCAAAGTCAGCTGTTAAAGGTATTACGATGACCATGGCAAATGAATGGGCTAAATACCATATTAACTGTAACGCGATTGCTCCAGGTTATATGGCAACAAATAATACAGCTGCCCTTCGTGATGATGAAAAACGTTCAGGAGAAATACTAGAAAGAATTCCTGCAGGACGTTGGGGTACACCTCAAGATGTTGCTGGTGCTGCTGTCTTCCTTGCTTCAGATAATGCAAACTACATCAACGGATTTACACTTGCAGTTGATGGTGGATGGTTAGGTCGTTAATTGAACTCTATGACACGGTCAATTGACCGTGTTTTTTTCATCTTAGATTTCCATTTTTATGAGAAAATATGATACAATCATCATGAGGTATAAAATATGAACCAAACCAGAAGAGAAATACGCATTGAGCTGATGAATCAGCTCTACCAATATGATTTATATCAAAGTGATAAAATGCCTTTTATCCCATCTTTTGAGGATGAATCATTGATGAAAATATATGATGATATCATGAATCACATCAAAGAAATTGATGAACTCATTGAAAACCATCTTTTTGATTATTCGCTTTATCGTCTTAATTTTGTTGATCGTGCGATCATTCGATTAGCGACTTTTGAACTTAAGTTCACCGATACAGAAAAACAAATCATTATTAATGAAGCCGTTGAACTTACAAAAATCTACAGTAATTTAGATGATGAAAAACAACATAAGTTCACCAACCGGCTACTCGATAATTTAGCCAAAACCATTAAGGGATGATGCCAATTGGAAAATCAAATCCAATCCGTTGAAAGACAGTACCTGACGGTAACTGCTTTAACTAAATATATTAAACTCAAATTAGAAGGTGACAAACACCTTGTTTCTATTTTAATAAAAGGTGAAATTTCTAATTTTAAGCGTCATTCAAGAGGTCATCTTTATTTCACTTTAAAAGATGAAAATGCTCAGATATCATCGATTATGTTTTCAAGAGATGCAGAACGCCTTACTTTTTTACCCAAAGAAGGTGATCACGTTCTGATTCAAGGTCGCATTTCAGTTTATGAACCTTCAGGAACATATTCAATTCAAGTGTCAACCATGACACTTGATGGTATTGGTGAACTCTATCAAAAGTATGAAGCATTAAAAAAAGAATTAGAGGAAAAAGGGTATTTCAAGCAAGAACATAAACGACCTATTCCTCATTTTCCTAAGATTATCGGTGTTATCACATCAAAAACAGGTGCTGTCATTCAAGATATTATCAATACTGTCACAAGACGCTATCCCTTATGTGAAATTCATCTTTATCCATCTCTGGTTCAAGGACCAGGAAGTACGGATAGCATTAGAAATCAAATTATTTATGCTAATCAACGACATGAAGTTGATGTTCTCATTGTTGGACGAGGTGGCGGATCGATTGAGGATTTGTGGGCATTTAATGAAATGCCAGTCATCGAAGCCATCTATCAATCTGAGATTCCTATCATTACAGCGATTGGTCACGAAACTGATTTTACTATTTCAGATTTTGTCTCTGACTTAAGAGCTCCTACACCGACAGCTGCTGCTGAGCTTGCTACACCAAATCAAAAAGATTTAATTAAACTGATTGAAGAGAGTAAAGAACAACTTAGATATCGTATGAAACAACTGTTTGATGATAAGAAAACGAGTTTACTCTACTTAGATGAAAGACTTGAAAGATTATCACCTTCTTATAAGCTAGAACAGCTTAAAGAGCGTTTAAATCAGCAAAAAGAGCAGTTAACAAAAGAATTCAGTTATTATTTAGAAGTTAAAAAGTATCGTGTTGAAAAACTATCTAGCTTAATGAAGAGTCCTAAGGAAAGACTTGATAGTTACAGAAGTACAAACGATTACTTAACTTTACGTATCAGACAATCGATTACTCATCTTTTAACTGAAAAAAAGATGGCGTTTGATCTTTACAGAAAAACACTACAATCCTTAAATCCATTAAGTGTGATGGACAGAGGGTTTGCTCTTGTAACAAAAGATCAGAAAGTTATGACATCTGTTAAGAATTTAAAGAAGAATGAAGATATCGAGCTACGATTTAAAGATGGTCATGCGAAAGCAACCATCAAAGAGATTAAGGAGAATTGACATGGAAAAGAAATCATTTGAAGCATTATTAAAAGAGTTGGAACAAGTCGTCAAAGATTTAGAAAACAAAGACATCCCTCTTGATGAAGCTGTTAAGAAATATCAACTCGGTCTTGAATTATCAAAGGCTTGTTATCAGATGCTTGAAGAAGCTGAAAAACTTGTGGTGAAGGAAATCGCATAATCATGGAACTTAAAGACATCAAGGACCCTGGCTTTATAAAAAATTTAAGTGCAAAAGAATTAGAAAAACTCGCGGAAGATATTCGCGTCTTTTTGATTGATTCTATTAGTCAAACCGGTGGTCATTTGAGCTCTAATTTAGGTACTGTTGAACTCATTATTGCGATGCATAAAGTCTTTGATAGCAAAAAAGACGTCTTTATTTATGATGTGGGACATCAAGCATATACCCATAAGATATTAACAGGTAGAGCAGATCAATTTGATACGCTCAGACAAACACATGGTTTATCTGGTTATATCAATTATAACGAATCACTTCATGATCACTGGGAATCAGGTCATGCAGGTACTGCATTATCTGCACTTCATGGTGCATTAGTTGCTAAAAAAATGAAGGGTGAAGATGATTTTGGTATTGCTGTGATTGGTGATGCTTCCATCACAAATGGTATGGCATTTGAGGCTCTAAATCTCATTGGAAATGATCATACACTCAAAGGACTAATCATCTTAAATGATAATGAGATGAGTATCTCAAAAAGCGTAGGATCCATCTCAAAAGCCTTAACTAAGTTTCGTTCGATGCGTCTTTTCATGAAGTTGAAGAATATGTGGTCAAAAATACTACCACACTTTATGATTCATTTCTTAGGACGAATTAAGCGCGGTTTTCGAGGTTTCTTGCAGAGACAAAATATTTTTGAAGATTTAGGTTATATGTATATTGGACCTATTGATGGTCATGATTTAAAGAGTTTAATCTATAATTTAGAACGTATTAAAAAGGTTAAAAAATCCGTTGTCCTTCATATTATTACAGAAAAAGGCAAAGGTCATATTGAAGCAGAAAATGATAAAGTTGGTACGTATCATGGTGTATCTAAACCATCCAACGGTACAAAACATGGCATCAGTTGGAGTGAATTGATTGCAAAACACATGATGAAAATCCAGAATGTTGAAAAAACGTTTGTTATCATGCCTGCTATGGAAATTGGTACACATTTTTCTGATTTTGCAAAAACATATAAAGATCGTTATCTTGATGTCGGTATTGCTGAAGAACATGCAGCAACCATGGCAGCTATGCTCGCACACCGCGATGTTAAAGTATTTTTACCACTTTATGCGACATTTGCACAACGTGCATTTGATCAAATCTTAAATGATATTGCAAGATCAAATCATCATGTGGTTTTTGGGATTGATCGTGCAGGTATTGTAGGTGAAGATGGTTCAACCCATCAGGGACTCTATGATGTATCGATGTTTTACTTGATGCCCAACATGGTCATCACGATGCCCTATGATGCTAAGGATGCGAAAGATTTACTTTATTATGGTTTCTTTGGTCAAACGAACCCATTTGTGATCCGTTATCCTAGAGGAACAGTGCTTTATCATACATCTGATGAAGAACAATCCTTTGAATTGATCAAACCGACATGGACAAGCCTTAAAAATGGACAAGATATTCATCTGATCAGTTATGGTCCTTCCCTTGACTTATTAATGAGAGCAAGTGATGAATTAAACATAAATAGTCATATCATCAATGCACGTTTTATTAAACCAGTTGATGAAGATATGCTTCATCAGGTGATGAAAACAGGAAAACCCGTCTTAGTTTACGAAGAAGCAGCTAACACAGGATCACTTTATCCCCAAATCTTAAGTTTTATGGCGAAACACCATTACACCAATCGAATCAAAGAGATGTCAATTACTGACAAAATCGTTGATCATGGTTATTATCAAGATATGCTTAAGGAACTTCATATGGATTTAGAATCAGTAAAAGAAGCCATAAAGGAACTCATTCATGAGACTTGATCTATATTTAGTTGAACAAAACTATACAAAAACACGCAGTCAAGCAACTGATTTAATCAAACGTGGTTTTGTCGAAGTTGATGGCGCTATCATCACAAAAGCTGGTTATGAAGTTGAAACTCCTTTTATCAAGATCAAGGATAAAGATGCATTTGTTGGTCGTGGTGGCGATAAATTGAAAGGAGCAATCCTTGATTTTAAGCTATCGTTTGATGGTAAAATCATGATTGATATTGGTTCATCTACAGGCGGATTCACCGATTGTGCACTGCAACATGGTGCAAAAAAAGTGTATGCTTATGATGTGGGTAGAGACCAAATGGATGAAACATTAAAATTAGATCAACGTATTGAACTACATGAAGAAACCAATATCCTGGATGTTCAACTCCCAGAAGCAGACATCATCACGATTGATGTATCGTTCACATCCATCATCCCTATCATGAAGCATATCAAGGGATTTGAACATGAAATCATTGCACTGATTAAACCACAGTTTGAAGTTGGGCATGTTTCATTTAAAAAAGGTGTTTTAAAAGATATTAAAAAGCATGAAAAGATTTTATATGCTGTATTAACTGATATACAAATGCTTGGTTTCCACCTATCAGGCTTAAAGAAATCACAGATCAAAGGAAAGATGGGAAACCAAGAATATCTCTTATATACCAACAAGAATGATGTTCACATCAGCATTGATCATTTAGTCAGAGGTGTCCTATGCTAAAGCATTTACACGTTCAAAACTTCGCATTAATTGATGATTTAGAAATGGATTTTCTTCCCGGTATGTCAGCCTTAACTGGCGAAACCGGTGCAGGGAAGTCCATTATTTTAGAGTCTTTACAGCTTTTATTTGGTAAACGTTCTGACATTCAAATGATTAGACATGGAAAAACGAAAGCACATGTTATCGGTTATTTTGAACTTTCCTCATCTAAACAGGAACTTTTAAGTCTTCCCAAAGACATCAAGGTAGAAAGAGAAATTGATCTCGATGGTAGACATGTGATGCGTCTCAATGATGAACCTACGACTTTATCGAAGATTAAAGACATCATGACATCGATTGGTTCGATCCACTCTCAAAATGAAACGATGAATCTCTATGATAAATCCTATTATCTTGAGCTCATTGATCAAGTGGATATGAAACGCATTGAAAATGTAAGAAACACCTATTTAATCCACAGATCAAACTATCTTGATAAGAAAAAACATCATGAATCTTTAAAAACAAAGAAAAATCAATCGATTGAAAAGAAATCATATCTTGAATATCAGTATGAAGAATTAAAAACATTAAATCTCGAAGTTGATGAGAAAATCATACTTGATGAGAAAATAGAAAAACTAAAAAACTATGATAAAATCATGAGTTCGCTGAGAACAAGCTATCAATTGCTTGAAAGTGAATCTTTTTCAATCGATCAAATCTATGAAGCATCTAAAGCTATGGAAAAAATTGGTACCTATGATCAACTCTATCAACAGATGGCTGAAAGATTATCAGATGCCTTTTACAACATTGATGATGTCAAATCAACGATCTATCAAACGATTGAACATCTAGACTTTGATGAAGAAGCTTTTAATCAGATGCAAGAAAGAAGTTATGAACTCGTCAAAATCGAAACGAAATATCAAAAATCAGTCAACGATTTAATTGATTATCTTCATGAGATTGAAGAAGAACTGCTGCTCATCACCGATTATGACCACTATCTCGAAAATTCAAAGCGTGAACTAGATGAAGCCTTTCATAAGGCGTTTAACTATGGTCTAAAGCTTACAGAAGAAAGAAAAAAACTGGCTAAAAAGCTAAGCCAAGATGTCTTAAATGAATTGAAAGATCTTGATCTTGCCAAAGCATCCTTTCAAATCGCATTTGATGAAGTCATCCAAGATGAATCATCACTTTTAGAGTCAGGTTTAGATACGGTTGAGTTTTATATCTCATTAAATGAAGGTGAACCGATTAAACCGCTTGCAAAAGTCGCATCTGGTGGTGAAAGAGCACGCTTTATGTTTGCACTAAAATCAATATATGCGAAAGCAAATGAACTATCACTTCTTATATTAGATGAAATCGATATCGGAATTAGTGGCAAGACAGCTTCTAAAGTTGCTCAAAAAATGATCACTTTATCGAAAATCATGCAACTGATTGTCATCACCCATCTACCACAAGTAGCTGCTCGTGCGAACCATCACTATGGCATTTTTAAGCAAAAAGAAAATGAACGCATGGTGACACGCATTCATCATCTGAATGATATGGAAAGAATTGAAAGTGTTGCGATGATGTTATCTGATGAAAAATTGACACATTTCGCGATTGAACAAGCGAAAGCGCTCCTTGAAAAATAAAAAAAGCTCTCGCTTTTCTTATGCGTTACCTGCAATGAGTGCAAGAACAAAGGATAGAACAACTAAGCCAACCATGCCGAATACGATGATCCAGACAACTGCTTTACCCCACCAAGTTTGTGTGGGATCCATGTAATGTTTTTTGGGTTCAACCTTTTTAGGTGTTTTTACTTTTTGAGCCATGATATCACCTCGTTTTAGTTATCGGTATCATTATACACGAAAATGAAGTTTAAAGGAAGAGATTTGATGAAAAAGGATATCAAAATAATCTTTCATATTGATTTGAATGCTTTCTTCGCAAGTTGTGCAATCATTAAGGAACCTTATCTAAAAGATAAAGTGTTTGTTGTGGGTGGAAACCCAATGACAAGACGTGGTGTTGTCTCAACTGCATCTTACCCTGCAAGAAAGCTTGGCATTCATTCTGCGATGAGCATCAATGAAGCTTTTCGTATTTATCCGAAGCTAATTATTGTTCCTTTAGCCTTTAGTTTATATCAAAAGTACTCTCATCTATTCTTTCAATACTTAAAAAAATATTCATCACTTGTTTTAGAGGGTTCGATTGATGAAGCGTATGTCGATATGACAGAGGCTTCTAAAACAAAACATCCTTTAGATTTAGCAAAAGAAATTCAAGAAGGTTTACTCAAAGAGCATGGCCTTCCTTGTTCCATCGGTATTGCATCAACGCTTTTCTTAGCTAAGATGGCTTCTGATATTAAAAAGCCATTAGGGATTACCGTGCTACGCAAAAGTGATATTGTGGCTAAACTCTTCCCTCTTCCGATTGCTGATTGTTATGGTATCGGGAAGAAAACATATCCGAGATTAGAACAAATTGGTATTCATACGATTGGTGAGTTTACAAAAAAAGAAAACAAAGAGAAAATTTTATCGATCATGAGTGAACCATCTTATCACTCTTATCTTGAACACATCTTAGGACATTCTTCTGATGTCATTGATCCAAAAAGGTATGCGATTCCTAAGTCCATCTCCAATGAAACAACACTTAATTATGCGATGGATAGCAGTGATGCCATCTTTAAGATCATCGAAGAAATCTTAGAACATACCCATGAACGACTTGTTAATGAAGAATTGGTTGCTAAAACGGTAGGACTACGACTTCGTGATGAAGAGTTTAATACGATCAACAGAAGTTTTACGTTTAAAGAACATACCGATGATTATCAAATGTTTCATGATGCTGTAGATTCCTTGTTTGAAGAAAATTATCATGGTGAACCCATGCGACTAGTTGGTGTCTTTATGAATGCTGTCGTCCAAAAAAAGGATTTGAAAATCGATTATAATCTTTTCACATATCAAATGTTTACAAAAAGAGAAGAAAGTATGTACCATCATACAAAAAAAGAGAAGACGTCATAAGATGTCTTCTAATGTTAATTGAGATTGATGATCCCATGTCGTGGGGTCATTTTCATTATAATGCTTAAGAAATGCAATGACTTCATTGGTTACAGAAGTTGGTGTTGATGCACCTGATGTGACAGAAACAGATTGAATTCCTTTTAACCAGTTAAGATCAATATCTTCAATGCCTCCAATTAAGTATGAGGGTATTTCTTTCGCCTTTTTTCCAACTTCAGCAAGTTTATTAGAATTAGAACTCATCTTGTCACCTACAACAAGCATTAAGTCAACAGGTTCTTGCTGTTTAACAGCATCTTGTCTAACGGTTGTTGCATGACAGATTTCATTATCAAACTCATAATGAGGAAATCTCAGTTCTATCATCTTTCTAACAGATTCGATATCATAAGAAGATAGCGTTGTCTGGTTAGTAACAAATAGTTTCGACTCATTGAGCTCTAATGGAAGTAATAAAACATCTTTTTCACTTTCAACAAAATAGATATCTTTTGAAATGGCTAATATCGCTTCAGGCTCAGGATGGTTTTTATGTCCGATATAGATGACCTTATAACCTAAACCAAGTCTATCTTTAACGATGTTATGAACTTTAATGACATCACGACACGTTGCATTAAGTGTGGTTAGTCCTTTATCTTTTGCCTTTTGAATAACTTGATCAGATACACCATGTGCAGTAAAAATAACCGTTCCATGGTCGATCTCATCAAGCATGTCCAAGCGTGATTTACCCTTTTGGTCTAAACTGATCACGCCGAAGGCATGAAATGCTTCCGTGATTTTTTGATTATGGACAATTTGACCTAAGACATAAATGGGTCTTGGATAGGATGGAGTTTTTATCACTTTTTTAACGATGGCTAAAGCATTTAATACACCATGACAGTAGCCTCTCGGAGTTAAATCTATAACATTCATATCATCACCATTCCTATTATACAATGTAAGCACGATAAGTTCGTCATTTTTACATTTTTTCATCTCTTATGGTATAATCTTTTCGGGTGAGAAAATGACCATTAAAGAAATGTTAACCAAATTAAATTATCAAGAGATTACACCGATTCAAGAGGGTGTTTTTAAGGCTTTCTCATCATCAAAACATGTGGTGGGTTTAGCTCCAACAGGAACTGGCAAAACACATGCGTATCTGCTGCCAATACTCGCAAGCTTAAATAAAGATAAAAACGAAGTTTTTGCTGTGATTATCGTACCAACCAATGAACTTGTTTTACAAGTTGAAAGAATGCTTTTAGCAGCGGATGACAGTGTTATTGTTAAAACATATTATGGTGGCACCAATAAGATGAGAGAACAAGAGTGGTTAAAGAAATATCAACCACAAATTGTTATTGCGACACCACAGCAGATTTTAGAATATACGTTTGAAACGAACCTACTTAAAATCCATCATGCCAAATATGTTGTTTTTGATGAAGCGGATATGATGTTTGATGAAGCCTTTTTATCGATGATTGACCGGATTTTACCAGCGATTGAAAAAGCGAAATACTTCCTTTTTTCAGCAACGCTCAATCAAAGTATGACACCTTTTATTAAAGCCTATTTTGGTGCGTATGAAATCATTGATACATCGTCAAAACATGATTTAAAAATCACGTATAAACTCATCAATATCAAGCATCGAAATCGTTTGGATGCCCTTTTAGAATTGCTAGAACATATCAATCCTTATTTAGGATTCATCTTTGTATCTAAAAAGGAAAATCAAGATGTCGTCTACGATGCTCTTTTAGAAAAGAACTACCAGGTATGTAATTTGAATGCTTCCATGGGTGTAAAGAAAAGATCAAAACTGATCGAAGACATTCAAAACCTTAAATATCAATATGTTGTTACATCAGATCTTGCTGCACGCGGTCTTGATTTTAAAATATCACATGTCATTCACTTCGACTTACCACATTTCCTAGAGTTTTACATGCACAGAAGTGGTAGAACAGGACGCATGAATGATACGGGTGAAGTTATCACATTTATGACCGTTGATGATCATAGAAGAATCGAAAAATTAAAAGAAAAGAATATCCCTTTTCAAAATTATACACTCACATCAAGTGGTTTAACAAAAGTGAAAGTTGCGAAAAGAGAAGTTTCTGAAGAAGAAATTAACGCGATCAAAAAAATACAAAAATCAAAGAAAGTCACACCAAACTATAAGAAAAAACGCGCAAAAGCTATTAAAAAAATTAAACAAGGAATGAGGAAAAAACAATATGCCAGTCAAAATCGGTAGTCATGTTTCCATGTCAGGAGACTTGATGTATTTAGGTTCTGTTGAAGAAGCCTTAAGCTATCAAGCGAATGCTTTCATGGTTTATACGGGAGCACCTCAAAATACCATACGTAAGAAAATTGAAGACTTAAAGATTAAAGAAGCTGTGAAATTGATGGAAGAAAAAGGGTTATCTTTTGATGATGTTATCGTTCATGCACCCTATATTATCAACCTGGCTAATCCTGATCCTGTTAAACGAGAATTTGCGATTAGTTTCTTAACCGAAGAAGTTAAAAGATCACATGCAATGCATGCTAAACAAATTGTCTTGCATCCAGGTTCTGCAGTCGGTGGAGACCGCAACCAAGCCGTTTTATGGATAGCTGAAGGTGTTAATCAAGTCATTGAAAACACACCACATATCCCTGTTAAAATCGCACTTGAAACCATGGCAGGTAAAGGTAATGAAATCGGTAAAACGTTTGAAGAATTAAAAGCTATCATCGATTTAATCAAAGATCATTCACGTGTCTCGGTCTGTTTTGACACATGCCATACACACGATGCTGGTTATGATGTAAAAGAAGATTTTGAAGGTGTGATCAAACATTTTGATGACGTTGTAGGAAAAGCAAAGATTTCAGTTTTCCATATCAATGACACCAAAAATGAACGAGGTGCAGCAAAAGACCGCCATGAAAACTTTGGTTTTGGCTATTTAGGTTTTGATGCTTTAATTAAAGTGGTTTATCATCCAGATTTCTTAGACATACCCAAGATTCTAGAGACTCCTTATATTGAACAAAAACCACCTTATAAAGAAGAGATCGACATGATTAGAAATAAAACATTTGATCCTGAACTTGTTGAGAAAATCAAACAGACATAAGAAAACCCGCAACCTGCGGGTTTTATTCTTCTTTTAGTAGCTTTTCGTAAAGCTCAACATATTTTTTAGCCATTTTCGATAAACTGTGATTCACATGCATCGCTTGATGAATCAAGTTTTGCCATGCTTCAGTATCTTCATGATAGAGTGTAATTGCTTCTGATATTGCTTCTTTTAATTCATCTGCATCATAGTTTTTAAACGCAAATCCTACACCAACACCTGTAAATTTGTTATAAGGTGTCACTGTATCTTTTAATCCTCCAGTTTCTCTGACAATCGGAAGCGCACCATAGCGCATCGCAATCATCTGATTTAGCCCACAGGGTTCAAATAATGATGGAAGTAAGAAAAGATCTGAAGCTGCATAAACCTTTTGAGATAGTTCATTATTAAATCCGTTTTCATAATAGACGTGATTCGGGTATTTCTTATACAGTTCTGAGAAAAATTGTTCGTAGAGTGCATCACCATACCCTAAAACGATAAAGTTAAATTGGTTTTGTTCAATAAGCGATTCAATCACAGGCATTAAGATATCAATTCCTTTTTGTCTAGCAAAGCGGTGAATGAATGAAATTAAGGGGAGTTCAGGATTTTGATCTAGTCCTAAATCTTTAACAATCATTTGCTTGTTGATCTTTTTACCGATACTGAAATTTGTCTCATCGTAATTTTGATAGATGTTTGATTTAACAGGATCATATAAATCCTGGTCTAAACCGTTTAAAATGCCATAGAGATCCATTTGTCGCGACTTCAATGGACCATCGAGTGTAAATCCATAAAAACGTGTTAAAATCTCATTTCGATAGTTTTCAGATACGGTATTAATTGCATTTGCACGCATGATACCACATTTTAAGAAGTTGACACGATCCATATGGATATACGTGAAGTTCTTTGAATTGAAAAGTTTTTCTGTTTCTATCGGATATGATCCCTGTTTTTCTAAATTATGGATGGAAAGAAGAGTCTTCATCTTTTTAAACGCATCATTGATCTGACGATATTTCACATCTAAGAAGAAAGGGATTAATCCTGTTTGCCAGTCATTGGCATGAATAATATCGACAAAGCGATTTGTTAATAACATATATTCGAAAATCGCAAAGTTAAAAAATGTGAAACGCATGGCATCATCTTCATACCCATAATAACGTGTGCGATTGTACAAATCTTCATTATCAACAAAGATATATGATACGCCATCATACGTGGTTTCATAATAAGATGCTTTTTTGTCGTAGACACCCATGGTGATGTCTCTTTCACCTAAATAGGTCATTTCGTGTAATCTTGGTTTAATTTGTTGATAGAAGGGTGTGATGATCGTCACTTCATGTCCTAATTTAATGAGTGCTTTAGGAAGAGAAGCAGCGACATCAGCTAATCCCCCAGATTTTGAATAGGGGTATGCTTCACCACTGCAAAATAAAATTTTCATATGTCTTATCACCTTTTAACTCATTATACTGAAATCGAATCGGTTTCACAAGTTCATGGCTCACTTATTTTACGAACATTTTTCATCTTTATTCTTCGCTATCTTGAATTGACTATAGTCAAACCCTGTGATAAAATCATTATGGCATATCGCCACTTTTTCATTTAAAGCACACGTGTTCAAGGAGGATACAGATGAAACGAATCGTTGTTGTAGGAACCCAATGGGGAGATGAAGGGAAAGGAAAAATCACTGATTTTTTAGCCCAACATGCTGATGTTGTTGTGAGATATCAAGGTGGAAATAATGCTGGGCATACTGTTGTTTTCGATGGTGAAAAACACAGTTTGCACTTACTACCTTCAGGTATTCTTAATCCTAAGATAGATAATGTAATGGCAAATGGTATGGTGATTAATCCCAAAGCGTTTGTTGAAGAAATATCTAAGATCAAAAATACATTCAATCTATCCATCTCTGATCGTGCACATATTGTACTCCCTTACCATCCTGAACTTGATAAAGCCTATGAACTACGTAAAGGTGATGAAAAAATAGGAACAACCCATAAAGGAATTGGTCCAGCATATACCGATAAAGCTGCGCGCATCGGTATTCGTGTATCCACATTTATCCATCCATCACGCTTTAAAAATGAATTAGATGCCATCATGGATCAAAAAAACTTTGAACTCAATGCTTACGATCATGAGTTATTAGATAAAGATGCTATCTATAGTGAATATTTACCTTACGCAGAAGCCATGAAGCCTTATGTGAAAGATACATCTGTCTATTTAAATCAACTCATCGAAGACAATAAAAAGATCTTATTTGAAGGTGCTCAAGGCGTTTTATTATGTCTTGATCATGGGACATATCCTTATGTCACATCAAGTTCACCCACCGCTTCATCTGTACCGCTTAACACGGGGATTGCACCTTGGTTAGTTGAAGGTGCTATTGGTGTGACAAAAGCTTATACAACACGCGTTGGTTCTGGTCCTATGCCTTCTGAAATCGAAGGTGACTTGGCACATCACATTAGAGAAGTTGGAAGAGAATATGGCACAACAACAGGACGCCCAAGACGTATTGGATGGCTTGATACAGTCATTTTAAGACATACAAAACGTGTTTCTGGCCTTAGCTATTTAGCTGTAACACTTCTAGATGTTCTAACAGGTATCAAAGAGTTAAAGATTGCAACCTCATATATCCTTGATGGTAGAGAAATTGATTATATACCGGCAGATATCGAAGATTTTATGAAAGCGAAACCTCAATTTATCACGATGCCCGGATGGGATGAAGACATCACACAAGTGAAGTCATTTGATGAACTTCCTATACATGCAAAAAATTATTTAAATAAAATTGCTGAACTTGTCAAAGTTCCCATTGGTATGTTTTCTGTTGGCCCCGATCGTAATCAAACGATTATGGTTAAGTCATTCTTTGAATAGGGGGAATAACAATGATTTCAAGATATCAGCGTCAAGTTATGAAGGATTTATGGAGTGAACAGCATCGTTATGACATGTTTTTGCAAGTTGAACTTGCAGCAAGTTATGCGTGGATGAAGCATGGTCTTTTTGATGAGAAAACATATCAAAATTTAGAAAAAGCTACATTTAAATTAGAGGATATCTATAAACTTGAAGAAGAAACAAAACATGATGTCATCGCGTTCACGAGAGCTATCTCTCCTTCTTTAGGCGATGAGAAAAAATGGTTTCATTATGGTTTAACTTCAACGGATGTTGTTGATACTGCACAGTCTTTAATCTTAAGAGATGTGAATCAAATCTTGCTTGATGATATCGATCACATGATGGATACACTTAAAGTCTTAGCTTTTAAATACAAAAAGACACCTTGCATGGGAAGAACACATGGTATTCACGCTGAAGTGACATCGTTTGGTTTAAAGTTTGCCCTTTGGTATGAAGACTTTAAACGTTTAAAACAAATCTTTATTCATGCAGCTGATCAGGTGAGTATTGTTAAATTATCAGGAGCAGTTGGTAACTTTTCAGCAAATCATCCCAAAATACAAATGTTAACTGCTAAACGACTAGGTTTAAAAGAATCACATATCGCAACTCAAACCTTACAACGTGATCGTCACGCACACTATATGTCAAGCCTAGCACTTCTCGGAAGTGAAATTGAAAAGATGGCTGTTGAAGTCAGACATTTAGCAAGAACAGAAGTCGGTGAAGTGAATGAATACTTCTCCAAGAATCAAAAGGGGTCATCTGCGATGCCCCATAAGCGAAATCCGATTTCATCAGAAAATGTAACAGGTCTATCTCGAGTTATTCGTGGATACATGATGTCAAGTTATGAAAACATTCCCTTGTGGCATGAAAGAGATATCTCACATTCATCTGTGGAACGTATTATCTTAAGTGATGCTACAACACTTCTTGACTACATGTTAAACCGTTATGAAAAGACCTTATCAACTCTCATTGTTAATGAAGATAAAATGTTATCAAATATCGGCATAACACAAGGTGTTGTCTTTGCTCAAAGTGCTTTATCAAGATTGATTGAAAAAGAAATGTCTAGAGAAGAAGCCTATGATCTTGTTCAAAAGCTAGCACATGAAGCTTTGGAAAAGCACATTTCTCTAAAAGAACTGATGTTAAATAATAACACCATTATGTCACTATTAACAGAGCAAGATTTAAACCATATTTTTGATATTCATAAACATCTCATCTACGTCGATCAGATCTACGAAAAGGTGTTTGGGTCACATTTATTATCATAATTCATAAACTTATGGTTTATCATTGAAAGATTGATTCATTTTATGCTATAATGACGATTAGTCAAACGAGGAGGATTTACACCATTATGCCTAGATCAAGTAATAAAGCACCCATTAAAGTTGATAAGTATAGCCAAGCACAACCCAAGGTTTCTCCCATCACATGGATTTCGATTGCGGGATTCTTTGTTGTTATACTCGCTATTATCTTCATTTTCTCACCAAACAATCAAGAAAAAATTTATAACGCCTACACCACCTATGGTGTTGAAGACTTACCTAAAGATCATCCTTTTTACCAGGTTGATTACAACGGCGGTCTTTTTAAGAAAGGCTTAGAAGATTTACTTGAAAAAGAAGAAGTTGTTATTCTCTACATTGGTTATGCACAATGCAGTGGATGTCAAGCACATATCGTACCATTCGCAACCTACTTTGAATCAACAGGTATGAATGAATATGTCGATAAAGTTTACTACATGGATGTGACACAAGATGGTAAGGGATTTGAAGCATTAGCAGCTAAGTATGCTGGTATTGTTGATTCAACACCACAGCTTATTCTATTTATCAATGGTGAAATGGCAGACATCTATGCTGCAGCAAACGCGGATACATCTTCAACAGCTCTTATTAACAGCAATGTAAGAAACTTCTATGAAGATGCGATCGATATCATAAACGAATAAAGCACATTGTGCTTTTTTTGATTAAGGAAGATTAAAATGATAGAACAATTGAAAAATGATTTAAAAAAATCACTAGAAGAAAAATTACATATTGAAAATCTTGTCATTGAAGAACCCAAAAAAGGAAATGCTGATTTAGCAATTCCCCTTTTTGCTTATGCGAAACTTTGGAAGAAAAGTCCAATGGATGTTTTTAAAGATTTTGAAAGTTTACTAACCCATGAGAAACGAATAAAGTTTGTTGAATTCATAAATGGCTTTTTAAATATTTATCTAAATCGTAAAGAGTTTGCACTTCCCTTAATAAGTAAAATCAATCGATCTAAGAATTTATACGGTAGTTCGTTTAAAGGTAAAGGATCAACAGTTGTTATGGATTATTCATCACCCAATATCGCGAAATCCTTTGGGGTTGGTCACTTAAGATCAACCATGATTGGTAATGCCATTAAAAATATTTACAAAAAGTGTGGATATAAAGTTGTAGCAGTTAATCATTTAGGTGATTGGGGCACACAATTTGGTAAAATGATTGTTGCTTATAAACTCTGGGGAAATGATGAAGAGATCAAACAAAACCCCATTGCTGAACTTCAAAAACTTTATGTAAGATTTCACGATGCTGAAAAAGAAGATCCTACGCTTGAAGATCAAGCAAGAGAAGTCTTTAAAGCATTAGAAGATGGAAATGAATCATATCATCAACTTTGGATGTGGTTTAAAGAAGAATCACTTCGTGAATTTATGGAAATGTATGATTTATTAGGTGTTTCTTTTGATTCATTTAACGGTGAAGCCTTTTATAACGATAAAATGGATGCTGTTGTTGCTGAATTAGAAGAAAAAGGGTTATTAAAAGTTGATCAAGGAGCAACCATTGTTGAACTTCCTAACGATTTACCTCCTGCACTCATTAAAAAGACAGATGGCGCAACATTATACATCACACGTGATCTAGCAGCCATCATGTATCGCCACAACACATATAACACCAATCGCTTGCTTTACGTCGTTGGTAATGAACAACAGCTTCATTTCAAACAATTAAAGGCTGTTACAGATCTCATGGGATATAACTTTGATATTGAACACATCAATTTTGGTTTAGTCTTAATTGATGGTAAGAAAATGTCAACCAGAGGTGGTAAGTTTAAACGCCTAGAAGATGTTGTAAAACAAGCTATTGATGATGCAAAAGCTGCTATAACTGAAAAGAATCCTAACCTCAAAAATCAAGATGACGTTGCTAAAGCCGTCGGTGTTGGTGCTATCATCTTTAACGATTTAAAAAATGAACGTCATTTGGATGTCGATTTCAATTTAGAAAATATGTTGAAATTTGAAGGAATGACAGGACCTTACCTTCAATACAGTTCGGTACGTATCGAGTCCATCTTAAAAGAAGTTAAATTAGATGCAACTCTAATCAATCCTGATTACTACCTTGAAGATCATTACTTTGAAGTCATTAAACTCCTTGCTCAATTCCCTAGTGTCATCGAAAAAGCTAAAGATAACAATGCCCCTAATCAAATTGCACGTTATATCACAAGTCTTGCGCAAGCATTCAACAGTTTCTATGGTAAACAAAGACTTTTAGTAGAAGATGCAGGACAGCTGCAAGCGAACATGCATTTTATTAAAGCGATTCAAATTGTCATCAATGAAGGACTCCGTCTCTTAGGTATGAAATCGTTAAAGGAAATGTAAGTAAACAATTGCATTTCATGACATTCCATGTTATCATAATTTTGCTGTAAAATGACGGGTATTCCCGTCTTTAAACCCCGCGTGATGAAATTGGTAGACGTGCCAGACTCAAAATCTGGTGGATGAATAATCCGTGCTGGTTCGAGCCCGGCCGCGGGGACCACTATACACATGATAGATGCTTTTAATAGGCATCTTTTTTTATGCTTACATGAATGATAGATTAAAGATATGTTAAGAAAAAAACCTTTTGCGCAATTACATAATTCTGCAATTTTATTCATTTGACAATATACCGATAACGGTATAAAATAGATATAGAGGTGATCCTATGAAATATATTGGAACGAAAGAAATATCAAAAAAATGGGGTATCAATGATAGAAGAGTAAGATTGCTGTGTGAAGAAGGACGAGTTGATAGCGCAATGAAAGTTGGTAAGAGTTGGTTAATCAGAGAAGACGAGGATAAGCCTTATGATGCTAGAAGAAAAACTAACAAGAAATATTATGGCTTAAAGTTTGATTTTAAAACTATCGATCGACTGAAAAAGGAAATAGATTCATATAGAGCTTTATCTCATTCATTGACATCAAAACTTCGTGAAAAACTGATTGTTGAATGGACATATAATAGTAATGCAATAGAAGGAAATACATTGACAATGTCGGAAACTAAGGTAGTTCTTGAAGGAATAACAATTGGAGGTAAAAGTGTTATTGAACATCTAGAGACAATTAATCATAAAGAAGCTATTTTATTTTTGGAAGAATTGATTCAAAATAGTAAAAATTTATCTGAATGGGACATTAAGAATATTCACGCGTTAATACTTAAAGATATTGATAATAAGAACGCAGGAAAATATAGAAGTGAGAATGTTTTAATCAGTGGTGCAAATCACATGCCACCCCATCATGTATTATTACCTGAACTTATGCAGAAACTAATGATAGAATATAATAAGGAATGGGATGAGTTTCATCCAGTCATAAAAGCTTGTTTATTACATGGAGAATTTGTTAAAATACATCCATTTATTGATGGTAATGGCAGAACAGCTAGACTTTTATTGAATTTTGAATTGATGAAATACGGATATACTCCAATTATCATCACAAAAGTTAGAAGAGCTGAGTATTATGATGCATTAGATGATGCTCATGTGACAATGGATTATTCCAAATTCATTAAACTCATTTCAGAATTTCTAATTGAATCAGAAATGTTATGGTTAAAGATGATTAACTAGATTTGTTTAATATAAGTGACGCTTGTTTGTATGTTTAATCCTTTTCTATCAACTGTAGAATTCGATTCTATAAATTAGAGAGACTTATCTTGTATCATGTTACAAAAAAATTGAATGGCACAGCGTATAATGTAAATAGACGGGGGTGTATTTATGGACAAAAACATGATTTCAGTTAATATTATCAAGTATCGTAAAGCAAACGATTTAACACAAAAACAATTAGCTGAGAAACTCAATTACTCAGATAAGGTCATCAGTAAATGGGAAAGAAACGAATCGTTGCCAGATATCATCGCTTTATCAAAACTTGCAGAGTGTTTTCATATTTCTGTTGATGAACTGATTGGTCAGTCAGTTCAACCTGAAAAAGAACAAACCGATCAGGTGACACTCATTCAACACAAGAAGCCATCAGAATGGCTGATCTATTCTATTATTCCTTTTATTGTTGTATGGTTATACCAAATCGTTCATGGTCCTATGGTTTTTGCACTAGCAAGTATCATCTTTGCTATGCTCCTTTTTATCTATGCCATTTTGATATCACACCACTCTTGGCGTGCAGTCTATCTGGATCATGAAATCTTGATTATCAATAAACCATCACATGCATCACTTTATATTGATGGTATATTAGTGGATCGACATCATTCTTTCATGTCAGCTGGGCTATCCCTACAAGGAGAGTGTGAGGATAAAATCATTAAAATCTATTTAAGCTACATCTTTAAAGCCAAATGTGAACTTACAGTTCTTTAACATGTATCACACTGAAACAGCGCATGCTGTTTTTTTATATCCAATGAAAAATGTTTCATCCATCATACAATCACATCAAAAATTCTTGCAATTTTAGATATACATGCTAAAATAACTTCGAAAGCGAGGATGAAGACATGAAAGAAAGAAAAGTGAAAGGTTTTGTCATGACAACGATGAATGGCATGGTGTATGGTTTATTTGCTACTCTGATCATTGGTGTCATCATTAAACAAATAGGAGCTTTACTTGATTTGCATTTACTTGAAGTCATTATCTATGAAAGATTAGCAGCACTCATGGGTGTTGGTATCGGGATTGGTATTGGTATCAGCTTAAAAATGAATGGACTTAAACTTGTTGTTGCTGGTGTGATTGGTGGTATTGCTTCAAGCTTTACATTAATGCTTGATGGTACTTGGTTAACAGGACTTGCTGCTAACGAACCAGTAAAAACTTACTTAGTAACAATCTTTGGTATTATTTTAATGGAAAAATTATTAGTTAAACGAACACCTGTGGATATTTTATTAATTCCACTCACAGGTGTTGCCATAGCAGTTTTATTAACACTTGGTATTGGTGGTCCTATTAGACAAGTCATCATGTGGATTCAACAGTTTATTACATGGACTTTTGAATTTGCTCCAATCCCCATGTCAATTATTGTTGCTGTTGTGATGGGTATGCTTTTAACCTCACCCCTCTCCTCTGCAGCCATTGCTATTTCGATTAACCTATCAGGTATTGCAGGTGGTGCAGCAGTTATCGGATGTACAGCACAAATGATTGGTTTTGCGATTCAATCACGTAAAGATAATTCGATTGGTATGGTTTTATCCATCGCATTTGGTACATCGATGCTTCAGTTTAAAAATATCTTAAAAAAACCAATTATTTGGTTACCAACCATTATCACATCTGCCATCTTAGGACCTATCTTTTACATTTTCTTCAAGACGATGACAACAAGTGCAGGTGCAGGTATGGGTTCATCAGGTTTAGTTGGACAACTTCAAACCTTAGCAGCGATGGAATATTCACTTAGCGCATGGTTGTCCGTCATTTTAATGATTACTTTATCAGCAGCTTTAGTATTTGCGATTGACCTGATCTTTAGAAAGAAGGGTTTGATCGTATTAGGTGACTTAGCTGTCAATAAAGATATCAATTCCTGATTAAAAAGTGATAACATATCCGCATTATTATGATAAAATAATGCATGAATAGAAAAATACATGAGAAAGTGGTGTTGATATGAACAAACGTGTTTATAACAAGGCTTTTGGCAAGATTGTTCGCACACTTGGATTTTTATTGATTTTAGTGTCTTCCGTATTTCTTGCAGTACAACTCATTCTCACTTACCAGACCCTGCCCTTTATTGATTCCCTCGTACCTTTTGCTGATATAGTGAACGATGTTGTTGCTCCATACGCCTTTTTAAGTGAATATGCTGTCTTTGCATTAATCATTGGTCAAATCTTGTTGCTATGGGCAATAAGAAGAGGATTAATACTACGTATCCTTTTGACAGTGACCTTGGTTTTCCTCTATGTTGAAAACTCATTTGCTGGTCAATCAGTATTGGTGCCAATCGCAGTTGATTCACCTTCTTGGTTAGGTAATGTTTTAGGATTTATCGAAGGACCTTTTGAACAACTCGTCGCATTATCAGAATATATTATTCCTGGTGTTACTGTGGGTGTACCATTCTTATTGTGGGTACTCTATGCCTATAAGAAACCTGGTAGATTCTCATTGTTTATGCTTCGTTTAGGCGCAATCACTTTATTCTTAGCAATCGCTATGCTCATCGTTCAAGAATTGTTTGTCCCAAGTTTAGGCGATGTTGATATTTATGGTACGATTAATACCGTATTATATATCTTAACCTATTTGCTTAACGCACTTGGTGGGCTCTTTGGAACCCTTGGATTTGCTAGAAAATAACAATCATCTTAAAAGAAAAGCCGAAAGGCTTTTTTTGTTTTAAAGTCATTGACAAATGCTTGTTAAAAGCGTATCATTGAATGCGTGAAAGAAGGGGATTATTGATGAAACTTATGCTCTATGTCATGAACAGACCAGAACATTTAGATAAGTTCTTAAAAGAATTAAGTAAGAATCAAATTAAAGGTGCAACTATCTTTTCATCCACAGGGATGGGAAGAAGATTAGCTGGGAATGAAGATGTGCCCTGGCTTGGATCTTTAAAAGCTATTTTAGATATGCCACGTACTGAATCAAAAGTGATTATGCTTGCTTTACCAGAGGAACAAGTTGAAACTGTGTATCAGATTATTGAACAGGTTGGTGGAAGTTTAACAGAACCAAACACAGGTATCGCATTTACATTACCGATTGATAGTATCAAAGGTTATAAGGGTTAGGAAGTGCAATTAAACTAATGGACACACAGATTTTACTCTACTTAGCTGTTTTAATCGCAACGGGTTTACTCTTTGGCAAAATAGCAAAATATTTAAAACTTCCCAACGTCACTGGTTATTTAGTTGGGGGTTTACTCATTGGACCATCACTTTTAAATTTAGTTCCTGATGGCACCATTCATGATTTTTCAATTATTAGTTCTGTCGCCTTAGGCTTTATCGCCTTTGGTATTGGTACAGAAATGAAGCTCGTTTATTTTAAAAGAGTCGGTGCTACACCGATTTGGATTGCTGTATTTGAGGCTGTCTTTGCAGTCTTGGTGACACTGATTGCAGTTATATTATTCTTTGTCATTAAAGGTGAGATGAGCTTAACGAATTTCAGGTTTGCTTTAGTCTTAGCAGCTATTGCAGCAGCGACAGCTCCGGCAGCAACCATTATGGTTGTTAGACAATATAAAGCTAAGGGAAAACTCACAGAAACACTTCTAAGTGTTGTCGCCATCGATGACTCCGTAGCTATTATCTTATTTGGTGTCTTTGTTGCGATTGCTAATGCCTTAGGACAAACAGCCGTCGAAACACCTATATGGCTTCAAGTACTCAACCCATTTATTGAAATCATTGTTTCACTTGGGATTGGTTCGATTATGGGGATCATCTTAACACTAGGATGTAAATGGTTTACAGGTCGTGGGAATCGGATTAGCTTATCGATTGTCATTATCTTCTTAACGATTTTTCTTGCAGAATGGTTACACGCATCACCACTTTTAGCAGCGATGATGCTAGGTGCAGTCTTCGGTAACGTTTCATCAAAAGTAGAAGATGTCAATGGACTCCTTTATTTTATTACGCCACCCATCTTTATTATGTTCTTCGTCTTATCAGGTGCAGAACTTAATCTGAATGTATTAGGTGTTGTGGGTATCATTGGTGTCGTTTACGTTGTCTTTAGAGTTGTTGGTAAAATCTTTGGCGCATGGTTTGGTGCGAAAGTCACCAAAGCAGATCCAGTGATAGCCAAATACTTAGGATATGCTCTCGTTCCACAAGCTGGGGTTGCGATTGGTTTATCACTCATTGCTACACAAGTTTTAAATGCTGAAATGGGTGCTCAAATCAGAGCGATTATCTTAGCTGGCACATTAATCTATGAGCTTGTCGGACCTGTCATTGCTAAAATGGCATTAAAGAAAGCTGGAGAAATTTCAATCAATGCATAACAAAAAAAGCGCTAATCTAGCGCTTTTCGTTTATAAAAGTGAAGCAAACCCTCTTAAGATGACTTGAAAGAGTGAATAGAATATATTTTTACGACGTGCGATTTCAACAAGTTTTGATTTTTCAATGGTCTCATCAAAGAATTTAACCATATCTAAGATGGTCTTTGAACCATGAAGATAAACCATATTCTCAAAATGAAGATAAAGTGATCTAAAGTCTAAGTTACACGTGCCAATCAAAGCTTCACGTTCATCGATGATCATCATTTTGGAATGAACAAATCCTGGAGTATATCGGTAGACTTTAACACCGGCTTGCATAAGTTCTGGTACATAAGATTCAGTCACCATAAAGATAATCTTCTTATCAGGAACAAAAGGAATGATGATGCTGACATCAAGTCCTGATTTAGCTGCTAATTTTAAGGCTTCTGATAATTCATTATCGATGATGAGATAAGGTGTCGTTATTTTGATGGAAGAAGTTGCTTCATTGATCAAAGATAAATACATATTTTTAGAAACTAATTCTTTATCAAGTGGTGCATCATTAAAGGGTGTCACATAGCCATCAGAGGGAAGCGATATGTGGCTTTTATAGTCTAGGTAATTGACTTTTCGATTTGTCTGGAAACGATAGTTCTCTAAAAAGTTAACCGTTAATCCCCAAACAGCATCACCTTCTAAACGTATCCCTGTATCTAACCAATGACCAAAAGGTGAAATGAGATTAATATACTCATCACCGATGTTAATGCCACCGGTATAACCGATATTACCATCGATGACAACTATTTTTCTGTGGTCTCTATAGTTCATTGCGAAATTTAAATGAAGTCTCATGGGATTGAATGCCACCGCATCAATACCCATTTTTCTTAAGTGGTGTTGGTAACGATAAGGAAGGGTAGAAGAACCAAAGTCATCATAGATGAGTTTAACATGAACACCTTGTTTGGCTTTTTCAACTAAGATATCTAAAATACTATCCCGCATCCTACCTTTATTAACAATGAAAAATTCTAAGAAGATAAAGGACTTCGCTTGTTTTAAATCAATAAGCATCGCTTCATACATCATTTCACCACTGGGTAGAAATGATGTTTGTGTCTGCTTATAGGTGCTGAAATTTAAGTTATTTAAATACTTAGAAGGTTTATTAACCAGTGGTTGGTCTAATAAAGACACATAGTTATAGCGATCTAAATCAATTTTTCTAAAACGATCAATAATGCTTGGACTAAAGTTTTGTTGTCTATAAATGATATAGAAGATCCCACCAAAAAGGGGGAAAATCAAAATAGGCATTATCCATGTCAGTTTATAAATCGGATTTTCTTCTTTAACTAAAAGGTATAAAACGATTAAGACAGATAACGTATAGTTTATGATTTGAATGTATAAAAACTGTGATAAAAAATTGATCACGTAAAAAAGGAACGCTAATTGCGCTAAAATGAGGATTAAAATTAAAAAAGTGCGTGATAAGATCATGCGTAAAATGCGTTTCATTTAATTGACCTCCTTCACGTAGATCATATGCTTTTCATCTGATCTTACTGGATCATATAAAAACCCATCGATTTCAATCGTTTTAAGTCGATCAAGATCTTCAATATGATCTTGTATGACTTTTCTAGCAAACAAGCCTCTTAAAGATTTCATCGTCATGGATATCCGCTTTTCTTGATGATCTTTAATTTCTAAAAAGTCGATATGTATGATGTTGCTCGATTCTGGTAGTACCTTTTGATATTCCTCAGATGTTAAATCAATGATGAGTTCATCTTTAAGAAAAGTCTTAAAATACTTATTTATTTTAGGCTTCCAATAGTGATATAAATTTTGAATCGTTTGATCTTGCATCTCCAAACGGTACAAACTAATCCCATCATCAGGTTTTAAGATACCATAAAGACCTGATAAGATGAGAAGATGTTCGTTCATGTAATTGATTTCATCATCACTTAATTTGTTAACATCAAGCTTTTTAAATGCTTGTCCGTAATATGCTCGAATCGCTTGAAAAGATGCTTTATCAAACTGTTTCATAAAAGAAGTGACCTCATTTAAGAGTGCATCACTGAGTTTCATAGACCTTTTTAGTTGATCTTTATCCACGTGTTTTAAAGCCTTCATCAACTTTTTAGCATTTCTTAAAAAATAAGGTTCTTGTTGCGAATGAATAAGCTCTTTATGAAATGTTTTTGCTGGTGATATGATCATCTTCATATGAATTCCCTCGATTGTCACTTTGATTATATCAAATAGTCTTAAAAAGTGATACAATAGTTATGATGATAGGAGGAACTCACTTTGAACAATCGTAAATTATCATTGCTCATGGATTTCTATGAACTTACCATGGCTAACGGCTACTTTAAAGACCATAAAAAGGATCAAATCGCGGTTTTTGATGTTTTCTTTCGCTCCATTCCAGATGGCGGTGGATACGCAGTATTTGCTGGTTTAGAACAGGTGATTGACTATATCAAGAATCTTTCTTTTTCTGAAGACGAATTAGCCTATTTAAGAGGTAAAGATGTCTTTGACGAAGGCTTCTTAGATTATTTAAAGCATTTTAAATTTACATCAGATGTTTACGCGATGAAAGAGGGAACCCCCATCTTTCCACATGAACCTATTTTAATTGTTAAAGGTCCTATTATTGAATGTCAAATCATTGAAACGATGATTTTACTGACGATTAATCATCAAAGTTTAATAGCTACTAAAGCATCTCGCATTGTGCATGCTGCACAAGGCAGAGCTGTATTAGAATTTGGTGCACGTCGTGCACACGGTTATGATGCCTCCATCTTTGGAGCAAGAGCAGCCTATATTGCTGGTGCGATCGGTTCATCAAATACGTATGTCGATTACATGTATCAAATCCCAGCGATTGGTACCATGGCTCACAGTTATATTCAAAGTTATGATTCTGAATATGAAGCGTTTAGGGCATATGCTTTAACCTATCCTAAAAATACGGTTTTACTTGTAGATACCTACAATACCTTAAAAGAAGGTATTCCTAACGCGATTAAGATTCATAAAGAAGTCCTAGAGCCTATGGGTTACCGTTTAAAAGGCATTCGTTTAGATTCAGGTGATTTAACCTATCTCACCAAAGAAGCACGTAAAATGCTTGATCAAAACGGTTTGAGCGATGTTAAAATCACGGTTTCTAATTCTTTAGATGAGTATTTAATTAAAGAACTTATTCATCAAGGTGCACAAATTGATGCCTTTGGTGTTGGTGAAAGATTAGTGACTGCACGAAGTGAAGCAGTCTTTGGTGGCGTATTTAAACTCGCTGCTGTTGAAGAAAAAGGAATCATCGTTCCTAAAATCAAGATTTCTGAAAATATTCAAAAGACAACAACACCTGGCTTTAAGCAGGTTTACCGTTTCTATGATGAACTCGGTATGGCAGAAGCTGATGTCATTTCACTTCATCATGAAAAGATAGATGAACATAAACCCTATCATCTTTTCGATCCCAATTTCCCATGGAAATCAAAGATGATCGAACATTATGAAGCTGTTCCACTACTACATCCGATCTTTGTGAAGGGAAAACTCGTTTATGAACTACCTTCACTTGAAGTCATTAGAACATATGCCAAAGAAGAACATGATCGTTTATGGCCAGAAGTTCTACGTTTAGAACATCCCCATGAGTACTATGTTGACTTATCACAAGATCTTTGGGATTTAAAACAGGATATGATTAAAAAATATAAGAAATAATTTTGAGGTTTAAAGCGTGGCACGGATTATAAAAAAACAAAACATTGAACGCATCTTACATCATCCATCGCTTTTAAAAGGTATTGTCATTATGGCGATACCCGTTTTTTTGAACAATTTTTTAAAGAGTTTACATGATATGGTTGATGCGATTTTTATCGCAAGAATGGATGTCGGAAGTCAAGATACACTTGATGCAGCTTTAGCTGCTTTAAATATTCACTGGCCTGTTTTCTTCTTTTTCATGGCACTTGCTGCTGGATTAGGTATTGCAACGGTTGCGATGGTTAGTCAGTATACAGGCGCAAGTAGAAAAGATTTAGCATCCAGTTATGCGAGTAAACTGATCACCTTAGCCATTGTATTAGCATTGATTGTGATGGCCATCTTCTTTTTCACATCTGATCAAGTATTAGGCTATAACCTTTTTGCTTACCTGATGGGTGCACGAGGAGAAGCTCTAGATTTTGCGGGTGTTTATTTTAGAATTAGAAGTTATGAATTTATCTTAGTCTTTGTCTTTATCGTTTATCAGTCCATTAGACAAGCAACTGGTGAAACACTTTATCCCGTCATATTAAACATTGGTGGGATTCTACTCAATATTTTATTAACATGGTTGTTTGTTTCAAGATTGCAAATGGGTGTAGCTGGTGCAGCTTATGCAACACTGATTGCTCATGCAGCACCCATGCCTTTTATTATCTATGACTTATTTAAATCGAAACATCATATAAGAATTACGTTAAGTGAGATGAAAATCGATTTAGATACCCTAAAAGAAATGAGTCGTTTTGCCCTACCGGCTTCACTAGGACAAGCGGTATCATCTTTTGGATTCATCGTCATTCAAAGTATTATCTTACGATATGGTGATATGGTTTCTGCAGGTTTTTCAGTGGGTAATCGTATCTCATCGTTATTGTTAAATCCGGTGGTTGCCATCTCTACGATATCTGCAGCCTTTGTGGGATTAAATATTGGTCATAATCAACCCGCGAGAGCGAAAAGAGCATTTGAGGTTTCAAGGAATTTATCGTTTGCATTAATGGTCATTGGTATTGCGATTATTATTCCTTTAAGGTATCCGATCATAGAACTTATTTTAGGTACAAACGCTTCTGAATCATATCGTATTGCAGGTGTTTATACCGTTTGGATTTTACTGACGCAACCTTTTATGGCACTTTTCCAAAGTTATATTGGTTTATTCAATGGTTCAGGACATTCAGCATATACGCTCAAAATGTCGATTGTTAGACTTTGGGGAATGCGTGTGCCTTTGGTTTTAATTTCCATGTTATTACTTCCTCCAGATGATTACCGTGGTATCTTCTGGGCGATGATGATTTCTAACTTTGTGATTCTCTTTTATGGTGAATACTTAAAGAAAAATATTAAATTTGATGTGCAGGTGAGATTATGAATGTTCATATCGTCTTATATGAACCTGAGATTCCTCAAAATACAGGAAACATCATGAGAACATGTGTTGCTCTAGGTGTAAAACTGCATTTAATTGAACCACTTGGGTTTAAAATCGATGAGAAAAGATTAAGAAGAAGTGCGCTTGATTATTATGAGCACTTAGATTATACGCTCTATAAGAATTTTGAAGATTTCAGTTTAAAAAACCCTGGAACCTATCTCTTTTTAACACGTTATGGTAAAAAGAACTATGCAGACATCAGTTATCCTAGCCTTCCTGAGCCTTTATATCTCATCTTTGGTAAAGAGTCTACAGGTGTTGATAGAAAGCTTTTAGCCAAACATTTAGATAACTGTTACCGCATTCCAACAACGGATAAAGTGAGAAGTTTAAACTTATCGAATGCTGTAGCGATTGTTGCCTATGAAGTCTTTAGACAATTTGATTACAAAGATTTAATCACCGTAGAACCAGAAACACATAAAGGAAAAGATTATTTAGATCAATTTTTGGAGGACAAATGAAACTTACACATAAACAAACATTAGGTGAAGAGATCGCAAATGCTGTCTCACATGGTGTGATGGCCATCTTTGGGATTGTTGCACTCATCTTACTTTTAATTAAAGCAGATAGACCCATTGAAGTCACATCAGCGATTATCTTTGGCTTCGGGATCATTAATCTTTATACGATGTCAACAATCTATCATGCCCTTTTTCACCCAACTGCTAAATCGGTATTTCAACGTTTTGATCATTTATCAATTTATATCTTAATTGGTGGAACGTTCGCTCCTGCCTTACTCTTATTACCAGAACTACAAGAACCTTTATGGGGAATTAGCGGTTTAGGTCTAGGACCTGTGCTCTTTATCATACAGTGGGCATTAATCTTAGTTGGTATCGTATTCAAATCGATATGGATTAAAAAGTTTGCTAAACTGCATGTCTTTATCTATTTAGCGATTGGTTGGAGTGCTTTGATCTTTGCACAACAGCTTCTAGCCTATGAAGCAAATGCCTTTTGGCTTGTCTTTGCAGGTGGTGTTGCGTATAGTATTGGTGTTGCATTTTATGCATTCCCTAAAATCAAGTATTTTCATTTCGTATGGCATATTTTCACATCGATTGGTACGGTTTTACAGTTTATCGCCATCTATGCCTACCTATATTAATGTGAATATTTGTTCACACTCTTGAAATCCCATCTTTTTTCATGTAAGATGATAATGTAGATTAAACATAAGGAGAAAAATATTTTATGAAAATTTTAGCAGTCAATGCAGGAAGTTCGTCTCTGAAATTCCAACTGTTTGAAATGCCTGAAGAAAAAACAATTGTTTCAGGGATTGTTGAACGTATCGGCTATGATAATGCAGCGATTATCTTTAAGTTTGATGGTCAAAAGTTTACTGAGAACCATCAAATCTTAAACCATAAGGTTGCTGTCGATATGGTCATTCATGGTTTACTCGACAAGAAGATTATTGATTCACTTGATGAAATCAAAGGTGTGGGACATCGTGTGGTTCAAGGCGGCGAATTATTTAAAGAATCAGCGATTATTGATGACACCGTCATTGAAAGAATCGCAAGTTTAAATGATTTAGCACCACTACATAATCCAGCTAACCTAACAGGTATCCATGCGTTTAAAGAAGCATTACCTAACGTGATTCAAGTAGCTGTATTTGATACAACATTCCATCAGACGATGACAGAAGATGCATACCTTTATGCTGCGCCTTATGAATGGTATCAAAAATATGGTGTTAGAAAATATGGTTTCCATGGCACATCACACCAATATGTGTCTGAAAGAGCTGCAGTCTTATTAAATAATCCTAAAGCTAAAATTATCGTTTGTCATTTAGGTAATGGAGCATCACTTTGTGCCGTTGATGGTGGTAAATCCGTTGATACATCGATGGGGTTAACCCCACTTGAAGGTATTCCGATGGGAACACGTTCAGGAAATATCGATCCAGCTGTCTTAATGCTTGTCTCTTCTAAAGAAGATAAGACATATGGTGAAGTCTTAGATGAATTAAACAAAAAGTCAGGTTACCTCGGTTTATCAGGTTTCTCAAACGACTCAAGAGATATCATTGATGGCATGAACAGAGGCGAATATAGAGCATCACTCGCACACAATGTCCAAGTGAAACGTATTGCTGATTACATCGGTTCATATTATGTTTACATGGGTGGTTTGGATGCGATTTGCTTTACTGCAGGTATCGGTGAAAATGCATCTGAAGTGAGACGTGATGTCATTAAAGCAGTTAAAGTCTTAGGTGTAGAACTTGATGCTGAAGAAAATGAAAAGCGTGGCGAACGCATGATTTCAACGAAGGATTCTAAAGTAAAAGTTTTCATTATTCCTACCAATGAAGAAGTCATGATCGCAAGAGAAGTTGTACGTTTAGAAAAATAACTAATTTCTATCAAATAAATAAACCAGGAGCAAAGATATGCTCCTTTTTTGTCCTATTTAATAGGGTAGTATATTGACAAACGTTTTCATTGATGTTATGATTGAAGTATCCTATTAAATAGGGTATACTGAAAAAGGAGTGAATCACAATGTATGGCATCAATCAATATCATCCATGATGAAGAAGCAATCGATCATCTATTTAAGCAATGCTTTGGGGTTCATTCACAAAGAAGCTTAAAAAAAGATTACAAAAAGTGTTTTGATAAGAAAATTGATAAAATGAAACAACTTGTTGTTAGAGATTTGTCTATAGAATTTGAAAAACCTCTATCGAGTTTTGACAAATTGAAAGGTATAAAGCCTCAAGACCAAGTTATGGTTGTTAAGATAAGAATCGCTGATGCTGACTCTAACAAGGGTAAACAAAGTGGTTTTAGATGTATTGTATTAATCGATTCAAAGAGAGATCACGCTTTATTACTACACATTTATCATAAAAAATATAAGAAAAATTTAAGCAGCGATGATATACAGGACTTTGCTAAATTTCACAGAAGTTATTTAAGTCCTATCCATGAATAATCCAACTAAATAATAAACTAATTTAATAAATTTAATAATAAATCAAAGAGGAATAAAATGAAAAAGAAAAACATGGACAATAAGGTCATTGCCCAGGAAGTAAAATTGGACCTAAGTATATTAAAAAAAGCTGAAAAGTACTCTGTTGATTTCCAAGATATTGACAACTTCATCGATTCAACACATGTAAAATATATTCGTGAAAAAATGAATATGTCTCAATCTTTTTTTGCTCGCTTGCTAGGTGTATCAAAAAAGACAATTGAAAAGTGGGAACAAGGCTACAATCCTATTAAGGGAACCTCATCAAGATTGTTGTATGTTATGGAAAAACATCCTGAAATCATTGATGATTTATATCATGAACAGTATTCAAAAAATGGCTATGTCTACAAAGACAATCGCATCCCAAATGGCGTATTTAATATATCTGCTAAGAGAATCGATACGAATGATCAACACAAGAAATTAACTGAATGCACAAATAATGCTTGTATCAACCAAATGTTGGTTGCATAAGTGGAGGTAATCATATGAAACCTATATACGAAATTGTAGGATATCAACTTTTAAATGTAACATATAATCGTTTTAAAAATGGCATACCAGAATTTTTTCGTTTGCAACTTTTACCATCAACATATGACGAATCGAGTCAAACATATATCATTAATCCAATTTTAGATATAAAGTTTAAAGAATGTGATATATCAAGATTTACTTATTCAGCTGCGTTCAAAATTAATGATGTTGAATGGAAGAACAAAACTGAAAATATGCAGCTAAATTCGCTATTTCTAGCAAGCATCTTTCCCTATATTCGTTCATCTATCCATCATTTCACAGATGATTATAGAGGAGCTGTTAATTTACCTGTCATTGACTTGAGAATGGCTAATTTAGAAAAAGGGATTGTTTTTGAACCACATCTAAGTACATTATCAAAAGGGTTGAAAAATTAATTTCAATCCTTTTTTAATGTATAACAAATGATATAATATATTTGGTGATAACATGAACGAACATATCAATATTGATGATATATTAACGCTTGAGATCAAGCGCATGGGAATTAACGGTGAAGGTATTGGATACTATAAAAAGTTAGCCATTTTTGTAGATCATACACTTCCTGGTGAAAAGATAGATGTCAAAATCAATGAAGTCTATGATAATAGAGCCATAGGAACAGTCGAACACATGATTGAATCGAGTCCTGATCGAAGAACTCCTTTTTGTCCTGTTTATGAATCATGTGGTGGTTGTCAGACGCAACATCTTGATTATGAGAAGATGCTTGAGTATAAGCGAGAAATCCTCTTAAAGAGCTTTGAACGTTATGCAGGACTCAAGATTAATCTTAAAAAGATTAAGGCCACTAAAGGGGCAAATAATCCTCTTAACTATCGTAATAAGGCATCCTTACCTGTCCAATTAGTCAATAAAAGAAACCGTTTTGGTATGTATGCAAGAAACTCGAATCAGTTTATCCCCATTGATGATTGCCCAGTACAACATGAGACGATCAATCATATCTTAAATACCATCGTTAAACTGATGGATCACTATCAAATGGATGGCTATGATCCTAAAACACGAAGAGGTTATGTCAGACATTTAGTTGTTCGAGCTACTGAACATACCGGTGAAGTTCAAGTTTCATTTATTATGCTTAAAAAATCTAATCGTTTAGATGAACTTGCGAAAGATCTCATGGAAAAAGAAAAACAAATTGTTTCTGTTTTTGAAGTGATTAACCCCAATTTAAAGAAAATGGGCTTTTTTGCTGAAGAACAAAGACTGATCTATGGAAAAGAAACGATTGAAGAAAAATTAAATGGACAAAGTTATCAATTAAAGCCTGATGCCTTCTTTCAGTTGAATACGAAACAGGCTGATATTTTTTATCAAGAGATGAAACGTTTGGCTAATCTTAAAAAACATGAAGTTGCTATTGACGCTTATGCGGGGATTGCTCCTGTATCACATTATATCTATGATCAAGCACGACAGATTTATGCTGTAGAACTTGATAAAGCAGCGTGTGAATCAGCCAAACTCTCATTAGAAAAGAATGGTATTACCAATGTCACTGTATTGCAAAGTGATTTTAAACGTGCCTTATCCGGATTAAAAGAAAAAAAGATTGATGTGATGTTTTTTGATCCACCGAGAGTCGGATTAGGTGACGATACGATTGATCTGATTTTGAAGTTTTTACCATCACGTCTGATTTATGGTTCATGTAATCCATCAACACTAGCAAAAGACTTAAATGTATTACTTAAACATTATGATCTTGAAGAATGTGTCCCCATCGATATGTTTCCTTATACTTCATTAGTTGAGAGTGTGAGTTTGTTGACACTTAAAAAAACTGCATAATATGAAAACATATGCGTATGTTTTAAAGTTAGACCCACGTCTATACGATGAATCATCATGGACTGATGAAGATAACAAAGCGGTAAATGACCATTTTTTAAGATTGCAAAATGATTATCAATTAGGCAAAGTTTTACATGTAGGTAGAACAGAAGACCCTACATATGAGGGTTATGGTTTTGTGGTTTATCAAGCTGAAAATGATGTGGAAGCAAAGAAATATATGGAAGATGATCCTGCAGTCAAAGGTGGTCAAATGACAGCAAGCTATCAATCATATAAAGTCGTATTTAAGTAGGTGTATCATGAAAGGTAGACTAATCATTGTTACAGGTTTTCTAGCAACACTCAAATCAACGATATCTAAAAAATTAGGACATGATTTAAATATTCTCACTTTAAATAAAGATGATATCAAAGAGATCTTGGGAGAAACCATTGGTTTTAAAACCAGAGAAGAGAATTTAAAACTATCTGATGCGACATTCAAACTGATGATGTCAATTGCTGTAAAGAATCTCTTGTTAGGATTTGATGTCATCATCGAAGCAAACTTTAAGAAGCATGAACTAGATGAGTTAAAGCTAAGTGAAGTAATTAAAGATTCACATGTCTGGACACTTTTTTTAACCGGTGATAAAGAAGTTCTTTATAAACGATATCTTAATCGCGATGTATCGAGACATCATGTTCATCAATCAACAGGTCTCATGTCATTTGACATGTTTTCTAAGTCGAAGGATAATTATCAAATCGATGACTGTTTTGGTGAGATCATCGCGTGTGATACGACATCATTTAATGAAACAGATTATCAATACTTGCTTAACCAAATAAAACAAAATGTATAAAAGGAAATGAAAATGACAAAAGAAGAAATCAAAGCATTAACCTATAAAGAGCATAAACATCAAACCTATGATAAGGTAAGATATAACGATACCGATAGACAAGGGCATGTGAATAATGCCGTTTTCAATACATTTTTTGAAACAGGTCGAGTTGAGTTTTTGTATCACCCTGATCATCCTATGTATGGCAAAGGTTGTTCCTTTGTCATCGCAAGTGCAACTGTTGACTATCTTTTGGAAATCAAATGGCCAGGAATTGTTGAAATTGGAACATCGATCACAAAAGTTGGTAGAAGTTCAATAACGATTATTCAATCGCTTTATCAAAATGGAGTTGTTGTTGGCATATCAGAAAATGTATTAGTTCAGGTTGATAATGAAACAACCAAGTCTACACCATTATCTGAGGAATCTAAAAAAAGACTGATATCCTATACTATTTTTTCATAAAACATGTTAATATATATTTATATATATATTAAAGCATACGAATAAGGGGGAATTTACTATGCAAACGATCTATCGAAAGGTATTAATAATGAGTGTGCTATGTCTTTTTGTTGGCATGCTTTTTTCATGCAAGGATGATGAAGGATTTGATAATCCATATTTTGAGGATACATCTGAATCAACCATGGAAGATTTCAAGATTGCACTTGATGTTTATATGACACATATTGAAGATTACTACAAACAATCCTATTGGACAGATTATCCTGGATTAACGTACGTGAATGACATACCATCCGATTTTGAATCACTTGAAGAAAAAATCACCTACACGAAAGAAGAAACCATGCAATATGATGCTTATTTAAATCAGTTTATCCTTTTCCATGATTCAAGTCTACTAGAACTTAGACGTATCTATCAATCATTTTTGTTTACCGACTATCTTTATGATGATTGCGAAGAGAATCAAAGTTGCACAGAGGACAACCTATATTTTAGTATCCATGGTGATCAGCTCTATGTGTCCATGGTGATTCCTGATGATAAGTGGACAAAGGATGTTACCATCTATTTTGATTTGGATGATGATAACAAAATTAATCTAACATTTACATATCATGAAAAAGATAAAAATACATCCACAACAAATCTTTACCGTTATGCAAATTATGTTGAAGATCAAAAAGAAACTAACATCACATTTCAGTATGGTTATTGGAGCTATTATATCCATGATTTATCAAATGGTGATCGCATCAAGTGGCGAGATGGTTATTTAGCTCGATATGAAATTTTATTTTACGATAATGCTAATCATATTGGTTTTATGGGAACCATTGATTTAGGCGAATACGTAGCCTACAACGCTATACAATATGAAAATGGTCATGAAAAATTAATAGTTGAAAGTGATTATGTGAGATATATTGGAATGAATCATGTCAGCGGATGGGATAATATAAGAGCTGTAGATCCGAACATTACACCTTTTCGTGATTTTTATCTCTATGATGGTGATCAGGTGTTGCACGAAGCATTGATTTGTCGCTTTTTACCAGCTAATGGCAGCTTGGTACTTAATGTAATGGACCCACTTTATCGAGAAGTACCGTTGGAAGATATCATATCCCTCCACTATTTTGGACTTGAATCGGGAATAACCTTGGATGATGTTGAATCGTTACCCACAACAGCAATCGAGTTAGCTGAACAAAAGTTAGAGTTCTATGGGCTAGATACAGGAAAATTAGCTCTTTATGAAAAATTTGAAAATATAACTGGAAAACACTTTGAGTAACATGAAATAAATAACTTGTAGTGGTTATTTTATGAAGGACATTATGAAGACAATAAGCAACAAATAAAGCGATAATCTATCGTTTTTTTGTTTAAAAAGTCATTAATTTCAGTCATAAGGCTATGTTTCATGTATACTTATAATAAGATGGTTAGTTGGGTGAGATCATGAAAAACCTTCATTATAACAACGACATGGTAGCCTTTATCAAAGTGCATGACAAGAAAGAAGTACTTATTTGGGTAAAGTCTCAAGTTCATGTCTATCACGATGAATTAACACCAGATATGCTAGAAGCTTTAGCATCCATTGATGATTACTTAGAATCAAAATTAAGTGTTTCACAGGCTCGTAAAATCGCATTTTTGATACATCAAAAAGCAAGAGAATCTACGGATCTTAAGACAACCTATCTTTATCGTGCGATTGGACATGCTATAGCTACCATACATGTTAAAGAACATGCCATAAGATGTTATGACTATCTTATTAAATTCAATAAAGTAAATGGGGGTATTTGACATGATTGAAATTGCTGAAAGTCAAGTTTATGCAAAACAACTTAAAAAACAACTTGCTGGAAAAACGATTGTCGATCTTAAAGTATTAACATCACCACATAAGTTTTGTTGGTTTTCAAAAGATCCACAAAGCTATGAAGACATCTTGCTTGGCAGCATAATCACTGATGTCATATCTTCTGCACACTATATCAGAATCATCTTCTCATCAGGCCATGAACTTGCTCTTGCAGAAGATGTGACTTATGCATATACTCAAAAAGAAGATATCACACACAAAAACCAGTTAGTTCTCATCTTTGAAGATGATTATGCACTTGAATTAAAAGTAAAACTCTATGGGTTTATGCTACTAGGTACGCATGAAGAGCTTAAATCACAATTTTCATACTATGAAGTTGCAGTTAACAGTATTCATCCCTTAGATCAAGCTTTCACTTACGAACACTTCTTAAACGTCACACATTTAAATGAAGAAAAGGGTTCTGTCAAATCCGTGCTTGCGACTGAACAACATATACCTGGATTAGGTAATGGAACACTTCAAGATATCTTGTTTGATGCAAAACTTTCTCCTAAACGGAAAGTGAACACATTAAGCGAAGACGATAAGAAAACACTTTATCAATCTGTTATTAAGAAAATCGATGAAATGATCACCTTTGGTGGAAGAGATCAGGTCTTATCAATCTTTGGTGAAAAAGGTAGTTACGAAGTCTTAATGAAAAATGATCGCGAACTATGTCCCATCTGTCAGACCCCACTTAAAAAAGAAGCCTTTTTAGGTGGTAAAGTTATTTATTGTCCAATCTGTCAAAAGTAGGTAAAATGAAATGAATGTTATCGATTGGTTATGTTCTGGTGATCCCATCATCAAAAGATTAACCCAAGTTCACCTTCTTGAACAAAAAATACCTTATAGTGAAGAAGGTTATATCGAAAAATACATCAGCTTATATGATTATGAGCATCATCTTTTTGGTGGAGGAGTTTACTCTCCCAAATGGATATCGACACATTATACCATGTTAGAACTAAAATACATGGAAATTGATCCGATGCATACCATCTATCAAGATGCACTTAAAACGTTAATTGATAACGAATGGAAATCACTTGGTATCTATCGTCATGATCGTCATCAAGACATGTGTGTTGTTGGTATGCTTTTATCACTTGTAACTTATGGTAAACTAAACGATCAAAGAATCAATGAAATGATTGACTATATCTTAGACCACATCATGCTTGATGGTGGGTGGAACTGCGCATGGGAAAGAAAACCAGCACCCAAGATATCATCTGTTCATACGACCTTATCGGTACTTGAAGCACTTCGTGATTACGAATCCAACAGTTATACATACCGGATAAATGAAGTTAAAATAGCGATGTTAAATGGCATTGCATGTTTATTAAAGAGAAACCTTTATCAAGCTCATCATGAAGATGAGCCCATCCATCATGACATGATTAAACCCAGTTATCCTCCAAGATGGAAGTATGACATCTTAAAAGCATTAGAGTTTTTAGCATCTGTTTCATACCCTGATGATTTAAGATTAAATCAAGCGATTAACATTTTAATTAAACAGATGCATGGACCATTGATGCTTAAAGGTTCTCAAATACCAGGAAAACTTCATTTTCAACTTGAAAGTGGCAGATATGGTATGTTTAATACGCTACGCATCTTAAAGGTCTTAAAATTTTACAGAAGACCACTTTATGAAAGATTAATCAAACAAACGATTTAGTTAGGAAGTTATAAAATGAAAAAAAAGAAGAATGAAGCACTCAATTTATACAGAGTTGATCAAGAGACACAGGCATATATGATTGAAGTTTCATTAGATGATTACAGTGAATTATTTAATGGTTGGGATGCATCACCCTTAAGAAGAAAAGATTTAGAACCTGAGCTGATGGATTACTTAGAAGAAGCAGGAAGTGAAATTCCGATGAGTGAATCTGTTGAACTCTGTTTTTACATGCCCAAAGAAAAAAGAGATTTAGAAAAAGAAGACAGAAGTGTAACAACCATTCAAAACAACTTTAAAGTTGTCATGCAGGTCATTCAAAAAAAGATTAAACGAAACTATCGTAGACTTTTAGTTTACGTAACTTTATCGTTAATCTTTTTAACAGCTGCTTATCTTTTAAGAAATGTCACCCATCTATCCCTTTTATCCAATATTATGATTGAAGGATTCTTTATTGGTGGTTGGTTCTTATTATGGGAAGCATTTAGTTTATTTTTCTTTGATACCCATGAATATAAAATCAGACAAAAGTTATTTCAACGCTTTCTAGATTCAAAAATCTATTTTAAAGAAACAGGTGAGTAGTTTGGTCTATTTTTTGATATTAGCTATTGTATTAGCATTGATCTATATCACAGTTGAACTCACACAAAAACCGATCATTTCTATCTATGTTAAAGCTTTGGCAAGTTTATCTTTTATCATCCTAGGGATGACACGACTTGTTCTAGATTATCAGGATGTTCCTAAGGTGATGGGGTTTATCCTCCTTGGACTTGCTTGTGGTATGATTGGTGATATCGTCTTAGCTTTAAGACCTTTACGACCAAAAGAAGAGGATAAACTGATTATTGTCTTTGGTATTATATCTTTTAGCTTAGGTCATCTTTTCTATTTAACAGCACTCTTTATCATCAGTTCATTCTCATGGTTAGCATTGATCATTGGACTCGTTGTCTTTGTCATGGTGATCATCATGAGTGATGTGATGAAATTTGATATGAAAATCGCACGACTCCCCTCATACTTCTATGCTTTTCTGATCTTCTTTATGGTAGGACAAAGCTTTGAAGTGGGTAGAACGTTAAGTTTTAATTCATCATCTGTTCTCTTTTTGAGTGGTGCTTTATTATTTGGTATCTCAGATTTAATATTAGCACCGATTTATTACACGAATAAATCATCTAAATTAATGATTGCACTCAATCTTTTAACTTATTATGGTGCACAAATACTTATTGCTTTATCACTTTATTTTATGTGAGGTTCGTATGCGTTACGACTGTTTAATTCATGATCAATTACTTCATACAGAAGATATTAAAGGAGCTGTTGTCAGCTTAAAGCTCCAAGGCTTTTATCATGGATCAAACGAAGAAGAATTACCAAGTTACTCCTATTTGATTATGCTTGGTAACTTAAGAATTGGCACAATAGCCTTACGTTTAGGTTTTAACGATATGACGATGATTCATGGTCATATCGGTTATACCATTGATGAAGGATATCGTGGACATGGCTACAGTTATTATGCACTTCAACTGATTATCCAACTTGCTAAATTACATGGTTATCAAAACCTTTTGGTAACCTGTGATCCGAATAACTTAAGTTCAATTAAATCTGTTTTAAAAGCAGGTGGAAATCTCATAGAAGAAAATAGAGCAGTCCCTAAAGATCATATCTATTATGTGCTAGGTATTACAAAACTAAACTGCTATGAAATCGCCTTATAAACGTTAAATGAAACTTCGGATATACCAGAGTTTCATTTTTTTGTCAGAGGCGAAAGATACTTTATCATCTTTTAGCCTAAATAGAAGATAAAGATTTCAAAAAATCATTATTTATGTAAATTATGAAGTAAAAATGAAAGATTAAGTGAGTACAATAGAAACAACATCGAATCAAATTTGGGTAGAGGTTTTTTTATTTATGATTGACCTACATACACACATTTTATACGGTGTTGATGACGGTGCTCGTACACTGGATTAAGCTGTTGAAATGTTAAAAAAAGCACATGCATTAGGTATCGATGCGGTGGCTCTAACACCCCATCGTTCTTATTATCGTGGCTATCAATACAACAAAGAAGAACATCACGAAAAAATGAATATCCTCAAGAAGATTTTACATGATCTCAATATTCCCATAAACTTACATGTCGGCTTTGAAGTTGATGAACATGATGACTTAATTGAAACGTTAAATAGCGGTTATACATTTGAAAATTCAAAGTACGTTTTAATTGATTTTACGATGAGAAAAACCGATATCTCAGAAGTCATCTATACCTTAAGACAACTTGGATATCATGTTGTTGTTGCGCATCCAGAGCGTATTGATTACTTAAGTTTCGAAGAACTTGTTGAACTAAAAAGAGAAGGAGCCATCTTTCAAGTCTCAGCAGGGCACCTACTTCCTTATAAGATGACAAAGTCTTCAAGAATAGCAAAACGTTTATTAAAACATCATTTAATCGATGTGGTTGCATCTGATTGTCACACATTGAGTGATCTTGATAGCATGAAAGAAAGCTATCACTATGTTGTCAAAAAAGTCGGCGAAGAACTCGCTCATAAATGGTATGTAACAAACCCAAAGAAAATATTAGGCATGCAGGAAGGAATAGATGAACATGGAAGATCTAACAACACATGAGATTGATTTAGGCACATTATTTAAAATGCTCTTTAACAAATGGTATATCATTTTGATATCAACGGTTTTAGCATTCAGTTTAGCATTTATCTATGCATATATCATATTAGAAGAACAATATACAGCACAAACATCCATGATTATCTTAGTGGATAATGATGTGCAATCCGATGAACAAAATTTCAATTTTTCACAAAAGCTTACAAAAACGTATACTGAATTAGCAAAAAGTGATTTAGTCATTGATGAAGTGATTGCTAGTCTTTCTTTAGATCTTTCAAGAAATCAATTAAAAGAGATCATGAAAATCACCGGTGTGCAAGACACACCCGTGATTAAATTAAGTATTGAACTGAGTGATGCATCACTAGCTATGCGGATTGCTAATCGTACGGTTGAAGTCATGTAAGATGTTTCCTTACAGTTTGATGGTTTTGATAACATCGAAGTCTTAGATGTTGCATCGCTTCCTGAACTTCCCAGTGGACCTAACCGGTTACTCTATGTTGTGATTGGTATCATTCTAGGTGGTATTGCTGGTGTTGGTATCATCTTTGTCATCGAGTTTTTAGATAAGTCCATTAAAACACCAGATGATGTAGAACGAAGATTAGGTTTAAGAATGTTAGCAATTATTCCTGACTATAAGATGGAAAGTGAGATTGAAGAACTATGATGACAAAAAAACATCCTAATCAAATGGGTAGTTATGTTCCCATCTCTCAAAAAGAGCCACATTCCATCATCACAGAACAATACAGAAAACTTAGAACCAATATTGAACTATCAAGTTTTAGCAAAGAAATTAAAGTCATTGCATTAACTTCAACCCTAGCAATGGAAGGTAAAACAGTAACGTCCATTAATCTTGCAACTGTCTATGCACAAAGCGGGATGAAGACGCTTCTGATCGATATGGATTTAAGAAAACCTAAAATCCATCGAGGTTTTAAAAAGATTAATCAAATTGGTTTATCCGATATGATTATGCATGGTTTGAAAGTTGATGAAGCTGTCCAGATTGTTGATGAGAAACTACATATTCTAACATCGGGAACAAAACTTCCTTATCCAGCAGAGTTTTTAATGAGTGATAAACTGAAAGAACTGATCGTATGTTTAAAAGGTAAATACGATCGAATCATCATCGACACACCACTGATGACAGCAGTCACCGATGCTAGCATTATCAGTTCGTTTGTTGATGGCATCATGATTGTCTTTGCATCAAGAGAAGCAAAACTTGATATCGCAGCACGCGTCATCAAGGACTTAAGAGATAATGGAGCAAACATTATTGGTAGCGTGATGACACGTGTGAAGAAAAAAGATCACAATTACGCATATTACTATTATCAATACAGTCAATAGTCTTCTTAAGTGAATGAAGAGTGAAAGCGCTTTATCATATAAAGTTGTATATAGGTGATAAATGCACAAATATAACATAAATAATGTGTGTGGTAACGGTTTCACAATTCAATTCAGAAGTATTTATGAAACAATTTGTAACTTATAATGTAACTACATTGACGTCTGGGGAGGCAAAATGAGATGTACAATATATTAGTGATCAGTAAAGAAATTAAACCATTTGAAGAACTTATATCACTTCTAAAGAAGGACTTTTTAAATGTGTACACCTTTTCATCAATTACAGCAGCCAATGCTTTAGATGAGTTAAGACTGTATGACTTCATCTTGCTTAAGGTTGAAGGTAGTGCATATGATCATGAAAGACAGATTTCTGAACTTAAAAATCATTGTGCGTGTCCACTCTATGTCTTTTCAGAAACTCACGATGCAGATGAGATTGCTCATTATCTAGAATCTGGATGTGAAGGACACGTGGAAATTCCTTTCAAGGCTAAAACAGTTGCTCCACGTATTAAAGCTGTCCTAAGATTTTTACATCAAGTGAAACGTGGCGCATCCAATTTATTAAGATATGGAAGATTGGTCTTACATCTTGATAATAGAGAAGTACTCATCGATGGTAAGAAGATACCATTAACGAATGTCGAGTTTAAAATTGTGCAAATTCTTGTTGAACACCGTGAAGCGGTGGTCTCAAAAGATAAAATCATTCACTACGTATGGGATGAAGATGCATCAGCAACCGATAATGCTTTAGGCATCCATATCACACGTTTAAGAAAGAAACTCATATGTGAACCCAATCAAGAGCTTATAGAAACGGTATGGGGACTCGGTTATCGTCTCAATCTTGATCAGTGTGAGAAAAATTAATAAAAATTAACGTTTCTTGGTCATTGAACTTAAGAAACCTTGTTCTTTTGTTATTGCTGTGATATAGTTAGGCTGAAAACGCATAATTTAGTAAATCATTCGTAAAAGGAAAGCGTTATTGTGTTGGTATATTTATAAAAAAGTTGTATACTATTTATAGTTAAGGAATAATTAAGTATTTTAAAAGAGGTCTTCATGAGCAAACAGAACATTAATAAATTTCTATACGTTTTAAAATACATGTTTTTTGACATCATTATGATTGGCATCACTTATCTGATCGCCATTTTTATGTTTATGGTTTTAGAGATTCCTGTCAATAGTGATCAATTATGGTATGCAATACCAAGCATCATCGGTTTTAAATTAATTGTCTTTTATGTAGCTGGATTATACAGAATGCTTGAGAACCACATCGGTTTTGAAGATGTGATCAAGATTACGATTGTGACCATGGTAACCAATACACTTATTGTGTTATTTATTTGGTTAACGAAAACGGAATTCATGTATAAGTCAGCTTATTTCTTTATAACGATTGCTGAAGTTGGATTGGTTACTTTCCCAAGAGTGATGAATCGTATCATCACCTATGTAAAAACCAATGTGGAATGGCGTCAAGCATTAGGTAGACGCACACTTATTGTTGGTGCAGGTTCTGCTGGTGAAATTGTTGTTAAAGAAATCATTCGAAATAAAGATTTAAATAATATTCCAGTAGCATTTGTCGATGATGACATTGAAAAAATCGGTAAACGCATGATGGGGATTAAGATTGTGGGTCCCATCAGTGCGATCAAATATTATATTGACCAATACCGCGTCGAAGAAGTTATTATCGCCATCAATGGCTATCCAAAAGATGATTTAGCAAAATTAGTTAATCTTGTTGCAGAGAAAAACTGCCGCATGAAACGTCTTTTAAGTGTCAGTGATGTCGATAATAAGAAACCAACCTTAATTGAAGTTAAGATTGAAGACTTACTCAATCGTGATGAGATTAAACTTGATAACACAGGTATTAATGAGTTTATCAAAGATAAAGTTGTTCTAGTCACTGGTGGTGGTGGATCCATTGGTAGTGAATTATGCAGACAAATTGCTGAATATGAACCTAATCATTTAGTTATCTTTGATATTTATGAAAATAACGCTTATGAAATTCAACAAGAAGTGCTTCGTAAGTTTAGTAAAGAAGGAAGAAAGTTAAATTTATCTGTCTATATCGGTAGTGTTTATAATCGAGAAAGACTAAAGAATATCTTTGAAATGATTAAACCAGATTTAGTCTTCCATGCTGCAGCATATAAACATGTTCCTCTTATGGAAGATAGTGCAGTTGAAGCTGTAAGAACTAATGTCATTGGAACATATAATGCAGCAAGCCTTTCCAATGAATTTAATGTTAAAAAATTCGTTTTGGTCTCTAGTGATAAAGCGGTAAGATCGACGAATGTCATGGGAGCAACCAAACGTTATGCAGAACTTATCATCCAGGAACAACAATCTCATGCGAAAGTAACGAAATTCTCTGCCGTGAGATTTGGTAATGTCTTAGGATCTAATGGCAGTGTCATTCCCTTGTTTAAGAAACAAATTGAAGATGGTGGTCCTGTGACTGTCACTCACCCCGATATCACGAGATATTTCATGACCATACCAGAAGCTGTTGGTTTAATCTTACAATGTGGTGTTTATGCCAACGGTGGTGAAGTCTTTATTCTTGATATGGGAGATCCCGTTAAGATTAAAGATTTAGCTGAAAAGATGATTAGTCTTGCAGGCTTTAAACCATATGATGAAATCGACATAACATTTACTGGACTTAGACCCGGTGAAAAACTTTTTGAAGAACTCTTGGTTGATCATGATCACCATGATCATGCAACAACAGAAAACAAAAAGATTTTCATTGAAAAACAAAGAGATGTTGAAGCAAAAGAATTAGAACTCGATACAGTGATTGAAACCCTAGAGGGTTTAGGAAACGAAGCAGTTAAAGAGTTTGTTTCTACGATTATTGTGACGTATAAGAGAAATGGAAATTGCGAAGAAAAGCACTTGTAGAAAGTGCTTTTTTTTCGTAAATTGTAATAATGAGTGAAAAACATTGCTTTATGGTGTGTATTCGTGATAAGATATTCATGAGAAAAAATCTCACAGGGGTGATTTATATGCTTAAGAGTTTTCAAATCAGTAACTTCAATTCGGTTAATGAACCAATTGTTTTTTCTATGGAACCAGTTGCCGAATTGTCAGAGCATTTAGATTATATTACACATTTAGACACTGACAATGCACTACTTAAAGTTGCATCAATCTATGGACCAAATGCGAGTGGTAAGTCAAATGTGTTGAACACTTTAAGTTTCGTAAAAGATTTTGTTTACGGATATTTATCTAGAGAGTATATAAAATATAGTCCTTATTTGCATGCCACATACTCACCCTTTGCATTTACACATGAAGATAATCGTTATGTAGAAGCATCACTTACATTTGCAAGACCAGGAAAAGAATATTGGTATCATTTCAGAGCTGAATATATTAATGAAAACTCACTAATATTAAAAATTATCGATGAGTTTTTTGGTGTTAAACATCAGGGTGAACAAGATTACAATTTCATTTTTCAAAGAGAAAATGATGTTATTAATGCAGATCAAATTCTAAAAACATTGGGTGCTACTAAATTACCTTTATCCAATGATATGGTTTTATTGAGATATCTTTATATGAATTACATCAATATTGATGAGACAAACAATAATCAATTAAGTCTTGACCCTTATATGATGTATGTAAAAGAGTTATTTGAAGAAATTACTTCTCTCACGTTTCTTTCAAATTTATCAGACATGTCCAAAAATGTATTTAAGCGAAATGGTGATTTCATCAATAAATATAAATTATTTATTATTGAATCTTTAAAACGTCTTGACATTCAAATAACTGATATTGAAGTAGAAGAAATTGGCAAAAGAAATTATCAGGTTTTATGTGTTCATGAAGTCGATGGTAAAAAATATAAACTTCGTGTAGAACAAGAATCTCAAGGGACTACATTACTCATATATCTTTTAGCGATGGTAGCTTCAAGAAAAAATAGACCTACCATATTCATCATTGATGAGTTAGACTCACACTTGCATCCAAAACTTATACAAGAAATAATTGCACTTTTTAATTCAAATATCAACCAATACAATCAATTATTATTCAATTCCCATGATATGTGGAATATGGTTCCTGAACAGTTCCGTAGAGATCAAATTTGGTTCACTTATCGTAATGAATACTTAGCAACAGAGTTAGTATGCTTGAGTGATATTATCAATTATAAAGGTGAACGTGTTCGTAAAGATGCCAAGTTCTCTAAACAATATATGGAAGGCAAATATGGTGCTGACCCTTTCATCAGAAAGGGGTTGGATTGGTATGGCTTATAATTTATTACCACCCTCACGATTAACAAGTCGAAGAACACTTAAACAGTTTGGAACACACATTTTTTATGCTGAAGGGGAAAAAACTGAACCAAAATATATAAATGACATGAAAATGGTGATTCAAAATCGATATAAAATGACAGCAAGTGATATGATTATTGTTGATACAAAAAGCGGTGGGAAAAATACACTTGGTCTAATCAAATATGCAGAAAAAGATGTAACTCGACGTATTGCTAATAAAGAAAGAATCGATCATGTATGGATTTTCTATGATAAAGATTCGTTTGAACCAGATAAGTATGATAATTCATTCCATAAAGTTGTTTCTAAAAATAAAAAAAAGTATTTAAATGAAGATCACGATAACTGTGATAAAAATTACACAAGGTGGCATGCATTGTGGTCGAATGAGTGCTTTGAGCTCTGGATACTATTACACTTTGAATATTGTCAAGCATCATTGAGGAGAGAAAGCTATATTCCTAAAATTGACCAACATTTCAAAAAATGTGGTTGTTCAATAAACTATGAGAAAAATCTAAGCAATCTTTACCAAATTCTTGAAAAACACGGCAGTATTAGAAGTGCTGTCAGAAATGCAAAGAAGCTTAATGATGAGCTAAATAATCCATTATTAAAAACGAATCCATCAACGGGAGTGTTTGAGCTATTTGAGTATTTTCATAAGTACTTACAAATAGAGATTTAACTATTATTCGGTTAAGTTTTTATACATATTTCATAGCAAAGTTCATTTTCATATTCAATATATAAAAGTGTTAGTAAGCAAAAAAGTACAGTTATACATTTGAGTTGATTGAGCTTGTCCTGATAATCTATCAGAACAAGCTCTTTGATTTTTTTAGAACTATAATAACAT
>Ga0265295_1000715_pt1 | contig 64067 bp, 44 predicted proteins | sample Munlansysbiofilm_FD_192503 | JGI IMG/M metagenome (GOLD analysis project Ga0265295, IMG submission 192503) | Leachate microbial communities from a municipal landfill in Southern Ontario, Canada - Methane capture system biofilm | ecosystem: Engineered > Solid waste > Landfill > Unclassified ... | reverse complement strand
AATTGAAAAAAACGAAAGTACAAGAACAGAGAAAACTAGAGATAGTAATAGGTAGATCAAAGAAACGAGGCGTATACAGCGTATCTACGATAAACAAACATACCAAGACATTTGTAGGCTTGATAAACAAAAAATTCAGAGGGGTAGCGACTAAGTATTTGCAGAGCTACATTATGTGGTATGTGGTAATGCACAAGTATTTACGAAAAAGATTAATCGAGGACATTGGTAGGATGCTCAACCTCGCATCATCAGACAGGCGGGCGTGGTTTTTATACAGGGACTTGAGAGCTAAGCCAATATTAAATTTAACATAAAAATATTATAAAAACCTTTTTATAATATGTGACATTTTAAATTTTTTTTACAATAAATTAAAAATAATGCATAAATTTGTATTACAAAAAACATATTGTCTAATAAATTGAAAATGAAAAAGTTGACTTTTATAATATTTATTTTTATATGCTCTAATACTTTTTGTCAAAAATATATTTTGGTTTTAGACGCTGGCCATGGAGGCAAAGATCCCGGCGCTGTATATGGTAATATCCAGGAAAAAGATATTACATTATCTTTGGTATTGGAAGTAGGAAATATTTTAAGTAATACTTATGAAAATATAAAAGTCATTTACACCAGACAATCTGATATTTTTATACCTTTAATCGAAAGGACTCGCATAGCTAATAAAAGTCACGCTAATCTATTTGTATCTTTTCATGTAAATGCTTCGAAATCTATAGAAGCTAATGGATATGAAGTTTTTGTAATGGGAAATACCAAAGTGAAAGCCTGGCTAGAAACTGCTATAGCAGAAAATTCAGTAGCCATATACGAAGAGAATTATTTAGAATCTTATGATGGCATAGATCCTAATTCTATCGAAGGATATATCGCTTTTTCATTATATCAAAATCAGTTTTTAAACAAAAGTATTAGTTTGGCTGATAAGGTTACCAATAGCACTTTACAAATAGCTCCATTTACTAATAGAGGTATTAAACAAGCTCCATTTTTTGTGCTTTATAAAGCTACTATGCCTTCTATATTGATAGAAATGGGTTTTATATCTAATCAGCATGATAGAGAATGGATAACCAATAAAGACAATCAAAAAAAATTAGCTCAGAATTTAGCTAATGCTATTGCAGATTATATTGTTAATGTAGATAATTTCCCTTTAAAAGAGAAATCTATTTTAGCAACACAAAATCAACTATCTAAAGCTAATGATGAAACTAATGAAGAACTAATATATTATATCCAATTTTTATCTTCAAATGAAATATTTACAAATACTCATAAAATATATAAAGATTTCCCTTCAGATTCTATTTCTTATTATTTTTTTAATAATACATACAAGTATATTTATGGTGAATTCACAGATTATAATCAAGCACGTCAAAAATTGAATTATGTGAAAGATAAAGGATACAATGATGCTTTTATTGTGAAGTTTAGAAATGGAAAAAGAGTACTTTAGAAAAAAAATAATCATTATTTGATGTTTTAAAAATACTTAACTTAATTTTGCAAAAAAATATGAATAAACTGATAATAAGAACTGGCAAAGTAGAATCTATCAAAAGGTATCATCCATGGATATTTAGTGGAGCAGTTAAAAAAATTGAAGGTGAGCCTAAAGAAGGTGAATGGGTAGAAGTATACGATAATCATAATAATTTTTTAGCTATGGCTCAATATTCTACTAAAGGGAGCATCATTGGCCGTATTGTTAGTTATCAAAAGGAAAATCGTTCGGTCGAATTTTACAAAAATAAAATTATGAGGGCTGTAGCTATACGTGAAGCTATTAATTTGCCTCTATCTAATATAACTAATGCTTTTAGATTAGTATACGGCGAAGCCGATGGATTGCCTGGATTAATAATAGATTTCTATGATTATCATTTAGTATTAGAAACTCATTCTACTGGTATGTATAATGATATTAATTATATTATTGAAACTCTAAAACAAATTTATCGTGAAAAATTAAAATCGATTTTTGTAATTGATAAAACACAAAATATCAAAAATACTTATTATGCTTATCAAACAGATAACATAGAAATACCTGTGATAATCAAAGAAAACAATATTTCATTTTATGTAAATTGGGAAGAAGGACAAAAGACTGGCTTTTATCTAGATCAAAGAGAAAATAGAAAATTGCTACAACGATACGTTAAGGACAAAAATGTTTTAAATATGTTTAGTTATACAGGTGCTTTTTCTGTATATGCTGCCTTAGCTGACGCCACAAAAGTAGTCTCTGTAGATAGTAGTCGAGAAGCTATTAATTTATTATATAAAAATTTTGAATTAAATAAAATAAACAAAACTAGATATGAAGCCATAGAGGATGAAGCTATGCATTATCTAAATAATATGCAAGAAAATTATTATGATGTAATTATTTTAGATCCGCCAGCCTTTGCTAAATCTATAAATACCAGACACAATGCTCTGAAAGGATATAAACGTATCAATAGTAAAGCAATAGAAAAAATAAAAAATAATGGTATTTTATTTACATTTAGCTGTTCCCAAGCTGTATCATCGTTACATTTTGAAGGTTCAGTGATGAATGCAGCATTAGATAGTGGTAGAAATATTAAAATATTGCATAGACTTACTCAAGCTCCATGTCATGCGCCTTCACTCTATCATCCAGAAGGTTACTATCTGAAAGGATTAGTTTTGTTAATCTATTAAAAAAAATAATTGATACAGTATATTATTTACTAAATAAAAATTTATTAATGAGACACAGAAATTAATTTTCTCAACAAAACCTCATTATTTTCTACGATTAATAAAATATACGTACCGTTATCTATTGCAGATATATCCATTTTGTGAGTATTTGATAGGTTGGTTATTATTTCAGTGTATATCATTTTACCAGTAAGATCATAAATAAATATTATTGGTTCATTTAAATAGTAATTATAAAAGCCTAGGAGTATCTCGTCCTTGGCTGGTATTGGATAAATAGAAATATTTTCATCATAAAAATCATTAATATTTTCTTGACAACTCATCGTTTGTAATCCATAGCTTTGTAATATAGAGTTGCATATATTAGTACTAAAAGGCCAAATATCACGTTCTACAATGTTCTTATTAGGTGCAATAAGTATGTAAGTAGGGAAAGCATCTATACCATACATTTCGCATATTTGTCTTCCACCATCATCTCCGCTAATGCAAGGATAATCAAGTCCGTATTGATTGATGAAATTTATTACATCCTGTCTACTATCATAATAATCTATACCTAAAAATATAACATCACCTTGATTGCAACCAAAATAAATATAAGATGCATTGCACTGCGGAGATGAAGTCTGACATGCACTACAGCGAGTAAAGAAAAAATCTAACAATACATATTTATTGTTATCTAAATAGTTAAATAAATTATGAACATTGCCATTAACATCTGAAGTAGTAAAATCTACTGCTATGGTCAAAGGAGTCTGAGCTTTACCATTAAATACTGTGATAAATAAAATGATAAATAAATAAATTTTTCTCATATATCAAAATATTTGAAATTTTTTTTAAAATTAAATATTCTTTCTAAATAGTTGTTTTAAATTTGTAATTAAATTTAAAACAATTATGTTGAAAAAGAAAAAATATTGCTACGATTATCCTAGACCAGCAGTAGCTACAGACATCATATTGATACACAAACAATCTGTTTTACTTGTGAAGAGAGCCAATGAGCCATATAAAGGCATGTGGTCTTTGCCAGGTGGATTTAACGAAGAGAATGAAACTTTAGAAGATACAGCTCGTAGAGAGCTAAAAGAAGAAACCTCATTAGATATATGTTTTTTAGAACAATTTAAAGCTTTTAGTGATCCCAAAAGGGATCCCCGTACACGAGTGATCACTATTGTTTTTTATGCCATTTTACCAGATGATTTCCTATTAAGTCGTACTCAAGCGGGTGATGATGCAGCTGAGGCGAAGTGGTTCCTATTATCACTACTACCACCATTAGCTTTTGATCACAAACTTGTATTAGATGAATTTATTAAATTCAAATATTTATAGCTCGATATGAATAACAAAAACAATGTCCAACATTTTTGGGGTAATATATTTAAAAAATGGTATGTTTGGTTGCCCAGTTTGATACTGATAGCTTTGATATTTATTTTATTACCTAAGGTATTACTTTATTTACTCATATCCTTTGTTATATCACTTATATTAGCCCCGATAAAAAATTTACTTTTAAAAATACGTATTAAAAAATTTCATTTGAATGATGCTGTAGCTACTATCATATCTATGTTGTTTTTATTAGGAGTTATTATTTTGTTTTTCTTTTATGTACTTCCACCTATTATTACTAAACTTACTTCTCTAATTGCTATAGACTATGATATATTACTTTTGCAATTAGAATCCAGTTTAAAACCAATAGAAAAAACATTGATTGATTATAAAATAGCTAATGAAAGTTTTAGCTTTGCTCAGATAATTCAAAAGTATATTACAAACTTTCAAGCTAGCATAAACATAGAAAAAGCATTTGAAAACATTATAAACTCATTCGGAGATATTGTAGTGGGCGTAGTTACAGTTGTGTTTTTCTCTTTTTTTATTATTAAAGATCAGAATGTTTTTCCTTCATTAGTAAAATCGCTTTTCGCTGAACGCTATCATAGCATGATAGACAATATCATCAATGACACTCGAGTTTTACTCTCTAGATACTTTCTTGGCATTCTAATAGATCAGATCATTGTTTTTATTTTAATTTTTTTAGTATTCACTTTGATAGGATATGATTATGCTATTTTAATAGCATTTTTTGCTGGATTATTCAATATTATTCCATACTTTGGTCCTTTGATAGCTTTGATCTTAGCTATTTTATTAGGTATTGTATCTTCGCTAATGTCGGGAGCCGACACACAATTGCTATGGAATATTGTGATTACTATCATTGGATTCGAATCTGTCAAAATACTCGATAATCTTGTTTTGCAACCAAATATATATGCTAAAAGTGTTAAAAGTACACCATTCGAAGTATTTTTAGTTTTAGTAATAGGCGAAGAATTATTTGGTATTATTGGTATGATACTAAGTGTACCAGTTTATACTTTGCTCAGAATAATAGCTGTTCAAACTTTGCAAGGTGTCCCATTGATACAAAAGATTACTTCTGATCTGGAAAAATCTATTGAAAAAAAATAAATACAACCTCCCATTTACATTTTTATGACTTAATACTGAAAAATCACAAATAAGCAATTTGTTATGTGTTAGAATAAAAATAACTAATTGTTTTATTTTGTTTGTAATTTGTAATTTAGATTTTTAAATTTTCACTAAAATGTTTTTCGAAATCAAACAAAGTATTAATAGATTTTATAATTTAATTTTATTTGCTTTTTCATACTGGTATTCTAAATTATTTGGTAAATTTTGTCTTTTAAATTTACCATTTGCTATTCATATAGAGACTTGTAGTCTTTGCAATCTCTCATGTTTATTTTGCGAACAAGGTTTAGGAAATATAAATAGAGCTGATAGTTTTATTGCATTTACAGATTTTCAAAGATTAATTAATAATTTACCTAAAAATATTTTTTGGATAACCTTATATTTTCAAGGGGAACCTTTATTAGATGATACTATAATAGAAAAAATAAAATACCTACGTTCTAATGACTTTTATGTAGAGCTATCTACTAATGCTCAGAATATTTCATATAATGTGGCTACATCTTTAGTAAATAGCGGATTAAATAGAATAGTTGTCTCTATGGATGGCATATCTCAAAAAACCTATGAAAAATATAGAACTGGTGGCAATATAGACAAGGTTTATGATGCCATAAATAATTTAATAAAAGCAAAACATATATTAAAGAAAAAATCTCCCAAAATTATTGTACAATTTGTAGTTTTTAGACATAATGAACATGAAATTAGACTTTTTAAAAAACATATGAAAAAAATAAAAGTAAAAACTAGTATCAAAAGTGCCCAATTAGTGGAGAATGCTATTGATTTTTTACCCAAAAACAAAAGATTTAGCAGATATAAGATACTAAATGATCAATTAATATTAAAAAAATTACCCTCTACTCCTTGTACGAGGTTATGGACAGAATTAATATTATTACAAAATGGACAAATCGCAATATGCTGCCAAGATAAAAATGCCAATTTTTTAAATGATAATTGGTACAAAAAATCAATAAATGAGATCTGGTTTTCTGAAGAATTAAATAAAATAAGAATTCAATCCATTAAAGGCAAATATTTAGATATTTGTTACAATTGCGATAAAGGATTTTAATATTTATTATTGTTTGATTTATTAATAATTTTGTAAAAAATTTTTTTTAATGAAATTTTTGGAGGCAGAAAAATTTATTATGGAGCAGCTACCAATGTATGAGCGGCAAGGTTCATCAGGCTATCAAGGTGGCATAGAAAAAACATTATTTATGCTAAATAAATTTGATAAACCTCACTTAAAAATTCCAATGATTCATATAGCCGGGACTAATGGCAAAGGAAGTGTTAGTTCATTGATAGCTTCTATATTGCAAGAGGCAGGATACAAAGTCGGATTATACACCTCTCCTCACCTAAAAACAATGCGAGAACGTATAAAGGTTAATGGTGAGATGATACCTGCACAATGGATAGCTAAATTTACTACTAAAAATTTTAAATTGTTAGAACAACTAAAACCAAGTTTTTTTGAAATAAATACTGTGATGGCTTTTTCTTATTTTGCCCAATCTAACGTAGATATTGCTGTGATAGAGACAGGATTAGGTGGTAGGTTAGATGCTACTAATGTGATAATACCTTTAGTTTCTATCATTACAAATATTTCTTATGATCATACTAATTTACTAGGAAATACTTTACAAGAGATAGCTGCAGAAAAAGCTGGTATCATCAAAAACGGCATACCATGTATAATAGGTGAAAATGATCAAGAAACATTACCAGTTTTTATTGATTTTGCTTATAAAAACAATGCTAGACTCATCATCTCAGCTGATGAATGGAAACTAATAGATTTTTCTCAAAATCTATTACCACCTTCTATGCGATTGCATTTAAAAAATAATTATAATGATGATTTTTTTGATATTTATTCTCCATTGATAGGTAAATTTCAAATAGATAATATTAAAACTGTATTATCTGCCATTAATATTTTGCAAACGTATAAATATATTATTTCTACTAAACATATAATAAATGGTATAAAAAATGTTTTTGATAATACTGGATTTTTTGGACGATGGACTTATGTACCAGATAGAATTCCTATCATTATGGATATAGGACATAATGTAAATGCAGTGAGTAATGTAATTAAAATTTTAGAATCTATACCCAAAGATCATTTGCATATTGTATGGGGCATGATGGCAGATAAAGATATAGATGGTATTTTAAGCTTATTACCAAAAGATGCAATATATTATTTTTGTAGTCCCAAAGTCCCTAGAGCATTAGATTTTATGCTTTTAAACGAAAAAGCTAAAAATTTTAATCTGTCTGGTAAAACTTATAATTCTGTTTCCAATGCTTTAAATGCCGCTAAATCACAAGCAATAGCTAATGACATAATCTATGTAGGCGGTAGTGCTTTTGTAGTAGCCGAAGCCATGTGATTTGTATTTTTAACGGATATTTTTCAAATAATATCATAATCAATATCTCTAAATACCAATATTGATATACCCTATGAAAACATATTTACAATCGTCTAAAAAATATTTATCATATTTTATCATTTAATGATAAAATAAAGAACAGTACTCTCTACTTATAATTTTTTTTATTATATTTGTAGTAAATAAAAATTTATTATATACAAACAAAAAATAAATGAGTAAAAATATACTACCTAAAGAGGCTTTAGAAAAAAGATCTTATAAAAAAGATGAAGATATCAGAGGATGTTATTATCGAGATCAGACTGCTATTATTCACTCGAGGCCTTTTAGACGTTTAAAGCATAAAACACAAGTTTTTTTCAGCCCTGATGATGATCACGTATGCACGAGAATCGAGCATGTGCTCCATGTAGCCACTATATCAGCTACTATATGCAGAGGCTTAAATTCTAAAGATAATTCTGAATGGTCATTAAACGAAGATTTAGCTTATTCCATAGGTCTAGGACACGATCTAGGCCATACACCATTCGGGCATGCTGGAGAATCTGAGTTATCTTTTTTGCTTGGTGGCAAAGATTTATTCATTCACGAAATTAATAGTTATAGAGTTGTCGAAAAACTTACAAATCAAGGCGAAGGCCTCAATCTAACATATGCAGTAAAAGATGGCATCATCTTTCATAATGGAGAAAGCTTTGAAAAAAGCATCAAACCAGATCAAACAATAAAAAATTTAGACACCATCACTGATAGAAAACATTTACCCACTACCTACGAAGGCTGCATTGTGAGATTTTCTGATAAAATCGCATATCTTGGTAGAGATATAGAAGATGCCATCATAGCTGGTTTTTTTTCAAAAGAGGATATACCAGATATTATTAAAAACAAAATAGGTACTTCTAATGGTGAGATCATCAATCATTTAGTTTTGGATGTTATAGATAATTCTACTGATGACGAAATATCCTTTTCTGATGAATGTTATGAATTAATGCTAAAATTAAAAGATTTTAACTATAAATATATATATGATCACCCCCGACTAAAAGAATATAAAATATACTGTAAAAGGATAATTGAAACTTTATTTGATTATCTTACTAAACTTTTCTGCCAATATCATTGGGAGATAGATTGGTATCTAAAAGAAAACAACCTAAATATTGATATATTTTTTGGTAATTACCTTAAAGGAATGAAAAACTTTTATATTAATGAAAAACAACAAAATAATCTCACCGAGGGAGATCTATGCAAACAAATTGTTACAGACTATATATCTGGTATGACAGATAAATTTGCTATCGACTGCATGAAGGAAATTTCGATTCCTAGGCCTATCGAGTTTATACAAAGGCCATATAGTTTATAATAAATTACACGATATCATTGATTTTGGCATTATACAAATTCAAAATCCAAGTAAAATAATTTTTTTTGTGATTATATAAAACTTTGCAAATGAATGAGTAATATAATGTACAGAAATTTTATCAATATTTTTTACAAAAATTAAGTATTAAAAAATTTATCAAAAATTAATTTCTGTTTATTTATTTTACATTCTATAATACTTTTTAATATCTTATTTGAATTTTTAAATGTATTTTTGCATATTATTTTTATTAATATTATTGTAAATGAATAGATTTGGTCACATAAAATACTCAAAATTTATTTTTATAATAATATTATTGATTTGCATACCATTATTAAGCCAAACAGAAGCTCAAAAGAAAAAATTAGAACAAGAAAGGGCAAATTTAGAAAAACAAATTAAAAACACTGAAAAACTACTGCAATCTACACGTAAAAATAGAAAAAATTCTCTAGCAGAGCTCGATCTTTTGAACGCTAAACTACGAGATAATCAAAAAATGAGAAACATCATAACATCTGAGCTGGCGTATGCTAATACTAAATTAAGTGAAATTTCTAAAGAGATACCCATATTGCAACAAAATATTCAAGATCTTTCTGTAGGACTTAGTAAAATAATAACACTAATGTATGTGTACAAAACACAACAAAATAGAATTTCTTTTGTATTGAGTGCTAATTCATTTAATGAAGCTTTTGAACGTTATCAATACCTAAAACAATTAGCTAATATTTATAAATTACAAATCAAAAATTATCAAGCTTCTTTGCAAAAATTAATGGATCTACAGCAAGAATATGAACAATTAAAAGAGGAAAAACAAAAATTATTAGCTCAGCAGGATTCTATACTAATAGTTATAGAAAAAGAAATTAAAAATAAAAATATACTAGTAAATGAATTAAAGAAAAAAGAAACCAATTTAGAAAAACAAATAAAAGAACAAAAGAAAGTACAACAAGAACTCGAAAAACAAATACAAATAATAATAAAAGAATTAGAAAGAGCTAGAGCTGCTAAAGCTAAAGAAGCATCTAAGTCACCATCAGGTGCACCGGCGACTAAAGCGAGCCCATCTATTGCTAGCATTTATAGAGGCAAATTATCAAAACCCGTAGATAATGGAGTAATAGTAGGCACTTTTGGCAACCAATCACATCCAGTTTACCAAAATATAACTATTCAAAACAATGGCATAGATTACAATGTAAAAGAAGATGAGTGGGTCAAATGTGTATATGATGGCACAGTATCAGCTATTTTTTCACTACCTAATCAATTAAAAGCTGTAATAGTGAAACATGAAGATTTTCTTACTGTTTATTCTAATTTATCTACTGTAAATGTAAAACAAAATCAAAAAGTAAATAAGGGAACCATTATTGGAAAAACTGGTTTTTTGAAAGATTATAAAGCTAATATTTTGCATTTTGAGATATGGACTGATAGCAAAGAACCAGAGAATCCATTATTGTGGTTGAGTAATTAATTTTTTTAATAAAAAAGTTATAAATGATATGAATTTATTCGAAGGGATCGCAGATTATTTGCTCGTTATGAAAAAAACTTTTACAAGACCAGTGAAGTTTAAAACCCTTGCAAATCAAGTTGTACACGAGATGTATTATTTAGGTGTAGAGTCCTTACCTATTGTGTGTTTTCTAAGTCTTTTCATAGGTATAGTTGTTATCATACAAACTGCATTTCAGATAGAGAGTCCACTAATTCCGAAATATACAGCTGGATTTATCACAAGAGTAGTGATAATATACGAATTTTCGCCTACTATTATGAGCATGCTCTTAGCAGGTAGAGTGGGCTCACGTATAGCTGCTGAGATAGGTACTATGAAGGTAACAGAACAAATAGATGCTTTAGAAGTGATGGGAATCAATTCGGCATCATATTTGATCTTACCTAAAATAATTGCTTTTGTGATTATTATGCCTGTGATTATTACTTTTAGTATATTTAGTGGGTTATTTGGTGGCTATTTAGTTACTATTGGCTCTACACAAATACCTCCAAGCGAGTATTTTTATGGACTTAGAGCTTTTTTTACACCTTTTGAGATTACTTATGCATTATCTAAAAGCTTATTTTTTGGTTTTATAATTACTTCTATCAGCGGGTTTTATGGATATATTGTAGAGGGTGGAGCACTAGAGGTAGGTAAAAATAGTACAAAGGCTATGGTACAATCAAGTATTTTTATTATTATTTTTGATGTTATTTTGACTCAAATATTTTTAGGTTAATTTATTATGATTAGAGTAGAGCATCTTACAAAAAAATTTGATGATAAAGTGGTTTTAAAAGACATTACTACAAGATTTGAGCCAGGTAAGGTAAATTTAGTGATAGGGATGAGTGGCTCGGGTAAAACTGTTTTTATGAAATGCTTGTTAGGACTTTTGATACCTGAAAAAGGCGAATTATATTATGGTGACAAAAATTTTTATTCATTATCAGAAAAAGAACAAAAATTAATAAGAAAAGAAATGGGAGTCGTTTTTCAAAGTGGAGCCATTTTTGATTTTTTAGATGTAGAAGGTAATGTGAAATTCCCTTTGGATATGTTTACTAATATGTCTAATAAAGAAAAGTTAGAAAGGGTAAATTTTTGTTTAGAAAGAGTAAATCTACAAGGTACTAATAAACTAAAGCCTCCAGAGCTAAGTGGCGGTATGAAAAAACGTTTAGCTATTGCTCGTGCTATAGCTCTAAATCCAAAATATTTATTCTGCGATGAGCCTAACTCTGGTTTAGACCCCCAAAATGCGGTTCTTATCGATGAGCTAATATCAGATCTAACACACGAATTTAATACTACTACAGTAGTAAACACTCATGACATGAACTCTGTCATTAAAATTGGTGAAAAAGTAATTTTCTTTTACAATGGTATGCTTTGGTGGGAAGGTTCTAAGGATAATATATTTGAAACTGATAACCAAGAATTAAAAGATTTTATATTTGCATCATCACTCGCTCAAAAATTATTAGAATCATTATGAGTACAATAGAAGTTATTGTTGTTATTTTATTAGTTTTAGCTGCTATTAGAGGTATAATGACAGGATTTCTACGTCAGCTCGTTATTTTTGTTGGATACTACCTACTTGTTTTACTTTTATTTGGTATAATAGGCAAAAATGCCTTTGCCATGCAGCTGATTCCACAAAATTCTTCAATATTTCAAACCATCCTTACTATGATTGTGCTAATAATAGGCGGAGCATTATTAGTAAAATTTGCAGCTAAAATCATAAATGCTATTTTTAATAAAATACCAGTATTAGGAACTGCCAATAGAGTATTAGGTATGATTTTTTGTGTCATTTTAGTAATGTTTATCTTTGGTAGCTTTATATCTATATTACTAAATTTAGGAGTCAAAGTCGAAAGTCTTGGATTGGATAAACGAGGAATTTCTCATATTTGTTATAAAATTTTCACAACCTTAGTTAATATTTTCTAAAAAATTTATTTATGATTAATAGAGAATATGCATTAGATTTATTAAATAAACACGTTAGCAATCCTAAATTAATAGCTCATTCACTTGCATCAGAAGCTATTATGAAAAAATTGGCAAATTATCTAGGTGAAGATGAGGATAAGTGGGCGTTAGCTGGTTTGCTACATGATATAGATGTAGAATTAACAAATGGTGTCCCTACACTTCATGGATTAAAAGCAAAAGAAATTTTGCAAAAAGAAAAATTCGATAATGATATTATAGAAGCCATAGTATTGCATAATGAGATAGCAGCACAAAGCTTACGTTCTAAACACTTTCACCACGCATTAGCAGCTGCAGAAACATTATCTGGTTTTATCTTTGCGGTAGCTCTCATATATCCTTCTAAAAAAATCAGTGATGTCAAAGTACAATCAGTAGTGAAAAGAATGAAAGAAAAACGTTTCGCTGCTAACGTAAACAGAGATACAATAATGGAATGCGAATTAATAGGTATACCCCTCAATGATTTTGTTAAATTAGCATTAGAAGCCTTAGCTCCTATCGAAGATGAATTAGCCTATAAGTAAGGTCATATTTTTGGGCGATTATTATTCAAATCAATAAAATTTATTGCGGTATATGGTCATGCACTCTATATCATATCGCCATATAACAAAAAATATCAATAAAAATTCTAATATTTTGTTTATAAATCTCATATAAAATTATGAATACACCAAATACAAATTATCATCACTTTTCAAAACGTTTGGGCGGTTATAATTATTCACATATTATATGCAATATTTGTTTGGCGAAATCATAAATAATAAAATGGTTTTAAATGAACATGGTAAAATCGCAAATGAATATCAGGAATGAATCACCAAACATTATCCAAATACACAATTGGATGAATACGTAATAATGCCAAATCACATCCATGGTATTATATTCATTATTGGGGCAATTCATGAATTGCCCTAATGAATTGCTCTCTTGAATAAGTCATCATAGGAGCGTATTGCCATACGCCCAATCACAAAAATTATAATAAAATCAGAGGTTTAGACAATAATGAATTTTATATCAATTATTTTATCATTCATAATGGTTTTTTATATGGTAATAAGGAATTTTTTATAATAATATAGAAAAATTATTATAAATTGGTAAAAAAAAATTGTTTATTAAAAAATATTATTAAATTTGCACATAAACCCTTAAAATCAAAAAAATATGAATTTTGAAAGGTTTTTGAAAAAAGAATTAATCTAGAAAAAAAATTAAAAAGATATGGAAGATGATAGTTTAGATCTTACAGAAGTCAAAAAAATAATCACTGAAGAATGTGAAAAGGCAGGTTTTAATGTTGTTAAAATCATACTTTTTGGCAGTAGAGTCCGGGGCGATTATACCGAAGAAAGCGATTGGGATTTACTTGTCATTTTAGACAAAGATATTACATTTAACGAATTAAAAAAACTTACTGGTAGGATTCAATTAAAACTTGCAGCTATCAATTTCTCAAATGATTTAATATTTAGAGGTATCAATCAATTTAATAAATCTATGAAAGTTGTTGGCAACATATCTTATTATGCAAACAAGGAAGGGATAGAAATATGAATATAGAAGAGACCAAAAATTGGATTAAAAAAGCAGAAAATGATTTGAAAGTAGTAAAATATTTAATAGAAGGAAAAGACCCAATAACTGATGTTATTTGCTTTCATGCACAGCAATGTGTAGAAAAATATTTGAAAGCATTTCTTGTTTATAATAACAAATCTTTTCACAAAACTCATAATATTGCAGAAATCCTTAGATTATGCATAGAAATTGATACTGAATTCGAAGAACTTGCAAAAATAGATGTTCATGAGCTAACTGTATATGCAACCGAATTACGATACCCAGAATTTTTTTATATTCCGAGCATTGACGAAGCAAAAAAATGTTTAGAACTTGCTTTAAAAGTACAAGAATTTGTTGTAAAAAAACTAAATATAAAATAGGAAATTACGAAATAATTCGTTATTGGGGCAATTCACAAATTGCCCCAATGAAAAACACCTCGTAAGTGCGTATGATCATCATACGCACTTACATATACTAAAACATGACTTCACCAAATACAAATTATCATCACCTTTCAAAACGTTTGGGCTGTTATAATTATTCACATATTATATGCAATATTTGTTTGGCGAAATCATTAATAATAAAATGGTTTTAAATGAACATGGTAAAATCGCAAATGAATATCAGGAATGAATCACCAAACATTATCCAAATACACAATTGGATGAATACGTAATAATGCCACTATTGTATTATTAGTTAAGCATTTAATTAAATAATTAGATTTGATATTGTTATGATTTATTTTTTAAAATTTAACGCCAAACATTTTAAAAAATTATATAATTTTACTAAATATTTTATATAATTATGAATCCTATCATTGAAGAATTTATTAATAAAAATATATGTATCTGGGGATGGGGCAGAGAAGGACAAAGCACATATTCATTTATAAATAAATTTTTGCCTAATGCCAATATAACCATAGCTGATAAAAATAAAATAAAAGAAAAATCCTTAAAATACATTTCAGAAACAGAACTTATAGAAAAAATTGATCTTTTTGATTTAATAATTAAATCTCCTGGCATTAGTTTATACAATTTTAATATAAAAAAATCTGATAAGCTAACCTCACAAGTAGAATTATTCTTGAAACATTATAAACACAAAACCATAGGCGTTACCGGTACAAAAGGTAAGTCTACTACCACTAGCTTAATATATCATTTACTTAGATCAATAAATATTGACGCTAAAATTGGCGGTAATATGGGTATACCAGTTTTTGAACTTTTAATTAATGATGCAGATGCAGATTGGTATGTCATAGAATTGTCTTGTCATCAATTAGATCAGATCAAACTTTCGCCACATATTAGTATATTATTAAATATTTTTCCAGAGCATTTAGATTATTATAAATCTTTTGAGTTGTATAAAGAAGCTAAATTAAATATTTTATCACATCAAAATATTCATGACATCGCAATCATTAATAATTCAATGCGAGAAATTCAAATGATCAATAGTGAAATTTGGCAATTTGGCAATTATGATATTAATGAAAATCGAGGTCTTTTTTATCAAACTAAAAATAATTTTATTTTTAAAAATAAAAATTTTAATAAAAAATTAATCATACATGAGGATAAATTGCAATTAAAAGGTAAACATAATTTATTAAATATCAGTGCAGCATTATTAGCATCATACCTATTAAGCAATTTTGATATTGATAAATTAATTGATTACTTATACGATTTTCAACCCTTACCACATAGATTAGAATATGTAGGCAAATATCAAAATATTGATTTTTATAATGATAGCATTTCTACTATTCCACAATCTACTATAGCAGCATTAGAATCTCTTGGCAATGTAGATACATTGATATTAGGTGGTATGGATAGAGGTATAGATTACACTGAATTGATAGATTATTTAAAAAAATCTAAAGTGAGGAATATTTTTTGTATTGGAGAATTAAAAATATTTTTATATAATAATTTAAAAGAAAATCAAGATAAAAATATAATGATATTCGATAGTTTGGAGCAAGCTATCGATGCTGCATATAAATATACTCTACCTGACAAAATTTGTCTTTTATCACCTGCAGCTCCCAGTTATGATCAATTTAAAAACTTCGAAGATCGCGGAGATAAATTTAAAACATTTGTAAAAATTAAAGGAAAGTAATGTAAATCAATATTTTTTGTTAAATTTGTTTATGAAAATTTGATAATGAAAAAAAACATTTTTGTTTTATTAATTGCTTTAATCCTATTGGCTGGTTGTGATAAAGAGCCTAAAGAACATAGTTTCACTGGTATGGTAAAAGATCAATTTTTAGATAAACCAGTTGCTAATGTTAAATTAAATCTACAAGCACAAGTATTGCAAGATAATATATTTTCGGTAGCTTATCAAACAATCTCAACTGGTTATACCGATGATCTAGGTAGATTTCAATTAAATTATGAAGATAATGTTTATGATGAATATAGATTGATATTGAATAAAGACGGTTATTTTTATAAAACCATCAATTTAGGTAACAAATTGATAAATGATAAAATCTACACAATAGCTGCTAAAGGAGTAATAAAAATTCATATAAAAAATATTAATCCTTATGATGAAAACGATTTCATATCTATTAGTTGGATAATACCTAATGATGCATATTTCAATTCTGAAATAAATTTCCCATTTATTGTCAATGGTTTAGATGTAGACCTCTTTTTAGTATGTAATGTCAATGCTTATGCACCTTATATCTTAGTAGCTAATTGGAAACACAATGCTATAGAAATTATTCGTTCAGACACCATCACTCCTTTATTTAATGATACTACATATTATGATTTATTTTACTAATTTATTACATTAATTATTTAACTTCTATTTAGTTAATTTCTTCATTTTAAATTAACAAGTAGTCAATATTGCCTATTATTATATAAAGATTTCAACCTTTTAAATTGTCTATTTATCAAGATATAAGCATCTAGTTCTTTTATTTTTGTCAATTTATTATCTTCTACGGTGATCTCACCTTGAGAAATGACGTATTTAATATATTTACGGTCTATAAGCTGCAATAATTGCATTGGTTTCATTTCTTCATTTATACAATTTATCAAAGGACAATCATATATTACAAATGAAGCGGGATCATAAATAGAGGGGAAAAACCTTGAAAAATATTTATGAGGCTGGTATAAACGCTTCAGTGCATCATTTATTGAAATCCTATCATATTCTGTATTGAAATAATAAGTATTTTTCATAGTTTGCCACATATCACTATGCATCCCATCAGTTCCAAACATTATCAATGGCAATCCTTCGGAGCTAAAGTATCCTTTGTTTTCCCATTGACTACTTTCGTATAACTCTATTACATTATTTTTATTTTCTCTTATTAAATCTACTTCATCATTAGTTATATGCAAACAGCCAGCCCACATATTTCGAGGATTATTAATTAGATTTAAAGCATCTAATCTCTCTACTACTGACAATTTATACTTGTCTATTGAATGAGATTGATCATAAGCGTATTCAGCTAAATGTCCATGAATACCACATTTAAATTTATCCATTAATCTTTTTACCTCTGTTAAAGTACCCGTTCCTACATTAAACAAATGATCTAATCCCATTAGCCCTTTATGAGATTTTAACCAAGCTTCAGTTGTATCTAATAGATTCTCAGCTACTCCAAATCCATATTTGTCTGTTATTACTATAACAGGCATGACATTTACACCTACTTTTTTATATGTTTCATAGATTATTTGTATATTATCTATAGAGGCTATAGCTGGTCCACTGAGCATATCTATCACGTGGATTGTACCATTTTTTAATAAATTGATAGCACTATACAAAGCCGCAGCTTCTAGTAAATCTCTATCCCATATCTTATCTAATTTATGATATATTTTTTCTTGTTTTTGCAAACCTAAAATAGTTTCATCTGTTAATATTAACTGACTAAAAAAATTCTGAGAATGAAAATGCGCATTGATATATGCAGGCATTACGAGAAGTCTATTGCAATCTATTATAGTAGCCTCACTAGATTTGTCGAGTAGTTCACTTATTTCTTTTGAATATATTACCTTTTTGTTTGAATTTTTGTCAATTAATACGTTTCCTACCCAAATTTCATTAAATTTATTTTTAAAGAGATTGGCATTTTTTAATATTAAAGACATTTACGAAAAAATTGTTTTGCAAAATTATAAAAATAAATATATATGGAAAACGACTATCATTCATTAGATTTTTATAAATCTACTTTATCTCTAAATTCGCTATCATTGGTAGTTACTTATCTAAATTATTTCGTTTTTGATAAGTTATCACCAATGATTATAAATCTTTTTTTTCAAAATATTTTTATTAATGAAAATTATACCCTTATCTGTGGTCATGAGAAAAATGATTTTTTTTATTCAAAAAATATACCTATTAATAATGTTAATATTAAAATAAATGATTTAGATAATAGTTTTGAAATTATAAAACAAAATAATGAAGACTATTTCGTAGAAATTAACATTAAAAATTTATATTGCCATGACTCATCCGATATTAATAAAAATAAATATTGGTATTTTGCATATTTGAATTGTGCTAATCAAATGCTAATAGGATTTGAAAAACCTATTAGTAATGAAAAATATTTATTTTTAAACAAATATTTATATATAGTAAATCATATCAAAAATACTATCTATAACAAGGATAATAGTAGTAAGTCTCTCAATACCTGTCAATTATCAATATTAATAACAAATAAAGACAATCAACTTTTACTATCAGATCCATTCTCATTACAATTTTTTGACATATCTCAATACCTCTCTTTTTATAATAAGTTTTTATCCTTTGAAAGGAATGATTTGCATATAGAAAAAAAATTAAACATTTGTATAAAAGAAATACATATATCTAATATACCAGATCATATTTTACAAAAAAATTATAGCACAGTGATTTCGTTCATAAACACATATACGTTTTCTACAAATGATATTACAGAGCCCTTTACCTATCACATTATTGGATTAGATTTACAAAATGCAATAAAAAAATATTCTGATAATATAAATAATTATAAGAATATTATAGAAAATATTCAAAGTGTTTATTATGAAATATTAGATAATGTAATAATAGAAATATCGCCATCAGTTTATGATTTTTTAGGTTACAAAAGAGAAGAACTTAAAGGTAAACCAGCTGTAGAGTTTTTTTATTCAGCTAAAGAAAGAGAAGATTATATAAATAAATTAAGAGATAAAAAACAATTAAAAAACCAATTATTAAAACTCATAAATAAAGATAATCAACTAGTTTATTGCCTTACAAACTCAAAAATGGTAATTGAAAATGGTAAAGAAAAAATTATAGGTTCATTAACTGACATCACTGAAATGATAAAATCTAATAAAGAATTAGAAAAGAAAAACATAGAATTAGAAAATTTAATAAATAATGATTTGATAGGTGTGATCTATGCTACTACTGATGGAGAGGTCAAACTATGCAATGAATTAGCCAAACAATATATATTAATCGACGAAAATAATTGCCTGCTAACACAGTGCAATACTTTTAAACAAATTATAAATTTCGATGAATTGCTTAGTACTTTAAATAATACAGGAAAATTTTCTAAAATAGCAACTATCACAAGAGATAACCAAAGATATGATTTCGATATTCAAGCTTCATTAATTAATTATCCTAATTCAAATGATAAGAGGTTGCTAATCTTTATCACAGATATCACTGAAAAGCTACAGATCAATAATGAATTAGAACAAATAAATCTAAACTTTAATGAAGTTATTGAAAATATAGAAGAACCATTATTCATATATGATCAAACAGGTACACTCTTATATGCAAATCCTAAATTCTACAAATATCTAAATTATCAAGAAAGCGAGTTATTGAATAATAATATTTCTAAATTTACACCAAAAGATACTTATGATTTATTAATTAATATTTTCAAAAACATAAAAAAACTCAAAAATAAAAAAACTGAATTGTCTTTGATTTCTAAATCAGGAAAACCACAATTATATGAGGCTGTATTTTCATGTAGATATAGCTATCGTAGCACTTCTAATGTAGCTGTGGTACTTTTGCATAACATAGAAGAGAGAAAAATGTACGAAGAAAATCTACTAAAAAATATTAATGAAAAAGATAAATTAATAAAAGAGATACATCATCGTACCAAAAATAATTTACAATTAATTTTGTCATTAATAAAATTAAATTTACAAAAAAATATTAATATAAACAATTTAAATGCCATCACTGCATTAAGAGATATATATGAAAAGGTCTCACTTTTGTCATATTTACAAAATGAATTATATTTTGCCAAAAATAGCAATGTAGCAGATATAAAAGCTGTGATAGTAAAAGAAACTAATAGATTAATAAAAGATTTTAATAAAAAAATACAATTGTATTTAGATTTACCCGATGAGATAATAATGCATGTAGATGTGGCTATTCCATTTATGCTTTCTTATATAGAATTGATTTATAACAGCATAATTCACGCATTTCCTATCGATTGGGAAAACCCAACAATAACTGTAAAAATAGAAAAAGTAAATAACGGTATAAATTTAGAAATCATAGATAATGGTATAGGCATATCAGCTTTAGATATCCAAAATTTTGCAAAAACATTGGGGTTATCATTAGTAAATACACTAATAACTTATCAATTGGGAGGCACGTTTGATATTACACCTTTATCATCTACAGGTACTCAGGCCAGTATATCATTAAAAAATATATTATTAAAAAAATAAAGTATTAATCTACAAAGCCACTACAATTGACAGCACCATATGGCAAAACTGTAGAATTTTTAAATTTTACTTTATCATTTACTAGTATTTCTATGTTTACAGATCCTGTAGGAGTTAAATTTTTGGCTCCAAGATATAAATAAGTGTTTGGGGTAGCTTTGAAATCATATTGCCAGGTTTTGCCTACAATCTCAGATGCTACCATGACCCCATGTTCATTATAATAATTAACTGAAAGCCTTTCTGCAGTTGAGTTTACTTTATAAGTAATATTTTTCTTAATTACTATTGGAGCTACATTTTTTTTGCAGGAAGAAAAAAATACTAATCCTATTGTTAATAATAAAATTGTTTTTTTCATAAAAATGTTTTTTGCTAAATTAATAATTATTTTTTAAATAAATAATTATTTTGTGATTGTTTTTTTTTTAAAATTATTAATTAAAAGTTTATTTCAATAATTTTAATTATTTTTGTAAAAAATTCAATTTATGAATGACATAAGTAACATGGGGAATGATAAATTTGAAATAGATAATGCACCAAAAGAAAAAAAGAAAAATACTTGGTACATTATATTAATTATTTTACTTTTAGTAACTAATGCTATATTCATTTATCTTTATTTCAGTTCTCAAAATAAATTTCAGACTGCAGTAGTAGAAAAAGAAAGAACTCTACAAGAAACTTATCAGCTCAAATATGAATTGGACAGTATAATGAGAGAATATGATAAGATCAAAGAAGAGTATGGTATATTAAATATTAAACTATCAGATCAGGATAGTTTAATAAAAGAGCAAGCTAAAGAAATAGAAAAACTAATAGCCTCTCAAGCAGATTATACAAGAATAAAAAGGCAATTAGATAGGCTAAGAAATATCACCCAAAGTTATGTAAGACAAATAGATAGCTTGTATAGAATAAATCAAGAACTAACAGTTGAAAATGTAAAACTAAAAGAAGATTTAACTTATGAAAAAACCAAAGCAATAGAATTATCTACTATTACAGATTCTTTATCAAAAACTATATCAGAAGCTACTTACATGGTGGCTTACAATATAACACCGATTGCCTATAAAATTAGAGGTAATAAAGCTACACCTACTGATAAAGCTAAACGCACAGACAAGTTTGATATTTGTTTTACTATTGGTGAAAACAAATTAGTACCAACTGGTGAGTATACATTATACATACGTATTGCCAGACCAGATGGTTTAATATTGACACAGGGAGGCTATTCATTTGATTATCAAGGAAGAAATTTGCAATTTTCAGAAAAAACTATAATCAATTATACTGGCAAAGCTCAAAAAGTTTGCGTAGACTACGCTAGAGATAATCTCAATTTGATTCCAGGTATTTATTATTTTTCTGTTTTTACTAATGATTATATTCTCGGTGAGGGTAGCCTGAAATTAGAATAACTTATAAGCTTTATTATAAAAGCTAATAATGGATAAATTTGTTACTTCTTTTTTTAATATTCTTTTCCCAAAAACTTGTGTATCCTGTGAAAATCCAATTTATGACAAAAATAATATCTTATGTAGTGATTGTTTTTCTAAATTAGGTTTTACTTATTATAAAAATTTTGTTGAAAACCCTCTGTACGAAAAATTTATTGGTCAAGCAAATATAGAGTATGCTTATGCCCTTTGCTATTTTTATAAAGATGGTATTTTGCAACATTGCTTGCATGCTCTTAAATACAAAGGACATAAAGATGTTGGTACTTTTTTTGGGAAATTGATTGGGTATGAATTAAATGATATTGATCCCCCTGTAGATATAATAATTCCTGTACCTCTACATCCTAAAAAAGAAAAAGTAAGAGGATATAATCAAGCAGAAATGATAGCAAAAGGGGTCAGCAAAGTATTAAAAATACCTATTGCTATAAATATTATAAAAAGGACTAAATTCACTGAAACGCAAACTAAAAAAACTAAATGGGAAAGATATGATAATCTAAATGGAGTTTTTGCTATACAAAATAGCAAGTCATTGGCTAATAAGCACGTCTTAATAGTAGATGATGTGATAACTACTGGAGCTACCACTGTATCATTAATAGATCTTTTAAAAGATATAGAAAATATTAAAATCAGTGTAGCTTGTATTGGCACACCTGATAAAATTTGATATATGAAAGGATTAGTAACTAAAAGTACTGGAAGCTGGTATTATGTAAAATCTATAGAAACTGGCGAAATAATACCCTGTAGGGTGCGAGGTAAGTTTAGATTGCAAAATTATAAAACTACAAATCCGGTAGCTGTTGGAGATTATGTAGAAATAGAATTAGAACAATCTAAAACTGAACCATCAGGTATAATAACTTTTATTTATGAAAGAGAAAATGCTATATTGAGAAAGGCTACAAAAGCTGGTGCCACATATCAAATCATTGCTACTAATCTAGACGGTGCTCTACTAATGGTAACCCCTCAACATCCTTTTACTCCAATGGGATTTATTGATAGATTTTTAGTTTTAGCCGAAGCTTATAATGTAGAGACTACCATTTTATTTCATAAATGCGATTTATATGATGAAAAAGATGAATATTTTCAATTATTATATAATATTTATCATCAAATCGGCTACAAGATTTTTTTGACATCAATAATTACTAAACAAGGTATAGAAGAACTTAAAAATTTTATAAAAAATAAAACTTTTTTGCTAGTAGGTCAAAGTGGCGTCGGTAAATCTTCATTATTAAATACAATGGATAGTTCATTAAATTTGAAAACTCAGGAATTATCAGCTAAATATCTCAAAGGCAAGCATACAACTACTTTTGCTGAAATGCATTTTTTGAGATCTGGGGGAGTTATTATTGATACACCTGGAATTAAAGAATTAGGATTACCAAATTTCCAAAAATGGGAACTCGGTTACTGGTTTAGAGAATTTATACCTTACATAAAAAATTGCAAGTACAATAATTGCACCCATATCAATGAGCCTGATTGTGCTGTAATAGCTGCAGTAAAAAATGGAGATATAAGTACTCAACGATATAATAATTATCTAAATATATTATTAGATTAAGATACATTATATATTTAATATGCTTATAATTTTTAGGTTATAATTTAAACTTTTTAATAACCTTAGCTGTAGCTATCTAAATTTTTTTATTTATTAATTGTATATTATTTTTTTAACTTTGCATAAAAAAATGTCTATAATCAAACCATCAATTCCAAGTGGCACTCGTGATTTTGGACCGGATCAAGTGAAAAAACGCAATTATATTATTGATATTTTAAAAAAAATATTTGAATTGCATAATTTTTTACCTATCGAAACACCTGCAATGGAAAATTTGAGCACTCTACTTGGTAAATATGGAGACGAAGGAGATAGACTGATATATAAAATTTTGAATTCTGGTGATTTTTTAAATAATCTGCCCGATCATTTATGGAAAACCAAAGATATAAACTCATGGATAGAATATCTTAGCGATAAAGGATTGAGATACGATCTCACTGTACCCTTAGCTAGATATGTAGTAATGCATAGAAATGAAATAAATTTCCCATTTAAAAGATATCAAATTCAACCGGTATGGCGAGCAGACCGCCCCCAAAAAGGACGTTACCGCGAATTTTATCAATGTGATATAGATATCATTGGTACAGATTCATTATTAGCTGAGATAGAATTAGTAACTCTAGCAGATGAGGTGTTTACACAACTCAACTTGTCTACCACTACCAAAATAAATAATAGAAAAATTTTACAAGGTATAGCTCAATGGTTATGTGTAGATGCAGAAGGATTTATTCCATTCACAATTACCTTAGACAAACTTGACAAAATAGGTTTAGAGGATGTATTATCGTCTTTTAAAGAAGCAGGTTGGTCAGATAACAATATAACAAAATTAAAAAATTTAATTAATTTTTCATCTACGAACAAAGATTGGAGTGAAGTGGAAATATATTTGAATAAAATCCTTGGCGATAGCGAAGTTGGGCTGGCGGGTTTAGATGAGATATCATTTATAATGCGAAATTTAGATTTTATCAATTTAAATAATAATCTTATTTTTGATATTACATTGGCGAGAGGCTTAAATTATTATACTGGAACTATTTTTGAAATTATCAGTAATGAAATGTCTATTGGAAGTATATGTGGTGGAGGTAGATATGACGATTTAACAGCCCTTTTCGGATTACAGGGATTATCTGGTGTGGGTATATCTTTTGGTGCTGAACGCATTTATGATATATTAGAAAAATTAAATCGTTTTCCTGATTTTATTACTAGAGAAGATAAAATATTAATTGTAAACTTTGGAGAAAATTATCTTAAATATTCCTTACCAATATTATTAGATTTGCATAAAGCTGGTTTCATAGCAGATATATATCCTGACGAAGTAAAACTAAAAAAACAATTTAATTATGCAAATGAATTAAAATTCAAATATGTTATAATAATAGGCGAAGATGAAATAGCAAATGATGAAGTATCTATTAAAGATATGTATAGTGGAGAGCAAGTGAAAATTTCAAAAAATAATATAATTTCATATTTAAAAAATAAAGAATTATGAGAGAGAAAAAATTGTTAGAAGGAAAAACTGTAGGGATACTGACTGGCGGTGGAGATACCCCAGCGGTTAATTCGTCGATAGAGCAAATACGCAATCATGTAGCTATCTTAGGTGCAAAGATTTATGGCATTAGAAAAGGATGGAAGGGATTATTAGGCGATGGAGATATAGTAGATTTAACAAATCAACCTTTTGATGGTAAATGTGGTGGTTCTGCTCTAAAGTCTAGTCGTACTAATCCTTTTCCTTCGAAAAAAAATCCTGAAAGTCGTGTAGATCAAGTTTTGAAAAATTTGGATCGCTATAGTATTGATATTTTAGTTACCATAGGAGGAGATGATACTAATGGTGCAGCTAAAAAATTGTGGGAACAAGAAAAAATACCAGTTATAGGTTTTCCTAAAACTATAGATAATGATTTGCATACACAAACAATTCATAATTATAAAGGTAAAGAAATAGAAGTATGCTTATGCCCTGGATTTCCATCAGCTGCAAATTCTGTAGTAGAATTTACTCAAAAAATAAGAACCACTGCTGCATCACATAATAGAGTGATGGTATTAGAAGTGATGGGACGAAATGCAGGTTGGCTCACTGCTGCAGCATCTTACGGCTTTGCTGATATGGTTCTGATCCCTGAATATGAAATCACTAAAGAACGAAAAGAAGAGTTTTTCGAATGTATAAAAAAGAAATATCAAAAGGATAATTATTTGATAATTGCTGTTTCTGAAGGAACTCGCTGGTACAATGATCAAAAAGATCAGGTGGAAGTAGTATATGCAAGCACTGAAACGGATGAATATGGACATCCTCGCTTAGGCGGTATTAGTGGAGTGATAGCTAGCGAAATAAGTAAAAAATTAAAAATAGATGCACGAGCTCAAATAATTGGTTATTATGCGAGAAGTGGTAAATGTTATGAATATGATCGAAAACTAACAGTAGCTCTAGCAGATAAAATGTTAGATCTTTTATTAAGGGAAGATTTTGGCAAAATGCCTGTTATGAAAAAAATCGTCAGCTATCCATACGTTGAAGAATATAATACTACAGCTATAGAAATGGGGGATGTAGATAATCTACCACTACCTCTTGATTATTACAATCCTTTAGAATTTCAAATGGCTGAATCATACTTTGATTTTCTTTATCATATTTTAGGTCATATAGAAAAGTATGAATTTAAATATAATTATCCCAAAGTTTATCCTATCAAATAAAGATTTAATTTTTTTAGGTAGATAATTAATTATTAATGTTATAGCATTATCTTTGTTGTCAAACAATAAGGATGGATGTGAAATTATAATTTTCTATAAAATTTACATAATGTTTAAGTTTTTCAAGTTTATATGTTAAATAATTTTTATATTTTTATAAAAATTTTAATTCATGAAAAAAATTGTAGAAAACACCAGTAAATATCTTGCTATGAGTAAGGAAGAGAATAAAGAATTCTTAGACAACCTGTATTCATTAATGAAAAAATTAGAAGCCGATGTAGTCGATTATCAAGGTCTAAAAATACTCAGTGCCCCACCACTATGCCCAGACTGTCGAAGCAATCACATTATTAAAAATGGTTTACAAAATGGGATGCAAAACTATCGCTGCAAAGACTGCGGCAGACAATTTAGAGTTACCACTGGTACTTTTGTTTACAGGTTGCAAAAGAAAGAAAAAATGCTTGATTACATCAGATGTATGGTAGCAGGCAAAAGTCTCAGAACTTGTGCTAAAGAGGTGGGCATCAGCCTACCAACAAGCTTTGCTTGGCGACACAAGATATTAGCAGCTCTACAAAGTTTCGAAGATAATATCAATTTTTTCGGTGTAGTAGAGATGGATGAACTATTGATGGATTATTCCGAAAAAGGCAGAGTATACAAAAATGCCGAAGAGCTGAAGCGAGCTAGGAAGCAAAAGCCAAAGAAAGTAGCCGTATTGGCTGCTACAGACAGAGCTGGCAATTTATTATTCAAAAAATTTGATGGCAAAAAGCTAAGTTCAGAACAAATAGAGCAATTTCTGAAGGCTAAGATGTCAAAGGATGGAGTCATGTGTAGCAGTAATAAAAAAGCATTCAAAAAGGTTAGAAGGAATGTAATCAAGCACAAAGAAATAGTAACTAGCAATAGGCAAAAGCGAGGTATATATAGCCTAAGTACCGTCAAGAAAAAGGCTAGTGAATTCACTAATTGGATATATTTCAAATTTAGGGGCGTAGCTACCAAATACCTGCAAAACTACATTATGTGGTATGTAGTGATGGGTAAATACCTCACAGGCAAGACTGTAAGCAATACTGGGCGAATGCTCAACCTCGCATCTTCGGACAGGTGGGCGTGGTATCGATATAGGGAGTTAGTGAATATAACATATGTTAATTTAAACATATATTAGTTACCAAAATCTAACTCCCTAACTTAACATTCTATTTCTTTTAATATTTTAAAAATTTTGCTTAAATTTGCAAAAAGAAAAGATATATAATATGCCAAAAGAAAAGCTTTTTGCAGAATTTCCCCCAGTTTCCCCTGAAGAGTGGGAAAATGCGATAAAAGATAGTCTAAAAGGGGCTGATATTTTAAAAATTATTTGGAAAACTGATGAGGGTTTTGAAGTAAAACCCTTTTATACAAAAAATGATATCGAAGATTTACTTGAACTTACATATTATCCTAACGTTTACCCCTATTTACGAGGTTATAATGATAAAAAACTAAAATGGCAAGTAATTCAAAATATTGATGCAAAAGATTTAAAATGCGCTAATGAAGCAGCTTTGAAAGCCTTATCAAATGGCGCAGATGCAGTAGAGTTTGATATTCAAAATATAGATAAAATAGATTATTTAAATATTTTGCTTCAAGATATTGACATAGCTAAATATTCACTCCATTTTAATGATTTACACTCATATTATTCTTTGGCTCAACTAATTAAAGTATGGGCAAATGAACATCATTTAAACATTAATCAATTAAAAGGTTCTTTTAATTTTGATCCTTTTGGTTTTTATTTACTTAATGGTGAATACTATAATAGCTATAAAGATGATATAAATGGTTTATTAAATTTGTTTCAATTTGTTTCGGATTGGAACCCCGAATTTAAAATTATCAATATTAATGGAATAATATATCATAATGCAGGTGCTAATATCATACAGGAAATTGCTTTTTCATTAGCTCAACTAGTTGAATATTTTGATATTTTGACTGATAATGATATAGAAATCGAAAAAATCATCCCTCGTATTAGAATTACTTTCGGAATTGGAAGTACCTATTTTTTAGAAATTGCAAAGTTACGTGCTACTAGAATGCTGATAGCTAAGATTTTAGAGGCTTATGGCATACCTAATGAAAATGCTAAAATTACTATTCATAGCAAAACAGGCATTTTTAATAAAACTGCTTATGATGCGTACAATAATATGCTAAGAAATACTATTGAAGCCATGGCTGCTGTAATAGGTGGCGCTAATGAAATTACAATTTTGCCTCACGATATTACTCTTAATCATTCTAATGATTTTAGCCGTAGAATAGCTAGAAATGTGCAAATAATACTTCGTGAAGAAGCTCATTTTGATAAAGTTATTGATCCTGCAGGTGGTTCTTACCTGTTTGAAAATTTATCCGCCTCTATTTCGCAACATTCTTGGAATCTTTTTAATGAAATTAATGACTTAGGTGGATTTAGAAAACTAATGGATAAGGGTTGGATCAAAAATGAAGTAGACAAAAGTGCTAAACAAAAGCAAGATGCTGTTTTGAAAAGAAAATTAAACATTGTTGGAGTTAATAATTACCCAAATTTTAATGAACAAATATCTTCTCAACTTAAAAAACAATTAATAAGTGAATCTAAAAATGAAAAAGCATTAAGAATATTTCGTATAGCAGAACCTTTTGAAAATTTACGTTTTTGCACTGAACAACATGTATTAAAAGGAAATAAAAAACCTTTGGTTTATTTATTGCCTTTTGGTGATATAGCTATGCGTAATGCAAGAGCTAATTTTTCGCGAAATTTCTTCGGAGTTGCAGGTTATGATATCATGGATGCTGAACCATATGATAATGATGAAGAAATGTTAAAATTAATAAAACAACATAACCCCGATATTATAGTCCTATGTAGTAGTGATCAAGAATACGGCACTACAGGTTTAAACATTCTAAATACTATTAATAATGCTTTCCCTAATGTTAACGTAGTAATAGCTGGCAATCCTACTGAATATATAGAAATTTTGAAAGAAAAAGGAGTGAATGAATTTATTCATATCAAATCTAATATTTTAGAGACTCTTGAGAGTTTTCATAAAAAATTAAAAATAATGTAAAATTTGAATAAAATATAAATTATGAAACCTGATTTTAAAAAAATAAAAATATTTGAAGATAATAATCCTCAATTAAAAATAATTGCAAACGTAGTATATGACAGTGCAGAAGGTATACCTATAAAGAATTTTTACACTTACGAAGATATTGTAGAATTAGAACATTTAGATTATGCAGCAGGGATTCCACCTTTTTTGAGAGGCCCCTATGCTACTATGTATACTCAAAAACCCTGGACTATCAGGCAATATGCTGGTTTTAGTACAGCCGAAGAGAGTAATGCTTTTTATAGAAGAAATTTAGCTGCCGGACAAAAAGGTTTAAGTGTAGCTTTTGATCTACCCACACATCGTGGTTACGATAGTGATAATGAACGTGTATTAGGCGACGTAGGCAAGGCTGGTGTAGCTATAGATACTGTAGAAGATATGAAAATTCTCTTTGACCAAATACCACTCGCTGAAATGTCTGTTAGTATGACTATGAATGGTGCTGTGATTCCTATCATGGCCTTTTATGTTGTTACAGCTCTTGAACAAGGTGCTAAACTTGAAGAATTAAAAGGAACCATACAAAATGACATTTTGAAAGAATTTATGGTTCGCAATACTTACATTTATCCACCAGAGCAGTCTATGCGTATAATTGCTGATATTTTTAAATTTACTTCTCAATATATGCCAAAGTTTAATAGCATTTCTATTAGTGGTTATCATATGCAAGAAGCTGGTGCCACAGCTGACCAAGAATTGGCATATACACTAGCTGATGGATTAGAATATCTTCGTACTGGTTTAAAAGCAGGTATTCCAATTGATAAATTTGCTCCTAGATTATCTTTTTTTTGGGCTGCTGGAATGAATCATTTTATGGAAATTGCAAAAATGCGCGCTGCTAGATTACTTTGGGCTAAAATTGTCAAACAATTCAATCCGCAAAATCCTAAATCTATGTCTCTGCGTACCCATACTCAAACATCAGGATGGTCACTTACTGCACAGGACCCTTTTAATAATGTGGCTCGTACTTGCATAGAAGCCATGGCAGCAGCTTTCGGCCATACTCAAAGTTTGCATACCAATGCATTAGATGAAGCTATTGCTTTGCCAACAGATTTCTCCGCTCGTATTGCACGTAATACTCAAATTTTATTACAAGAAGAAACCCAAATTTGCCGAGTAATAGATCCTTGGGGAGGTGCATATTATTTAGAAACTTTAACAGATCTCCTTGCTCATAAAGCTTGGGCACTTATTCAAGAAGTAGAAGAATTAGGTGGTATGACAAAAGCTATAATAGCTGGTATCCCAAAAATGAGAATCGAAGAGGCTTCTGCTCGTCGTCAAGCTCGTATAGATTCTGGATTGGATACTATTGTAGGTGTTAATAAATACAAATTAGAAAAAGAAGAACCTATACAAATTTTAGAAGTTGATAATACTATTGTTAGAGAAAAGCAAATACAACGCATTAATGAAGTTAAAGCTAGTAGAGATAATAAAAAAGTGCAACAAGCTTTAGATGCTATCACAAAAGCTTGCGAAACTGGTGAAGGTAATTTGCTTGAGTTAGCTATCGAAGCAGCTAAACATAGAGCTACACTTGGAGAAATTAGCTATGCAATGGAAAAAGCTTGGGGACGTTATACTCCAGAAATTAAATCAATAACAGGTGTGTATAGTTCAGAAATTAGTCAAAATGAAAATTTTCGCAAAGCTCAGCGATTAGCTGATGAATTTGCTAAATTAGAGGGTCGTAGACCTCGTATTTTAGTAGCTAAATTAGGACAAGATGGACATGATAGAGGTGCTAAAGTTGTCGCTACAGCTTATGCTGATATTGGATTTGATGTAGATGTGGGACCTCTATTCCAAACTCCTGTAGAAGCTGCTAAGATGGCAGTAGAAAATGATGTACATATTATTGGTATTTCTAGCTTAGCTGGTGCTCATAAAGCTCTAGTACCACAAGTGATAGAAGAACTAAAAAAATTAGGACGTGATGATATAATGGTAATAGTAGGGGGCGTTATTCCCCCTCAAGATTATCAATTTTTATTTGATGCAGGCGTAGTCGCTATCTTCGGTCCGGGGACTCCTATACCCGATGCAGCTATCCAAATGTTAGAAATATTAATAGCCTCTAGAAAAGTAAACTAATTTTTCTAATACACTTTTTGATGTTTATTTTAATTAATATCTCACTATAATAATTTGACATAGCAAAAATTTATTTTGATTCTATAACGTTTATTGTTGGTAAAAACATTTTAGATCCGTTACAAATAGGTTGTTTTTTTACCACAAAGGGCACAAAGATATTATACAAAGTTCCACTCATCCCAATAATAAATAAATTAATAAATGTTTAAGTTTTTCAAGTTTATATGTTAAATAATTTTTATATTTTTACAAAAATTTTAGGCTATGAAAAAAATCGTAGAGAATACCAGTAAATATCTTGCTATGAGTAAGGAAGAGAATAAAGAATTCTTAGACAACCTTTATTCATTAATGAATAAATTAGAAGCCGATGTAGTCGATTATCAAGGTCTGAAAATACTCAGTGCCCCACCACTATGCCCAGACTGTCGTAGCAATCACATTATTAAAAATGGTTTACAAAATGGGATGCAAAACTATCGCTGCAAAGACTGCGGCAGACAGTTTAGAATTACCACTGGTACTTTTGTTTACAGGTTGCAAAAGAAAGAAAAAATGCTCGACTACATCAGATGTATGGTAGCAGGCAAAAGTCTCAGAGCATGCGCTAGAGAAGTGGGCATCAGCCTACCAACAAGCTTCGCTTGGCGACACAAGATATTGGCAGCTTTACAAAGTTTCGAAGATAATATCAATTTTTTCGGTGTAGTAGAGATGGATGAACTATTGATAGATTATTCCGAAAAAGGTAGAATATACAAAAATGCCGAAGAGCTGAAGCGAGCTAGGAAGCAAAAGCCAAAGAAAGTATCCGTATTGGCAGCTACAGATAGAGCTGGCAACTTATTATTCAAAAAATTTGAAAGCAAAAAGCTAAGTCCAGAACAGATAGAGCAATTTCTGAAGGCTAAGATGCCAAAGGATGGAGTCATGTGTAGCAGTAATAAAAAAGCATTCAAAAAGGTTAGAAGGAATGTAATCAAGCATAAAGAAATAGTAACTAGCCATAGACAAAAGCGAGGTATATATAGTCTAAGTACCGTCAAGAAAAAGGCTAGTGAATTCACGAATTGGATATATTTCAAATTTAGGGGCGTAGCTACTAAATACCTGCAAAACTACATTATGTGGTATGTAGTGATGGGTAAATACCTCACAGGCAAGACTGTAAGCAATACTGGGCGAATGCTCAACCTTGCATCCTCGGACAGGTGGGCATGGTATCGGTATAGAGAGTTAGTGAATATAACATATGTTAATTGAAACATATATTAGTTTTCCGACTGATCAGTTCTCAAGTTTCCAATTCTCCTCATCCAACATATCTCAGGTTATAATTTGGGTAATCAAATTTTAGATTGTTACAAAAAAATAACTATTTTTTAATTATTTAAGTTATTTTTTTATCACAAAGTGCTATTTGTAGCCTTTTTAATTTCATCCTTCTCAGTGTTCTTTGTGCATACTTTGAGAACTTTGTGGTTGATATTTAACTGTCCAATAATAAAAAAACCAATATTAACAAATTTTTTATAAAACTACTCTTTTTTCAATCTTTATCCATACAAAACATTATAGAAGTTTTTTTTTATTACATAAACTAAAAAAGAGGGCCTAAAAGACCCTCTTTTTTTTTAAAAATATTCTAGTAAATTTACAATTAATGTAAAATGACTATTAGCTTAGTAGACAACCCACTGTCAGTTAATATTCTAATAGAATATATACCTTCAGGAAGGTTTTCTATATTTATTTGATAAAAATCAGTATTCGGTTCTATATTCATCATTACTTGACCAAGGCTATTTAACAAAGTTATTTGCGACATATTAGTATTACTATTGATATTTATTAGATTATTAGCAGGATTAGGATAGATGTTAAATATATTATTACTAATATCATCAATAGCATCAGGAGTATATGTATAAGGAAAAGCTAAAGCAGTGAGTTCATTAGGTACTCTATTAAACACAGTTACAGCACCAGTAGCAGTATCAATTTCTGCTAAAAGACCTTCACCTGCGTATAAAACACCATAGAGTTTATCATTATCTCTATCAAAAGCTATATCCTGGGCATAACTTATATCATACCCTAGAGGTCCTATTAATGTACCAGCACCAGTAGCTTTATCGATACTATATAATGCATCATCACTTATACTAATTCCATATAAATTGCCATGAGAGTTAGCTGCTATTCCTATCATTGAACCCGAAAATATTGTACCTATTTGAGTTGTTGTGCCATTAAAATAATTGATTTCATAAAGTATAGAATTAGTGCCATCTGAAGCACAACCATATAATTTATCAGTAATAACATCATAAGCTAATCCGTTCATAGCTAAACCTAAATTACCTATAGTAGTCATATTACCTGTAGTTGTGTCTATAGTTAATAATGACTTACCATCATAACTACTAACATACCAATCTCCATTTATGAAATCTGCACCAGGCATAAAATCAGTCCCAGTATATGTACTAATAGAAATCATATCACCAGTAACTAAATTAATTTTTACTGGTCCTTCTGGTACATTGCTAGTAGGATCATAAGCATTCCATGCAAATCCCCATATAGGATCTGATACTATAAATGTTTTTGTTAAAATATCATTTGTAGGATCATCATCTGAGGTTGTAATAGTACAAGTAGCAGTATAATGACCTGCTGCTGCCGTCCAGTCAGGAGTGAATGTTATAGTATGTACTTCACCACTTGCAATGGCATGACCTGCAACATTGCTAGTATATACATCGGTACTACCATCATTAATTTTGAAAGTAATATCTACAGTTGCATCATTTAAGCCAAAATTAGTAATTTTTGCTTTTGGTTGAACTGTAGCTCCTGTAGAATAAGAATCTTGTAATAATATTTCAGTAACAGCTACATCATTATCAAGTAATTTTCTGATATTTATATCATCTATATAGAGGTAATACATATTAGCATCACTAGTAGCTTTTATAGCTAAATAATAAATACCATCAGTAGAAACTGTAGCATCTACACTAGCTTCTTCGTAAGTAGTATTATTAATACTTGTTTTACTGATAATAGGAGAACCTATTATGGCACTAGGATCTGGAGCTGTAGCTAAATAAACTTCAAATGATTCTGGATAGCTAGTACTTCTAGCTCTATACCATAGAGATACATTAAAAGATTCATCTGCAGATAGCTCTATACAATTAGTAAAGAAATAATCATTTGCAGCATTGCTTGTATTATATTCATAAGCTAAACTAATGGTACCACTGTTTGCATAAGTAGCATTATCAATGTATGACCAAGTACAGCCATCATTATTAACATCAATGATAGTAAACTGTTCACGTAAATTAGAATCCTCAAAATCAATTGTAAAAGGTAGAGAAGCTGGAGTAAAAGATTTTACAGTTCCAGTTATAGTATCATTATTAGGATTCACATCTCCACTTAAAGAAATATATACTTTTACATTATAAGTACCGGGAGCAGAGAAATCAAAAGTTTGAGTGAAAGTATAATCTAAAGTAGCACCAGAAGCTATAGGACCTGCTACAGTTTCTGTAATAGCAGTACCATTATTTATAGAAATACTGATAGGAATATTTGATTGGTCATTTACACCTAAATTTTTTAGAGTAACAGTAATAGTAGCATCAGATGGTAAATCACAACTCGAAGCTGGTAAATTTATAGAAGTAACAGCTACATCATTATCTGACAGAGTATATGTATAAGGAAAAGCTAAAGCAGTGAGTTCATTAGGTACTCTATTAAACACAGTTACAGCACCAGTAGCAGTATCAATTTCTGCTAAAAGACCTTCACCTGCGTATAAAACACCATAGAGTTTATCATTATCTCTATCAAAAGCTATATCCTGGGCATAACTTATATCATACCCTAGAGGTCCTATTAATGTACCAGCACCAGTAGCTTTATCGATACTATATAATGCATCATCACTTATACTAATTCCATATAAATTGCCATGAGAGTTAGCTGCTATTCCTATCATTGAACCCGAAAATATTGTACCTATTTGAGTTGTTGTGCCATTAAAATAATTGATTTCATAAAGTATAGAATTAGTGCCATCTGAAGCACAACCATATAATTTATCAGTAATAACATCATAAGCTAATCCGTTCATAGCTAAACCTAAATTACCTATAGTAGTCATATTACCTGTAGTTGTGTCTATAGTTAATAATGACTTACCATCATAACTACTAACATACCAATCTCCATTTATGAAATCTGCACCAGGCATAAAATCAGTCCCAGTATATGTACTAATAGAAATCATATCACCAGTAACTAAATTAATTTTTACTGGTCCTTCTGGTACATTGCTAGTAGGATCATAAGCATTCCATGCAAATCCCCATATAGGATCTGATACTATAAATGTTTTTGTTAAAATATCATTTGTAGGATCATCATCTGAGGTTGTAATAGTACAAGTAGCAGTATAATGACCTGCTGCTGCCGTCCAGTCAGGAGTGAATGTTATAGTATGTACTTCACCACTTGCAATGGCATGACCTGCAACATTGCTAGTATATACATCGGTACTACCATCATTAATTTTGAAAGTAATATCTACAGTTGCATCATTTAAGCCAAAATTAGTAATTTTTGCTTTTGGTTGAACTGTAGCTCCTGTAGAATAAGAATCTTGTAATAATATTTCAGTAACAGCTACATCATTATCAAGTAATTTTCTGATATTTATATCATCTATATAGAGGTAATACATATTAGCATCACTAGTAGCTTTTATAGCTAAATAATAAATACCATCAGTAGAAACTGTAGCATCTACACTAGCTTCTTCGTAAGTAGTATTATTAATACTTGTTTTACTGATAATAGGAGAACCTATTATGGCACTAGGATCTGGAGCTGTAGCTAAATAAACTTCAAATGATTCTGGATAGCTAGTACTTCTAGCTCTATACCATAGAGATACATTAAAAGATTCATCTGCAGATAGCTCTATACAATTAGTAAAGAAATAATCATTTGCAGCATTGCTTGTATTATATTCATAAGCTAAACTAATGGTACCACTGTTTGCATAAGTAGCATTATCAATGTATGACCAAGTACAGCCATCATTATTAACATCAATGATAGTAAACTGTTCACGTAAATTAGAATCCTCAAAATCAATTGTAAAAGGTAGAGAAGCTGGAGTAAAAGATTTTACAGTTCCAGTTATAGTATCATTATTAGGATTCACATCTCCACTTAAAGAAATATATACTTTTACATTATAAGTACCGGGAGCAGAGAAATCAAAAGTTTGAGTGAAAGTATAATCTAAAGTAGCACCAGAAGCTATAGGACCTGCTACAGTTTCTGTAATAGCAGTACCATTATTTATAGAAATACTGATAGGAATATTTGATTGGTCATTTACACCTAAATTTTTTAGAGTAACAGTAATAGTAGCATCAGATGGTAAATCACAACTCGAAGCTGGTAAATTTATAGAAGTAACAGCTACATCATTATCTGACAGAGTATATGTATAAGGAAAAGCTAGTGCAGTGAGTTCAGGATCTATAAAAGCTAAAACATTAGCTGCTCCAGTTGTAGTATTTATGATACTCAGTGGGCTATCTTCATCTCTACATAGTGCACCATATAAAATGTTATTATCTCTCTCAAAAGCTATATCTTGTGCATATTTAATATCATATCCTAGAGGTCCTATTATTGTACCAGCACCAGTGGCTTTATCGATACTATATAAATTATCATCTGTCAAATTAATACCATACAAATTGCCATTTTTATCTGCTGCTAAGCCCATTATAGATCCACTACAAATATTACCAATTTCAGTAGTTGAGCCATTTTGATAATTTACTTCATACAAAATAGAAGTACTAGAAATAGTGGTTGTTCCATATAATTTATCTGTAACATCATCATAAGCTAGGCCATATATTTCAATGGTAGTACTACCTACAGTAGTTGGGATACCTGTTGTTGTATCTATTTCGATCAATGTTTTGCTATCTCTATTACTTGCATACCAAGTACCTTTTACAAAATCACCACCATGTATTAAATCATCACTTGTATAGGAACCTAATTCTATAACTTCACCAGTTGTCATATTAACTTTAACAGGACCTTGATTAAGCCCCATGGAAGTAGGAGCATAAACACACCATGCAAATCCCCATATAGGATCTGATATCATAAATGTTTTTGTTAAAATATTATTTGTAGGATCATCATCTGAGGTTGTAATAGTACAAGTAGCAGTAAAATCACCTGGCGTACTAGCAGTCCAATCAGGTGTGAAAGTAATAGTATCTATATCTCCACTAATGATAGTATATCCAGTAACTGTGCTTGTGTACACATCACTAGTACCATCATTAATTTTGAAAGTAATATCTATAGTTTCATCATTTAAACCCAAATTACTAATTTTTGCTTTTGGTTGAATAACAGTACCGGTATTATATATATTTTGCAATAATATACTAGTTACTGCTACATTGTGAGCCAATGCTTGTGAAATATCAAGCGTTTGTTGAATCTGATGTGGTGGAGAACTCAAAAACCATTCATCACCTGTAGCAAGGCATTGTATTTGTTTTGTGCCAGTCAAACTAGCATCTACCGACACTGCTACCTGAAAATCAAAAGTACCAGGTTCTAAATCACCATAACCAGAAGGTGTAGATACATCTCCCCAAATCACTTCATTACCAGCTATAGGTTGCAAATTTAGATCACCTATGCTAGGTGAAGTATTTGCAGATAAAGGAGTGATACCTGTAGGGAAAGTAAGCTTGATACCGTCTACATATTCAGCATCTGCAGTACTAAAAGTAAAAGTAAATTCTAAAACCATCGTTTGTCCCGGTATATAAGCTAGTGTATTCAATGTGAAACTACCTGATATGGCTTTTTCTGACTTTAGAGCCATTTCTACTTTGCTTTTGTTTTTTTCATTTAGTTGGACTGTTTTTGGAATTCTATTAACCTCATCTTGCGAGCTAATAATTTTTGGTTTTACTGTTTGGGGTTCTTGGGGTTGCATACTAACTTTTTTAGAAAAATTAGTATTTACCTGCCCAAACATTAATCCTGATATCAGGATTACACTAATTAAACTTAAAAATTTTCTCATAATTTAATATTTTAGGGGTTCTTGATGCAAATTTAATCATTTTTTTTTAATTTTTAACAATTTTATTATTATATCTAGCATTTATTGTCTTTAAATTATAAACATATATGCCTGTAGCTAAATGACTAATATCTAAACTGGTATCACTATTTATAGTGCTACTCATTACTTTATGCCCCATCATATCATATATTTCAAATAATACATCTGAATCAATAAGATCCGGTAAATCTATATATATAAAATCTGATGTAGGGTTAGGATAAACTAAAATAATATTTGATTGATTTTCATTAATGTCATCACTAGTGTATTGAGAATAAAAATATTCAGTTTTATAACTGTTTATCCAATTATTTGAATTATCATTCCAAGAATAAGCAATTTCATTATCGATTTTATGAGTAAATATGGATACATCAGCTAAAGAAGTAAATGGCAAAACTAAATCGTTAAATGTATAGTTATTATCAAATAATCTATCTCTTTTTTGTTTAGGTGTCCACGTGCTAGCTTGAGTATCCCATGTATATTCTATTTGTTGCATTTGATCTCCATTAGTATCATATGTATATACATTTTTCCATAAATATTCCCAAGTAGTTATCCAATTATATGTAATGTCAGTAATCAAATTATTATAATTGTCATAAATATATTCTTTTTTAGTACGTGGTGCCCAGCTAAAAATATAATCATAATATATTACAGAAATGAGATTATTATTAACATCATAAGCATATTCTTTTTTAGTAGAATTTACCCAATTAGTATTATCCCAATAATAATATGTTTCTAATGATAAATTATTGTTATTGTCGTATGAATATTCATACTTACTTAAAAATTCCCAATTATTATATTGATATGAATAAAGTATTTTTTCAGATAAAAGATTGTTGAGATAAGTATATTCTTCTTTTAAACTATCTTGCCAAGTATTATTATGCCAAGAATATGTTAATATAGTTTGAAAGTCATTAAGTGAGTTATAAAAATAGCTGATTTTTATATCATTAATCCATGAAGTATTATTCCATAAATATATGATTTTATTAATTAATTTATTGTCATTATCATATTCGTAGCTCATTTTAGTATTATTTTGCCAATTATTATTCCATGAAAGATTGATTTCTAATATTAAATTTTCATTAATATCATATAAATATTCTGTTTTATTTAAATTTACCCATTGAATATTATTATTCCATTGATAGTTTATAGTACTATCTAATTTTTGTTTATTTACTAATATAGATTTATTTTGATTTAAAAAATCTGAATCTTTCTTATTATATTGAGAATAAGTAACCGTTGCAAATAAAAATATTGCTATAAATAAAATTTTTGTCTTCATAATAACTTAATTTGCGTTTACGCAAAATTATGGTTTTTTTTTATATTTTTGTTAATTTTGAGAAAAAAATTATTTAATGACTGATACTAAGAAGATTTTTATAGAAATAGATCCAAATGCAGGTTTTTGCTTTGGAGTGACCAATTCAATAAAAAAAACAGAAGAATTTTTAGAAAAAAGAGAGGAGATCTATGTATTAGGTGAATTGGTACATAATGAAGAAGAATTGAAAAGATTAATGAAAATAGGAATGAAGGTAATATCTCATGATGAAATTGATTTATTAAAAGGCAAAGAAATCATCATCAGAGCACATGGAGAGCCACCATCTACTTATAAAAAATTGAAACAAATAAATGCAAAAATTTATGATCTCACATGTCCTATAGTCTTGCAATTACAAAAAAAAATCAGCATAGTAGCTGATGAAATGATAAAAACAGGTGGCATGATAGTAATCTATGGAGTAAAAAATCACCCAGAAGTTATCGGCTTGATGGGGCATACTAAAGGAATAGGTGTAGTAGTAGAAGATCTAGAGCAAGCTAAAGAATTACAATTGGATAGGCCGGTAGCACTATTTTCGCAAACTACTAAAGATAAAGAGGGTTTCGATGCCATCGAAAACTATCTAAAATATGAACTTAATAGTAGACATATACCCTTCGAATCTTATGCTACAATGTGCAAAATAGTAGATAGACGCTTACCATCAATTGAGAGTTTTTCTCGCAAACATGATATGATTATCTTTGTAAGTGGTAAAGAAAGTTCAAATGGGCAATATCTATTTAGAATCGCTAAAAATAATAATTCTAATGCCATCTTTATTTCTTTCTTAGACGAAATAGAACAGCTAGAAATATCATCACAAGTAGAATCTATAGGTATCAGTGGGGCTACATCTACTCCTCAAAGCTTACTAGAATTAGTAAAAGAAAGATTAGAGAAAAAAATAAATGGATAAATATAGAATATTCTTAAAAAATGTAAAATTATTATAATATAAATTTGATAATTAGTGATTAGAGAAGGCATCATCTTTCTTTAATATCAATATATTTTAAAAGTTCTTTTAATTCATTTTTCAATGACATTAATTCATAAATTATTTTTTCTGTTTTATCATCCATATTTTTCAAAGCAAGTTTTGCACCTTCAATAGTATAGCCCTTTTCTTTTGTCAAAAAGATTATTTGTTGCAACAATTCAATATCCTTATTCGAATAATACCTAACTCCACTTTTACTTTTTAATGGTTTTAATTGCAAAAATACTTTCTCCCAATAACGCAATGTAGAAGCAGGTATGTTTAACATTTTGCTAACTTGTGATATACGATAATAATTTTTAAATTGCACCATAAAAAATATACAATTAAAACATCATTTATCTTTTAAAATCTAAAAAAATCAAAATATTACTTATCAATACATTATTTCGATCTCTTAATATTTTAAAACAATAAAAATAAATAACATTTATTAAATTACCCTTTCTAAAAACAACAATTTAAATCATCTAATTTATATAAATTTTAATACTTTATTTTTAAAAGCAAATTAAATTTAAAACAACTGCCCTGCCAGGACTCGAACCTGGACTTTTCTGATCCAGAGTCAGACGTGTTAACCAATTACACCACAGGGCAATAATTTTATACAAAAATATTAAAAAATCATGAGTAAACATCAATAAATATAAAAATAATTTTATAAAATTAAAAATTGAACAATATTTATCATTAATTTTCGAAAATAATAAAAATCAGTTCAATAACATTTATTGGTTCAATAACATTTATTGTAGGTAATAACATTTTAGATTGTTATAAATAGGTTATTTTTTTACCACAAAGAGCTATTTGTAGCCTTTTTAATTCCATCCTTTTTTTGTGTTCATTGTGCCTTCTTTGCGAACTTTGTGGTTAATATTTAACTGTCCAATAATAAAAAAACCAATAAATGTTTAAGTTTTTCAAGTTTATATGTTAAATAATTTTTATATTTTTACAAAATTTTTAATTCATGAAAAAAATAGTAGAAAACACAAGCAAATATCTTGCTATGAGTAAGGAAGAGAATAAAGAATTCTTAGACAACCTTTATTCATTAATGAATAAATTAGAAGCCGATGTAGTCGATTATCAAGGCCTAAAAATACTCAGCGCCCCGCCACTATGCCCAGACTGTCGAAGCAATCACATCATTAAAAATGGCTTACAAAATGGGATGCAAAACTATCGTTGCAAAGATTGCGGCAGACAATTTAGAGTTACCACTGGAACTTTTGTTTACAGGTTGCAAAAGAAAGAGAAAATGCTGGATTACATCAGATGTATGGTAGCAGGCAAAAGTCTCAGAGCTTGTGCTAAAGAAGTGGGCATCAGCCTACCTACAAGCTTCGCATGGCGACACAAGATATTAGCAGCTCTACAAAGTTTCGAAGATAATATCAATTTTTTCGGTATAGTAGAGATGGATGAACTATTGATGAATTATTCCGAAAAAGGTAGAATATACAAAAATGCCGAAGAGTTGAAGCGAGCTAGGAAGCAAAAGCCAAAGAAAGTAGCCGTATTGGCAGCTACTGACAGAGCTGGCAACTTATTATTCAAAAAATTTGAAAGCAAAAAACTAAGTTCAGAACAGATAGAACAATTTCTGAAGGCTAAAATGCCAAAGGATGGAGTCATGTGTAGCAGTAATAAAAAAGCATTCAAAAAGGTTAGAAGGAATGTAATCAAGCATAAAGAAGTAGTAACTAACCATAGACAAAAGCGAGGTATATATAGCCTAAGTACTGTCAAGAAAAAGGCTAGTGAATTCACGAATTGGATATATTTCAAATTTAGGGGCGTAGCTACCAAATACCTGCAAAACTACATTATGTGGTATGTAGTGATGGGTAAATACCTCACAGGCAAGACTGTAAGCAATACTGGGCGAATGCTCAACCTCGCATCCTCGGATAGATGGGCATGGTATCGGTATAGAGAATTAGTAAATATAACATATGTTAATTGAAACATATATTAGTTTTCCGACTGATCCGTCATATCTCAGGTTATAATTTTTCTTAACGATTTAAACAAATTAAAATTTTAATATAAATAAATATTATACATATTTAAAATTTTATATACATTTGTATCATATTTTACAATCTTTAGTAGCATGAAGAAGTCAATTTTGTTTTTATTAAATTTTTTAATTATTATCGCAAATATCTATTGTCAAACTTCAACTATTAGAGGTTTTGTATATAATAAATCCACAGGTGAACCAATTTTATTTACCAATGTATATTTAGTTGGTACTAACTATGGAGCTAGTACTGATATTAATGGTTATTTTACAATTACTGGTATTAAACCGGGCACTTATACTCTACAAATTACAACAATAGGTTTTGACACTTTAAAAGAAGTTTTGAATTTAAAGCCTGGAGATATTGTAACTAAGAAATATTATCTTACTGAACGTTCTATTAGTTTACAAAAAGTTGAAGTGACAGCTATAAGAGCCGAAGATACATTAGAAACTAAAACCTCTGTTATTAAACTTACAGCTAAACAGGTCTCAAGTTTGCCATCCATAGGCATGCCTGATATAGCACAATACATTCAAGTATTACCTGGTGTTATTTTTACTGGTGACCAAGGTGGACAACTTTACATCCGAGGTGGCAGCCCTGTTCAGAATAAATTAATTTTAGATGGTATAACTATTTATAATCCTTTTCACTCTATAGGTTTATTTTCTGTCATAGAGACTGAACTCATTCGTAACGCAGATATATATACAGGCGGATTTAATGCTGAATATGGCGATAGGATTTCATCTATCATGGATATAAATTTAAGAGATGGCAATGCTAAAAGATTTTCAGGTATGGTTAGTATTTCTACTTTTGGAGCTAACATACTTTTAGAAGGACCAATAATTCGTAATATAAATAATGATCCTAACAAAGGGAATCTTACTTTTGTGTTATCTGCTAAAAATTCTTATTTACCACAATCCTCTAAAGTTTTTTATAAATATATCGATGAAGACGGACTCCCATTTGAGTTTCAAGATTTTTATGGTAAAATCACCTACTCCACTCCTAATGGTTCTAAGATGTTTTTAAATGGTTTTAACTTTAATGATCATGTAAAATACAATGATATTGCGGATTTTAAATGGAAATCTAATGGTATAGGGACAAATTTTCTTATAATTCCTGAAGGTAATATTTCGTTGATAAATTTTAAATTCTCATATTCAGACTATGATATTACTTTAACAGATCCTTCTAATTTGCCTAAAGAATCTTTGATTAATGGATTTAATTTGGGATTAAATATTACTAATTATTTACAAAAAAATTCTAATATTAATTATGGTATTGAGCTTTGTGGTTTCAAAACTGATTTTAAATTTTATACAGAGGCTCTACGTCTAATTAGTCAAACAGAAAATACTACTGAGCTAGGTATATTTGTTAAAGGTAAAATTTTTGTTAATAAATTTATAATAGAACCAGGATTTCGTTTTCAGTATTATGGTAGCTTATCTGAAATATCTCCTGAACCGAGGCTGGCTATAAAATATAATGTAGCTGATAAATTTAGAATTAAATTAGCTACTGGTTTATATTCCCAAAATTTAATTAGTGCTACTGATGATAGAGATGTGGTTAGTCTTTTCTATGGATTTTTATCAGGAAGTGATAATTTACCAAAAACTTTTAAAGGCAAATCAGTCAATTCTAGACTACAAAAGGCTCAACATATAATATTAGGTTTCGAAATTAACCCGACTGATCATATTGCTATTAATATTGAACCTTATTTTAAAAATTTCTCTATCTTACAAAATCTTAATAAAAATAAAATTTATGATGATACAGAAGAATATTCTGACAAACCAGATGAATTAAAAAAAGATATGATCATAGAATGTGGACATGCCGAAGGCATAGACTTATCTGTAAAGTACGAGAGCAAATCTATTTATATTTGGTTGGCATATTCTTTTGGATATATACATCGTGATGATGGTTATAAAGTTTATCCACCTCATTATGATAGGCGTCATAATCTTAATTTTTTAGTTACTTATACTTGGGGCGATCTTAGCAATAATGAATTATCAATGAGATGGAACTTTGGATCAGGTTTTGCATTCACTCAAACAGCTGGTTATTACCCACAAGCTATCTTTTCTAATATGACTGATGATATTTTACAAACTAATGATCAATTAGGTATTTTATATGGAGAATTGAATAATGGTCGTTTACCTACGTATCATAGGCTAGATGTTAGTTATAATCATAAATTTTATATTACTGAAACTGTAACTTTAAATGCTTCTGCTAGTATTACTAATCTTTATAATCGTGATAATATATTTTATATTGATAGAGTAACTGGTGAAACTGTTTATCAACTTCCTATTATGCCAAGTGTTAGCATAAGAATGAAATTCTAATCTTTTTTGAATCATAAATCTTTTAATCAAATATAAATTTGGTGAAATATGAATCGTAAATTCTATCTTGATTTAATTAAAATAATAAAATTATTATAATGGTAACATTACCTATTTTTAGACATAATTATGATATTGGCGGAGCACATTATTTCGTAAATTTGATTATAGATAGCTTGCCAATAGATTTTTTGATAGATACTGGTGCTACTAATACAGTGATTTCTATCGATTTAGCTAAACAACTCGAAAGTTATAATAAAAAAATAAATCTAAGTGATAATCCTATTATTACTTTTAGTGATACTATCAGTGAAGTGGCTATAATTCCTATTATAAACTTTCAAATAGGTGAAGAAATATTAAATGATATCATAGTAGTAGCTACAGATTTTTCTTTTATTAAAAATCAAAGTTCTATCAAAGAATTTAAATCTTTTGATGCAGTTTTAGGTATGGACCTATTGACTCTATTTAAAACTAAAATTGATTTTAAAAACAATAAAATTGATTTTTTCTTGCCTTCTAAAAAATTTTTAAAAGATTATTATAATAATCTTTTAAAAAACATCCCTTAATAAATTGAATAATTATTTGTTTCAATTAATATAATACATATAAATTATAATTCCCCACGTTTTAATTTTATTAAAACTTTTGACAATTCATTATAGCTGATTGGCTTAGCTACAACCTTGCGCTCTCTATCTAATAAAAACATTGTAGGAGTAGCATATACATTATAAGCTTTTACTATATCACTATTCCATCCCCTATATTCACAATAATGTATCCAGTCATTTAATCCAAAATTTTCTATTAAATAATCCACGATTTGAGGCACAGTATCTAATGATATTGCTACAGTTGTAAGTATCGAATCAGGAAAGTCTAAAGTAGCTTTATAAATATCTGGTATCTCTTGCATACAATGAGAGCACCAAGTAGCCCAAAATACTAATAAAATATAATCAGCATCTAGTTCATACATAAATACATTATTTGAAGGGATCAAAAAATCTGGTGCAGGCTTACCTAGTTCAATACCTTTATATTTATCTGCTAATTTCCTAGCCCATGCCCATTCATCTTCCTGCGTACCACAATCTCCTTCTTCATTTTTTAAATATGTATCATATAATATTACAAAAGCCTTCTCCAATTGTTGATCTTTGAAAAAATTTAAATAATAGGATATGCAAAAATTTCTTACAGCTAGATTTTTTTCTGTGTGTTTAATAAAATTAATAGCTGCAGAAGCGAATAAGAACTCATCATAAATTGGTTGCCCATAATTATCACGTATATTTGTTCTTAATTTAAGGTATATATCCATTTTTTCAGGCAAAACAAAAGTATGTAAATATATTGGATCTGATGGGTCAAAATAATCAAAATAATGTGAGACTATTACGCTATCTCTCCAAGGATCAGGCATTTTCCAATCTGGATTAGGTAAATAATAAGCTAAAGCTATACGATGTGCATTATATTTAGTATCCTTTTTGATCTTTTCCATAAATTTGGCTAAATCACTATATCTTTTATTATACTCTTTTTCTAATGTAGTATGAAATGGATCTATTACAGGGTATACCCTTAGCATTTGCAATAGCCAATATTGCCCTATCATCCAGTTACGCTGATAATTTAAAAATTTATAAAATTTTTTATTTTCAATCGATTTTAATATTTTCATGCTATCTTCAGCATAATTCCAAATACGATGTGGATTATAAACGGTTTTTAATCTAATATCTTTGTCTCTCAACAAATAAAAATATTGTGAACTTTTGCTCAGTCTCACCTCATATTGTACTCCTATATTTGGCATATCAAAACTGAAATTCCCACTCGTATCTGTAGCAGTACTATCTATTAAATACTTTTGATCGCCATAATAATAAAATAAATACAGTGGCAGATTATGTGCATTTTTTATGGTCCCTGATATAACTTGTCCATTCAAATTATTAATAATAAATACTAATGATGATAATAAAATAAATTTAAAAATATTTTTTCTACTCATATTTTTTAGCTTTATTAATAAATTTTACAAATTTAAATAAATTTCTAGATTAATAAAACATTACTTCATTATTTATATTTATTTTAATAATAATAACAATTTTAAACTATCTTATTAAATGTTTTTTAGATATTTATACAATAATTTTTGGTTCTATAACGTTTTATATGGGTAAAGATTAAAAAAAGAGTAATTTTATAAAAAATTTGTTAATATTAGTTTATTAATTTATAGTGTAGTTAAATATTAACCACAAAGTTCTCAAAGAATGCACAAAGAACACAGAGAAGAATGAAATTAAAAGGACTATAAATGGCACTTTGTGGACTTTGTGTAATAACTTGGTGTTCTCTGTGGTAAAAAAAATCAAACTAAATAATTTACCACAATAAACGTTATAGAACCATAATTTTGGTTCATAAATTAAATTACAATCAATATTCTTAAAAATTTTCATTTACTCTCTCACCACCTTATCACTATTGTCTTGTTATCTTATAATGTAATTATCATACAATTAGAAATTTTTGAGAATATTCAGTTATAATGTCTAAAATTTATAATTCAAGTTTTTATTCACATATAACAAAACAATAAACATATATAACTATAAAAAAAGCGAGCTAATTAAATTAATTTAATTAGCTCGCAACAATATTAAAAATTATAAATAATTATAACATAAGTTTAACACCTATTTGATGTGTACCTTGAAATGGATCACTTATTCTATAAGAATATTCGAAACCTAAGAATGAAGATTTTTCTTTATTCAGAGGTGCTTGTACTGTAGCACCAAAAGCTGGTCCAGTATACGCAGTAGCTCTATCATCAGTGCTTGTAATTCCTTTTTCATAGCAGTATGATCCACGTACCATAAAAATATTTTTAAAATTATATTCTAGACCTAATGCAAATTGATCTCGTGAAAAAGCGTTAGAGATAAAAGAACCGCCAATAGATAAGAGGTGATCTTCTACATCTTCTTGTAAATGGAAGATATAACCAGCACTGATCAAAAGTTGCGTGGGTAGCTCAAATTTTTCAGATCTATGTTCTAAGGTCATAGTCATATCACTACCAAAAACATTTCCACGAAATGAAAATCCATCACCACTAAAACGTAAAGCTGGTCCAATATTTCGTAATGCTATACCTAATCTAATATTTTCATTTGAACTAGGAATATACTGTATGCCTGCATCTATGGCTACACCGGTAGCATTAAGATCTGCAATAGCTTCATTAACTATTTTAACACTTGCACCTACGTGTATAGAACTAGAAAATGAATGTGCAAAACTAGCAGTAACATTTAAAAAGTTAGGAGTGTAATAACCTATACCACCCTCCGGTTTATCTACTGTGGTTATCATTATATCACCGAAACTCATCGTCATAACTCCTAATGCTAATACACTATTTTTTTGTTTTCCTATCTTAGCACTAAAACCAAAAGCATTAACTGTTACACCAGAACCTTTGAGCCATTGAGTATTAGCAAAAGCAACGTCTATCTTATTAGTAAAAGCTATACCTGCTGGATTTAAATATACAGCTTCGAAACCACTCACTTGACTCATATTAGCCAAGCCCCAACCAGCACTTCGAGGAAATGGATTTATCAATAATTCAGAAGCTCCTGCTTCGCCTACTCTATCTTCATTGCCCGCAAACATAAATAAAGGTACTAATATGAAGATAGTCAAAACTGAAATAAATTTGTATTTTTTCATATTCTATTATTTTAAAAATTAAAATGCATTTAAGTCAATAGGTCTAAGAGCTCCAAACCATTTAACTACCTTTTCGCCTATACCAGGAGCATTTACGTGAATTATGTATAAGCCACCAGCAATTGGTATACCAGCATGATTTTTTAAATCCCAATCTACAAAAGTAATTTCTGGATCATCCTTAGTATATCTTCTAATCAACTGACCATTGGTAGAATATATACTTACTGTACATTTTTCAGGTAAATTGGTTATTCGCACTCTATTATCTACTTGATTAATTTCATACGCATTCCACGCATAATAAGGATTAGGTACTACGTTTATCAAATCTAATGCATCTTTAGCAGTTTGTAAATCGCCTTTTATTGTTGTTAAATTTTCTGTACTGAAAGAATACATTGGTCTATTATCATTTTGAGGATTAGTATTAGCAGAAGCGGGAGTAGAATAATATAAATCATAAGGACGCTTAACTCTAAAACGTAATCTTACTTCATTATCTAACCAATTTTCATTCTCTACTGAAAGTGGAATACCAACCCACAATGCTGAGTTCCATACTTTTCTTCTATCAGTTAAGCTAGTAGAATTTAATTTATTATATATCCATTGACCTTCATCGTAAGCTGGTGGATAATTATCTTGAAAATCATTATCACCAATATGTCCTATTATATAAACAAAATGCTTACCACCCAATAATAGCTCACCAAGGTTAGTCATTATCCTATGAGTAGGATTGAAAATCATATCTCTTCCATTCTCGCCTGCCAACCATGAATCTTCACCAAAAATGATATTCAATCTTTCACCAGTTTCTACATTAATAGCATATCCTGGGAACCAACCCATGCCTGTAGGTTTATCATAATAAGGATCTGGATTGCCGTTTTTATCAACAGATGTAGCCTTTCGAGGTGCCATTTTAGCAGCTCCCCCCTGAGCTAAATTAATATCATCACATGTTTCTATCACCACACATCTAGTCCATTTATCTTTATCTGGTGTAAGAACTAGATCTACACTTGCTAAATTAGAAAGTTTATTTAAACTTATATAAGAAGCCATTCCACTAGCAATAGGATGATTAGCACCAGAAGATACTAATCTATAAGGTGCCCATGTACCATTTAAAACTTTTTCATAATATTGTTTTGGATCTAACCATCCCGAAGGATCATAATCATTTAAAGATTGATCATCAACATTATGTAATGTACCAGAACGTATCCAGTTTAATGAACTTGAACCCTCTTCATCAGGCACACCACTTAACCATCTACGAGTACTATCTTTATATTCCATTGTAGCTTCTAAAAATCCATTTGTTGGATCATTTTCGTCACCAGGATATAAGCATTGTTCTATTGTAATGGATATACCTAAATCCAAAAATAATTGTTCATTACGATTAGATATGGCTTTTTGTGAATTAAACTTACCTATTAACGTACTCCAATCCGGACTATACACTTCTACTTCCCAATCACAATTACCTTTTATTAGATTACTCTGAGAAACATTTTTGTTAAATTTTAAAATATAACGAGCATCAATTACATTTAAAGGATCAACCACACTAACATTTATAGGACCTCTTCCAGTTTTATATTTCAATTCTTGTACAAAATTATTAGCTAAAATTTCTTTTTCACTTTCGGGTAAAATGTCTAGTATATTTCCACCATTACCTTGCCCTTCTATCCTAGTAATTTGCACGCCATCTCCATAATTTGCTCTAATAACAGTACCACTATTCTCAGGTTCAGTAATATGCGGTATAGCGGTATAAACTTGAATATTTTTACGTCCCATCAGATAAGGTTTAGCCTGACCATCAATAGAACCAGCAGAGCCAGGAATATGTGAATATTTTTTATATTCATTATATGCATAAGCTACAACCATGTAGTAATACTTTTTATTATTCACTAGTCTTTTATCTCCACTAGCAAATTGATCTTCTACAATACGAAAAGAATGCTTGATTCCTTCATTTTGTCCATTTACTTCTTCCACTGGCATCATAGCATCTAAGTCTTCACTATAGTAGAAATTGATAAGTCTCGAGACAGAATCTTTAACATCACACTGAGCAACTAATCTAGCTTTAGCAGCATCATGCAATTCAGCTGGTCCTACAGTAGCATCCTTGAGTTGAAAGATCTGATACCCTTGAAATCTATATACTGAGTCATATCTTTGTTCAGGTGGGGTTCCTACAGGTGAAACTATAGAAGGATCTATCTCTGCATAATCTTCATTTGCATTATTAGATGTAGGTTTGTTAGTAATATACAATATTAATTCACGATTGAGCTCCTGAATAACTAAATCAGGTGCATCAGGACCATCTAAAACTTTAAAACAGTTTTCGAATAATCTTTGACATTTATCATCAATTTTTCTTAATAATTCGACAGAAGCAAAAGGACCACCAGTAGCAGCTCTAGCCCATGGTAAACCAACTGTTACATAATTTAATGCACCTGGGCGCAATGTAAAAGGACCTGCAGATTGCATAAAACGACGGTCGTGAGGTAGATTACCTGCGGTTTCTTCAGTCCAATATTTAGGTCCATTAGGTGGTAATCCGCCAGTACCCCAATCACAAGGATCAGTATCACCAGGAAACATAAAATCACACTCAGGTCCATAGGCCCCACTAGAAATATGAGCATTGCCACCATACATCATCTTTGTATTGTCTTTCCATATACCTTTCAAAAAATTATAATATTCAATAGCTATATCAGGGTCTGTCATATAATTTGGAACTCCAGTGTTATTATGATAAACAAAACGTCGCATACCGAAACGTTCATTATCTACAATACCATCACCGAAATTGACTCCATTAATGCTCTCATCACATATTTGTTCATAAATAGTATTCCCATCAGCATCAGTATATATATTGTATTTAGGATTATCAATGCCATCAGGATCCATATATGGACCTTGGAAAAAGTCAATTCCTATAGCAGGAGGTTGATCGCCATAAGCTTCTATTTGACCTGTACCATCTACAGCTTTACCATTATAACAATACCCTAAACCTCTCTCTACATCACAACCTAAATAGTCATCCCATGCATATCCTAGATCGGGGTCCGTCCATAATGACATATAAGTTTCATACAAAGTATAAGTAGATCTATTAATAATCTCGAAGCTGTAAAAAGTCATATTATTAATTTCATCATTAGTAGTGAAAGCAAAAGCTTGAGCACGTATTTCGAAGCCAATTTGTTGCCCTTGTGTTTCAGTATGTATATTACCTCTATCATTAAAAACCCAGAAAAGCGTTTGATCACCCTTCAAAACTTGGTCTGCCATAATACCACCAAATACATATCCCATTTCAGTTTCTAATGTAGGTAACTCTTGTTTACATAAACTATTATCTATATCATAATAAGGATAATCACCATCATAAGGATTATAAGTACCATCACCATTATGATCGTAAAATGGAGCTATATAAAAAGATTGACCTTTAGTAGGATCTCCATGAGCTGGATAATCAAAGAAATATTTTGGTATCGGATAAGATGATATATTAGCAGAATCTTCTGTCCACCAAGCTAAAAATTGATCTACATCTTTACGATAAATAGTCCAAATTTTGTCCCATCTAGTACACTCATCAGCATCAATGAAAGCTGCTCCATCGGTAGAAAGAGGACCAGGAAAGAAATCGACGCCAATTTGGCGATATCTCTGTGCGGCGAGCTTTAGCTGCCCATTAACGTCTATCCCACCGATCCATAGAGCACCAGCAAACATAGAAGTTTTTTTAGAACCTTTTGGTATTTCATATTGAGCTGTACCACGACCTCCAGCAGTTTGAAGATCCCACCACATATCACCACCACTATTTATTCGCGTTCTCACATTATTTATATTTAACTCCGTATAAAATGCACCTGCTAGACATCCTGCAGCAGCCTCTTTTAATTCATCAGAACTCATTGTTCTTTTATTAATCCCAGCCGTAGGAACATTTTCACCGACTACAAGACCTACAAAAAGTGCCAGGACAATTGATACAAATACTTTTTTTATCATATTTATTATTTTTTTAAAATTAAAAACCTATTTGTACACCCAAACGTAGACGTCTTGGTAAACTATAATTATATGGACTATCTACGGCTATTCTATACAAATCTCTAAATGCTTGCTCATCTAGTTGAGCTTGTATACCAGCTTGATATTCAGGTGCAGAGAGATATCCATCATCATCTGGATTACCAGTAGCTCTATAAACTGCAATAATATTTTTAGTATTCAATAAATTCAAGACTTCAAGATAAACATCTAAATACATTTTTTTATTAGAATTTTCTGATTTTTTACCTACATTGATGTAAAACTCTTTATCTATTCTTAAGTTTACAGTAAAAGACCACGGCATTCTAGAACCATTTATAGAACCTAATAAAATATATTGTCCACCACCTAGGAGTGCTGATACTACATTACTAGATCTACTATAAGGCGTACCACTACCACCTAAAAATTGAACGTTTATACCGAAGTTTTCTAGAACTCTAGTTTCTTTTACTTTTATTTCGCCATTTTCTTCTTTTTTTCTTTTTATAACAGGACCATTATAATTTTTTCCACTTCCATAACGAAAATCAAATACAACAGAGAAAGCATGACGTTGATCATAGTCTAAAGGATAAATAGTACGTAGATTAGGTTGTCCAGTCGATATTAAATTATATCCTGACGTAGCCGATGATCCAGTACCTTCGGCAAATTGTAGAGTGTAGGAAGCTTTCATCCAAATATTTTTGGAACGTCTCTGGTCAAAAGTTATAGTAAAACCTTTTACAGTACCGAAATCTATATTATTATATGACATATAATCTATAGGATAAGCACCAAAAAATTGATAAACTTGTACCAAATCTCTTACTTCTTTATAATATGTACTTAATTTAATAGCTGAAAATTCACCTATCATTTGTTGAAAGCCCACTTCGTAATCGATAGTTTTTTCGGGCTTTAGTGCTGGATTACTAAAAATGGATCCACCACGTGCTGGATTACTAAAAATGGATCCACCACGTGTCTGAGCAAAATAATAATTAGTAGGGTCTAATCTAAGACCTTCGGTAGGTCTCTTAGTTATAATATCATAATGAGCTAAAAATAAAGCTTCTTCGGAAATAGGGAATGAGAAAGCTATACGAGGCATCACAGTTATCTGTGGATCATAATCTTTGAATGCTGCACTTGTAGGATGAGTCAGATCAGGATTTACTAAATAAGGAGCTATACCACTAGCAGTACGTAATAATGTAGGGTCTGAAATCTCAATACCTTGAGCATTGTACCACGTATAACCGCTTCGATAACCAATAGGTTTGGAAGGATTTCTAATATCATCTACATAAACGACAAAATCATCCCCCATATTACCAGGATGATCCCATTCGGGTTGTAACTGTCTGACCTCCCTCAGAGTATGTGCTTCATAAAACAAGAAAGGATCTTTCAATACTTTTTGGTTAGCATCAAATCTATCTACACGTATACCAATATTAAAAATAAGATCCTCAAAAGCTGCAAATTTATCTTGAATATAACCAGCCATATAAATAGGTTGGAAAGAAGGTATTGGCCTAGTATAATTACCATACTCATCTTTTTGTGTAAAGAAATCATCAAAGCTAGCACGTGTTTTTTGTTTCTTACCACTATAATCATAACCATAATAAGCTACATAGCTATTACCATTATTTAGTAATTCATCAGCACTGAACCAATCTATCTGAAACATAGCTGGATCATAAGAATCAATATCCAACCAATCTGTTCCATCTACAGGTAAACCTAAGTACTGACGTACATTATAATCAAAAAAAGCTTGATTATTAGCATCATATAATCTATCAAAATCAATAGTATCTAAAAAATTGCCATTAACATCGTATCTTAAAATAGGATTAGTAGTATCTAACTGGTCTATATGCTTATTAGATATCTGTCTAGCTAGTGTCCATAAGCCTACTGGTGCATATTCTATCGAATAATTATCTCTTTGTTCGTATTGAAATCCTACTTGCAATGAATGATGTCCAAAATCCATATTTAATTTACCACTTAGTCCAAATAGATTAGCATCATATTTACTATAGCTATTATACCTCGCACCTGGAGCAGACCACAATCCATAAACGCTCTCTGGAGCTTGACCATTTAAAAGTGCATTACCACTTTGTATTTGTGTCAAGTTCATTTGGTAAGCGGGATCTGGATAAAGTTCATAAAATCTGGAAGTATAAGCAGCTAAAGCTGGATTAGCTGTACCTGGTTCGAAATCAACGTGAGTATCATAAAAATTATCTTGCACCCATACATTATTCAAATCTAATAAAGGATAATATTCCATAAACGCATAGGATCTAGCTTTAGTAGTGGTAAATTTTCCCACATAACCATATTTGAATAAATCATCTTTAAAATCAGGATCTTGTATTACTTGATTTATTTTACTATAATCAGCTTGCAAGCTATAGTATATATTACTTATTAATTTTTTAGTAGTATCTTTACTTTCTAATGATCTACGAGTAAAATCTTGACTAAATCTAACATAAGCTCTACCTTCATAAGTTAATATCTGTGGATTATTTTTCCAATTAAATAAACTAAAACTATGTACATATCCCATAGAATTGGCATATCTAAAAGATCCGCCAAAAGTTAATTGGATATTTGGACCTGTATTAACAGTAATTTTAGCAGATAAATTTACTTGCTTAGCATCAGCATTTAGTTTAGCTTTTATATGTTCTAAATCTTTCATGCGAATAAAAGCAGCATTAGGATGTGCACCGAAATCACCATATTGCGAAGGACGCAATGGATTTTTTTCTAAATATTCAACTACATCATCCTTAGCTTTATATAAACCTTTAGCAAAAGGTCTTGGGTCTTTTTCGTAGGAAAGCTCACCAGCTAAGAAAAAGTTAAAAATTGATCGTTTAGGATCTTTTTTACTTTTAAATAAAGGTCCTTCCAAGCTAAAACCTAATAAATTATAACCATAAGGATCCAAAAATTGGCTAGTAACTAGCTCTATACCTCCGCTTAATTTGGTACTACCAGATTTAGTAGTAATATTGATAACTCCACCTGTAGCCTCTCCATATTCAGCAGGAGTACCACCAGTGATCACTGTTACTTGATCTAATGCTGATTTTGGAAGATTAGTAGTACCTATAGTTCTAATACCATCTATATATATCACCGTACCACTCTCTCGCTGGCCTCTAATATTAACATCAGTACTACCATCATCTTGTTTAAAAACACCAGCAGCAGTTTGAGCTACACCGATAGCGTCACGAGTAGGTAATTTACTAATTTCAGTAGCTGTCATGGTAGTAGCAGTCGACACATTACCTTTGTCTATAGGTTTATCTCTAAAACCAACTACTTCTACTACATCGAGTACTTCTGTTTTTAAAGATATTTTTTCATTTATATAAGTAATTTTATCAGGTGAAATAACAACGCCCTCTATCACCTTGGTATTGTAAGAAACTGCACTGATACGAATATTATATGTACCAGGGGGCACCGGTGCTATTTTATATCTACCATCTATATCAGTAACGCCTCCAGTGACAATCCGCTCACCACTCATAATAGCTACGTGAGCAAATGGAACAGGTTTATTAGTGCCTTCTTCTGTAATAGTACCCATTATTGTACCAGAAGACTGTGCTAATGCCAAAAAACTAATTAGCATTAAAAAAACTAAAGATAATAATCTTGCTCGCATATTATTTTATTTTTTATATTTTAATTTTTATTTCGTTGGCTAAATTAAAAAAATATTTTAATACATATTCAAACATATCCAAAAATTTTTTAAAAATATTTTTTTGTAAAAATTTCAGTATATAAAATACCTTCTTTAGGGTCAAATCCATTAGAAAAAATATCATTTTCTTTTGTTTTGGCTTTATTTTTTACTTTTTCTTCAATATCATCTATTTCATTTATTGATTGAAATATTTCACTATTATCATCTTTTTTGATTTCATTAATCTTTGTTTCTTGATAATTATTAGCATTTTGCTTTTGAGCATTGCTTGATTGCTTCTTGGTTTTAAAGCTATATATGTATAAAACAAAGAAAATGAATAAAATGAATAGAATAAATAAAATTATTTCCATTTGATTTATTTGGCTACGAAATTAAAAATAATATTTTTAATAAAAAAATAATTTTGATAAATAATTTTTATTTTCATCCGTTTTTTAATTTTCATACGACAAATATTATTCTAATTTTTGTGATTTACATTGATTTTAAAAGATAAAATACATATTATATTATTTTATTTATTTCTATAACATTTATTGTGGTAAATTATTTAGGTTTTTTTACCACAAAGAGTACGAAGATATTATACAAAGTTTATCCTGTTTAATAATAAATAAACAAATATTAACAAATTACTCTTTTTAATCTTTATACATATAAAACGTTATAGAACCTTTTATTTTTATTACATAAATATTTATGAGCAATTTTATTAATTATTTTTTTTCACCCCACATCATTAATAATGCTCCATTTTTATTAAAAAATTTTTGACCAAATTTTTCTATTTTTTTTACTTGTTTTAAAATAAATTTTGGCGGTTTAGGATTTATAAAAACTGTGCTTAAGTAATTGATATTGCTCACATAAGGATTTAGTAATTTATTAAGAGATGAATAAGTATAAAATTTAGTATGTCTAAAAATACTCTTTCTAAATAATCTACTTATAGATCTAGCTATACCATACATAGACCACTTAGTCAATACTGCTACTACTATTTGTCCTTGCGGTTTACATACTCGATACATTTCAGAGACGAAACGTTGAGGATTTGGAGAAAATTCTAAAGAGGTAAAAGCTAGTACTATATCAAACTGTTCATCTGCAAATGGTAAATTCTCGCCATTACCCTTTACTATCTCATTAATGCCTCTTTGCTTAGCTATTGATAGCATCTCTTCTGATGGGTCTATGCCTACTACTATTGCGCCCCTTTTCACTAGCTCTGCTGAAAATATGCCAGTACCTACTCCTATATCTAATATTTGACAATCTTTTTCTAATTTTAAAGCTTGCAGTAGAGCATTTAACTCTAACTGATAAACTATTTTGCCAGCATCTGTAAAAAACCAACTATCGTAGTCTGGAGCTAAGTTATCAAAAATAGCATTATCCGAAATATTTTTCATAATATTCTTTGTAGATATGATAGTTATCTTCTGAAAAGATAGCAAAAATAACTTTCTCTGGTAAAGGCTCACGTGAGAGCCAGTCTAGTACTGTTTGCCAAACTATCTCTGCTGCTCTATCCAATGGATAACCATAAACTCCTGTACTAATATTAGGAAAAGCAACAGTCTTAATATTATATTTTTTACATAGTTTTAGAGAATTCAAATAAGCATTTTTTAATAAGTCATCTTCTCTGAAATCACCACCACGCCATACTGGTCCCACTGCATGAATGACATACTTAGCTGGAAGGCGAAAACCTGGAGTTATTTTAGCTTCGCCAGTTTTACATCCACCGAGAGTTTTGCAATACTCTTTTAGTTCTGGACCGGCTGCTCTATGTATTGCACCATCTACCCCACCACCACCTAATAGTGAAGTGTTTGCTGCATTTACTATTGCATCTACATTCAATTTTGTGATGTCTCCAAGATAAATTTCTACTCGATCTTTTAAATTTTCATAATTATTCATAAGGTTCTACTATTAATTGGTTATTTTGATAATCTATAATTTTTACTTTTTTATCTTTATCTATGTAAGAAAACAAACAAATTGCATCATACACATCGTCACCGATAATTATTTTACCCGAAGGTCTGAGTACTGTGTGGGTAGTAGCTGTTTGACCAATTAGATTTTTAAAAACCAAATCACTACTAATATAGCCATTTTCACTTTTCATCTCAGTAGTTAGTGATAAATTTTGTCCAAAGACAGATTGTGTAAATAATCTTTTAGATAAAAGTATACTAGCAGTAAAACCGACAAATACAGCTATGGTTACCGTAACAAATGCTGTACCTAATTGCTCTAGAGCATGCTCTGGGAAGTGAAACCCTTTATTATCTACTAAAGTAAGTATTAGTCCAGCTAAAATCAATATTATACCGCTAATTCCAGTAATGCCAAAGCCAGGAATAGCAAATAATTCTACTAAAACTAATATTATGCCAATAATAAAAATCAAAATTTCCCAATTAGCAGCTAGTCCTTCAATATAATATGGGACAAAATACAGCACGGCAGCTAAAATCGCTAATATTAGCGGAAACCCTATCCCTGGTGTTTGCAATTCGAAATATATACCTGCTATTATTAGCATTATCAATATAGCACTTACAAGAGGATTTAGAAAAAAATTTATTACTTTGTCTAACCAAGTTACTCGCATTTTAATAATTTGTGCATTTTGTAAATTATTTTTAGTAATTAAATCATCTAATCCTTGTACTATATTATCGCAAAATCCATATTTGAGAGCTTCCTGTGCAGTGAAAGTAAGCACTTTGCCAGAATCGATAATGCCAGGAATGTAAATATCTGGATCTACCATAGCTTCGGCTATATTAGGATCTCTACCGCGAGCTATAGCTGTACTACGCATCATAGCTCGCATATAGCTTTGATATTTATCAGGTAATGCTTGTGAGGTCTGATCTACAACGGTAGCTGCACCAATAGTAGAGCCTGGCACCATAAATATTTTATTTGCAGCAATAGAAATTAACGCACCAGCGGAGGCTGCATTATTATCTACAAGTACCCAAATAGGTATCCTAGAGTGTAAAAAAGCTGTGCGTATACTATCAGCATCTACTAATGTGCCTCCATATGTATTCAAATGCATAATGATGAGATCTGCATTCACATCGTTAGCATCGCTGATAGCCTTGTTTACTAACCTACGAGCTGACTGATCTATATTAGAAAATAATTTGAAATAATAAATTTTTTTTATAGTATCTACATCATTAGCATAATTGATATTTAGAGAAAACAAAAAAACAAAAAAAATTATAATATATTTTATATGATTCATAAAATAGTAATAAATAACCATTTAGCGGAGAGAGAGGGATTCGAACCCTCGGTCCGTCGAATAACGGACAACGGTTTTCGAGACCGCCCCATTCGACCGCTCTGGCATCTCTCCTAATTATTGATTTATTACAAAATTATAATATAAAATTGTAATGAATTTTTTATTATAATAAAAAATGCTAAAAACTTACGGATGAATTTGTCAAGATCAATTATAAAAGTTTAAATGATTTTCTGTGATATGGACTTATACCAAAATCCAAAATTGCTTGCCTATGCAATTTTGTTGGATAACCTTTGTTTTTTGACCATTGATACATTGGATAATCATCGTGTAGCATAGTCATATATTCATCTCTGTAAGTTTTTGCTAAAATAGAAGCTGCTGCCACATGGCAATAAGTATTATCAGCTTTTTTGATAGTTTGATATGATAAATCTCTATATCTAATGAAATAATTGCCATCTACTACGATAAATTGTGGTTGTATAGCTAATAGAGCTAAAGCTCTATGCATAGCCATCATAGTAGCTTGTAATATATTTACCTCATCGATTATCTCATTAGATATATGCGCTACAGCATAACTAATAGCATTAGCTTCGATGATTTTTCTAGCTTCTTCACGTTGTAATGCAGTTAGTTTTTTAGAATCTTTTATCAAGGGATGAGAGAAATTTTCTGGCAAAATAACTGCTGCAGCAAATACCGGACCAGCTATACAACCACGTCCTGCTTCATCTACTCCAGCTTCTAAGTTATATTTTGAAATTTTGCTTAACAAAGATTAATTTTTTTCAAAATTATTAAAATTTTTTTAATGAATAACTGCGATTCTTCCTAATATAGAATGCTTAATACCATCAGTTTTTGTAATAAATTTAATTATATAAGAATACACTCCCTGAGGCACTATTTCGCCATTATAAGTGCCATCCCAACCTTGATTAATATCCCTCGTATAAAATATTTCTTTACCCCATCTATCAAAAATTCTCATTTCGAAATTATCTGAATCAATATTAACACCATAAATATGAAAATTATTATTGATATTCTTTCTATATGGCATTATGGCATTTGGTAAATAAAAAGTACTAATATCTTTTATTATAATGTCTGCACCTATCGTATCTATGCAATTATATTCGTCTTTTGCGTATAATACTACATGATAACTTCTAGGCTCTAGATATTTATGAATAGGCTCTACTTCTTCTGAACTAGTACCATCGCCAAAATCCCAATAATATGAAGTTGCTCCGAAAGAATAATTTTCAAAATAAATAATAGGATTTTCTATAGTTGTTATATGGGGTTTATATGCGAAATTAGCTGTAGGACCAGGCAAATCATTTACATTTATAATTTCAAAACTACTACAACCATTAGCATCTGTTACTGTCACAAAGTAATTACCAGCTGAAATATTGTTAAGCATAGCATCTACACTACCATTAGACCAAATATAAGTATATGGAGGTGTCGCTCCAGTTACATTTAGTGTTATGCTAGCATCCGATTTGCCACAATGAGCTGGATTAACTATATATTTAATAATAGGTACAGGTAAAACTGCAATCGTAACTTCTGCTGTGCCTGTGCACCCTTCTGCTGTTGTGCCTGTAACTGAATACGTTGTGCTTGTTGTTGGACTAACTGTCTCTGTTGAATTAGAGGCCAATCCGTCTGACCAATTAAATATTGTTCCAGTTATATCAGAACTTGCTGTTAGTTCTGTACTTTCACCAAGACAAATTTCATTTGGAGTTGCTGTAGTTGTAATCGTTGGCAATGGATGAACTGTAACTGTAACTTCTGCTGTACCAGTGCACCCTTCTAAGGTAGTGCCTGTAACTGAATATGTTGTCGTAGCTGTTGGACTAACTGTTACTGTTAAACTGGAACCTAGCCCGTCTGACCAATTAAATGTAGTACCTGTTATATCAGAACTTGCTGTTAGTTCTGTACTTTCACCAAGACAAATTTCAGATGGAGTTGCTGAAGCTGTAATCGTTGGTAATGGATGAACAGTTACTGTGACTTCTGCTGTGCCAGTGCATCCTTCTGCTGTTGTGCCTGTTACGGTGTATGTTGTCGTTGAAGTTGGACTAATTGTCTTTGTAGCACCAGCTCCTAAAGATCCACCCCATTCAAATGTTGTTCCAGTTATATCAGAACTTGCTGTGAGTTCTGTACTTTCACCTAAGCAAATCTCTACTGGATATGCTGATGCTGTGATCGTTGGCAATGGATGAACAGTTACTGTGACTTCTGCTGTACCTGTGCATCCTTCTAAGGTAGTTCCAGTAACTAAATACGTTGTCGTAGCTGTTGGACTAACTGTCACTGTTGAATTGGAGGCTAGCCCGTCTGACCAATTAAACGTTGTTCCAGTTATATCAGAACTTGCTGTTAGTTCTGCACTTGCTCCAAGGCAAATTTCTACTGGAGTTGCTGTAGCTGTGATCGTTGGCAATGGATGAACAGTTACTGTAACTTCTGCTGTGCCTGTGCATCCTTCTAAGGTGGTGCCTGTAACTGTGTATGTTGTGCTTGTTGTTGGATTAACTGTCACTGTTGGATTAACGCCCAGAGAATTAGACCAATTAAACGTTGTTCCAGTTATATCAGAACTTGCTGTTAGTTCTGCACTTGCTCCAAGGCAAATTTCTACTGGAGTTGCTGTAGCTGTGATCGTTGGCAATGGATGAACAGTTACTGTAACTTCTGCTGAGCCTGTACAACCTTCATTAGTTGTACCTGTAACTGAATATGTCGTTGTAGTCGTTGGACTAACTGTTACATTGGGATTTGTGCCTAATCCATTTGACCAGCTAAAAGTTGTTCCCGTGATATCTGAACTTACCATTAAATCAGAGCTTTCATTTAGACAAATCTCTGATGGTGTTGCTGTGGCAGTGATAGTTGGCAATGGATGAACAGTTACTGTGACTTCTGCTGTACCTGTGCATCCTTCTAAGGTAGTTCCAGTAACAGAATATGTTGTGGTTGTTGTTGGTGAAACTGTTACTGTTAAACTGGAACCTAGCCCGT
>Ga0265295_1000714_pt1 | contig 64071 bp, 42 predicted proteins | sample Munlansysbiofilm_FD_192503 | JGI IMG/M metagenome (GOLD analysis project Ga0265295, IMG submission 192503) | Leachate microbial communities from a municipal landfill in Southern Ontario, Canada - Methane capture system biofilm | ecosystem: Engineered > Solid waste > Landfill > Unclassified ... | reverse complement strand
CAATGGGCAGGTTAACAAATTGAAATTGTGCTACATACCTATCTTTTGTGACCCCCTTAGAAAAGTTTTCCTTGCCAACTGCAACGACCCTGATAAAAGTGGATACTTAAAAGGGTTTCATTCCAATTTGCTATCTAACGACACAGGAACACTCACTGTTTTGCCTGAAAAACTATCCAAAGCTGCCATGTCAATTCTGAGAAATAGATTGCAGGAAGGAGGCCTCGCCCACTCTTTAGACTATTGAATCAGCTAAGTTATTGGAAAATAATCGAACTTGTTGAACAGTCTCCGCTTTTTATCATAAGCTAATCTGCTTATTTTTCACTTTGCCATCCAGTGACTTGTCGCGGCCTTTCTGAACAACTGATGATAGAGATGGGATAGAATAATCTGGGCAGAATTTACAAGTTATCGGTTATCAGTTATTAGTTACAAGCTACAAGTTACAAGCTACAAGTTACAAGCTACAAGTTACAAGCTACAAGTTACAAGCTACAAGTTACAAGTTTTTAGTAGCTCTGATTAGAATACTGGCAGCAAGGGCTATGGGGCTAAAGTTTGGTTATCTTGATCTTTGAAAGATTGGGGTTCAAAACATAAGTAAGTTAGCGTTCTTGATCCAGAACCACTAAACTCCAGCACTTCAGCACCCTAAAACTCGTTCTCCGCAGCAGCCATAAACTTCCTGAACTCGAGCTCCGCCTTTGGGATATCAGCCTTGCTTCTTATATATATAGGAACAGAATACATTATCTTTACACGGGCAAAAGGTTTGGGAAAACGGAATTTGTCCCAGGAATTGAATATCCATTCTCTATTGGAATCACAAGCAACTGCCACGATCGGGATTTTGGCCAAAAGTGCGATATGGAAGAGCCCTGGATTGATCGTTCCCACTGGCCCCCTGGGACCATCAGGAGTGATAGCCACGGGCATGGTTTTGGCATAGCGCAGCATCTCTTTCAAAGCTTGGGAACCCTGCCTGCTGCTAGATCCTCTCACCACGGTATAGCCCATTTTGGCACTCGGTCCGGCGATCAATTCACCATCTTTTGAGGCCGATACCATCACGGCCATAGCATCACCCAATCTGAGCAGACCCAAATAGATCTGATTGCGGTGCCAAAAGGCATAGACCACGGGCTCACAATCTGGTTGATTGCTCACCTCAAACTTGAGAGTGGCTTTGATGAAACGCAAGAGCCAGCAAGCCAGGGTATTATAGATGGGACGCCAGAACTCAGCCATAGGTAATCAACATCTGCTCGATGATTTTGGGCATTTCCACGCTGGGTTTTTTGTCGCTTAACATAGCTCTTAGCTTCCTTAGTTCGAGCAGGATTACATCGCGTCTCGGGCTGCCGGGGATAATTTCCCGGAGTTTGGCGTTGATGTTGTGAGCGCTCATGTCATGTTGCACAAGTTCCGGCAGCACATCATTGTCCAGGATGATATTGGGCAAGCCTATACGGGAAACCCGGATCAAGTGCTTTCCAATGAGGTAAGACAAGGGATTGGCCTTATAACAGATCACAGAGGGAGTACCGATATACGCAGCCTCCAAAGTAACGGTGCCAGAGGTGCAGACCAAAGCATCACAGTGCTGCATCATATCGTAATTATAGCCATCGATGATATTGAGATTTGGCATTCCAGTACCCGATACCATGTCCATAAAAAGCTGGTGATTGACCCCGTGAGATTTTGAGACGAGGATTTCGTATTCCTTTTGATCCCAGGTTTTGGCAGCTTTCAGGAAAGTGGGCAGCATCTTCTTCGCTTCGCTATTGCGACTGCCGGGGAAGAATCCCAGCCACTTTTTGTTTGGATTCAAATGAAAGAACTTGGCAAAGGCATCGCGATCCATCTTGTGCTCAATCTCTTCCGCAATGGGGTGTCCCACATAAGTGCAGGCAATATTATGAATGGTAAGCAATTCTTCCTCAAAGGGCAGGATGCAAGCTGCATGATTTACATTGGCTTTGATCTTGAAGACCCGCTCATGTTTCCAGGCCCAAAATTGCGGAACGATATAGTATAAGACCGGAATGCGAAATTCATCCGCCAGATGGGCAATGCGTAGATTGAGCCCGGGATAATCCGCCAGGATCACCAGATCAGGCTTTGCTTCTTCAAAAAGTCTTTTGATGCTCTGTTCCACCTTGAGAAAAAAGCCAAGATGCGCAAGCACCTCTACAAATCCCATCACCGCAAAACGATCGAACGGGAAAAGCGGCTTGAGGCCCTGAGCCTGCATTTTTGGCCCGCCTATACCCACATGGTGATAGCGCTTGCCATCTTTTGCCAAGGCCTTCATGATCAATTCGCAATGCAAATCGCCACTGCTTTCTCCAGCCAGCCAAAAGATTGTGATTAATTTGTCCATCAATGCACCGCCATCTTTCCCATTAGGGATAACGGAGTCACGATAGCGCTGGCCGCAATCACCCCCAGCAAAATATATAGCAGGGATTTCCAAAAGCTGATGCCGAAGATTCTGGAGGCCAAGGCGCCTGTCCAGCCTCCTGTACCAGGCAGCGGAATGCCCACAAATGTGACCAGTCCAATGGCTTCGTAACGCTCAATGGCCTTTCCTTTCCTGCGGGTACGGGTAAAAAGCCAGGAGGTGAATCTTGCACCGATGGGAACCTTGCTGATCAGCCCCAAAAACCACTCGATGAAAAGCAGTATAAAAGGAATCGGAATCATGTTCCCCAAAATAGAGATAATTGCCGCCTCCAACCAGGGGATATTGAACAGTAGAATAGCTACAGGAATGGATCCTCTGAGCTCGATTAGTGGCAACATCGAGATGATGAGCACGATCAGCCGGGGGCTGAGACCTTTGGCTGCCAGCCAGTTCACAGTACCATCCGCAAATGAAGCCGCATGTAAGCCAGATAGGGCTAGCATGAGCAGCAGAGTGATGCAAAGTGTCTTTGACGTTTTATGAATCAAATTCAAACTCCTATATATGTGTATGTTGCGGTATCTTTTACAAAAAGGCTGAATTTTGTCAATCACAAAAAAGAAAGATCTAAATAAAGCTTGACGAATTCCGGCTTCTCTTGCTTCTTGAAATAAAAGTAAATCTTGTAATAATATACGCAGCATATAGGAGAATACATGAAAAAAGCAATCCTTATGATCGGGCTGCTGGCAATACTCGTTGCCCTTCCCGCTTTCATTTCAGAGACCGCTTCGCTGGAGAAATTTCTCATTGGTAGCGAAGATAACTGTGTTTACGATAATTGGATTTCCCATATTGCAGAAGGTATAGCATCCCAAAACTATAACCTTTATGCACCATTTGATCGACAAACTAACGGTTTTGGTGACTTTTACAGAGCCTCTACTTCCGAACTGAATCAATGGGGGGCTATCGTCGATCTCTTTCTGGCCGGTTTGTTGGACCAAGCGCAAACTGCCATAAATTCGGCAGGCTTCCCCTATCAGGTAGTAGAATTTCACGATACCGATACGAACCGGACCTTTTATATGCTCCGGGAAATCCCGAATTGGGATCATTATGACGACAATGGTACACCTGATGAGCTCTATGATGATGAGCATGGTGCTTTTGACTACGGTTGGGGGCTGTATATTTACAGCCCAGATAGTAGCAGGCCGATCATAGTAACAGCGCCCCATCCCACAGATGACTTCCCCACCACCATTATGAGCTACGATGCTTTCACCACTTGGGATGCTTCGTATCTTATCATTTCCGGTACAGGCCGGGAGGTGCGTTGGACCAATGTTGGTTCTTACACAAATACAAAATCTTTAAGCGACCCCACCAGGGTACCCAACCATCCCTTTAATGTAGCTTACAAAAGATTTGCTGATAAAATCCGCCTTGATTTTGGCCACAGGGAATTCTCTGCGCAAATCCACTCTTATGACTGGAATCGTCATGTGGGCTACACGGATACTCAGCTATCTGTTGGGAATCCAGGTCTTTGCCCTAATCTCCCCATTCGTGATCTGAGCAGCATGAAAAATGATCTGATCAATAAGGGAGATCATCTGATGATCCCGGCAAATACCATTGGCGCCCATGAAGATGTCTTTCTAAACCAGTATTATGCGGTAAACTACAGCATCCATGACTTTACGTTCTCCGATGGTGAAGTAGAATACCCGGTGAATGGAGACATTGATCTGCCCGGATATGCCCAAAGCCAGCAATCGATTTATACCCTGAGCGGCTGGAACGATTTTGATGTCTACGACCCCTGGTTCCATATTGAGATGGATGAACTGCCCAATGCCTACGACGAGACCGAGAATAACTACAAATGGTTCTACGGTTGGGACGAAGACAATGGCAGATGGGATTTTGATAATCTCTATACCAATGTCAGGAAGTACTATTCCCGCTGGATAATCGACCTGGAAAGCCTTTTGGATGACATGTTTGCCATGGATGATGGCCTGGTCCCCCCCACTCCGGAAAACCTGACTGTGATCAATACTTCCATGTATTATGTGACCCTGGGCTGGGACAAAAGCGATGCCTATGACTTTGACAGCTATGAGATACTCTATGCTACGGCGCCCATCACAGAAGAAAACTTTCAAATCTATGATAGGAATAATGACTCCATGCTTGCCTCACAAGCCTATGAGAGCATCAATGTAACTGGCCTGAATAGCAGTACCAACTACTTCTTCAAAATCCGTGCCCGCGACAAAAATGGAAACTACTCGCCATTGTCCAATGAGGTTACCACCTCTCCTGCTCCCGCCAACGTGACAAGCTATCTAGCGCATGGCATGACTGCTTCTGTGCGTTTGTATTGGACAGTAGGTTCGCACAGCGGATTGCAAGGCTTTAGGGTGTACCGCAAGACGGCGGACTCTGATTGGGAAATGATCGATACTTATGTGGACAATCCTCTGCTCTTAAGCGGAAGCTCCAGCTATGAATATTGGGATCTGAACTGCCCCAATGGCGTGGATTTCACTTATCGCATCAGCATGATAGGGCCCAACGACTACGAATATATCCACAATGTGCAACAATCTGCTTGCGCGAAATTGGTTCACGATCTGCAGATCTCCAATGCCAACGGCAGCCTCACGGATTTAATCTCATTCAGTCAAAATCCTTATGCTACAGACGGCTCGGACACATACTGGGATACCTCGAAAGGTGGTCCTAGTGGAAGCTATGTCTGGCTCGCTTTCTGGCAACCTTATTGGGGTCAGAATGGTACACATCTAGGCCGTGAAGTCAAAGCAGGCTATGATGTAGCCACCGATCTCAAAACCTGGAATCTGCGTGTGCGCTCCAGCCAATACAATGTTCCCCTCTATCTCAGCGTGCCTACCGTGGGAACCAGAGCAGAAAAGATCTATGTTTACGACACAGGAAACGGCGCCTGGCACGATCTGCAGAGCGGTCCCTATGAATTCATGGTAAGCAATTCCAATGTCCGCACCATGACTCTGTATTGGGGCAATCTCCAGCCTTCAGTCAATTACGGATTCAAGGATAACCAAATCTATCAGGGCGGAAATACTATAGACCTTTCCTGGAGCAATGTGAATCCTTTCTTGATCGACCATATGAATCTGTACCTCAAGAGTGCCAGTGATTCCCTGGCTATTTTCCCAAATATCCCCCCCAATACCTCCAGCTTTAGCTACATCATCCCGCAGAGCATAGATATGCCGGAAACCAAAGCTTATCTGGAAGTGGTGGCTACCGATGGGCTGCGCAAGGTTTATGCATCTCCTTATACCTTCTCTATCGTGCCTAGAATGAATCTGCTCTATAACGAACCCGGCTGGTACACAAAGAGCAACCCCTTCCCGCAGAGCAGCTTCACCATGGATTATATCTTTGGACCTGGTGCTCTGGGCTATGTTTATGGCGAAGATTGGATAGCTTTGAATGAATTTGCCAATGGCTTGGGATACTTTGTGAAAGCTACGGATTTTGTGTTTCAAAGCACAGTTTTAGATGTGGTTGCAGATGCTACCGAAGTGGAAATCGAACCCGGCTGGAACTTTGTGGCGAATCCGCATCTGTGCCATTATGATATCTCTTCATTGCACTTTACGGTAAATAACAGCCTCTTCCAATTCTCTGAACTGATCAACCAAAAGATGATCTCCAGTGCAATCTACGTCTATCGTGACGGCGCCTATCAGTTGGTGAACCGCATCGAACCTTATGAATCCTTCTTCATTAAGAGTTATGCCAACCCTGGCAATAACATCAGCATGAAGTTCTATCCATTTTATGATGCACCCCAGATTCAACCTCCGGCTCCAAAATGGACCATTACCTTGAAGGCAAAGGACATTGAGACTGATATGGATTGGATCACCATTGGCTCCAGTGCGATAGCTAGCAATGGCTACGATTTCAGGGTGGATTTGCCTGCCGCTCCCAGCAAACCGGTAAGCCCAGCCACCACTTTATCCTTGATAGCTCCGGATTTGGAAACCTACCAGGATGGATATCTAAAGCAGGATTTACGCAAGGATTTCTCTGAAGAAGAGACTTCGAAGGAGTTTGGATTTGTCCTGAATACCGAAGGGACGGGAACGATGGAATTTGAAAGCCTCTTTAGCGCTGTGCCGGAAAACTGGACAGTGAGATTCTACCTGAATGGCTTTGCACATACTCTAGAGGGTGATGGTGAATTCACTGTAGATTTACCGGAAGCAGGTGAATACACTGGCAGCATCGTGATCTACAACTATCCGGTAAGCAATTCTGACATCGTAGTGAGCCCTTTGGGCAAGATCAAAGCCTATCCCAATCCTTTCAACCCCACGGTTACTATTGCCTTTGATACCCCCGCAGCTATGGATTGCAGCGTGGATATCTATAACATCCGGGGACAGAAGGTAAATACCCTTCACAAAGGAATCCTGGGCTCTGGAAATCACAAACTGCTCTGGAATGGAACAGACTTGCATGGCCGCTCCGTGGCCAGCGGAGTCTATTTTGCCCGGATCAAATCGCCTCATTCCACCAAAAGCATCAAAATGCTGTTGATGAAATAGCCCTACACTTTAGGGTAAAAAAGTTAGAGCCGCATGCTAGCATGCGGCTCTATTCTTTTAAGGTCTAAGACTTAGCTGTTAATTCTGCGGCAACCATTCATCCCGGATAGTCGGTTTGCGATCCGGAGTAGGGTCTTCCACTTTGTAGCTGCGTTCGGCAAGTATGTATATCACCTTGATGCCGGCTTTGCCAAATTCATCCTTGGTGATGGTAGTGAAGCCAAAGTTCTCGGCATCATACAGAATCTTAAAATCATTGGTTTCGATATACTGTACGCCCTCAGCATCGCTGTTGATGGCATAATCATCGGTTGCGGTGAGATTTAATTGACCAAAGTCAAAGGGGTAATCACCAAAATCATCTGTTCTTTTGAATGCTTCCGCAGCATCGATCGCAGTTTGCAGTACGGGCAGGATAGCTTCAAACTTTGTCTTTGCAAAGCCTTCTGCTTTCTTATCCGTCTTCAGTTGTTTCATGCCAAAGATAAAGACAAAGACCAAGCCGACCAGCAGCAGGATCAAGATCAATTCTACAAGACTTATCTTGTGTCTACTGGCCACAGCGGGCACTTCATCAGTCTTCTTTTGTGTATTCTTTTGTGTTTCAGACATTATCATCTCCCAAGAAATTCTTCATTGCATCCATAGTTTTTAAGCTTTCTGTTTTTGTCAAACCTTTTTATCTGGATTCCTTGATTATAGGCTTTCAAGCAGCATCTTATCACCAAGCCAGTGAGGGCTTATCGGCATTCGGGATAATCACTGGAAATCGTATCTCTGCGGACGTCTTCCTGTAAATCCTTCCAAATTTACCGGGCTTTTAAGGCGGAGTTCCACACCAAAACCCGGTTTGGATTTGAGGCTTTGGTCTATGCTGAGAAATAGTTCGATAAAATCCCAAATCAAGCTGGGATTGCGCAATCTGAGTCCAAGGCCTTGAGAAAAAAGACTACTATTCTTGTTCTTTTCTAGCCGGTCATCTCTCATGAAGGCCATATCAGCAAAAGCGAAGGTCGTGATCTGAAAACCAAACATGGATAAGGGTAAAGACAGGTCTTCTTCCAGACTGGTATAAATCAGGTCTGTTCCGCTCAAATCCTTGGTGCCCCGGTAAACCGGACTGGATTTCAGGCTAATGCTTTGGGTTTCCAGAATTCTGCGGCTGCGGACGTATCTTGCGTTTATAAAACTGCGTGCTTTTATCCTTGCCAGGTTTGTAGTCTGCGAGATATATAGAGGTTCCAGAGCGAATACTCCCTCTTCTACCCTTCCGTCCACCCAGAACCCTTCCAAAGCTGATTTTAAATATAAATACTGGTCTTCGCCGGGAAAGATGGATAACGAGCCATACAGGCCGGAGAATGGGCGCGTTTTATATTCCCCAATATCCACTCCACTATACAGTTCAAAAAGAAATCCCACCGGTAGATGGTCGTTATCCAGGAAAGAGCTGACTCTGGGCATGTAGCGATATACGGATTGAGTAAAGGCCAGAGCCCCCAACGCAAAGAAAGATTCCTGCCAGGGCATACCGGTTTCCACGGTTGAGGAAGGACGCTTGGGGTACCAGTCCCGATTTACGGAAAGAGCGGCATAAGCATAACGAGGATAGTCAAAGTAATCAAAATTGCGGGCTATCCAAGCCCCCGATTCCATCTTGTTTACCGAAACACTATCTTTGGGGGCAGAGATGCTATTTGAGTTAAATTCACTGCCGCCAGAGTATCTGAACAGTGGATAGATAAAGGGACGCTGAACCTTGAGTTCTACCTGCCTTTGACCGGGCAGATCAACCCAGTGCACAATGCCCTGAGCAAAGCTACCCAGCACATTGGAATTCGTGAAAGAACTCTCCCAACCGATTGTTTCCTGGTTTTTTGAGTCTATATACCAGGTATTTTCCAAGGAATGTCCCAGCCCAAACAGGTTTCTATCGAAGATACCGATATTAAACTTGTTCTTATTTGCAAAACTCCCATTCACTTTGAGGAAGAACTTCTGCCGTGTATAGACATTGATCTCAACCTCATTGTCCGGTGTGTACACAATCTCAAACTCGATCTCAGAGAACAAAGCCTGATCGTATATATACTGAAGATTGCTGATCAGGTATTCGGGATTCAGGCTATCTCCTTCGGTAAAGAAAAGCTGATCTCGAATAAGGCGCTCCCTGGTCTTGGGGTGCAGGGTATTTCCCAAACGGATCAGACCGCCAAACAGTCTTGAAGTATTGGCACTATTGGGCTTATTGAACACATCTTTCGAGATGATGTTGATTTTGGCGATTCTTCTGCCCCGATACTCTTCAAAATCCTCAGGTTTTTCTGATGATTGGGCTTCTGTATCTTCAGTTCTGAACAGCAAAGGATACATTCTAATCAGCAGCTTATGCTTGTGCATTATATGCTGGAGATCGCCTCCCAGATTAGCATCGGGTATATTTAACAGACTGTCTGGAGGGCTGCTTTCTTGTGCACCCAAAAAGCTGACTGCACAGCAAGCTGCCAGAATGAGGCACAATCCGATGTATCTGAAGCTCATGTTCTTACTTATCCTAAATAAATGCCCGCCAGAAAGTTCCAGCGGGCAAGCCTTGTGTCATCTATAACATCATTCAACAGGCGTTATTTAGTTTACCTTAAAGGTCTTGTCGCCTTTTTCCAGATAGCCAATGATCTGTCTGGCGGCAGCGATGCCGGCATTCACATTGGCTTCTGCGGTCTGCGCTCCCATCTTTTTGGGTGTGCAGAAGATGCGATCAGCAAATTGCTCATTGATCTTATCCAGATTGTCCGGAGCTACGTCGCTGACATAGCAGAAACCTTTTTTATCGGCAAAGGCTTTGAGCAGGCCATCTTCATCAATCACTTCTTTACGAGCGGTATTTACGAGGGTGGCACCCTCAGGAAGCAGGGAAAGCATGTCCCAATTGATGGATTTCTTGGTTTCGGAATTTGAGGGAATATGCAGAGACACGTAATCGCCGTTTTTGAAGATATCTTCTACCTTAGTCAGCGGCTTCACATTGTCTTTGGTCATGATGTCTGCGGAGATATAAGGATCATAGGCATAAATCTGCATTCCGAATCCTTGAGCCATTCTGGCGACGATACGGGCGATATGGCCATATCCAAACAGAGCCAATCTTTTTCCGGCCAGTTCTACTCCGCTCTTACCATTGAATTTTCCACGTGCCAGATAGATCATCATACCGATGGCCAATTCGGCCACGGCGTTTGAATTCTGACCGGGGGTGTTCATTACGACCACGTCATGAGCGGTGGCACTTTTCAGATCCACATTGTCATAGCCGGCTCCGGCGCGTACTACTATTTTCAGTTTCTTGGCAGCGTTGAGCACCTCTTCGGTTACTTTGTCGCTACGGATGATCAGGGCTTCCACATCTGCTACTGCTTTGTGAAAGGCACTAGGGTCTGTATAAGACTCCAAAAATGTGTACTCGTACTTCGCCGCGTCAAGCTCGGCTTTGATCTTTGCGCTTGCTTCAGCTGCAAAGGGTTTTTCTGTGGCAATAAGGACTTTTGGCATGTTAAGCCTCCATGTATTTTTTTGTATATTTAATAAATATTATAGCTTCTATGCTTGTAAAGCACAGCTCAAAAACTAATCTCCTAATGATATCCCCAGTCCTCGCGCTGTTCTTATCAGATTGCCTTGGGGGTTCACCAGATTGTAATCCTGGATCGCATCTTTGATGGGGACTGCTTCGATATTGGGATGACGATAGGCCACCATGTATCCCCATTTCTGCTCCAAAGCCAGTTCAAAGGCTTTTACACCAAATTGGGCGGCCAAAATACGGTCAAAGGCATTGGGAGTTCCTCCGCGTTGCAGATGTCCCAATATGGTTTCGCGAATCTCGAGCGGGCAGCCGGCTTCGCTGAGCTCGGCAGAAAGTCTCAAGGCAGCTCCACCCAGTCTGATTTTCATCGCCCCGGGGGTATCGTTTTCGGAATATGACATACCTTGATCGATGGGGCAAGCTCCTTCAGCGATCACGATATTAGCAAAGCCACGGCCTCTATTATCCAAGCGGTCTACAATGGCTTTCATTACTTTCTCGATGCTATAAGGAATCTCGGGAATCAGGCAAACTTCTGCCCCACCTGCTATAGCAGCGTGAAGCGCGATCCAGCCTGCGTAGCGACCCATCACTTCCAGGATCAAAACCCGATGATGGCTGGCGGCTGTAGTCACCAATTTGTCCACAGCATCTGTAGCTGCATCCACCGCGGTCTGAAAACCGAAGGTAAAATCTGTGTCTGAGAGGTCATTATCAATGGTTTTGGGAATCCCGATTACAGGACAGCCCATCTCAAAAAGTCTTTGTGAGATGCGTTGCGAGCCATCTCCACCGATATTGATAACAGCATCTATATTTTGATAACGTAGACGATCGATAAAGTCCTGTCCACGATCCACCGTGGTCCAATTTCCTTGGGCATCCTTCACCGGCCAGGCAAAGGGTCCGCCCTTGTTCGTTGTGCCCAGGATCGTGCCACCTCTCACATGAATACCGGCCACTTTTTCAGGGGTGAGTTCCATCAAACGCATAGGATCCCACAAGACGCCATCGAAAGCATCGATAGAGCCCAGTATTTCCCATTCGCGCTCTTGCGATGCACGTTTGACTATTGCTCTGATCACTGCATTGAGGCCAGGGCAATCGCCCCCACCTGTAGCAATTAAAAGTCTTTTTCTCATCAATCCCACCCCCTTAGCGGTTAGAAATCAGTTTCCTAAACTCAGGCTATTTTGTCAAGTAAATCCGCTTTATATCTTGCTTTCTTGATGTAGCCTGCTATCTGGCCCAGCATTTGTTCTTTCTCTTTGTATAGTGGCGCTGCTTATTAGTCATCATCGCCTGTACTCTGACAGGAAAGATCATCCATTAAATTCACGCTTTTGAATTTTAGTCTATGATAGTCTCTAAAGCTGATGAAGGAGGCCAACGCCAAAAACCCCGCAGCCACGATAAATACAGATTCGATACTGATGAGTCTAAGCAGAGCAAAGCCCAAGACTGGAGCCAACAGGCCTCTTACTCCCGTGAGCGTGACATGCACACTCTGATACATCGCTGCATCCTGAGCTCCGGCAAAGCAGATGGAGGACATATTCCAGGCCATATTCACTCCTGTCATTGCCACACCGAAGATGCTGTATGCCAAAAAGACAATTGCCACAGCGATCGCGGATTCTCCTGCCCAGATGGAGGAAAGCACAAACAGCAAGGGAAAGACCATCAGCAGGGCAAAGCTGAAACCGATATACTTCAGAGGATGCATCTTGTCGTGCAGCTTGCCCAGGACTGGAGAAAGCAGGAGCATCCCTACCTGCGATAGAATGCCTTTGGCCAGAAAGTTGCTGGTATAGCTGAGTTGCAGCTTATCCACCATATAGATAGGGATGATGGGCTGCATCATGATAAAGCCCATGCCGTAGAGAGTGAAGCTGCGTTCAAAACAGGCAAATGGTTTGTTTTCTTTGAGCAGAGTGCGGGTACGGATGATGGGATCCAGAAAGACATCCCGAAGCTTGATCTTTGGCTTGCGCAGCCCGGCGTCGATAAGTGGCTGATTAATCTTGATTCTGGAAAGCAAAAAGCAACTGATAAAGCCGGCGACTCCGGTGATGGCCAGGATCCAGCGAAAGCTATTTTCACTGCTATCCAAAAGCCGTCCTGCCACAAAGGTCAAGGCTATGGAAACCCCTACTCCGAGACTGAGCGCGTAACCATAGATACCGGCCCGACGTTTATCTCTGATATTCTTTTGATAGATCGTATTCTGTGCGGGTATAAGCAGTGAATTTGCCGAGAACATCAGGCCCATCATTACCAGGTATTCGTTCATTGTGGTCAGCCAGATGGCATAGAGCAGCACCAGTCTCCCAAATACGCCCGCTAGTAGAAAGTATCGGGATTTGTGCCGGGAACGCTCAAACAGCCTTCCCCACCAGATCGACAGAAAGTTTGAAATCGGTGAAATCATGGTCATCAACATGAGTTGCCAATCCTGGGCAAGCAGAGCCTTGCGGGCTATGATGTCCTGCGTTTGTCCCAGGGACTGGATCGCGCCATTGAAGACCGCTGCTGCCATGAGCAGGATCACTGTATGGCGTACTGAGGGGCTTAATTCCTTAAATTTCATGTTTATCTATGCATAAGTTTTCTGCTGCCAGTTTTTGTCAATATGCAAAAGCCTCCCCATGACAGGGAGGCTTCGCATTTATATTGTATGTTTGTTTGTTTAGTACATTCCGCCCATACCGCCCATGCCAGGATTTGGCATTGCAGGAGGTCCTTCGGGTTCGGGGATATCACTTACGATACATTCGGTGGTCAGGAACAATGCTGCGATGGATACGGCGTTTTGTATCGCACTACGCACCACCTTGGCAGGGTCGATGATACCGGCTTTGAAAAGGTCTTCGTATTTACCATTGGCGGCATTGAATCCCATATGGATATCTTTGAAGCCTTTGATTTTTTCCACTACCACGGCACCTTCTTCGCCAGCATTTTTGGCGATTTGGTACAAGGGTTTTTCCAGAGCTTTGGCAATAATTTCCACAGCCATTTTTTCTTCAAAAGAGAGTCCTTTCATGGTTTTGAGAGCTTTCGCAGCCCAGATCAGAGTGATGCCTCCGCCAGGTACTATTCCTTCTTCCACGGCCGCGCGCGTAGCCTGTAAGGCATCGTCCACACGGGCTTTCTTTTCTTTCATTTCAGTCTCGGTAGCGGCTCCGATGCGCAGTACTGCTACTCCGCTGGAAAGCTTTGCCAACCGTTCCTGCAGCTTCTCTTTATCATAGTCTGATGTGGTTTCACCAATCTGAGCTTTGATCTGTTTCACTCTGCCATCAATGTCTTTTTGAGCACCGGCACCCTCGCGGATGGTGGTATTCTCTTTTTCGATCAAGACTTTTTTGGCGCGTCCCAGATCTGCCATAGTGGTGCTATCCAGCTTGCGTCCCATATCTTCAGAGATCAGGGTGGCGCCTGTAAGGATGGCAATATCTTCCATCATGGCTTTGCGGCGATCTCCAAAACCCGGAGCTTTTACAGCCACGATGTTCAGGATGCCACGCAATTTATTGACTACCAGGGTAGCCAAAGCTTCGCCTTCAATGTCTTCAGAGATGATTAGCATGGGCTTACCACTCTGTGAAACTTCTTGAAGGATCGGCAGGATGTCTTTCATCACGCTGATCTTTTTGTCAAAAAGCAGGATGAAGGGGTCTTCCAGTTCGGCAATCATCTTATCCGGATTGGTTACGAAGTAAGGAGAGATATAACCGCGGTCAAACTGCATTCCTTCTACTTTTTCCAGTTCGGTATCGATGGATTTTGCTTCCTCGATATTGATGATTCCTTCTTTACCCACGCTTTTCATTGCTTCTGCGATCAAAGCACCAATCTCAGGATCGTTATTTGCAGAGATGGTGGCGATCGAAGCTATTTCGGCGTTGCTTTTGATAGTCATGGAGTACTCGCGGATTTTCTCCACGACTACTTTAGAGGCTTTTTCCAAACCACGTTTCAGATACATCGGATTTACTCCGGCGGTTACGTGCTTGATGCCTTCTTCTATGATTGCTTGAGCCAAAAGAGTGGCAGTGGTGGTTCCATCACCGGCGTTATCATGGGTTTTTTCCGCTACTTCTTTGCAAAGTTGCGCTCCCATATTTTCAAATACATCTTCCAGTTCAATCTCTTTGGCGATGGTTACACCGTCGTTGGTGATCGTGGGAGAACCAAATTTCCTGTCTAATACTACGTTTCTGCCCTTGGGTCCAAGGGTAACTTTAACGGCATCAGCTAACTTATCAACCCCGCGTTGCAGGGAAGTACGAGCCTCATGTGCATATTGAATTTGTTTTGCCATTTCGTTTTCCTCCATATTTTTAAATTTTGTGAAATACGTTTTTAGCAGTCTGTTTCTTTGAGTGCTAATCTTATGATAGCCCATTTCCTGTCAAGAGCAAATTTAATTTTCTGCTTTGTTTTGCCAATTTTGCGGATATTCTCCATGAAAAACTGTGCACTTGTATCTCAAATCCGTCGATCTCTTCGATTATCCAGACTCAATTGGACAAATACGCACAGTTTGGCGACTCTTTACAAAGTATCAGGATCTGGCAAGTAGAAAGTGCGCAATGGTTTATTTCATTTGACATTCCCTTATGTCTTGAAAACATGGATTCAGATTGAAATGATACCGTATCTCAGATTTTTACTAAAGGATAAAGACATGAAATTCGAAAGCTTAAGACATTTACGTAACCGCAAGAACCCGGGAACTTCCTGCCTGATCATTATCCTGGGCTTGATTCTTATCGCCCTGCTGATCTTCTATTGGAGCTTGATCCACAAAGGAAAGACTTCCCAAGCCAAGCTCACAAACGCAACAGTGCAGGATGGCGTGAAAGTAATTATCCCGGAATCACCCACAGAGGCTGCTCCTGCAATATCAGACAGCGTGCGTAAAGCCCCGGACCCCACCCGCACCAAGGACGCCCGCATGATCACCAAGGGAGATTACCTGCTCATCGAAAAGACTCGTCACCTCTTGCATCATTACCGGAATGGTGAGCTGCAGACCAGTTACAGTGTGGCCTTGGGCAAAAACCCCAGCGATAAAACCAAAGTAGGCGATAACGCCACTCCCGAAGGACACTTTGAGGTTAATGACATCAAGGATTCCAGCGCTTGGGAACACGATTTTGGGGATGGCAAAGGGCCGGTAAGAGATGCCTATGGTCCTTTCTTTATTGCTCTTTACACCGGTGCCAAAGGTTCTTTTTCCGGAAATACCTGGCGGGGAATCGGTATCCACGGCACCCACAAACCCTCCTCTATCGGCACCGATGAATCCGAAGGCTGTATCCGCCTGCATAATGCTGAATTGCTGAAGCTTAAAGCAGCCATCGAGGACAAAGGGAATATCCCTGTGGACATTATTAAATAGGAGACGAAGATGAAGATGAAAATGAATCAAAACATACATGCTATAGTTGAATGGATCATCATGGCAGCAGCCTTATATCTGCTCTACCCTGCTTTAGGATGGAGGGGGCTGTTCGGCTTATTCCTGGCTTTTGTGGGCTTTGAGCTGCACCTGATCTGGCACCGTACGGATCGCGAGACCAAAGCTAATAAATTGAGAATGGAGAATGGAAAATTGAGAAATAAAGGATCATTAAAGGAGTAAAACATGAAAGTGCTGATCATCTTCAACCGCGAACCCTATGACAATACCGATGTCACCTGGAATGGCCTGCGCTTGGCCGAAACCCTCAGAGCAAACGGCCACGAACTCAGGATATTCCTGATGAACGATGCTGTGGACATGGCCCGCGACCTGTGCAAACCGCCAGAAGGTTACGATCAGGACCTCTCGCAAATGCTCAAAGACCTCATCAGCAAAGGAGTTTTTGTAAAAGTATGCGGGACTTGCATGGCCCGTTGCGGTATTCACAAAAACCAGCCCTATTTTGAAGGTGCAGCAAAATCCACCATGGCAGAACTTGCCGATTGGGTGGTGGATAGCGATAAGGTATTGACCTTTTAGAGGATAAGTTCCTGGCTCAGCCTGGGACTATCTGTCAGTATGGCTCAAATATTGCATCTTACTTAAACACGCAATATATATATAAGGAGGCGATTATGAAAACGCCACTATTAGTGTCTTTGGTAGTAATGCTTTTTTTTGCACTGCCAATATTTGGTAACGGAGTACTGGTAACCGGTGTGTACAATAACCAATACTACAAACTTACCAGTAGTGAGGTATCTGTGGAGGTGGAAGATCAAGTAGCCATAGTCACCTCTTCTCAAGAATTTGTAAATACCTACCAGGCAAACGCCCCGAGATATGTATTCCCTCTGCCAGAAGGAGCCAGTGCTACTCAGCTCCGGTGGCGATACGATGAACAGTGGTATATCGCCAATTTTGCTCCTGTGGCGCAGGATTCTTTGCCGCCCAATCCATCTCAAGGATGGCCCTACAACCTGCTGGGATACATGGGAGACAATCCCCTGTTTTACAATTTCACAAATCCCGTGGCAGCAGGAGAAATGATCCGGGTGGAGCTCACTTATGTGATGCTTTTACCATACGATCAAGGTACTGTATCCTTCGAATATAAAAACAATTACCAGATTCTACAAACTATCCCGATATCGCAGATCTCTTTGGATTTCGCGCTTAGTTCGCAACGCACCATCATGGGCATAAGTTTGGAAGGATTAGTAGGCGAGATCAGCAATGACGGGCATAATGCTCAGGTTTCTTTTGCTACTTCAAACCAGATCAATATAGCTGATTTTAAGGTAAGCTACACCCTTGATCCGGAGCAACTTGGGCTTTTCAGCATGAGCACCAAGCTGGATAAAGTTCCGGATGAACATCCCGAAGGCTTTTTCCTGTTTATTGCCGAGCCGGATGCCAGTGACAACGATGTGGTGATAGATAAAACCTTTACCTTTATTTTAGACCGTTCTGGCAGCATGAGTGGCACCAAGATGCTGCAAGCTAAAAATGCGGCAAATTACATCGTGGACCATCTGAATCCCAACGATATGTTTAACATCGTATCCTTTTCCTCAAATGCCACCACTTTTCTTAACGCACACGCTGTGGCCAGTCCTGACAATCGTGCTGCAGCGCACACCCATATAAATTCGCTGGTGGCATCCGGGATGACAAATATCAGCGCTGCCTTCGATCTGGCAATTCCTCAATTCATGACCGCCAATCCCAATAATGCCAGTATCATCATCTTCTTTACGGATGGTGAGGCTAACCAGGGAATCTATGGGACCCCTGCTTTGGTCCAGCACGTATCGAATCTCGTGCATCAATGTGAAGTGGACCTCAATTTATTTAATTTCGGTATTGGCTCTAGTGTCAACGAACAGCTACTTACACTTTTGGCTCTGGAGAATGGCGGAATGGCTCGATTCCTGGGAGATAACGATCTGGAAACTGAGATCACCTCCTTTTACAATATCATTGCCAATCCCGTGTTGATCAACCCCCAGATCAGCTTTGGCGCTGAGGCCGCAATCTCAGAAGTGTATCCCAATCCTCTGCCCAATGTCTATAAAGGATATCAGATGCTGGTTTCAGGAAGATACTTGTACGGGGGCAATACTGATATCAATTTTACCGGTCAGGCCTATAACAATATAGTCGCTTACGATTACGATATGGAGCTAGCCACCAGCCTGGTCACAGAAAAACAATTTCTTACCAAAATCTGGGCTAAGATGAAGATTGAATACCTCATGGGCATGTATTACAGCCATCCTGCGAACACTCAGGAAGCTCAGTGGTATCGTCAACAAATCATCGATATCAGCCTGGCCTATGGTGTACTGTCTATTTTCACCAGTTTCACCGGAGGCGAACCTGATGCTATTGAAGACGACGTAGCTACTCCGGATGTCACTCCGGCCTACATTCTGAGAGGGAATTTCCCCAATCCTTTCAATCCCAGCACAGTGATTCGCTTTGCTGTAACGAATAGTGCCAAAAGATTGGTGAAAGTAAAAATATACAATCTGCGTGGACAAGTTATCCGCACCCTGGCTCTGCACGTGGATGGTAAAGGTGAATATGAAGTGTTTTGGGATGGAACCGATATGAAAGGCATGCTTCAGCCCAGCGCTGTGTATTTTTACGTGATCGATTTTGGTGACACCCAGCTAAGTGGCAAAATGGTAATGAGTAAATAACACAATATAACAGATATAGAAAACCCGGGGATTTCCTCGGGTTTTTTTATCCTAATTACTTCGAAGCTGCCTCGGCTCTCGCTTTAGCCATGAACTTGTCTTTGATTAGAGTTCAACTCGAGATGACTCAGGGTTTCGAGTCATCTCGAGTCGAAAGCGCATTGAAATCAAGTCGAACCGGAAGGGCTTTTGGGAGTATCACGTAATAAAGTATAGCCAGAAGCTTTTTACTTGACATCCTGCCCCCATTCTCCAGTTTAGTCTGCAAGCTTTAATATCTTATTTGAGAGAGTTTTATCGATGTATTTTGTTTCTAAGGTCACTGGCCTCTTCGGAGAAATTGCGTGTTAAGAACGCCCACGCTGATGCGTGAGAATCAGGAGCGCCTAAAAAAGACCATTGATATGGTCACCAGACTTTATGTTTACAATCTCAAAGGTGATGATATCACTGCTAGTGAGACGGACATTCTGTACTCATTGCTCACCAATCTTTTTGCGCAAGTCGATGTCTCTTGGGAATCCTATGTAAAGCAGATCATGGAAAGCGAATTTGATATCGAGGAAGTTCTGAGATTTCTGGATCGGCATCTCTCGCTTTTTGATAAAATCCGGGTTCTCCAATCCCTGGTGATCATGGCGCGCACAGAGGCTGATTTTGCTATCTCTGAGCTCACAGAAATCATGCAGTTCAGCAAACAGCTCAATATCTCCACTGAGGTCTTTTTGCCGCTGGTGGATCATCTGGAGCACAATCGCTCTGGCCTGGTTACCATTCCCTGCCGTCATCATCTCAGCCATCTCAAGCATTCCGTGTTTTCAGATTACGTGGTCTTTGGCTCTGGAGCCGGCACAGATATCGCCTTTCGCAGTGAGCGGCTCAGCTCTTACGAATGCGCGATCTTCGCCATCGATAAATACCTTTTCCTGAGCATCCCCTCCAGCTCAGGAGCGCTGATCAACTCCCAGGCGCCGGAGCGCAATTCCATCATTTTGCTTTCGGATGATGCCATGCTCTCTCTGGGTGGGAGAAACTATTCCCATAGCTGTCTGGAAAATCTGTATGCATTGCGTGATGAAAGCGATGTAATAGCCTTTCGTAAAAGCAGTTATGACTTTATCGTATATAAAGAACACAATAGCTTCAATATAGTGGTCACCAGCGGAGTGGTATCCCTGAATGGCCGTGAGCTTGCTCACAACCGCCGCCATGAAGTCTTTTTTGACGATACTATGCAGATCCGGGGCTATGCGCCCTTCCATCTGGTGATGGTGATCGAAAACCGCAGCAGCATCGGAGTGGATGATTACATCCCCAAACGGCTGTACATCTATCTGGAAAAGGGCTATTTTTCCATCAGCCGTGAGGATAGCGAAAACAGCATTGCCTTGATCGAGCTCCGGGGGCAGAGCTATCATGTGCTGCCGCCCAAAAAGGGCTACAGCATCTATGTGAATCGCAAGGTGGTGAATGAGGCCACACCGATTGTCCTGAATTCAGATATTCTGACCATCGAAAAACGCAATTACCGGATCAATAATTTCTACGACCTCATCGAGACTCCCTTTGAGATGCAAAAGCTCTCTGTGGTCGATATCAAACACTTCTTCCGGGATGGCAAGCTCGCTCTGGATTCGGTGTCTTTTGAAGTGGAAAAGGGACAGCTCGTGGCGATCTTGGGACAAAGCGGCTGCGGAAAATCCACCCTTACCAACGTGCTCGCCACCGAAATCACACCCACCTATGGGCAGATCCTGATCGACGGCAAACCCATCCATTCGAATCTCAATTACTTCCTGGAATATCTGGCCTATGTGCCACAGCAGGACATGCTTTATCCCAATCTCAGCGTATATGAGAACCTCTACTACCGCCTGCGGCTCCGGATGCCGAAATTGCAGAAATCCGTGATCGAGCAAAAGGTAAACAACATCCTTTTCCATGTGAAGCTAAACCATCACCACGATACCATTGTGGGAGAAACCAGCGTCAAAAACCTCTCCGGCGGAGAACGCAAACGCCTGAATATCGCTTTGGAACTGCTCTTTGAGCCCACCATCATCATCTGTGACGAACCCACCAGCGGCCTTTCCTTCAATGACGCGGAGCAGATCATAGGCATTTTGTCCAAGCTCTGCGAACAGGGCAAGATCGTGATCATCACCATCCATCAGCCCAATAGCAGCATCTATCGCAAGTTTGACCGGGTTATGATGATGGACATGGGTGGCAGAGTGGCATTTTATGGCACTCCCAATGAGAGCTTTGCCTATTTTGATGAAGAGCTGCAATTGTTGAGCAATAATAAGACCGAGATCGAGACCAAACGGCACCTAAAGACTTCGGATTACTTTTACGATGTCATCACCTATCCAGAATATGACGCTCAGGGCCAGCCGGTGTATGAACAATTGCAAAAACAGGTGCAGGCCAAGCGCATGTTTCCTCCGGAGTATTGGCGCGATAAATTCAAGCGCAAGATGCTCTTTGAGATGATCCAAAGCGATGCTCTCGAAACCAGCGTTACCATCCCCAGTTCAAAACGCAGACGCAAACCCATGGGGCTCAAAAGCTATGTCTTAAGCCTTCTGACCTTCATCTCGCGTAGCTTCAAAATGAAGTTCCGCGGCCGCACAAATCAGATTATCACCTTCATCGAAGCACCGCTGCTGGCCTTGATCATCGCCTTTATCCTGCGACACACCACCAGCGCCAGCTATTCCTATCATGATAATAACAATGTCTTTATCTACGTCTTCGTCTCCCTCATCGCCTTTATCTTTTTGGGGATGTCAAATAGCATCGAAGAGATTCTGGGTGAACGCAGGATCGTGCTCAGAGAACGACTCATGAATCTGAAGATGAGCAGCTATCTCCTTTCAAAGATCATCACGCTCTGCTTTTTTGGCCTGGTCCAGGCCACCCTTTATCAAGCTATTGCTTCCTTGATACTGGGCGTAAAGGGACTGGGCTTCAGCAGCATCCTCTATTTCTTTTTGGCTTCCATGGTAGGCAATTCCATCGGGCTTTTGTGCTCTGCCTTCATCAAAGAAAACCGCGTGATCATCAACCTGCTGCCCTTGATCTTGATCCCGCAAATCATCTTTGGTGGCGCAGTGATCGAATTTGAACGTATGAACCGCAATCTCACCCTCTGGCAAAGACACCCGATTCCCGAAGTGGTGCAGGCTATTCCCTCGCGCTGGCTCTTTGAAGGACTCACCACAGCTTATGCCAAAAACACTAAATTTCACCGTGCTTTACGCCGAATCGAAAAAAAGGAATTGACATATTTACACGATTACAGGAATGCTGCAATTAGCCAAAAGGAATTCCAAAAGCGGCGTGCAGAAGTGTATTATGCCAAAACCGCTATCGCCGAAAAATGGGATCCTAATGAGATCGTGAACAGCTATCTGAATTCTGCCGTAAGTATGATGGACGGCAAGGTAATGAATACAGGGCGCAATGAATTTATGTCCAGTTACAAGATCTGGGGAAAGCGTCACTGCCGTACCTGGAATTTTAATGCCCTGGTGATCCTGCTTTTTGCCTTTGTGCTGAATCTGATCACCTGGATAAAACTAAAAGTCTATTTCAAGGAATAAAGGAGTAATAATGAAGACTCGGATAGTCATCGCAATGGTATTGATCATGGTGCTGAGCTTGGTAGCCTGTAAGAAAAAGGTAGAGCAAGTTCCTAGTGAAGAGCTGGTAGAACAAGTAATCACCTTTGCCCCACTGCCTTCTTTCAAAGAAGTATATGTAGCACTGGATCAGGTACAGGTAAAAGACATTTCTGCCGCCGTGCCTGCCAAAATCTACAAAACCAAGCAGGAAGAAGTGCGTAATGCCTTTTCTCTGGGACTTTTAACCGCTGATGCGGTCTTGGCTGCAAAAGGTCGCAACAAGACTAAACTCAGCGAAATCTCAGCTTCCATGATGAATCTCACCTCACTGCTGGCTCTGGAATCAGAAGTCAACCGTTTGGGCGATCAGATGAAGAAGATGATCGAAAACGAACAGTGGGAAGAGCTGGATAAAGCCCTCGATTTTCACAAAGGTGATGTAGAAGGCAAACTCTGGGAAAATGAGAACTTTGATAACTACACCCTGATGCTCTTGGGCGGATGGATCGAAGCTGCAAACCGTGTGGCTTGGTTGATTAATCAAAACTATAATGCCGAGAGAACCACTGTGCTGGCCCAAAAGGGAACCTTCAACAGCCTCGTGCTCAATATGCAGCAGATCAAAACCCCTCACATCGTGGAACAAGAAGCCTTTGTAGAATCCCTCAAGCTTTTGAAAGAAGTAAAGGCTATCATAGATAGCGATCAAAACCGTACCTACACAAAGGATCAATTGAAAGAGATCATCGCCAAAACGGATGAGATCAAAGCTGCTTTTCAAAAATAAATAATGCCTGAAAACTTCAGATATTTCCCAAAACCGGAGCTCTATCCGGTTTTGGGGAAGGTCTATCCTGCTCTATCCACCAGACATCCCCATTCCCAATATCTCTGAAAAGGAGAATACACATGCGTAAACCACTACTGTGTTTATTGTTTTCTATCTTGATCAGCTTATTGCTGGCAAATACCTTTTCCGCTAAGGACACTCCCTGGGACGATGGCAAATCCATTGACCTTGCCTGGGAACTAAGCCCGATGGTGAAAAAGGTGGAAATCAGCAGACAAAATGCTGACGAACCAGTCCGGATCCTGGTCACCAGTGTCGATGCCACCGGAAGCTTCAGAGATAACGAGCTGCTGCCCAATAATGAATACCACTATCAGCTCAAAGCCTATTTTCAAGATGACGATCTCACGCTTCTGGCCACCGCCCAAACTCGCGAACAGTGGTTCTATATGGGTAAGCTTGGCTTCTTGATCCTGCTCCTGCTCGTCTGTGCTGCCATTCTGTATTACATCCAGGCTGCCCGGCACGGCAAGGAATTCTTCATTCGCCGCATCGCTGGACTGGATAGCATGGAAGAAGCCATCGGACGTGCTACGGAAAAGGGAAAACCCATCCTCTATGTGCCTGGCATCAGCGATCTGGATGATATTCAGACCATTGCCAGCCTCACCATCCTCAGCCATCTGGCCGAAAGAGCTGCGGAATATGATACAGAAATCATCGTGCCCTGTAGGTTCTCTATGGTACTCTCTGCCGCCAAAGAAGTGGTGCGGGAAGCCTATATCAAAGTAGGAAGACTGGATGCCTACAAGCCCGACAATATCTTTTATCTCACCGACGACCAATTTGGCTTTGTTGCAGGAATAGATGGCATCATGCTGCGCAGAAAGCCTGCGGCAAACTTCTTTATGGGCTCCTTTTATGCGGAGTCTTTGATTCTGGCCGAAACCGGCTTTGCCACCGGTGCCATCCAGACTGCGGGTACCGCTCAAGCGCATCAATTGCCTTTCTTTGTAGTCACTTGTGATTATACCTTGATCGGTGAAGAGCTTTTTGCTGCCAGCGCCTATCTCTCCAAAGACCCTCAACAGCTTGGCAGCCTCAAGGGGCACGATTTTGGCAAGCTCCTCATCATCCTGCTCATCATTGTGGGCGTGATATTGGAAATCATGGGCATCTCAAACCTCAAAGAATTTATCGTAGGAGCAATCTCATGAAAAGCTCTGCACCACTTTTCTTCGCTTTCATAGTAGGCGTTATCGTTCTGCTCTCAGAATTTATCCCGCATAGTCCTTTCAACCAGATCGTCTCCACCCTGGAAGGCTGGTTCATGATTATCTCCGGTTTTGCCATCCTCTTGGGACAAATCAGCCTGATCAGGATGAATACCCACAAAATAGTGCACAAACTCGATAATTGGCAGTACCATCTGGCGGGACTGATCAGCTTTGGGCTCATGCTCGTGCTTGGCCTCTTATGGGGTATGCAGGAAACTCCCGGCATCATGGGAGATGCAGCAGGGATTCAGGCCTGGCTGGGACAAAAGCCCTTTGACTATCTCTTTGAAAATGCCTATTTACCGCTTTCGGCTACGCTGTTTTCGCTACTTGCCTTCTTCATCGCCTCTGCGGCGTACAGAGCCTTTATCATCCGTGGACTGGAATCAAACCTGCTCATGATCACTGCTATCATAGTGATCATCGGACGCACCAGTATCGGTACTATGCTTACCGGCTGGTTGCCCGAAAATCTGCAGTTTTGGCATTTCCCCAATCTGGCGGATTTCATCATGGAATTCCCCAACACTGCGGCACAGAGGGCAATCCTCATCTCCGCTGGACTGGGTATAGTGGGTAGCTCTCTCAGGATTATTCTGGGCATAGAGCGTAGCTATCTGGGAGGCGACAAATGAAGCTTTCCGCAATAGTCGAACGCAGGATCATCTACCTGGTGCTCCTGGTAGCCGTGGCCCTGCCCCTCCTCTTCCCCATCGGTTGGAAGACCGAGGTTTCCGGATACACGCAGATGGCCTACGATCTCATCGAAAACACCCCTGAAGGTAAGGTGGTGATCATTTCCTTTGATTACGATCCTTCCACTATGACCGAGCTGCAACCTATGGGGGAAGCAATGATCGAACACGCCTTCAAAAAAGGGCAGAAGATCATCGCCACAGCCCTGTGGCCCATGGGAGTGCAGATGGCTGAGCAAGCTTTTGACAAGGTGCTGCGCGATTACCCGGATAAAAAACGGGGCGTGGATTATGTGAATCTCGGCTACAAGGTAGGCGGTATGGTTACCATCCAAGCCATGGGTCGGGGCCTGAAAGAAGTGTATCCCAAAGACACCAGAAATACTCCCTATGAGGAGATTCCCCTGCTGGAGAATACCAAACGCTTGAAAGACGTGGCCTGGGTGAGTTCGCTATCCAGCGGAGTGCCCGGACTGAAGGAATGGATGATGGTGGCGCGGGATTCTTACGATGTGCCCGTTACCGGTGGATGCACCGCAGTAAGTGCTCCAGGTTTCTTTCCTTATGTAAATGAACAGAAACAGCTTACTGGCCTTTTGGGTGGACTCAAAGCTGCCAGTGAATATGAAAGCCTGATCGGTAGAAAAGGTACTGCCACCACCAAGATGGATGCGCAATCAGTAGCCCATCTACTGATTCTCGTCTTTATCGCCTTGGGCAATATCAAGGTATTTGTCGCCAAGAGGAGGAAGAACAATGATTAGCATAATGAACACCATGGGCATCTGGCTCGCTGCTTTTTTCACCCTGTGTATCTTCAGCTTTTTGTACAAGGACAATCCCTTCTATAAGTTTGCCGAACAGGTCTTTGTAGGCCTTTCCGCGGCTTATTGGCTGGTCTACATTATCTATTCGATCATGGTTCCGAATCTTTTTGCCAAACTGGCAGAGGATTTCTCGGGCAATATGATTCTGCTCATCCCGGCTGCTTTGGGACTCATGATGCTCATGCGCATTCATCCCAAAACGCAGTGGGTCAGCCGCTATCCCATCGCCATCATGGTGGGCACCACGGCCGGCATCTCAATGCTCAGGTATATGAAGAGCGATATCTTGCAACAGCTTACCGCCACCATGATCAATCCCTTTGCTGCCGCTACCACTGCCGAAGTAATCGGGAATCTACTGATGATCATAGGCACCATCTGTGGCGTGTACTTCTTTTACTTCAGCAAGAAACAGGAGGGCGTCTCCAAGGCTGTCTCCAAGGTCGGCATCTGGTTCCTGATGGTCAGCTTTGGCGCTACCTTCGGTTACACGGTGATGGCACGTATTTCACTTTTGATCGGCCGTCTGGATTTTCTCTTGGGAGACTGGTTACATCTGTTAAAATAAGGAATGAATATGCTACAATTACATCAACGCTTTATAGAGACCGCAAAGCGCTTTCCCCAGCGCATAGCAGTGTACGACAAATCCACCGGGGCAGATTACAGCTATGACAAAATGCTGATCGCCAGCCTGATCCTGAGCGGACACATAGGCAAGATCAAGGGCAGATACATCGGCATCTTGCTTCCCACAGGCGTAGGCGCCATGCTCACCATCCTGGGGACCTTGATGAAGGGTAAAGTCCCGGTCATGATAAATTATGCCACCATGGCCATAGAGAATTGCCGGTATGCCCGGGAAAAATGCCAATTTAAGACCATCATCACCAGCAAACAGCTCTTGAAAAAGCTGGGGCTTCAGCCCATAGATCACATGATCTTCGTAGAGGATATTCTGGCAGGCGTGACCCTTGTGGCCAAGCTCAAAGCGGCTTTGACCTCCAAACTGCCCTTTTCTGTGCTGAAAAACCTGGTGCATCATGGCGAGCTCTCAGAGATCTCCGTGATCCTTTTTACCAGCGGCAGCGAGAAAGAGCCCAAAGCTGTGCAGCTTTCACATCGCAATATTTTGCACAATGTAAATGCCTTCCCCAAAATGATCCATTTGGATGAAAATGATGTCTTTGCCTCGATCCTGCCGATGTTCCATGTCTTTGGACTCACGGTGGATTTCTGGCTACCAGCTTTGATCGGAGCCAGCATGGTGACCTATGCCAATCCCTTGGAATACCGCACAGTATGCGACTATATCCGTGATTACAAGGTTACTTTTATCGCTGCTACACCAGCCTTTTTCTACGGCTATTTGCAAAAGTCCAGCCCGGGAGATTTTGCCTCGGTGAAGATCGCTATTGCTGGAGCAGATCACCTTCCCGATAAAATCTACGAAGGATTCCTGGCCAAGCACAATCTCACAGTCTTGGAAGGCTATGGCACCACCGAAACCAGTCCGGTAATCTCCACCTGCATCCCCGGACAGCACAAACATGGCTCTGTCGGGCTACCCATGCCCAATACCCAGGTGCGCATCATCGATATTGATACAGATAAGATCCTCGGTCCCAATCAAGAAGGGAAGATCCTGGTGAAAGGCGATCTGGTGATGGAAGGTTATCTCTACGACTTGGAACAAACCTCGCTGCGCATCCGGAATGGCTGGTACGATACCGGTGATATCGGCCTCATCGATAGCGATGGCTACCTGTATCACAAAGGACGCCTCAAACGCTTTGTGAAGGTAGGAGGTGAGATGGTATCGCTGGTAAAAGTGGAAGAGTTGCTCAGCGATCTTTTGCCCGATGATGTGATCTGCTGCGTGGTAGATGTCCCCAATCCCACCAAAGGTGCTGACGTGGTGGCCGCTGTGACTACCGGAGATTTTGACATGCACAAAGTGCTCAAGCAGCTAAAAAAAGAACTGCCCCCGATCGCTATCCCCAAACAGTTTCTGGTGATCAAAGACATCCCCATGATGGCTTCCGGCAAGGTCAATTTCCGCGAGATCGAAAAGATAGTTCGCGAACAAGGAAGCAAGAAACGCTGATGAATATAACTTCTATCAATCATCCAGACTATCAACCGCTATTGGACAAAATAGCTGAAGTAGCCGCCCAGATCCACTCTTATGGCTGGGCTGAGGCCAATGCCGGCAATCTTAGCATAGATGTAAGCGATATCGTGGGCAAGCACATCCCGACTGCCGAGAAATGGTATATCGTTTCCCGCACAGGTAGCCGCTATCGGCAGACCGCTATCCGTCCTCATGACAATCTGCTTTTGATAAGCTGCAATGAAGATCAGGATACCTTCTTTCCCGAAGCAGCAAAGCCTACCAGCGAATGGATCAGTCACCGCTGCCTGCAAAGGGAGAACGCGCGCTTTTCGGTGGTTCTGCATACCCATCCTGCCGAGATCATTGCCCTGTCATCATTGCCCATCATGCAGCATCCAGAGGAACTTAACCAACTCATGGCCTCTCTTTTGCCGGAGCTCCCTCTCTATTTACCGGAAGGAGTAGCCATCTGTCCCCATCAACCACCCGGTTCGCTCCAGCTTTGTCAGAGCAGCCAAAAGGTTTTGACCGACCAAAAAGCTCTGATCTGGACCGGACATGGCCTACTCACCTTCGCGAGTGATCTTGACGAGGCTCTGGATTATATGGAGATTATCGTCAAAGCTGCTCGCGTCTTCTTCTTACAAGCGGGCTTACAGCGTTAATCTGACAATACACTGATATACATACTATTACCGTCAATACATCTATCGATCCCACCCATATATTAGCAGACACCCACATGGACTGCTAAATATCTCTTGACAATTATGCCCTCCTGACTATCTTATCGCTCAGAAACATATTATAAAAAAGGAGTTTATGAGCATGGCTACTCAAAAGAAAACAGAAACCGGGGCACTCAGTATCCATACTGAGAACATCTTCCCGATCATAAAGAAATGGCTCTATTCCCAGCATGACATCTTCCTGAGAGAACTTGTCTCCAATGCCGTGGACGCAATCTCAAAGCGCAAATATGCCGATGAGAACTTCAAACAAGAAGACATGAAGATCGAGATCAAGCTGGATAAATCCAAGAAGACTTTAAAGATAATAGATACAGGCATCGGCATGACTGCCGACGAGATCAAGAAATACATCAATCAAATAGCTTTCTCCGGCGCCGAGGACTTTGTGAACAAGTTCAAAGATGTACAGAGCAACATCATCGGCCACTTTGGCTTGGGCTTCTATTCATCCTTCATGGTGTCGGACAAAGTCACTATCGATTCCCTCTCCGTGGAAGAAGGCAGCAAGCCGGCTTTTTGGGAGTGTGATGGTAGCACTTCATACACCATGGCCGAAGGCAAGCGCAAGGAAGTGGGAACCACCATCACCTTGTATTTCAACGAAGATTCCAAGGATTATGCCCAGGATGACAAAATCAAGGAAATCCTGGAACGCTATTGCAACTTCATGCCTTACCCCATCATGTTTGATGGCAAGCAGATCAACCAACTGGAAGCGCTGTGGAATCGCGTGCCTGCTGATGTTAAACGAGAAGAGTATCTCGAATTTTACAAACAGGTCTTTCACGACTACCAGGAACCGGTGTTCTGGATTCACCTCAATGTAGATTTCCCCTTCAATCTCAAAGGAATCCTGTATTTCCCTAAACTGCGCAATGAACCGGAAATGTTTAAGGGCGAGGTCAAGCTCTTCTGCAACAACGTCTTTGTGGCAGACAATCTGGAAGATCTCATCCCGGAATTCCTGCTTCTACTCAAAGGCGGCATAGATATTCCTGATATCCCGCTCAACGTCTCTCGCAGCTTCTTGCAGAACGACGCCCAAGTGCAAAAAATCTCCAAATACATCATCAAGAAAGTGGCAGATCATTTCCAGGCTACCTTCAAAGAAGATCGCAAGAAGTATGAAGAATACTGGAAAGACATCAACACCTTTATCAAGTTTGGCATGCTCAAAGAAGATGCTTTCTTTGAGGCCATGAACGATATCGCTATCTTCAAATCTGCCAGTGGAGACTATCTCACGGTGGAAGAATACAAACTGCGCAATGCCGCAAGTTCAAAAGATGAAACCACCAAGATCTGGTATGCAGCCAGCGAAGATACCCAGGTGAGCTATTTGAATCTGATGAAAGAGCAGGGCATTGAAGTGATCTATCAGACTTCCCCGCTGGATATTCACCTGTATCAGAGATTGGAAGGCAAGCTAGAGAAGGTGGAATTTATCCGTGTGGATAGCGAAGTGAACGATCTTCTGGTAAATCAGGACGATAGCAGCATATCAGAAACCGATCGCGAGCATCTTAAAAAACTGTTTTACAATGCCTTGGGGCAGAAAGTGGAAGCTTCTTTCAGTGGTGAGAGCCTCAAAGAATTCTTCAAGAAGTATCCCGAAGCAGCCACTCTGCTCACCAACTATCAAATCCAACAGGATGAACAGACCCTGATCAACCTGCTGGATCTACCCGCAGATGTAGTGGAAAAGCTGGGAACGAAGGCTATGGAAGAGCTGCAGAATCAGGCCTATACCGAGCTCAAAGTAGAAGTGAAGAACCTCAAAACCAAAGAGATCCCTGGCATCATTGTCTTTAGCGAATTCATGCGCCGCTGGCATGATATGGACATGGTTTCCCGCATGGGCGGAGCCGGAGATATGCTGAAAAATCACTCACTGGTAGTCAATACTGAAAATGAAGTGATCCAAAAGATCCTCGAGATGGACAAAGCCGGCAAGAAAGAGGAAGTAGATACCCTCTGCACTTACATCCATGATTTGTCGCTTCTGGAGCAAAAACCCTTCAGCGGAGAAGAGCTAAAGAGCTTTATCCAGACAGCTAACAAAGTACTGTCTTATATATAAATAGATAATCCAAGTTAAATCTAAGCCTCAGACTCTGTCTGAGGCTTTTGCTTTCTATCCGGAAAATGCTTTATCCTGGATTCTGCATATAAAACTTGACATAGATCTGAACTATCATTATTTTTGCATCAAGTTGGTTTGTATATTAGCGAAAGCCTGACTTGATTAAATACACCCGAGTAAAGGAGTGATTATGTTCAAGAAGCCATGGTTTTGGTTTTCTTTCGTTTTTCTGGCCATATTGGCGGTGATGTTCAATCTGCGTTTTGCGGATAAAGCCTTCAATATATTGAATATGCAGATTAGTATGAGCCGCAAAGAATCTCTGGTGGAAGCAGTTAATCTTCACAATCGCTTGGGAGTGCAGTTTCAGGACTATCGCCAGGCGACAGTTTTTAGTTCTGATAGTGAATTTCAGAACTACGTGGAATTGAGGGCCGGAGGCAAGCAGGCCTTTGAGAAAATACTCAGTTCTGATGATTATCATCCCTATTATTGGTATGTGCGCCATTTCAAAGAGGGTGAACCCCGGGAATTAGTCTCTTATTTTTCACCAGCAGGCAAGGTCATAGGATTCGAAGAGAAAGTTCCCGAAGCTGAGGCTGGTAAAGCCTTATCCCGCATCCAGGCCATTGCTCTGGCAGATTCGCTTGCCCGCACCCAGTGGGCTGTAGCCTTGGATCAATACACCCTCATTCAGGAGGCCCAAGAAACTCGCGATAATGGACGCATTGATCACACTTTCACCTATGAACGCAGTGATCTTAAGTACAATGAAGCCTTGATCCGGCTGGAGCTTATTGTCTCTGGAGACAGGCTGACCACCATCAGACCTTTTCACAAAATACCGGAGCAATTTACCAAAGATTACGAGGCAATGCGTTCCTATAACGAAATGTTAGCTGGGATAGCCTCTTCGCTCATGATGCTGCTGTATGGAATCGCTATGATAGTATGGCTTTTCTTGCTGCTCAGGCGCCGGCAACTCATCTGGAAACCAGCTCTGATGTGGGCGATACTGATCGGGGTATTCATGTTTTTTGCAGGCATGAACTTCATCTCCTTCCATTGGTTGGCTTATGACACATCCACTTCTTCCAGTTCATTCCTGACGCAGCAGGTTCTACAAAACATCTTTCAGGGCTTGCTCTTGGCTGCCATCGCTTTTATCACTTTCCTGGTGGCAGAAGCTGTTACCCGTGAAGCCATGCCCCAGCAAGTTCAGTTTTGGAAGAGCTTTTCGCGTGACACTGCACCCACCAAGAATGTCTTGGGCAAAGTATTGGGGGGATATCTGTTTATGCCCATCGAGCTGGCTTATATCATCGCCTTTTACTACTTCACCCAAAGCCGGTGGGGATGGTGGAGCCCAGCCAGCAGTTTTAGTGATCCCAATATTCTGGGTGCAGCAATGCCTTGGGTCACAGCCATCGGACAAGCTCTGCAGGCCGGATTTTGGGAGGAAGCGATGTTTCGGGCCCTGCCTCTGGCCACTATGCTGATCATCGGCACCAAGCTGAATAAGAAGAAGTTTTTCCTGATCCTGGGGATTATCCTGCAAGCTTTTATCTTCAGTGCTGCCCATGCCGGATACGCCCAACAGCCTTTTTACGCCCGGATGGTAGAGCTATCCATCACCTCTGTGATTATGGGCTTCATCTATCTGCGTTTTGGCCTCTTGCCGGCTATTATCTGGCACTTTAGTTTCGATGCCCTGCTCATGAACATGAGTTCTTTTGTCACCAAATCATCCGACCTGATTCCAGATCGGATCATCTTCAGCATCTTTTTCCTGCTGCCGCTGCTCATCATCCTCTGGCGCAAAGCGCAGGCCACCATGGCAGGAGAAGCCAAATTTACTCTTAGTAACTGGCTGTTCAAGGGTTGGCAAGAAGTGCCACAGAGTAGCCTCAATAGTGCCTGGAAACCAGATGAACTTGTTAGTCTTGAGCCTGTGCCTCCGGAAACGCAAGCTGAAATCCCGATTGTAGTCCCCGAAACACAGAAAAGTGCTAAATCCGGCTACGCCTTCAAACCATGGATAGGAATATGGTCCTCGATTGTGGTGCTAATCGCCTTGATCTCTGCTTCGGGGCTCGATCGCAGTACCTACCTGAAGCCGGTGGTAAACGGGGTGGAACAGACTTTCAGGATTGTCCGTCCCCGCTTGCAGATTTCCGCCCAGCAAGCGATCCAGCAGGCAGATGAGGCCTTATTCCAACAGCTTGGCAAGGCTCTGCCCTCAGAATATAGTGCCTATCCAAGCATTGAGCGCAGCCATCGGGATCAACGTCATTTTGTGGTGAAGCACAGTAGCTACGCCGCTTATCTACAGCTCAGAGATAAATATATCTATGATGATGCCTGGCTGGTGAAATACAAGCGCTTCCAAGGTACTTTGCAAGAACGCACTGAAGAATACCATGTAATGTTGAATTCCGCGGGCAAATTGCTGGCAATCCGGCATATTTTGTCTGAAGACACCGCTCTCCCCAGTCTGGATGAGTCAGCAGCCAGAGCTCGAGCTCTGGAGTGGGTGCTCGCCCACGATCCGATGATCCTGGCCCAGCTGCAAGAGATCTCCGTAGTGCCGAACAAGCTGCCAAACCGTACGGATTGGAGCTTCACCTGGAAGGATACTTCCGCTTACCTCTTGAAAAGCGGACAGGCCAGACTCAATATCTTAATCATGGGGGACCAGATCGGGCAGGTATCACGCTTCGTCTTTATCCCAGAAGATGCCCAAAGGCAGATCGACCATTCTGCACAATTGACCTTTCCCTATCAGCTCTTGTCCACGGTCTTGATCATGATGTTCATAGTTGCAGCTGTGATCTTTGCTGTGATCATGTGGAGCAATAAAGAGTTTGATCTGAAGGCATTCCTGATTGTCTTGATCATCATGTCGAGCCTCACTGTGGCCGTAGCTCTGGTCAATTGGCGCACCCAAGTGGGGGAATTCAGTACATCTGAGCCGCTGGCCAATCAAAAGGTGGCTCTGATCATCGGGATCGTGCTGAAATCTGTGTTTTTAAGTGCAGCGGTTGCCCTGATCAATGGTTGGGGAATCTGGTGGTTGAAGCATCGCAAGGGACCCAAAAGTAAGATTATGGGTCGCTTTGGGCAGGTTCTGCCAGCCTTAACGCTGTGTGTTTACATCGTGTCTAAGCATGATAGAGGAGGGGAACTTGCTGTGCTCAGAGTGCCTGATCTGCAGCCTGCCTTGTCTTTGGCTCCGGTACTGGCTGTGTGGGAACAGATGATGTTTAGATACTTTTTATTCACGGGCCTCATCCTCTTTATCCTCTACTTGCTTCAGCAAATCACCCGGCAGGGGAAGAAGCGTCTCTATATCGTGCCCATAGTCTGGCTCTTTGCGGGTTTAGTGTTCGCCCAAAGCCAAAACCTATTATATGCAGAACCTGAATTCATCGTCAATACTCTGATCAACGGATTGATCTATGGCCTGGCCGGTTGGCTGATCTGGGACTATCAAAACCAGCTGAGTCCCAAGTTCTGGCTGTGGTGTTCCCTGATCCCACTCCTGATAGCTCCCATTAGCGGAATATATGCCAATGCCTTTGTAAACGCTATCCCAGCCTATAAGCTGAGCTATCTGGGAACAGTATTGATAGTGTTTCTGCTGAGCAGGCGTCTGGGTGGGATGCCCAAAGGCAGTATGGAATAGCTCTGCTCTACTTCTGCCCTGGTCTTCGCCCATTTGATGAAGTGTAGATGTCGTGTAGATAGCAGTATAAAATCCTCTTATCTACACGCCAACTTCAGCATGAGCTATCAAGCAGGAAGTCTGTAATCCCCAGGATGTAAAGGCCGAATAAAGATTCATAGAACACAGCAAAATCAGGTTTTCAAGCATTAGAGCGAGCCCTGGACGAACTTTGTGCTTGACAATTATGGTTCTTTATCAAATATAGAGAAAGATTTTTCTATAGGATGTGGATATGAAACGAGGATTATTATACTTGGTTCTTGCCTTTATCCCTTTGCTGCTGGCAGCTCAGGATATGCCGTTCAACGTAAAAACAAACACAAATTACAGTGTCTCGAGCTTGGTGGGCAAGGTAGAGATTGATTCGGTTAAGTACTACCAGTTACGTTTGGTTCAAGAAATTAAGTACAAGAACTTTGGTTTGGGTTTGGATCTTGATTTTCTCTTTGACCGGGATTATCATTTGAAAGAAAATGATTGGGATCATATCGGTAACATACTGGAGAAAGTCTATTACTTCCGCTATGCTGAGATTGGAGACCCTTTATACTTTCACTTTGGCGGCTTTCCAAACTATTCCATTGGCAATGGGCTGGTAATGTTAAACTACTCAAATATGCACTTTTACCCGGATCTGAGGCACAATGGCTTTCTGATCGGTGGTAGCCTGGACACTTTTCTGCAGCCCCACTTCGAGCTCTTTAGTTCAGATACCAAAAAGAACCATATTCTGGCTCTAAACGCGCACATCCATCCCATACCTGATTCCACCTTAAAATATGTGGATCAAGGTATCTTGGGGTTTTCACTATATACAGACCGGGATCAGTATGCCAATCTGGATTACATCCTGCCAGACAGTCTATATACAGAGCTAAAACCTTCCAAAAGAGACAATGTGCTGTTTTGGGGGATAGACTACACACAGCCCATAGTAAAAAACGATAAGCTGGAATATGGAGTTTACACAGAAATGGCACACATGGTAGATGGTGGCACAGGCTACATCCTGCCTGGCATTTATATAGATTTTGATGTGGTGAAAGTCAATCTGGAATACCGCAGGCACGGCGACAAATTCACTCCGGGCTTTTTTGATCATTTTTATGAAGAAGAACGAGCCATAGCCGTATATGATACACTGGCAGATGGCTCACCCAATTATTCCGTGATCTCAAAACAGGATGTCCTGATGGATCGCAAGGCTTCTTACGGCTTCTATGGCAAGATTCAGGCCACTATCGCGCAAAGGGTGAAGACTATGATTGCCTGGCAAAATATGTACGGTGACGAGCTGAAAGATGGGAAATCGCTCTGGTTCAATCTCAAAGTGGATACCCGTTACAAACGCCTGGAAAATGTGTCGTTCTCTTATAGCAAGACTTCTGTGGATAAACTCGGTCTGGGCAAGATAGCAGTTCCCAAAGCCAGGCTCTCAGCCGGTGTGACCATGAGTTTGAACGAAAAGCGCCGCTGGTTCTTTATCACCAAATACTCGGAGAAATACAAGGATAAAGAAGGCGACATCAAGTGGTTGAAAGATACCCAGCGCTCATTTGCCCTGGGCGTAAAATACACTTTTTAAGCTTTTAGGTTTAGGCCTGTTTAGAAACCCCAGAATCTAAGCGAGCGTTGCACCATAATCTCGTGGGTAAATCCTCTTTCCTGGGGCGCATAATTCAAGGTGTAGCCCAAGCGGTACTGCTTGGGCAGTACCAAGCGCAGACTGGCCTCGTGAGACAGTAGAAGCTTGGTCTTTTGTTGAAGGTCAGTAGCTTCTTGCAGCATCAGCTTGTAATCCACAAACATGCGATAACCGATGTATTTACTCATGGATACAGAAAGATTATTCAGCAGAATGGCTGAGGAGAACTGAGCGATATCGGAGCCAAAGTTGTTGATATCAGTAAGTTCTGCCAGATGCGAAGGATCGGAAGAATACTCGGTAAAGATGTTTTGGATGAAGCCGGCATTGATGGAGAAACTATCCAATCTCAGAGTACGACGAACCCAATTTTCCACAGGGAAGAAGAAGGGAGTAAGCACAGAGGCATTCAGATTCCCTCCGATGAGACCCAGGGCTTCGTCCTGCAAGAGGTTGTCTTTCTTATCTTCGGACATTTCGTCCTGGCTTTTGTCATATCTGAGGCGCGAAAGCACTTGCACAATACTTTGATCTGAGGGATTATCGCTGCCGAGATGGATCTCTAAACGGTCAAAAAAGCTTTTGTCATAATCTGAGCTTGAAGTCACATTGAGAGTGATGGTGCTGCCATCCGGAGTGCGCTTGTAGAAGCTACCATTCAAGCTGAGTATATCCTGTTTGTCTATCATGTTTACCACTATTTGGTCCACTTGGAAGACAGTGCCAAAGAAATCCACGCTGCCGCGATCTGAAGTGATATTGGCTTCTTGTACGATAAAGCTGTTCCCATCATAAATCAGGTGCATAAAACCACCGGGATTAAGATAGAAATTCGTGGGATAGGTTACATAGCGTACGTTCTCGCCGATAGTTACGATAAGATCCAGATTAAAAGGCAAGGGCACGGGGTCACGATCCGGCTTTTTACCTGAGCCACGTACAGACATGATCAGATTCAGCAAATTATCGGCTCCGGGGGGAAAGAGAATATTCAGATTTGAGGCAGTCACATGCGCTTCTATCTTCATTTCATCAAAGGGTCCACGAATGGTGGCATAGCGGCTATTAATACCTTTTAGGGCGACATTAGTGAGAGACTTAGGTGTGGAAACCACCGGAATGGTGGCTTGCAGACCGGGCTTTTCGATCATCAATCTCAGATAGCCGAGATCGATGAAGGCAAGTATAAAATGCTCCGAGGGGTCTTCATCGAAGATGTTATTCACATAGAAACTGCCATTACCCATGTCAAATTCACCCTTTTGGATGATGAAGCGATTGTCGTCAAAGATCCCTTTGAATTCTATATTGCGCATGGGTTCTACCTGGTCTTTGAGCAGCACGCGGCCATCGTGGATATCCAGCTCTCCTGAATGCACCTTGAATTGGTAATCAGAGGTGCCTATACTCACTTTGAGATCGGAGCTGCCAGAAGATTCCCGCACATAATTGGTCAGCTTTTTGAGCCAGGGGAACAGTTCGCCGGAAACTTCGATATCAAGCGTCTTATCTCCTTCGAAGAATTGGTTTTGGGTAAGGTTATAATCCAGAGAACCTTGTGCGTATGCTTCAAATAGATTTTGGGATTTTACATAAAGAGTATCGATTATCAAGGCGCGGCTTTGCTGCCTGGCTTTCACTACGGCACTATCTACTATAAAATCACCAATCTTCAGGTTTTGGGCCAAAAGATCCGTGGCAAATTCAATCTGCGGTTCTTTACTGAGCAGACTATCGACAGATACCTCTACCCAACCGGTAAAGCTGCCTTCTCCAATCGGTTCCATCATGATGTCCTGCATTTTGATATCTTGCATAATAGCCTGCAACGAGATCCGGATATCGGATTCCAGGCTGGTCTCCCCTGCCAGGCTCAAAAGCAGACTAGTGCCGGATTTCACATCACCAGATATGGCAATATCATCCAGAATTCCATCTAAATGCAGATTGAGATCAAGGGGAACCACGCTGATCAAATCGAGCTTTTGGAGATTGATCCAGGCCTGCAACTTTTGCTCTTGGTCACGGTTGTATTTGGCAAATAGATTGAGTTCTGCAAATTCGGGAATCATCAGCTTCAGGTCTGGATAGAAGTCTGTCAAACGCTGCCAATCCATATTAACCAAAGCCAGATCCAGATCCATATCATGCCAATTTGCCAGATTCACGCTACCGGAGAGATTCAAAAAGTCCTCTAGCTTCAGATACCAGACTTTGAGCTGCTGATCCTTGTAGTCCACGCTGAGGTCTATATCCACAGGCTGCCCTGCGAGCTGGCCATTTTCCGAGGACACGGTGGCGGTGATTTGCTTTGTTTTCAGGTCAAATGAGCCCAATATGTCCAGATCGCCACTATAATCGTACTCACCGGTGAGAGCAGTATTCAGATTGCTTTTCACCCAGATTTCACGGTTGTGCATGATGGCATTGAGATGGCCTGAAACGATAGGTGCCAGCATAAACAGATGTTTCTGCATATAGATCTTCGCAATATCGAGGTCCACAAAATCGGCATCAACGGAGATGTGCTGGTCCAGGATATCCCCCACCGCGGAGACTTTAAAGCCATTATCGCTTTCCAAAATGGTGTCAAACAATAGCGATCCATTGCTGGGACTCATCATGGCATAGCCATTTACGCCGCTGAGAGTGAGGCTATCCAAAAGTAAATCAAAATCGTAAATATTGGCTTCAAGTACTGGATAAGGCTTGATCAACACGCCATCCACAGTGATCCTGCCCGATGCAGCCAGCAGCCCTTCTTCGCCTTCGATGCTGTATGTACTAAGCTCTGTGGTGAACTCCATGGTCTGAGGTTGCAAAGTGGCAGCAAGCTCGACTTGCTGATTGTCCCACATGAGGGTAGCAGCAGGCATTGTAACTGTATTATCCTGATATCGGGCCTTAAGACTGATGTCATCAAAGCTCCATTCCTTGTAAGCCAGCCTGGGGGAATCTGCATTTACCACTATCAGAGGATCGCGGAAAGTGCCTGAAGCATCAAGATCTGCATGCACTTTGCCGGACAGATTTGGCATGATATCAGCAAGATCGACGAGCAGGGAAGCGCTGGAGCCATCAAAACGCATTTTCTTGGACGTGGAGGCGTTGCTGGAGCCGTCAAAACGGAAGTATGGGGCAAAGCCCTGCATTTGTACTTCGGCCTTCAGAATGCTGTTTGAGGACTGGGCTTCGTGAATGACCACTTTTGCGTTCTTATTGTCTGCCTCCAGAGTGATTAAGGAGATGCTCAAGGGATATTGGTCCATCAACAAGGCCGAGGTTCCTCTGATTCTGCCTTCTGCTGCCATGCGGAACTCAGCAGAATCAGGAGGCTGAGAATATGAGGCATGAAGGTTTATCTCACTGCGAAAATTCTCTATATCAGGATGGGCAAGATACAGGGGATTAAAACCTTTGATATCCGCTTCTGCCAAGTCTATGCGTCCCTTGTCCAAAATCCCGTTTACTGCGAGCTTCCCACCCAGGGAAGTAGTGGCGCTAAGCTTGAGATTGGTCTGGGTATCATTGTTTATTTCAATCTGGATGTCTTTTAGGTTCTCTTCGATTTTGAGGTAGCCCTCCTGCCGTATCTTCAGGTTTATGGAGACATTGGCGCTGAGGGTTCCCCCTTCCAGACTCAGCCGGTCAAAATAAGGGGTGAGGTCGGGCAAGACAAAAGGCTTTTTAGGCGGTTTATCCTTTTTAGGGCCTTGCACAAAGTTTATTTGGATATTGGGCTCGAGGATCTCGACGCTGGAGATTGCACCATCAAATTTGAAGCCCGAAAAGAGTATCTTATAAAGATTGTAGCGCACCCGCAGGCTTTTGCCCTTGATTGTTATCAAGCTGTCATTGGTGGCAAAACTGATGTCCTGAGCAAAGATCTGTCGGTCACTGATACGCAAATCCCCCAGAGTCAATTCGGATTTTGCCATTTTACCGATCATATCTGCCAGTAACTTACGAACAGAGTCTCTTCCTCCTAAAGGATACCAGATGATGAAATACAGCGCATTGATCAGCAGTAAGACCAAGATCAGGATGAGGAACTTTTTGGGGCGACGCATGAGGGCGATCCTTAAGCAGGAATCAGTATCCCGTTGACAAGTTCAAAAACCTGGTCTGCAGCTTGGGCAGCTTCGACATCGTGAGTAACGATCACAAAAGTCTGCCCCAATTCACCCTTATTAAGGCTCAAAATGAGATCCCATACTTCTTTACTATGAGAGGGATCAAGATTGCCGGTGGGTTCATCTGCCAGGACCAGCTTGGGGCTATTCGCCAAGGCCCGGGCCAGACTTACGCGTTGCTGTTCGCCACCGGATAGTTGATTGGGATAGCGTCTCAGACGTTCGGACAGGCCTAAAATGCTGAGTAGCTCTCTGGCTCTATCCATGGCCTTTGCTTCGCTTTGCCCTGCGATCAAGAGAGGTAAAGCCACGTTTTCAGTAGAAGTCAAATCTTCGATAAGGTAGTGAAACTGGAAGACAAAGCCCAAATCCCGGTTGCGAATCATCGGTGCTTCAGGGCTCTTCGCTTCGATCGTCTTGCCAGCCATGATCAATTCGCCAGAATCCGGTGCATCCAAAAGACCCATGATGTGCAGCATGGTGCTTTTACCACTGCCGGATTTTCCGGTAATGCAGATCAAGTCTCCGGATGCGACATCCAGGCAGGCGTCTTTCAAAACTTCGATCACCTGATCACTATCAATATATGTCTTCTTCAAATGTTTTGCACTGAGTATCATACCATAAATCCTTTAATGCTTGTGCCTGATCACTTCGATAATCTGCATTTTCTCGATCTGCTTCAAAGGAAACATCACACACAAAAAGATCAAAAAGCTGGCCACAAGAAATACTACCAGGAGGTTCGGAAAGGTGATCCTTGCTCCCAGGGTATCGATGAAATACACGTCTCCCTTGAGACGGTAAAAGGTCTGTTTTTCTACAAACCAGGAAAGTGCGGCCCCAAAGACCTGACCGATCACAACGGCCAAGATCGCAATGGCACCCACCCTGAGCGCAAAGAGTCGTTTGATCGAACGGTGACTGGCTCCCAAGGTCTTTAGCACCGCGATCTCGGAGCTTTTGTCGATGATGATGGTGCTTACAGCAGAGATCACATTGATGCCTGCGATCAGCACCAGAAAGCTAAAAACGATGAATATGAGCCATTTTTCCATGGCTACCAGGCGCAGCAGACTCTCGGCATAAAGGTTCCAGGGAATGGGGATGAAATCCTGCCCCAGTTCTTCGCTATAGTCACGCGCAAACAAACCCGCTTTATCAGCGTCTTTCAGCCTCAGCTCAATCTTGCTATATCCTTCTGGTAAAAGCAGTAAAGCTCTGGCATCTTCCAAGGTAGAAATTACCAGGCTGCGATCACTTTCGTAATATCCGGAGCGATAGAGTGCGGCGATCTTGTAGTTATTTTGGGCAGTAAGAATGCCCAGAGGAGTGATGCGGTCAAAGCGCGGATAATTCAGCTCAATGCTGTCTCCGATGCCCAGCCCCAGCTCTTCAGCCAGGTAGTGGCCTACGATCACTTCACCACTTTGCAGCTTGCCCTCTCCCCCATTTACGTATTTCTGGTAAGGGAATTCCCGGTTAAAATCATAAGCGCGAAGGTTGATGGCCCTGATCTTGTCACCCTTTTGCGCCAACAGAGGACATTCCAGGCTGGGAATGGCCGAAAGGCTCTCTCTCTTCTGGGAAAGCCGGTCTATGATGCTGGCACTATCCACCTCTGAGATCAGATCCCCGTATGAGGATTGGATGCCGATATGGGCAAAACTATCCAACAGTAGACTTTTAAGATTGGATTCATAGCCCTGAAAAAGGTTGAGCCCTGCGGACAGAATTCCCACCGAGAGAATGATCCCCAAGACCATAAATACAAAAGTAAAGCGGAATAGATTCCGTTTTGGTGTTTTGAGGTAGCGTTTGATGAAGAACAGCTCGAGCTTATCCATCTGTATCCTTGGGCGGAATATTCAGAGTGGTTTCGATCGATAGCTGCAATTTCTCCGCAGGCTTGATCCGGTTTATGATCAGCTCTGAGATCAGACCCAGCGAGACGAATTGCAAGCCTCCAAGGATCAGCAGCATGCCCAAAAAGAGCAAAGGACGATTCGATAAAGGTACTCCATAGAAAATCTTCAAGACTGCCAGATACAGCGTGATAAGACTGCCCAGGACGGTAGAGATCAGGCCAATGCGGCCAAAAAGATACAGCGGACTCTTGGCATATTGAGTTACCATCTTGACCGTGAGCAAATCAAAGAAACCTCTGAGATAGCGTTCGATCCCGTATTTGCTTTTGCCAAATTGCCGGGCTCTGTGTTGTACCGCGATCTCCCCCACCTTATAGCCCAGAGCATCAGCCAAAGCCGGGATATAGCGGTGCATTTCACCATAAAGGCTCAGTTCTTTGACCAATTCTTTCCGGTATGCCTTAAAGCCGCAATTATAATCCTTGAGTTTCAGATGAAATGTGTGTGCGGTGACGCTATTAAAGACCTTGGAAGGAATCTTCTTGTGCAGGGGATCATGACGCTTTTTCTTCCAGCCAGAGACCAGATCATAGCCTTCTTCCAGCTTGGCCAGAAAGGCCGGAATCTCCACAGGATCATCCTGCAAGTCTGCATCCATGGTAAAGACCACTTCTCCCTGCGCCAGGTCAAAGCCCTTCTGCAGAGCGGCGGCTTTGCCAAAATTGCGTCGGAACTTGATCACTCTTACCTGAGGATCGGCGTCTGCCAGTCCTTTCATGATCTCGAAACTGCCATCAGTAGAGCCATCATCGATGAAGATGATTTCATAGCTGTGAATCCCAGTGTTTTGCACGATCTCATGATAAAGCTGATCCAGAGATTCTACTTCATTTAAGACTGGAATGACAAAAGACAATAACATATCAGCCCACTCCTTTCTAAATAAAGACGCTAACCAGAGACATCACTATTCCCGCAGTAAGGGGAATAGTGATATTATCATCCAAAGCAATGTTCAAGAGCTCTGCACCCGTAGCAGCCAAGGCACCCAATATGGCCAGCCAGGGACTGCCCAGCCACCATATTCCAAAGATCATGCAAGAAACAAAACAGGCCAGGCTTCCTTCCAAAGTCTTGCTGCCCCCCAAAAACTTACGTTTGCCAAAATTCATGCCTATCAGGGCTGCGAAGGTATCTCCAATGCTTAAGAAAGCAATGGATGCCGCAGCAATCCTGGGCTCAAAAAAGGCCACACAAAGCAAGCTGGCAAACAGCAGATAGGTGGCACCGGTGAGGTCTTTGAACTCATGTCTTCGGAGAATAGAGCCAAAGATGCGATAAAAGGTCTTACGAAAGCTTCTCTGCCAAAAGCGGTTAAATTCTATTACCAAAGAGATGATCAAAGCACTAAGCAGCAAGACAAACGCCATATGGCGATTGTAGCCCAATAAATAACGATAGCCAAATGGAATAACCAATGAGCTAAGGTGTATTGACTTTCTTGCGGCCTCACTGAGTCTTCCCATACTCTATGTCTCAGTCCAGAACTTTTAGAATCCTGAGTTGACTGGCGCCTCTCCACATGGCGATGCAATCGCGCTTCGCAGCTCGTGCAAGGCGCAGGCTGCTGCTATCCAAATTCCAGTTTCCACTGAGATCTGCAGCTTTTAGCTCTTTTATGCGCAAGACAGGTTCGGGGTTTTCCTGCCCCCAGGGCAAGAGCAATTCCAAGCTCTGCCAGGCGCTTTCATCCATCTCATCCAGTGTGCACTCTGTATCGAAGGGCAGCTCCGCATCCTCATCAGGGAGGGCGAAGTTTTCGCTGATATACTCATGAAAACATTCCACGAAACTATCGTAATCATCTGGCTCCATGGTGAAACCAGCGGCCTTGGGATGCCCGCCAAACTGGATCAGATGGGCTTTACAATGAATAAAGGAATCAACCATATTGAAGCCATCAGAGCAGCGACCTTCGCAGACAGTGAGCCCATTATGATGTTTGAGCATGATGGTGGGAATCTGCAGTCTATTAACTATATAGCTGGCAGCAGTGCCCAATAGCGAATAAGGGATCACCCCATCATCATCATAATAAACAAAGAAATTGCCCACAAAATCCGCCGCCAGGGTATCCAGATAATTAAATACCCGGTTCAGGTCACTTTCCCAAAGGTTCTTTTGTGCTTCCAGGCTTTCAAAAAGCTTCGCTTTGGCATCTGAGATCTGGATCATGAACCTTAAGGCTGTATGTTCTCCACCGGCTTCCCGGCCATTGGCAATGAGGCGTGAAGTGTAAGTAATAAAATTGAACACATCTGTGGGACTGCTGACGCGGCGGTAATTTCTGAGCAGGAATTGCACGGTATGATCCTGCACAGCGTCGAAGTTTTCCAGAACATAGCGCACGATGATCCGGTTCAGACCGATCATGGGAACTTTGTCCGCGATCGATCCTACGGCAGCCCAGAAATAGCTGGCCGGATCTATTTTGTGATTCCACTGTTTGGCCAGATAGCGAATCAGCATCAAAGCAACGCCCACTCCGGCCAACTGTTTGAAAGGATATTCACAATAAGACAATTGCGGATTTACGATGGCATAGGCCTCTGGGATTTTATCAGGCTGAATCAGGTGATGATCGGTAATTATCACATCACAACCCAGTTCATTAAGCTTTCTTACGCCATCAGCGGCGGAAATGCCGTTATCCACTGTGATGACCAGCTTGTGTCCACCTTTCCTTACATGATTGATAAAGTTCTCCTGAATACCGTGGACTTCCAGATTTCGGTTGGGAATATAGCAGCTGTGTTTTTGAAAACCGATGCTATTTAAGAAGTTATAAAGAATATAACTGCTGGTGACCCCATCGGGATCGTCGTGTCCAAAGATAATAACAGGTTCGTTTCTATAGATCGCTTCATGGATGCGCAAGGCAGCAGTTTCGATATTCGCCAGGAGTTGTTCATCCGGCAAGTCGTCCAGACTGGTTTCCAGGGTTTCGGGATCCAGATTTCTGGCTTCTAATACTCTGTGGTACAGACTTTGACCTTTTACCATTGCTCCATCACCTCTGCCTTGGGAATATCACGGGGAGCTTTGCGGTCTGGCGCTGTGGTTATGATATCAAAACCGGTAAAGCCAAACATCATCATGTAGCTCTTTTCCTGTAAGTGATTGGTCTCCAGCGTTCCCCTGGTCTGATATTGGAAAGCCAGATCCACGCGGTTGATTTCGTTTTTGAGCGGAATACTGAGCCCTGCACTGATAGTGTTTTCATCCAAATCTTCACCAGCACTGGGGAAAGACAATTGCCGATATGCATATCCGGCTCTCAGCGGCACTTTCTGCCACCAATGCTTTTTCCTACCCAGTTCAGGTTCGTAGGCCACACCTACTCCCGCTTTCCAGGCATCGCGCAAATCATCGGAAGTCGCGGAAGATCTCTCATAAGAAAAATCCGAAGCCACTTTCAGTTCTTTGATCATCATTCCGGTGTAGCTCGCAGTCATCATCAGTGGCAGTTTATATTCATAATCTACAGGAGGTTCTGAGCTATGGAAGCTATTACGCTTGGTTTCACCTTCGAGCGTGACAGGCAAGGTGGCATGCAGCCCAAAGGCTTGATCTTTCAGCGTTTGGATTGCACCGATAGTGATGGTGGAGTTTTTGAAACTACTCTTGAGTGATTCGGTGGTCGGCACTGTGTAATCTGCAGAAACCTGCTCAAAGGTGTGATAGTCATGACCAAAAAAGAAATTGCCGCTTAGCCCTACGTTGAGCCCACGGAATATGTAACTGTAAATCAGATCTGCATGATAAATGTACTTTTCGGTTTCCTGAAGTTCTATGGTGCTGTCTGCTCGCGCAAACTGATTTTTCACCACGCCGGTTGCAAAGGGGCTGAATTGAAAGCCAAAGCGATGTCTCTTAAAAGGAACAGACACACTGAAGTAAGGAAAATCCAGGGCGTCGTCCCGAAAACTGCTTTTCGCACCGTTGTATTCGGATTCATATTTGGTATAGCCAAAGATAAATCCTGTGCCAAAGATGGTCTTATTGCTCCTGCTGCATTGGGCAGGATTGCCGTAGCCACCATTGAAGCGAAACAGATCGCTGGCTCCGGTGTCCCCCATGCCCAGGCTGTAAATATCTTTGCCATAATAGCGGATGGGATAGCCATCATAAGAGAAAATCGAATTCCCAGCCCAAAGCAGAGCGGTCATCATTAAGAGACTGAATATTATAGCTTTCTTCATTTCTTTCTACCAGTTTTTAGAGTTTTTACGGGATCCGCTGGAATGCGGAAAAAGCGGTAAGCGTTATTATACGAGGCCTCCGCCACTTCTTTGGGTGTAATACCTTTGATTTCGGCAATCTTTTCTGCGATCAAATGTAGATGCAGAGGGCTATTGCGCTGTCCCCGATGCGGATGTGGAGGCAAATACGGACAATCTGTCTCGATCATGAATCTATCCATGGGCACCAGCCGCACCACATCTTCCAAATGGGACTTTGGGTATGTAATGCTACCGGTGAAGGACATCATCCATCCAGCATCCAAGACCTGCTGTGCAAAGACTATATCTCCGGAAAAGCAGTGAAATACCGCTTCCTTCACGCTTTCTTGCTTGAGAATGTTGTAACATTCCTGATGCGCCTGGCGATCGTGCACTATCACGGGCAGATCATATTCCACAGCCAGGTGTGCTTGATTCGCAAAGACTTCGCGCTGAACTGGGTATGGCGATAGATTGCGGAAAAAATCCAGACCTATCTCTCCTATCGCCACCACTTTCTTTTCGCGAGCCAGTTTCTTGACCAGTTCTGCGTCGAATTCGGTAGCTTCGTGGGGATGAAATCCCACTGTGGCAAATATGTGCGGATGCTTGTGTGCCAGCTCCAACGAGGACATCGCAGTTTCCTTGTTGAATGCAATATTTATAATGTACTCTATTCCACTTTTAAAGCATTTATTAATCAGGCTCTCCCGGTCGGAATCATAATCCGGAAGGTCCAGATGGGCATGAGTTTCAAAGAGCTTCATGATCAGTTTTTTATCCTTTTTTTACGTTTGTGCCAAAGTATATCGCCTTCTCTATCTTGTCAAAGGGAATTTTGCAAAGCCAGTATTCAGGTTCTCTGTCGCGATTCAAATCCGCCACTCATCTAAGGCTATATTATTGGTATTTCAGCTTATAGTCTTTTCAAGTTAGCTGTTCGAAATGCACTAAACAGATCTCTATTATCTTGCCGAAAGCGCCTCATAAAAAGCCGTGTTTTGGAGTATTGGGCCATCACCAGAGGGCATTATCGCTATTTCGACAAATGTTGATAACTGCAGGAACCACGCCCGTGCCTTGCTCTTGTGTCCGACGTGCCTTCGACTCGAGATGACTCGAGCCCTCGAGTGAATTCGAGGCGAAAGCGTGTTAAAACCAAATTGAAGGCAGAAGGTTGCCATGGCTTAGCCATCATGTAGAAGACAGGCGTTCATGCTTTCGGTAAGAACGTTTTCGCTGTGATAGATAGTGGCATGAAAACAGAAACGGGGTGCAAAACGAGCCTGCATAGTTATACTGATTAAGCTTTTACAGAGCCTGATCTACGGTAAGCTTGAAACTGAGCCGAGATGGCAATAGCGGCGGTTTCTGCCCGGGTGATCAGATGCGACAAACGAATATTAGGAAGATCTTTGAGCAGGTCAAATTCTTCATCACAGAAGCCCCCCTCCGGACCGATTATGAAGCATAAATCTTGTCCAGATTCCAGATCCTGCAACCACTGGCTTTCCTCACGCTCCGAACACAATACCGGAGTGTATCCTGCAGCCCTGATCTCAGTGATGGCTTTTTTGAGATCAAGAGCCGGATGCACTTTTGGCAACCAGGGATTGTCGCACTGTTTGATCGCAGCCAAAGCGATCTTTTCAAAGCGGGAAATAGTGTTTTTGCCCTCTTCCCGCACAGAGCGTTTGGTCTTGAGAGGAAAGAAGTCCAGCGCTCCGAGCTCCGTGCACTTTTCAATGGCCAGCTCATCATGATGGTTTTTGAGCAAAGCAAAAGCTATGGCAAAGCGAGGCTCAGGCAGCTCGTGGTACTCTGTAGAAAGAATCTCTATGGACGCGCTGTGCTTATCCAGCCTGAGCACCCTGGCCTCGGCCAGATAGCCATTCCCGCCATTGATCTGGATCTCCTGACCCATGGCCAGGCGCTTGACCCTGGTGAGATGGTGAAATTCCTCTGCTTCCAGAATGATGCTTTGGGTCTCTTGATCCAGCTTGGGATAGTATTGCGAGGGCATATTTAGCTAAAATAGTCCCTTAATTTTGAGAAGAATCCCCGGCCCGGTTTCAGATCGCGTTTGCTGTCAAATTCGCGCAGCTTCGTATAAAGCTCGGTCTCTTCCTTGCTGATTTTGCTGGGTGTGACCAGGATCACTTTCACGATCTCATCGCCTTTGCTATAGGTATTCAAACCCTGAATTCCCTGTCCTTTGAGCCGGAATAGCCGACCGCTTTGGGTGCCTGAGGGAACTTTCATTTTAACTTTACCGGTGAGGGTGGGCACCAGAATATCATCGCCCAAAACTGCCTGAGAAAGCGAGATAGGGTATTCGATCAGGATGTCATTGCCGTGGCGTTCAAAAAGATCGTCCTGCTTTTCATGGATGAGCACCAGGATGTCTCCGCGAGTCCCACCTCTGGGTCCCATGTTTCCTTGTCCTCTGAGGCGGATGTATTGGTTTTCCTCCACTCCGGAAGGGATTTTTACGGTGATTTCCTTGACTTTGCCCATGCGGCCTTCACCATAGCATTTGCTGCATTTGTTCTTGATGATCTTGCCTTCTCCGCGACAGGATGGGCATTCCGACACGGTTTGCATTTGTCCAAACAGGGATTGGCGTACCTGACGCACCTGACCTGTGCCCCGGCATTGTGGACAGCTTTCCACGTCTCCGTCTGCACTGCCGGTGCCATTGCACTTGTCGCAGGCTTCTTTGGTGCCGATCTTTATTTTCTTTTCTGTGCCTGTGGCAATTTCTTTTAGCGAGAGTGATAGCTCAATCTGCAAGTCCTCGCCGCGATTTGAGCTTCTGCCAGAACCGCGTGAACCGCCATAACCACCGCCGCCAAAGAGACTCTCAAAGATGGAAGAGAAGCTGTCTCCAAAGATGTCATTGAGATCACCACGCTGGGTGAAGTTTTCCCAGGAAAAGCCTCCTGCACCAAATTGGTTTTCTATTCCGGCATGTCCATATTGGTCATACAATTGCCGTTTTTCTTTGTCGCTGAGGATCTCGTAGGCTTCACTGGCTTCTTTGAATTTTTCTTCTGCTTCTTTGTTATCGGGATTCTTATCCGGATGAAACTGCATTGCCAGTTTGCGATAGGCTTTCTTTATCGCCGCTTCATCTGCGCTTTTTTCCACGCCCAGAACTTCATAATAGTCTCGTTTCGCCATCATTTCTCCTGTAAATATATTGCTGGTCGCATAGCTGTTGCCCGGCCCGGCTTCAGCTATAAACTTTCTGGATCAAAAAGTTCAAACAGCCTGTCTGCGGCTTTTCACCGACAGGCAAAGCTGTTTGAACCAATTTACATTGTTTATTTATCGTCTTTGTCGTCCATTACTTCAAATTCAGCATCGATAGGGCCATCATCGCGTTTGGGCTCTTCTTGTTGACTGGCAAAGTCATCAGGATTGAAATCGGCAGAATTGGGATCAAAACCCGGCCCACCCTGTTGTCCTTGCTCTTGCTGCATCTTAGCATAGATGATCTCACCTAGTTTCTGAGCTTTTTTGGAGAGACTCTCTTTAATCTGATCCATCTGAGCTTTGTCGCCTACTTTGTCAAGCTGTTCTTTGGCGCTCTTCAGTTCATCCTCGAGTTCTTTGCGATCGCCCTCGGGGAGTTTGTCGCCATGTTCGGCCAGGCTCTTTTCGGTGCTGAAGATCAAGGCGTCCAGCTCGTTTTTGGCGCTGACGAATTCCTGACGCTTCTTGTCTTCTTCGGCATGCAGTTCAGCATCTTTGATCATACGATCGATGTCTTCTGTACTGATGCTGCCAGCACGGTCGATATTGATGGATTGCTCTTTACCTGTGCCCTTGTCTTTGGCAGAGACATGCAATAAACCATTGGCATCGAGGTCAAAGGTGACTTCGATCTGCGGCATTCCACGCGGAGCGGAAGGGATTCCCACCAGGTCGAATCTACCCAGGCTCTTGTTATCAGGAGCCATAGGTCTTTCGCCCTGCAAGACATGGATGGTCACTGCGGTTTGATTGTCTGCCGCTGTGGAAAATACCTGGCTTTTCTTGGTGGGTATGGTCGTATTTCTGGGGATGAGTGTAGTCATCATACTACCCAGAGTTTCGATTCCCAAAGAAAGCGGGGTGATATCCAAAAGGAGCACATCGGAGACATTGTCGTCACCGGAAAGGATTGCTCCCTGGATTCCGGCTCCGATAGCCACTACTTCATCCGGATTCAAGCTGCGATTAGCTTTTTTGCCGAAGAATTTCTCTACAGCTTCGCCTACAGCCGGGATTCTGGTGCTGCCACCGACAAGTAGTACTTCCTGAATGTCGGCAGGGCTGAGTTTGGCATCCTTCAAAGCCTTTTTGCAGGGCTCCATAGAGCGGGCTACGAGGTCTTCGGTAAGGCGGTTAAATTCTGCCAGACTGAGGTCTATATTCAAGTGTTTGGGTCCTGTGGCGTCTGCGGTGATGAAGGGCAGATTGATATTGCTGCTCTGGGTTCCAGATAGCTCAATCTTGGCCTTTTCAGCAGCTTCGCGCAGGCGTTGCAGAGCCATCGGATCTTTGGAAAGGTCTATTCCTTCCTGTTTTTTGTATTGATCCAGGATCCAGTCTATTACACGTTTATCAAAGTCATCTCCACCCAGATGGGTATCGCCATGAGTAGAAAGTACTTCTACCACACCGCTGGAAATATCCAGGATCGAGATATCAAAGGTACCTCCACCCAAATCATACACTGCCACTTTCTGCTCTTTCTTGTTTTCCATGCCATAGGCCAAAGCGGCTGCAGTGGGCTCGTTGATGATGCGCTTCACTTCCAATCCGGCAATGCGTCCGGCGTCTTTGGTAGCTTGGCGTTGATCGTCGTTAAAGTAGGCCGGAACCGTGATCACGGCTTCGGAAACCGTGGTGCCCAGATAGGCCTCGGCAGTTTCTTTCATTTTGCCAATCACCATCGCGGCTATTTCCTGCGGAGTGAAGTCTTTATTCTGACTTTCAATATGTACCGCGGCTTGATTTTTGAGACCAGAAATCACTTTGTAGGGTACCTGTTTAATCTCTTCGCCCACTTCGCCGAAGGAACGTCCCATAAAGCGCTTGATCGAAAATACGGTGTTTTTGGGGTTGGTGACAGCCTGGCGCTTGGCCAATTGGCCTACCATTCTTTCACCTTTTTGTGTAAATCCTACTACAGAAGGAGTAGTTCTACCACCTTCTGCGTTTGGTATCACGACGGGTTTCCCGCCTTCTACTACGGACACACATGAGTTTGTGGTCCCTAGGTCTATTCCAATTATCTTTCCCATTCTAATCCTCCTGGGTATTCATTATATTGCCGTTTGAGACCGCTACACGTACCGGGCGTATCACACGCTCGTGCATCGTGTATCCATTTTGGATAATAGCGGCCACAATGTTTTCATCATATTCACTGGGAATGTGAGCCAAGGCTTCGTGGTATTCAGGGTCAAATTCCTGTCCCAAAGCTTCGATCTTCTTGATTCCCTCTTTTCCTAAAGCACTGGCCAATTGCTTCTCGATCAATCTCATCCCCTCCACAAAGGAGGCGTCAAGATCATCAGAATTGGCTTGCAATAAAGCTCGCTCAAAATTGTCCAGGACATCACAGATATGCAGTGCCAATTCTTTGGTGGCATGCCGAATCCAATCCGCCTTTTCAGCGTTTGTTCTCTTGCGGTAGTTTTCAAATTCCGCCATGGTTCGTAAGTACTTATCTTTATAATCTATTATCTCTTGAGCAATATCTGGCTCTTTCCCTGTTTCCACAGTTTTCGACATTATCTCAATATCTGCTTTCACTTGCTCTTCATTCTGGGGCTGCGATTGCATTTTCTTATCCTTTTGCTGTTTTTTACTCATTTCTACTCCACTTGGGCACGACCATTCCTTTCTTTGTGGTCTCTGTGATCGTATTCGTAATATCGCGGATCAAGGGTATCAGCTTGCGATACTCTGTCCTCAGAGGGGTAAGCACACCCAAATAGCCGGGAATGCCAAAAACTTCATACTTGCCATAGATCAAGGCAAAATCATGCCACTTGGGCTCTGTGAAATCCTCTCCCATCAGTATGTTTACCTTGCTTTTATCGTTTTTACGCATCGAATTCAGCAGTACATCCTGCCGTTGGATCAGGTTCATGAAATTCAGGATCGCTTCCTTAGAATCAAATTCCGGCTGCTCCAAAAACTTGATGCTACCATCATAATGAATAAAGAAGTCACTAATCTCAATGAAAGCTCTGTGCAATTCCACGAGAAAGTTACTTAAGAGATCACTATCATTTTGGGTGCGTTCGCGCATGTCCACCAATACTTTGTTAGCTATCTCATATACACGTTGTCCCACCAATTCATCATTGAGGTAACGCACCAGTTTCTTGAGCTGGGCTTCATTGATATCGTAATCGCATTTCATGATCACAGTCTTGTCCAAGCCGCTATCCAGGCTCACCAGGAAGAGCAGCTTTTGCTCACCGATCGAAAACACTTCCAAGCGGGAAAGATATCCGTTCGATACCTCTGGCTCCGCCACAAAAGATAGCTGATCCGTCTCATGTGCCAGCATCTGCATGATGAAATGTAGTGCTCGCGGGGTGTCTTTGTAATTCTGTACCAGCAGTTCCCGCAGGTTATCCATACGCTCGTAACGCACGTTTTTGTGCTCTGTTTCTATGTAGTCCAGATAGCTACGGTAACCACATATTGTGGGAATCCGTCCTGCTGAAGTATGGGGCTGGGAGATCAGACTCTGCTGCTCCAGCTTGAGCAAATCCAGCCTCAAAGTGGCTGAAGATACATCCGTGAGATACTTCTCGTTCAAAATCCGTGAGGAAACCGGCTCGCAACTCAGGATATACTCATCCACCAATGCTCCCAGTGTGTGGAACAAACGCGCTTGATTCTTCTTCATGCTTACCGCCTCGTTATTTATTTGTTAGCAGTCAAGCTCGTGATCTGCTAATCTGGTGACAAACTAATCGAGATAGCATAATTGTCAATCAAAAAGTGAGACTGCTAACTTTTGGATTGGCTGAGACCAGGCAAAGCTAATAAGAAGTTAAAGCTATCTCGTTGCTATTATTTGCGAAAAGCAGACTATTTATTCTGCTCTCTCCTGAGCTTTATGAAGCTGGAAACCTTATCAAGTCCTGCTTTAAGTCGCTTCTCCTCTCTAAACCTAAAACATTTTTAGTTCTGCCTGCCAGTTTCTGAAACATTTTAATGTTCTATATTTGGAACAAGTATTGCATCACAGTGAAGCTAAGGTCCCGGGAGACTCTCGCGACTATAATTGAAAGCAGCCTTCCGGCCAAAGGAGAACAAATTGAAACGCTACCTCAGCTTCTTAGTCTTTATGTCGTTAAGCTTGTTGCTTTGCGCACAGCCTATTGCTAATGTGAGAACCGCCCAGAACATTAGATATCGGGGCGATGTACTGCTAAGCTCAGCACATGAAAGCTGGGTTTTTTGGGAAGAGAGTTCTGGCTCCGATTATCAAATCCAGGGCCAGAAATACAATAACTCAGGCTATGCCGCATTTAGTTCTCCGATCACTGTTCCCACAGGGACAGGCTCTGTAAGATTAATGGAGGCCGTAGCCACCAGTGATAATGGGATCATCTTACTTTTGTTGCAGGATACACTGGAGCAAAGCGCGATCCTGAAAGTGCAGAAGATAAACTCCCAAGGACAAGCGCAATGGACGGATAGCGGAATATTGGTGACCGAGACTCTGGATTACAAATACTCTGCGGCAAAACTTTGCGCGAATAATCTGGGAGGCGCATTCCTGGTGTATCGGGGTGATTATAGCGTAAACGGATACATCCTGGCAGGGCTAAATTTCGATGGCAGCGGAACCAATATCTGGACGGCAGAGCAGATGAATTATGGTTCTGTAGGGTTTGACATCGGTCAGCTTCTGCTTACCGATGCTGGCGAATTGATTATCAATATTGAACGCTACACCGGCAACAGCTTTCGAAAAGTAGATTATAGCGGCACCATCATCGGTAGTGATCCGATGTTTAACCCCGCTGCGGTGGTTCCTGTGCATGCAAGGATGTTGAAAGGCAATGATGGCCATATTCTGATCTATTCCACAGATACTCAAGAAGGAAGCCCGCTCCTGATGCAAATGATGGATGCCAGTGGCAACTTAGTTTACAGCGGCCTGAAACAGCTCCCCCTGGGTTACGCCTATCATCACAATGGCAATATCAAGATTGCCGCAAGCTCAGATGGCGGATTCATCATAGCTTATCTTGGCAGCTTGAACGAATACGGATTTGAGCGCGAACTCAGAGTTCAGCGTCTTTCTGCCAATCTGGAACCCATCTGGGGGAGCGAAAATCCCTTGATCCTCTCCGATGCGCATTCCTTCATGTATCTTGATATGATAGTGGATGCTGCGAATGGCACCTGGCTCACAGTAGTGAGGATCTTGCCTGGCTACAGAGATATGCAGGTCGAGCTGCTGAAGCTTGATCCCACAGGCAATCCTGTCTTTAGTGCAGACACGATAAGCATTTCCAGGCAAGAAAAATTCGTTCCCCGTTTTACCTTGCTATCCGACAAGGCCATGATCTGCTGGGGAGATTACAACGGCAATCAGATCTCCATACTCCGGCAAATCTGTGCTGCCAATGGCGAGCTGCTCTTAGCGGCAGATGGAGCGCAGATCCGTTCCCTGCTTTCCGGATACCCAGATGTGTATGGAGTTTACAGTTTGGGTGATAAAACTATCTGCCTCATGCAAGACGATCGCGGACTGGCCTCGCAAATCTATTTCCAAATTTTGGATAGCAATTTGGATACATATCTACCGGAAAATGGCCAGGCTCTGGACCCCAGTGAAGACAGACAACAAACCATAGCTGCAGCAAAAGTAAGCCCCCAGAATACGCTCTTTGTGTTCTACAGCAAGCTCTATAACGAAATGGATTTTGAGCTGTATCTGCAAGAGATCGATGCGGCAGGTAATCGACTGTATCCAGATAGTGGCATTTTGCTGGGAATCGAAGAGTACTTCAGCACACCGGCAACTATCGGATTCGAGGAGGAATCCGCTTATGTTTACTGGAACTATCTCCTATTAGATGTGAATCCCTACAGAATGGCCATCAAGGGGCAAAGGATCGTGGCTGGCGCTATCCAGTGGGAAGTTGGCGGCCTGGAAATCTACAACCAGCCTCAGCAAGAAACGTCAAGGCTGGATGCCCAGGGCAGATATCTGCTATTCTCTACTTATCAGGTTTCGGGAAATCCCTATGATGTAAAAACCTTGCGCATAGATCCCACCGGCTCTGTAGCTGCGAATTGGCCTGCAGAAGGAGTATCCGTGATTGATGCAGGTCCTGGCTATAACCTGTACATACTTGCACAATCCGGAATTATCGAAGACGATCTTTACTGCTTTGTAAGTGGCATAGAAGATGGCGTATTGACTCTGAAAGCCCAAAAACTGAACACTTCAGGTTTGAGGCTTTGGGGTGATGCCGGTCTGCTAATCTACCAGACAGATGGAGATCTACCTATGATCAAAAATCTGCTATTCGATGATGAGATCAGCATTTTGTATGCTGACGAAACACTGGGCATTTTCCTGCAAAAGCTGGATACCCAAGGCAATACACTCTTTGAAGGAGATGGCCTAAGAATGCCCGGAAACTCATACATCTATCACGGCCAGCAATTGACCCAATTCGAAAACGGTGCTTACTCCTACTTTTGGATAGATGGCCCAGAGTATTACCAGCACGATCTGAAGCAGGTATATATCAATTCGGGTGGCAGCTTGCAGAATATCCAGCTCATTCATGAGGGCGATCTCGATGGATTATACTCTGCAATGTGCGATAACAAAGCGGTTTTATATTGGGCTGAAATGAATAGCGATATCTTCTCTTGGGAAAGCAAACTCATGCTCAACGTGTGCGCTACAGCTCTGGCTGAACCCGTCGCCAATGAGGATATCACCCAAGAGCCTGTGCCTATGGTAAGCCTCATGCAAAACTCTCCCAATCCCTTCACAGGCAGCACCAGGATATCTTACAAACTGCGTGAGGCCAGCCCAGTGAAGATTCAAATCTTCAATATCAAAGGGCAATTGGTGCACGAGCTTCCAGCAGAGCAAAAAGCTGCGGGGGAATACTCCTGGGGTTGGGATGGCAGAGATACCCGTGGCCAGAGATGTGCCGGTGGAATCTATCTGTACAAAATTAACTCAGGGAGCTATAGTGCCAGCAAAAAGATGGTTCTACTAAGGTGAAATACTTGCTAAAATTGAAAACATATTCTGCAGAATGAATAACTGATTTTCAGCAGATATAGTGGCTCTCTTCAGTGCCGAATGCCCGATCACTCAGCTTGAAGAGAGCCACTTTACTTTCTCTGCTATGTTGGGGCAGAAAGTAGCCCTCCCCTACCTGAAAGCTCAGCTCTATCTTGTTCGCTGAATTCGTAATTAACGGGGCGGGTTGCACTGCCTACTTAGACGCTTTGGGCAAAAAGAACAAGCCTCGCTCCATGCGCTGGGATTCGATCAGATCCTCATCCAACAATTCGCTGAGATACTTATTGAGTTCGTTTTTGTGCAGGCCCAGAATATCGCAGAGGTCTTGATCTGTGCAAGGTCTGCGTTTTATAGTATCCAGTATCTGTTGTGAGATGTCTTTCTGAAAGCTCTGGATGCTTTTTCTACTGGTAGCTTTGGCTACGATCTCCACTGGCAGAGGTCTCAGGAAAGAGGCTACATATTCGAGCCTTTCTGCAGACATGTGCTTTACCCATGGTTCGGGACCGGGGCGATCCAGAGAATTGAGCTGCACGAGATCAGGATTGATTTTGATGATAGCCTCTTTCAGCAAGCTTAGTTCCGCCTCGGTATCGTTTAGTCCAGGAACCAGAAATACTTCCAGATAAATCTTGCCACTAAATTCTTTACGCAATTGGATGAGCCCTTCAATGATCTTGTTAATATCAAGGCTGGCGCTCGGGCGATCGATTTTGCGGAAGATGAAATCTGATGCTGCATTCAGACTTGGCAAGATCAGCTCTATCCGGGATACTTCGGCTCTGAGTGCCGCGTCCCAAAACAGGGTGCCGTTGGTCAAAAGGGCTATTTTGTAGCCGGGATGCTGGTCTTTTAGATAGCTTACCACTCTGCCCAAGCCGCTGTTCAGAGTGGGCTCGCCCTGTCCTGAGAAGGTGATGTAGTCCAATTCTGGCTTTTGACTGAGATATTCCGCCAATTCTTGGATCACCTCATCGATTGGCACATATTCCTTTCTTTCGATGCTGAGGGTAGTGGTGAGCCCCACCTCGCAGAAAACGCAATTCAGCGTGCAAACTTTGTGGGGAACCAAATCCACTCCCAATGAGATGCCCAGGCGACGCGAGGGAACCGGGCCAAATAAATATTTCATATATACTCCGTGTGATTAAGGTCTTTATTATTTGTTTAAATACGATCCATCTGGCAATAGGCTGTCAGGATGGGCAATGCCGGCCTCTTCTTGCCGGAAGCGTTCACAGCTCTGCCAATCTCCCAAGCAGTATTGATCTGCCCAATGGAGATCTAAGCTCAATTCTTCGGTGAAACGCTTGATCGGACAGACCCGATACCATTTGCATTCTTCCCAGTGTAATAGCCTTTTATAGTATGCCACATTAGCGGGATAGTACTCAGGATGATGGATCAGTGATGTGGGATGGCTGAGGGGATAAATGATCAGCTCCCCTGCCGGAAAGGCCTTGCCGATCAGAGCAGGATAGTCTGCTTTGGTAAAGGGCTTCAGGCCTCTGCTTTCAAAGCTGTATTTGGTGGCATAATAGCCCAGGGGTGAGACTATTCTGGGTTGCACCAGACGGATTTCTGCTTCCAGGTAGATTGCGCAAGCTGCGATTTCCCACTGTTTGGGACGTCGGTTTTGCGGCAGGCGACATTTCAAGAGATTGGTAATATAGATATTTTCTCTCTTGATTCCGCAATCTGCAAACAGGCGATCCAGCATCTGGCCGGAGGGGCCGATGAAGATCTGGTTTTCTCTGTCCTCCAGCTCTCCTGGCGCTTGGGCTATGAGCATAATATCGGCTTGAGGATCGCCCTCACCCAGCAGCACATGAGTTCTGCTTTTGTGCAGTTCGCAGAGTTTGCAGTGCTTAAGATTTGGTAAATTCATAAGGTATAATCAGTGATTATCTCAGTTCTGTGGCGTTTTGGGACGCAGAACAACTGTCGGATTATAAATCACTATTTGGGCATTGCAGAGACTATTCCTGCTTGTGATCCGGTTTTTTTGAGGTCAGGGATCTGATGAGGCTCAAAAGCACTTGAGCGGCGACATCTATCAGAGTATTGCTGCTACTTCCTTGTTTTACTGGGTTTTGAGAATTGCCGGGTTTACCACAATCACCCAATCCTCTACCTCTAACTGAGCTATTTTGGGGTCCTGTTCCATCTCTTCTTGGCATGTTTACCTCCATGTTTAGGCTGACAGTTGCGTTATGCTTTAGCTGTCAGCAGGTTGTTTCATAACGTAAATTATTCTATCGCGTTGCAATTGGCACTTGAATAAGCATTTAGTCCAATTGTATATTGCAGCCATGTGAACATAAGTTCATTATCTCTTGGGCTTATTCCTTGTCAACTCTTTTCTTGGCTTTTTCGATAGTTAGGAACTAAGACTGATCAAATATGCTAACCACATCAGAATCATTAACTTGGTATTGCTCTATGGAAAAAGTGCGAAGGGAATCCTTGTGGACAGATCAAATGATGATCTTCCAAAAAATGTCTCTGCAGCTCTCGTTTTACCCAAAAACGTTAGACCATAAATTGATCAGCTTCCGAATAGCTTTTGAGAATTTACATTGCGTTGCTATCACAACAAACCCGGTAAGTCCCGTTTAAATGAACCTGGCCCCTCGATAGGGCAATTTGCTGGTGTGGACTGAATGTAGCATGAACAAGGGCACGATCTGATGACCGTGCCCCAATTCTCATTTTGATGATGCTTCAGAAATCTCTTTGACGGAAAGGCTTCAAAGCACCCTATGATCATATGACGCTATTTTAACATCATTACCTTTTTGACCACTGCATTGCTCCCAGTATCAATTCTGACAAAGTACAATCCAGAACTAACTGAGCTGTTACCATTATCCTTACCATCCCATATCACTTTATGGAAGCCTCTCATCATGTTATCATCTATCAGATCGCGTACTCTTTGTCCTCGAATGTTATAGACAGTAAGGCGCACCTTGCCTGCTTCCGGTACTGAGAATGCTATCGTGGTGGATGGATTGAAGGGATTTGGATAATTGCTCACCTCCAATTTGGTGGGAACCGGAGCGTTGTAGATTGACTCATCTTCTGATTTAGCCAATATCTTACCCCATAACTGCTCAACCGTATGTTTTGCATCTTTGAGGGTGGAGATCGAGATTCCATTTGATTGATATGACATTGTCGAATGGGCAGCCTTGCCTGAGTCGTCATAATACATATCCTGCATGGTATATGCTATATCGAGCAGACACAAGAGCGAATCCATTTCAGTAGTGGAAAGTAGCAAAAGGTCTTCATAACCTTGAATTGCCTCAGTGTACAGGCCATCCAGTCTATCAAGTATGGCATATTTAGCCTGAGCACCTTTTATCAGGACACTGTCGCTGCAGGCTACCATATAGGCATCATATATCCCGCGCAAATCATTTAACAAGTCTGGATATCCTGCATAAATGGAGTTTAGTCTTCCCAAGCTCTGCAAAGCATACAGACTATCCGGTTCATTTGTAGCTATGCTGGTATATAGCTGCCTGGCCAGTGCTTGATCTCCACTTTCTTCTGCCGCCAGAGCCTGCTTGAACAGGTTATCTCCTGAATGTATGAAGAATGTATTCGGCTCCGAGCTAAATGGTTCAAAATCCACTCTCCACGAAGGAGGATAAATTGAGGCTCGGATCTGCCGCGCATCAGTAGTTCCCCAATAATTATTTGTTGCCTTCATAGGCTCAAGCCCACCAGAGCTTTGGTAATATAGAGAATATCCTATTCCATCGGCATTGATATCATTGCTATTTTCGTCTAAGATCGGATATGAGTCGTTTAGAAGCCTTATTTCTGGACCTGAGCTACCATTGATTTCAGTATAAGAGATATTGCATTCTCTGACTATCGGCTCGGAGCTCCGGAGCATAATTAGCCCCACCGAAGCATTATTGTGAATATCATTCTTGAGAATCATGGTATTGCTATTGTAGATCAGCATAGCTATGTCATTTTGCGTTATCTCATTGTCGCTTATATACCCTAAGGAGCTGGCGATATAATTATTCATAATCACGATGCCAGTATTGTTTTGGAGGATCCTATTATTCACGATGATGAAAGGAGTTCTCATATCTATAGATATACCCTGATCGCAATTCTGGATTTCACTATTGGTAATTGTTACTGCACCTCTGGCCTGAATGCCAATCTTGGCTCTTTTGATGATAGCGTTGTTGCAAAAAAGGTAGGCATTCTGGTATGTAAGAATACCCAACCATTGTTGGTCGCTGGTATCCATAGTTATGGATCTCGAATTCCCACCATCTATAGATAGTAATCCACGATTGTGGATTGTCACTCCCTCAGAAACCAATACAGAGCTGTTCGGTCCTATTTCCATACTGGCACCACCTGCGATTGTGATATTGCCAGTGATCTCTATATCTCCCTGAATATTGAGGTCGGTATAAAGCTCAGTTTGCGGAATAGTTCCCTTAGCGATTACCAGATTATCATTAATCAGCCCTGCTGCTTCTAAATCAGCCCAAGCATAGTTCACATAGAAATACTGATCATCATAGGCTAAAGACTGAAGTATATCTGTTGAATAGAATCGATGATTTGGATCGCCTGAAGGAGGCACGGGATACATTGGCTCGACAGATGTTAGCATGACTGCAGTAAATTGTTCTGGATCAGCACCTGATCTATACACCCTAAATCTGGGATGTGAAATTGAGGTATCGTGACATACCACATCCAGCTTGTTTAGCATATATGATGCTGTGATTCCCTTGATGTCACTGTTGTACAAATGCAGAAGGTCAGTGCCATCGACTCGCAGATATTCGCCATTCAGTAAAACAATGGATCGATCTAAAGAAATAGACGGAGAATCTCTGTATTTAGTAGCCATAAACATTTTTCCATCTGTCTCTATAGCAATATCTAATATATCAATTGCATTTTCACCCCCATCAGTACATCCAATCAGTGTTAAGGTTTCCGTAGCTGGGACGCTGCTTGATATACTTGTAACAGCAGTACAATATATAGAATCAATTACGGTAACAGAATCAAGCACTCTGGGAGTACCACCTGATCTTGGGGCTAAAACTGTAATAAACTTTGGATTCTGAGCTGCAGTTGCGACTTGTTTACCCCGAATATGACTATTATAAGGCAAATATTGACAATTTGGAAAATTTAATAAATTCACAGAAGTTTCCTTAACGGTTCCCGAATAATATGGTGAAAAGGATCCGCAAGCAATTTCCAGGTAATCAAACCCGGAGCCCGAACTTTGCTTTACTGAGAACACATTGTTATCCAATACAACATCTGCAGCTGAACCTGGACTTACTCCAAAGTGCAACAGATTCCAGTAGTCATAGAAATTCTCTTCATCATGTGAAGTGACATCATCATAGATAACAAACAAGTCCTTATCTCTGACGAATGATCGCGATAGACTTGCTATTTCTACTTGTTGCTCCAGTGGTAGAGAGTTATTATCAGAGTTGCGATACCCAAGTTTTAGGCTAAGGATGTCTAAATCGGGACTCTTTTGGAAGTATTTCCTAAAACAAGGATCTTCAACCATCTCTTCTGGAGTCACAGTCTCTTTTTCGTAATAACGAAAAGCACTTAACGGCCGATAGTCACCACCCAAGTTGCTTAGTAAACTGCTCTGTACTGTCTCCGATGGATTTACGATGAGCATATTATGTGCATATGGTGATCGACAAAAAGTCCTTCCATCTTTCCAACCTGTACGGTAATAACCAGGATCAATAAGAAACTGCTTACCGTTATAGAAAAACGAATAGCTAGATTGATCAGCCTGACTATGATAGCCAGAAAAGCTGTTTTCATGAGTTATTTGCATGGTTGGTTTTGATCGGTACACTGCACTATCAACTGCGGGCACATCAGGCAATGCCGTAAGAACTGAAAACTCGGAATTCGACCATGACCCCTCACTGATCACATTTGGTATGTCATTGCAATTTAACATCTTGGGGAATTTATAAGGGTCTGAAAAGTACAAAACATAAAAGTAACTATCCATCCAACCTTGCAGTAATAGCGGCGTTGTTGTTAGCCAGTCCCTTTTTGTACGGATGTACCACGAGCATTTATTGTTAATGTTTTGGCTGTCGGTCGTGTTCTGATAGAAAGCATATGCAACGCAAGCGTTTATCTTACGTAAGTACTTAGAATCATTATATACCCAGTCTTCTCCTGTGGGCGACACTTTCTGCGTCAGGTCACTGATCCATGATACTATATATGGATTATCGAAGTAATTTACGCTACTAACTGATAACCTTTTTCTGGCCACAAAGTATGGGGACAAATGTTCCATGAGGAATCCCAAGTAGCCCAAACTCTCAAAATATGCTCCGCTATTTGAAGTATGAAAAGCCAACATGCCAGCTTTCTTATACTCATCTGAGAAGGTTAATGGTATTTCTGATGTAACCAGCATACTGTCAACATATGATACAATGTCTAACATTTCGTCTTCAATACTGGAGTCGGTCGCAGACAGCAACAATGAAGTCAATCCTAATGCGCCATACATCGATAATCTATACTGAATTAAGCTGAACCCAGGATACACAGGGTGGGGACTTTTCGGAAAATTGGACGCCCAATACCCGTGTTTGTATTTCAAATATGAACTGCTTGGAATATCGAATATGGACTCATAATATGTTTCGGTACTCATCATTAAATCTATGCACATTAACATGACGTTCTTCAATTTATCCAAGTTCCCATCATAAGGAGCGTAATAAGGATTGGATGTGTCCATGTTTTGATAATAATGATACAAACAATCATATAGCATCGAAGCGTTTATGGCAAGATAGCCCAACTTAAGTGCTCTATCTGTACATTCAACCAATGTGTCTGTAAAAGATGCTGACAATAGAGAGAGATCATCGGTAATTGAAGCAATTTTTAAGTTTATGGTTTCAAGATTTGTCAGTTGGGAACTTCCAAAAATTGCATTTTTCAATAGATATGCAGAATCCGGTGCGCCACGAAGCGTTGCATGGGAAGTTGGTGAGAATCCAACCCACCCAATTGTCCGTTCAGGTGTAAGCCCGGGAGATGCCTGCAACCGTAAGGTAAAGGGCAAAGCTCTCCTATGGCG
>Ga0265295_1000713_pt1 | contig 64082 bp, 54 predicted proteins | sample Munlansysbiofilm_FD_192503 | JGI IMG/M metagenome (GOLD analysis project Ga0265295, IMG submission 192503) | Leachate microbial communities from a municipal landfill in Southern Ontario, Canada - Methane capture system biofilm | ecosystem: Engineered > Solid waste > Landfill > Unclassified ... | reverse complement strand
TCGTTTGCTGTGTGGTCTGGTGTCTTTGATGCCATGAGTCAAGACTTAGCATCATTGCAACTTGATCTTGATTCATTGGCTGACGGCGGTGAAAGCACTGCACAGTTCCTTGCAAGGGCTTTTTTAGAACTGCCCGTCAACCTGCGCACGATGATTCAATTACGTGTCGTTGAGATACTGAATTTATTTGATAAAGCAGTGGCGATGGCTAATTGGGCTAAGGATTCAATTAACGCCGTATTTACAGAAAAAACACAGGACACCGTTAATGCTGAATTAATTAATAAGCTGAAAAGCATTAATGATGTTAGACGGGAGTCTGTTGACGCTATCTTGCAAGAGCGAGAAGCCATTCTATCGAGTGCTGCCGCCCAGAGTGAAAGTCAAAAAGAAGAGCGAAAAGCTCGTGATGAGCAACGAGCACAACGTGCAAAAGATATCGCCCTGCTTCGAGAGTCGGCAAAAAACAAGCCCATTAGCTTTGGAGCAGGTGCATCCAGTGGTGCTGCCAATCAGTTAAAGGCTGCTCAGGACTACGTTAAACAACTCGAAAAACAAGCCGCCACGTTGGATATGACGTCGGCGCAGCTGCGCGAGTACGAACTGTCCGAGAAGAAACTGACCGGTACATTGCTAGAACGCGCTAAAGCAGCTCAGGCAACAATTGCAGCCAGTGAGCAACAAAAGCAATCCGCTGCCAACGCTAAAGTCGCCACCGATTTACAGGTGCAATTGCTGCAAGCCTCTGGCCGTGAGACTGAGGCAGCTCTGCTAGAAAGCGCCCAGCGCTTTGCTGAGATCCAGCGTGACATGCTAAAAACGGGCAACGATGTTGGCTTGGAGCTGGTGCAGCAGCTGATCCCCCTCGATGCGCTGCGTGTGCAGTTATCTGCGATGCAGACTGAGATCGACAAGGCGTTAAACACTCAACAGCGCCGTGAACAAAGCATTGAAGCGCAGGTTAACTCTGGCCTGATTACTGAGATGGAGGGTCGCAAGCAACTGGTTGATCTGCACCGCCAGACAGCAGACGTGCTTGAAAAGCAGCTTCCTCATCTACGCGAGATGGCCGCGATGCCAGGTGCTTTGGGTGAGCAAGCGCGGATCATGTTGGAGCAAACAGAAACCCAAATCGCAATGTTGCTTACCACGACAAACAAACTGCAAAACGCTCTGCGCGATGGTTTGCAAAACGGTATTGCGGAGTCTTTATCGGGGCTGGCCAAAGGCACCATGGATTTGCGTGATGCGATTAATGCACTGCTGCAGTCCGTGGTCGATTCGATGGTGCAGATTGCTAGTCAGCAATTAGCTGAGCAAGCAACGTCTGGTCTGATGAGAATGGTTGGCAGCTTGGGCGGCATGTTTGGTGGTGCTACAGCGGGTGCAGGCGCTGGTGATGTTGCAGATACCGCAAGTAGTGCTGGTGCTACAGCAGCACAAAGTGCACTTGCTACGGCCAGTACTGCTTCAGCTACAGCTTTAACGGCCACCGCCACTAGCTCGGCAGCAGCAGCCACAGCATTGGCTACCACGGCCACTGGCGCTGGTGCTGTTACTACCACGTTTGGTGCGGCGGCTACGGCAGCCGGCACTTTAGCCAGTGCATTAGCTGCCGCTGCCGCTAGCTCAGGAACTCAGTCGGCCGTAGGTGCCGTTGGCACCGCTGCAAGCGTTGTCACTCATGCAGCCACTGGCGGTCACATTCGTGGCCCTGGCACCGGCACGTCCGACTCAATCCCTGCTTGGCTATCAGATTACGAATTCGTCTCACGCGCAGCTGTTGTAAAGCAACCTGGTGCACTGCCGTTCTTACACGACTTTAACCGACGCGGAATGGCTGCACTCAACGATTGGGCAAAACGCGTAGGCCACTCAACCGGTGGATTAGCAGGCATACCCGCCCCAGCATTTCCAGCGCCTGCATTGGGTATTTCAAACATTCAGGAGCCTGCTAAGAACATGAGCGCCACGCTGAATAACCAGCAGGTTTTTAACTTGGTCGACTCTACCGAACGCATGAGCGAGGCAATGAAGACACCGCCGGGCGTTGAAGCATTAACCGTTGTGCTCAGCAATGACCCCGCTAAGTTTCGCCAAATCCTAGGAGTAAATTAATGGCTTTTGATATAGGTAGTGCAGATCAGCGTGGCGTTTGCGGCATAGCGCATAAGGAAATGCTGCGCAAAATCATGATGTGCGCGACAGGCTGTGGCCGTGTCGTTTCCTACCCATTTGTTGGGACAGGGACAGGCATTATGACCATCACGCACACAACACAGATCACTCAAAACGAGGTCTTTATCGTCACCTTTACTGGGGCGAGTGGATTCTCCGTTATGGGCACAGTTAGCGGTAGTCAGCCTAACGCCTCATTAGGAGTTCCGTACCTCAACGATTATATCGGCTTCACAATTATTGCTGGGGATACTCCGTTCGCCATTGGTGACAGCTTTACTGTCACCACAAAGGCAAGCAGCTTGCCGGTTGGGCAGCGCTGGCAGGTAATTGATTATCGTACCCCTGCAATTGGAAGCCATGAGCTATACCTAAAAGGCTTCGGAATAAGCGAAGACAAAGAAATCTTTATTGGTTTTCGCTCTTACGAAAACGTAGCAGCTGACTACTACAACTTAACCTCTGCAATGTTTATCGGGCATGAGCCCGGTGCCTTATGGGCTAGTCAGCCTGGCATGATGGAAAGTGGAATCCCAGCCCACAACCAAAATATCAATTACTGGATTCAGGTTGACGGTCACGCGATAAATATCGCTATGGGCGTTGGTAGCCCAGTCGTATATGAAAGCGGTGGTGCTGGGTTATTTCTACCCTATGCATCTCCGAATCAATACCGGTACCCAGGCTATGTATGCGGCATGTTAAACGGTGCTGCTGCTATTCGTTACTCTGAAACCACGCACACGATGGGCTGGAAAGGTAACCGGGTGAATCTACGCATCCGCAACACAGCAGGTGCATGGGTTAACGCAATCACTTGGCCTTGGTCGAATGCATACGTTGGCGGTGCAACTTCCCAGCTTCGCGATACGGGTGGTGAGTACCCAATGTTAGGCATTCAGCTTTATACAGCAGCTGATCTATGGGGGCAGTTAGACGGTATCCGTTATGTCTCGAACTTTAACAACACCGTTGAAAGTGTTGTGCAGTACGGCGGTTCTCCCGTTCTAGATAACCCTACGTGGACGAATCACCGACTCGTACAAGCTGTTCTTGATGCTGGTGGTGAAGCTTGGGTTTGCCTGCAAGATGTTGGCCGCACTAGTTTCAACGACTACTTTTCTATGAGGATGGCGTAATGGCTTACTTTGTTGGTGCTGCGAACTCCTTAGGTGATTTGCAGTCTGCTTTTGAAGCCGCGCTGGGAAACACCGGTTTCACGGAGTCAAGTGGTATCTATGTAAAGAATGACATACACGCCAAATTGTCTGTGGTTGGTGATGGCGTGTCGATAGGTAGCGTGCTTAACTTATCTGTAGGGAACTCGGCATCCGGATCTGTTCTTGAAGACTTCCAAAGCTCCCGTATAGGTCCTCAGTCCATTACAACGGGGGTTACCTCTTGGTCATGGCCTGTGGCATACCACATTCATATTTTGGAGAATCCGTCTGAAGCTTACATGCTCGTTAATTATGGTTCTTTCTGGCAATCATTATCTCTCGGGCAATCACCCGCACCAGGTAATCCTGGGACAGGGATTTGGGTACATGGGTCGATAGGGGGAAACGCTACCAATCTCGGTGAGTCTGCACTAAGCATGGACGCAAATGGCATTCAACGTAATTATTACTATTCGATGAATATGAGTTGTTGCATACCGTTTTTTGAACAAGGCTGGAGCGGAGGGACAACGATACATACTGGATCGTTGGTTCATGGTGTGTACCAGCCCGATGGATCGATAAGTTGGAATCCGCCTACTGCTTCCATGGTCAATGGGAACGGAGCTAATCCATTAGGCGTATCTTCAGCTACACCGTTATCGCCCTTGCTTGGCTCACAGCCTAACTCGTGGAACCTAGAAGCTATATTGCTCCCCTGTCAGGTATTCCAACGGCGACTAGAAAACAAGTCTTCCCTAGTGATCGAACTCTCTCATCTCCGTATCACCAGAAACGATTATCTACCGGACGGCGAAGTAATCACTTTAGGGTCTGATAGATGGAAAATATACTCTGCATATCGTCGAGACACGGCAGCACGTAACGGATCTGGAACGAGTAGAGCCAGCAACCACAGCGGCACGTTCGCTATAGCCATCCGTTACGACGGTCCGTAACCATGGCTCGCATCCGTTCGGGTTACCCAGCTGAACATAACATTCAGCGTACATTACGTTCGCCCTGGCTCGCAGACGTTGCTACTGATGTCTCAAACATTTGGCCACCGAGCTGCCACTCTATTGCACACTCGCATAACGGCGGCACGTCGCCAAAGCATAAGCGTAATGTGCAACGGGGTGCGCGTATCCGCCCTGGACAAACAGTCAAAAGCTATTTTGATGATTTCTATCACCGTATCCACATAAGCCCGACGTCTGTCGACTTGGGTAACGTCGTTTCCACCCAAACCGTTCCGCTGTTCGTCTGGAATGCTCACCTCACACCCAAAACACTCAACGCCATCACAGACACAGATGAAGGCTTGATTGTCGGTGGTCAACCCAACCCACCACTGCAGTATGCAGCACTGCAGGAGCGTGAATATCAATTACAGGTCACGCCAGATGGTCAGCCGGTGCTTGATACCCGCGTAGTCTTCGAGTTTGGTGCTGAGCAGCCTGCTGTACGTGTTACAGCTAATCGAATTATTGCCTGGTCGTTTGTGCCGAACTGGACTGACTCGATTAATGAGTCACTAACGTGGGCCACCGATATTCTACAAAGCGAGTCACTGATTGAGCAGCGCCGTGCATTACGCCTAGCACCACGCCGTGAGTTTGAGGCGTCTAACTTTGCTGATGGCCGTGAGCGTCAACTGCTGGATTTAGCATTGTTTGGCTGGGGTGCTCGTATCTGGTCATTACCGATTTGGCACGAGATCCAGTTACTCAAAACTGTGCTACCCGCTGACAGCTTATTCATTAGCTGCGACACCCAGTATCTGGATTTTCGAGCAAACGGCTTAGCGCTACTGCGTGGTGAATCAGCATTAAATACTGAAGTTGTTGAAGTGCTGGCTGTGCTGCCTAACGGCTTACAACTCAAGCGAGCCACTCAACAACATTGGCCTGAGTTATCACGCTTGTATCCAGCGCGTACAGCACAGCTGATTGAAGCCCCCTCACTGATCCGTAAAACCGACAAGCTACAAGAATTCGGTGTGCGCTTTCGAGTTGTTGAAAGCAGCGATATAACTGGGCAAATGCCAGCTAAAACATATCGTGTCTATTCTGTGTTCGAGCAACGACCCGAAGAGTCAGACGATTTAACAGCCAGTTATGAAAGGCTGCAAAAGACTCTGGATAACGGTATGAGCCATCCTTTGGTTATGGACATTGGCGGCGCATCAGTGCCGGTGCAGTCATGGCGCAATGTGATGTATGGCCGTGAGCAACTCTATCTGTTTCGAGCGTTAATTTATGCGTTAAACGGACGTCAAAAAGCCCTATGGGTGCCAACGTGGGCCGATGATTTAACGATCACTCAAACAGTATCAGCCGGTGCTGCAGCGATAACGGTGGCAAACGTCGGCTACACCCGCTTTGCGAATGGTCGGGCAGGACGCAAAGACATCCGTATTGAGTTGCACAGTGGGCAAGTCTTTTACCGACGAGTTGTTGGCAGTGAAGAGTTAAACACCGATGAAGAACGGCTGGCAATTAACGAGCCCTTTAACCTGCAGATCCAGCCTGGTGAAGTCGCTCAAGTGTCGTGGCTGGCACTGATGCGATTAGATAGCGACACAGTAATGATAGAGCATGTCACTGATAGCGAGGGTGTTGCGCGCAGTCAGCTGATTTTTAAGGGTGTACGCGACGATGACATTTCATAATGCTGAAACATCAATTGCCAACGGCAAGCCAGTACGCCTGTATGAATTTAAACGCGGCGTTATGCGCTGGCTCTACAACAGCAGTGACCGTGACATTCTGTTTAACAATGGCATTTATAAAACGCTGGTGGGCGGCATCATCGACGAAGGCGTTAAACGTACCGGTGATGTAACAGCTGATCGCATGCATATCACAGCACCCGCTGACCTTGATTTTGCACAGCTGTATCGTGCTGTTCCGCCTGCCGATGAAATCGAGCTGATTATCTACGATTACCATTCCAATACCACAGGTGCTGTTATTGCCTGGTGTGGTTTTGTTGAAATGGTCGGCTGGCCCTCTTTAGAAAAATGCAAGATCAGCGCCCAAACCTTGCTGGCTACACTGGATGTACCGGGTCTACGTTTAACGTGGGAGCGCAACTGCGGTGCAGCGCTTTATGATCATCGTTGCAAAGTAAACCGTGACGCACACCGCGTTGAAGTGACGGTGCTATCGCTTGATGGATCATCTGTTCAGTCAGGTGCGCTTCAAGCCTATGGCGATAACTGGTTTACCGGTGGTTTTGTGGAGTGGCCAGTGAGTGGCGGTAACTACGAGCTGCGTGCAATTGTGTCCCACCTCGCGACCAACTTGGTACTTATGGGCGGTACTGCAGGCATAAAAAACGGCCAAACCTTACGCGTTTATCCAGGCTGCTCACGCACCATTCATGTGTGTCATGCCAAGTTTGGCAATAAAGATAATTTTCGCGCAGACCCGAACCTGATGGGCCGCAACATCTTTGACGGCAACCCCGTGTTCTAGGAGCGTTCAGCATGCCATGGCCCCAAATCATCATGCTGATCGCCAGCTTTGCGATCAGCTATCTCAACCGTCCCAAACCTCATGTACCAAAGCGCGCAGCTTTTGAGGAGTTCGATTTCCCTGTCGCTGAGGTGGGCACATCTCAATATGTGGTGTTTGGCGATGTGTGGATTAAAGACTGGATCGTATTGAGTTATGGCAACTACCGCACCACTAAGATCCAAAGTAAAGGCGGTAAGAAAAGTATTGGCGGCTGGACACCAGGGCTTGCGCCTGGCACTACGAATCCACTTGAAGCCAAGCTTAAAGCTCCTTGGGACCCTGTTGGCGACAAGTTAACTGAGTGGGACCCAACACAGCCCAAGCCGCCAGATGATACGGGTATCGGTACAGGCTTACCGGGAGGCTCAACATGGATACCGTGATTCGCGCATGGCCACGTCATTTACATGAAATGCGCATGTGCACATCAGGTGCGCGACTCATTGCAGAACGTAATGGCATTGATTACTCCAGCTTTGTTATGCGAGGCACGCCCATTGATGAACTGCGCGCTACAGGTAACGAGTTTTGTATTTTACTGGCCAACCAAGCCGAACAAGAGGCGCTAAACCATGGGAGGTAAATCAAAACCGCAGACGCTTGGTTATCGTTACTTTATGAGTATTCACATGGGACTGAGTGCCGGCCCTATTAATGAAGTACGTGAAATTAAAGTTGGTGGCCGAACGGCTTGGAAAGGTTCAGCAGTTGGTCAAGCACGGTGGCAGATTCAGTCATCAGGCCTGTTTGGCGGAGACAGTGGCGAGGGTGGTATTTACGGCACCATCGACATGATGCTGGGTGCTGAAGATCAGCCCGTTAACCCGCGACTACAGAGAATGTTGGGCAGTGCATTAGTGCCTGCATTTCGCGGTGTGACCACGTTTTTCTATGACGGCCTGATTGCATCAATGAACCCGTATCCAAAGCCATGGGCATTCCGAGTGCGACGTGTCACAGCAGGCTGGGATGGTAATAATGTGTGGTACCCAGCCAAGTCAACGATCTGGTTGGGTGGAGACACAATCAGCGCCATGAACGGCGCACATATCATCTATGAGGCCATCACCAACCGACAATGGGGCCGTGGCCGCTCTGCTAATCGTATTGATGATGCATCGTTTAAAGCAGCTGCAGACACCTTGTTCGATGAGGGTTTAGGTCTGTGTTTATGCTGGCGTCGGCAAGACAGTTTAAGCGAGTTAATTTCTACCGTTTTGGATCATATTGGCGGTGCTCTCATTGATGACCTTCAAACAGGCAAACTCATACTGCGCTTAATTCGTGCTGACTATGATGTGGAGGACCTGCCTTTATTTGATGAAAACAACGGCTTGCTCGGTATTGAGCAGGATGATTCTGCAGGTGGTTCAGGTGCCGTGAATGAAGTCGTTGTCCGCTTTGTCGATATGATGAACGGCGGCGAAAACAATCAAGTGCGCGTGCAGAACTTAGCTGGCATACAGCAGAGCGGCGCAATCATCTCAGAGACCGTTGATTACTCATGTGTGCCAACCAGCGGTTTAGCGCTACGTTTGGCGCAGCGTGATTTAAGCGCAAAATCAGCAGCCACCAGACGCTTTAAAATACGTTTAGACCGACGTGCTTATTCAGTGTTACCGGGTGGTGTAATTCGTATTCGTTCACTGCGCCGTGGTTACGAGCAACTGGTGCTGCGCGTAGGTCGCGTAGAGTTGGGTAAGTTGAGCGAAGGCACCATCACCGTGACTGCCGTGCAAGACTACTTCGGCATGCCGCTAACCTCATACGTTGAAGTGCAACCGCCAACCGTTAAACCACCAACCAATGAGCCTTTACCAGCAACAATCGTGAAGCTATTTGAAGTGCCGTACTTCAATCTTGCCACCTACTTAACAGCCGCAGATCTCAGTCAGCTAACCAAGTTCTCATGTGCACTGGCCTTGGCCGCGAGACGTCCATCAACGGCGGCGCAAGGCTTTGTTCTAGCTACTCGCGTGGGTTCAGCTGCGTATGACGGCGTATCGGAAGGTGTGTTTTGCCCAACCGCACAGATCACCATAAATTTGGATTACCACACGACCAGTTGCGAGTTCACCTTTAGCACAGACCTATCCTATGTTCAGGCTGGTGATTCCGCGCTGATTAATGATGAGATTGTCCGTTTAGATAGCATCAATATTGAAACTGGTGCGCTGGTTATTGCGCGTGGTTGTGGAGATACAATTCCCGCTAAGCATAAAGCTGGTGATCGCATTTGGTTCTATTCACAAGATGCAGCCGTTGACCCTGCGGAGTACACCACGGGCGTCACCATTCACGCCAAGGTGCAAACGCACACAACATCAGGGCTACTCGACCTATCGTTAGCATCACAAGAGACTTACTTGTTTAAAGGCCGCCAAGCACGCCCCTATCCACCAGGTCGATTCAGAATTGGCGGCCAATCGTATCCCGCTGGCATAGAGGGTGATGTGGTATTGACTTGGGCCGGTCGTGATCGTGTGCAACAAGCAGATCAGCTCATTGATACACACGCATCGAGTGTCGGTCCAGAAGCTGGCACAACCTATACGGCAAGGCTGTTACGCGCTAGTAACAATAGCGTCTTAACGACACAAACAGGCATCACAGCCAACACAGTAACTCTAGCAACAACCTATGAAGGAGAAGTGATTGTAGAGCTATGGGCTGTACGCGATGGGCTAGAAAGCTGGCAGAAATGGCAGCATAAGATGATGCATAGCAATCCATTGGTGCCTTAGTTCCCCCTGTAAGGTTTGCGTTAGATAGATAAGCCTAGACACAATGATTGCTCACTAATACAGGAGCAACATATGAAAATTCACATCATAGGGCACGAAGATCACTTAGGAACAATGGAGCTAGACTATCCGCAAGAACAAGTGCAGAGATTAATCATAATAAGAATAAATCGTGACAGGAGCAGTGACGGTATTCCATTACTAGACCTAACGGGAAAACCACCTAAAAGCTACATAACCCTGGAATATGCTCTTGCAGATTACAAACAGGGAAATGGAAAACCCATGTACCAATTTCACCAAGTATTAGACGAGAGTTAAAGCATGGTTTTGCAAGATATTTGTCACAGGTGCAAAAAATCACCTACGACAAATATCGCGCAAATCAGCGACAAATATCGCGCCGCGCTACATCATCACGCCTATCCAAAAAGACCACATCATCCAAGTATGTCCCTGAGGCGTAGTCTTAACTAACCGATCCTGCTCATCCGCGCGCACTTTACAGCTCCTTTTTATTCAACCAACACAACGTTTAATAAGTGTATCGCTTCAAGCTCAAACAAAAAGTTTCTTTCAACTCTCTCGACACTTTCGCGACACATAGCACCCTGAAAAGCAAAAACCCCTGAAAATCTCTAGGATATTCAAGGGCTTAGGTGTTTCTTTTTGGTGGAGCCGGGGGGATTTGAACCCCCGTCCGCCAGTACTCCGCTGTCGGTACTACATGCTTAGCCGTGTCTACTCATTTAATCCGCAGCCGCCCGATCGGCAGGGTGCTTTGGATGAGTTGTGTAAGTTTTAGCCACTTCGTCCACAACGTACTACGCGGCGATTCTGTTCTATCTGACAATCACTTCGAGTTTACAGACATCCTCTAGTGATTGCTGGAGCCGAAGCTACCAGAAGAGCGGCTAAGCTGCTTACGCAGCTAGAGCTTGTGCTCCGTAGTTTTCGTCATTGGCAACTATAAAAGTTGCAACAGTGGATTTACGAGTTCTGTTACCAACTCGGCATGCACCTAAAGTTTCGCAACCAGCGTCGAATCCTAATCGGCCCCAAGATGTTCACTTTGTAGGTGACAGGCATAGTACGCCAAAGAGTGTGTTATGTCGATCAATCATCCATATCTATGGGCTAACTGCTCAACCATTCTTTGTCGTTTGCCTATCTATTAAATGGGGTTGTCTCGATATTTTTCAAGGTTTCGACTAAAAATACTTTTACACTCTATACCGTACTGTTTGCAGGCACAGTACAGAGTCATCTAAGGCAACCTACTTAACGCAACTGTGGCCCACTAAAGCCCATCCATATGGCCATACGCTCAGCAACGCTTGCACCGAATTTTTTAGCAAAACGATCAAAAGGTGATTCTTGCAAGGTGAAGTCAACGATCTCTTTTTGACCAATCACTTCGCTCGCCACAAAGCTACTATTGCCTAAAGCATCAATCAAACCGAGTTCCAGCGCTTGTTCACCAGACCAAATCAAACCAGAAAACAACTCTGGATGCTCTGCATCTTTTAAACGCTCGCCCCGTCCTTGTTTAACACTGGCGATAAATTGCTTATGCGTAGTCTGCAATACTTCTTGCCAGAATTCAGTTTCTTCAATGTTTTGCGGCTGGAAAGGGTCAAGAAAGGCTTTATGTTCGCCCGACGTATACACACGGCGATCCACGCCAAGCTTGTCCATGGTACCCACAAAACCAAAACCTGCTGCAGTCACACCAATCGAGCCGACAAGACTTGACTTATCCGCATAGATTTCATCAGCAGCACTGGCAATATAGTAAGCACCGGATGCACCTAAATCACTGATCACTGCGTAAACTTTAGTGTCTACATGCAAGGCACGCAGACGACGAATTTCATCATAGATATAGCCTGACTGAACCGGACTGCCCCCTGGACTGTTAATACGTAACACGATGCCTTTGGTGTTTTCATCTTCAAAAGCAGCACGTAGAGCACTCACAATATTATCGGCACTGGCACTTTCTTGGTCTGCAATCATGCCACGCACTTCAATCAAAGCTGTGTGCGCACCAGTCGTAACGCCTTTACCACCACTCATCAAGGGTGAAAACAAAGCCAATGCACCGAACAAGTAAGTGAAGGTGAGTATTTTAAAAAAGATACCCCAGCGACGTGTACGACGCTGCTCGGTGACGCTCGATAACACGGCTTTTTCAAGTAATTTCCATGTCTTGCTATCGACGTTGGTGTCAGTCATGTAAAGCTCCTTTGAGCAATGTGTTGGGCTGCTGTTGCAGCCAAGTAGTCAGTTCATAGAAATCATCAATGGCCAAAACAGGTTGTTCTTGGTACAGCACGCTTAATGGCTGCGCACCATAACTCACAGCAACAGCCGATACATTGGCATTGTTGGCCATACGTAAATCAAATGGCGAGTCGCCAACCATAATAGCCTGTTCAGGGGTTGCCGCGCAGTACTTGAGGATTTCCTGCAGCATCAGAGGGTCAGGTTTGCTGCGAGTTTCATCGGCACAGCGCGTAATATCAAAATAATCGAGCATTTTATGCCCACTCAACACGCGATGCAGGCCTCGCCTGCTTTTGCCGGTCGCTACTGCGAGTTTATAACCGGCACGGCGATAGTTTTCGAGCGCATCCAGCACTCCAGGATAAAACGGTGAAGGACGCTCTTCTAAAATCAAATACTGTTCACTGTAAGCATGGATAAAACGCTGTTTTAAATCGGCATCGTCGGCCTCGGGATACAGCACATCGTAAGCTTGCGGCATGGCCAAGCCAATAATGGCGCGCACCTGCTCATTACTGCAACGTGGCATTGCACACAGATCAGAAGCCGTATGCATCGCTTCAACAATGCGCTTGATTGAATCCACCAAGGTGCCATCCCAATCAAAGATCAACACTCGGAGTTTATTCACCCCTTCCTCCTAAATCTAAAATCCATAAAGTCATCCGGCAACCAGCCTCTCTCGCAAATACAGCGTATCAATCGCTAACCAACTCATCTATAACAGCCTGCCACTGCTCATCCGGTTTCGCATGAATCGCCAAGACCTCACCATCAGGTAGCGTCACCTTCAAATCACTGGCATGCAAAAATAAGCGCTTACCACCAAGCTCGCGAATTTCTTTGCTGAAATCTTCATCGCCATACTTACTGTCCCCAGCAATCGCATGCCCTGCATACAACGCATGCACACGGATCTGATGGGTACGCCCAGTAACCGGACTGGCCTCAACTAGGGTGGCAAATTCACCAAAACGGCGTAGCACTTTAAATAATGTCAAAGCCTCTTTGCCTTCTTGATTGACTTCTACCATCCGCTCGCCGGAACGCACATTGCTCTTTTGCAACGGCACGTCCACACGTTTGCGTGACGCCGGCCAATGACCACGCACCAACGCCATATAACGTTTATCTACGCCATCATTACGTAACGCTTCATGCAAGTGACGCAACATGCTGCGTTTTTTCGCGATCATCAGTAAACCCGAAGTATCACGATCGAGTCGATGCACCAGTTCGATTTCTTTGCACAATGGGCGCATTTGTCGGAACGCTTCAATCACTCCATAATTCAAACCACTGCCACCATGTACCGCAATACCAGCAGGCTTATTAAGGATAATCAACGCCTTGTCTTCATGCACAATCGCTGCTTCAAGGCGCTCTAGCAAACCTTTAGCTAAAGGCACCGGCTCATCCGCTGGCGTCATACGCAGCGGTGGCACACGCACCAAATCGCCTTCTTTAATCCGATAATCAGGCTTGATCCGTCCTTTATTAACCCGTACCTCGCCTTTGCGTAGCAGGCGGTAAATCATGGTTTTTGGCACGCCTTTTAAACGCGTCAATAAAAAATTATCAATACGCTGTCCCTCAAAGCCAGGCGCAACTTCAAATATTTGCACACCCGTTGAAGCCTGCGAATCGCTATTACTCATAAACCTACACACCTAAAAAGTAACAAATATTCAATAACGCAATCTTACCAACAAACCAATGCTGATGATGGAAAAACCGCAACAGCACAAAACCAAGACAGCAAATGTTCCATCACGTCACAGAGATAAGCAACGCATGCCAATTGAAGAGAACGCGACTTACTGTTATATTCCGCGCACTGCCAAAAGCAGTCAGATCATTGCCGGCGCTAAAAGAAATTAAAGCAAAACGTCGACATCCTCTGGATTGAAATTTTACAGGTAACAGACCACCTCGCTAAGCAACATACGACTTAGCCAAAGTTGTACTGAAACATAATCCGCGACCGCATCATTGCGTTCGTATTTTTATAAACCCGCTCACGATCACAACGAGCGGCACCCGACTTACCAAGGGAAACGTGTAGGGTGGAGATGTACAGTAGATTGATCTGCGTAGCCACGCGCTTTGATTCAGACGTTTCATCACGTCCGCGATCAATCACTGATTCCTCCTCCTTAAACAAGTGCGCTGCAAGCAATTTTACACTGCAGCCAACTGGAGACGCTGTCGCGACATCGGCTTATGACCTCTGTGCGCTAGACACGGTTAAGACTATTTTAACTGCGCGACCCCAACACCGACCCCCATTGTCGAGTGTGCCAATTATGTGATCCGTGAACACGGAATATATTGGTAAACCATGAAAAGAATGCTAATCAATGCAACTCAAACCGAAGAGTTGCGTGTTGCCCTAGTAGACGGACAACGTTTATTCGACCTTGATATCGAATCTGGCGCCCGCGAACAAAAGAAATCCAACATCTACAAAGGCCGTATAACCCGCGTAGAACCTAGCCTAGAAGCGGCCTTTGTCGACTTCGGCTCTGAGCGCCACGGCTTCCTTCCTCTCAAAGAAATCTCTCGCGAATACTTCAAAAAAACTGGCGAAAGCACCGGCCGCGTCAACATCAAAGATGTTTTGACTGAAGGCCAAGAAGTCATCGTCCAAGTTGAAAAAGAAGAGCGCGGCAACAAAGGCGCAGCACTGACCACGTTTATCAGTCTGGCTGGCCGCTATATGGTATTGATGCCGAACAACCCTCGTGCTGGCGGTATTTCACGTCGTATCGAAGGCGAAGAACGCAACGAATTACGCGAAGCGTTGAACGGTCTTAACGCTCCAGCGGACATGGGTTTAATCGTGCGTACCGCAGGCTTAGGCCGTAGCAGTCAAGAGCTACAATGGGATCTCGACTACCTCGTACAACTGTGGGTAGCGATTAAAGAAGCCTCAGAAGGCCGCAGCGCACCATTCTTGATCTACCAAGAAAGCAACGTCATTATCCGCGCGATTCGTGACTATTTACGTCAAGATATCGGCGAAGTGCTGATCGATAGCGTTGATGCTCAAGAAGAAGCCCTGAGCTTTATTCGACAAGTTATGCCGCAGTACGCGAATAAAATCAAACTGTATCAAGACAGCGTACCGCTGTTTAATCGCTTTCAAATTGAAAGCCAGATTGAAACCGCTTTCCAACGTGAAGTGAAGCTGCCCTCTGGTGGCGCACTGGTGATTGACCCCACCGAAGCCTTGGTGTCGATTGATATCAACTCGGCGCGCGCCACTAAAGGTAGCGATATCGAAGAAACCGCACTGCAAACCAACTTGGAGGCGGCTGAAGAAATCGCCCGTCAACTGCGTTTGCGTGACATCGGCGGCTTAATCGTAATCGACTTTATCGACATGACCCCGGCGAAAAACCAACGCGCTGTTGAAGATCGCATGCGCGAATGCCTCGAAGCGGATCGCGCCCGCGTTCAAGTGGGTCGCATCTCACGCTTTGGCTTGCTGGAAATGTCTCGCCAACGTCTGCGCCCATCGTTAGGCGAGAGCAGCGGCGTAGTATGCCCTCGCTGTAACGGCCAAGGCATTATCCGTGATGTTGAGTCCTTATCTTTAGCCATTCTGCGTTTAATCGAAGAAGAAGCGCTAAAAGATCGTACCGCAGAAGTTCGCGCTCGTGTGCCGTTCCAAGTGGCGGCGTTCTTGCTCAACGAAAAGCGTAATGCCATTACCAAAATTGAACTACGCACCCGTGTACGCATCTTCATCCTGCCAGATGATCATCTCGAAACGCCTAATTTTGAAGTGATGCGTTTACGTGATGACAGCCCAGAAGCCTTATCGGGCCAGTCAAGCTACGAAATGGCGCATGAAGAAAGCGAAGAAGTACCCCAGCCAGTCACCGCCACCCGCTCATTAGTGCGCGAAGAAGCGGCCGTCAAGACCAGCAGTTCTGAACGTGTTGCACCACCACCATCAGCGCAAGCGGCTGCACCTGCGACTATCGCCAAAGCACAGCCAAGTTTATTTAAAGGCTTAGTCAAATCACTGGTTGGTTTATTTGCCAGCGAAGAGGCACCTGCCGAACAAGCAGCGAAGCCTGCAGCACAAGGTGAGCGTAGCAACGCCAATCGCAATAACGAGCGCCGTAATGAGCGCCAGCAATCTAACAACCGTCGCCGTGATAACACGCGCAACAACCGTGATGATGAACGTAAACCACGCGACACGGTTCGCGACAACAGTTCTGAGCGTGACACAACTCAGCGCGACACCTCATCAAATAATCGCGATAACAACACAGACAGCCGCCGTGAGCGCCCGCAACGTGAAGAGCGTCCAGCACGTAACGAACGTAACGAACGTCCGACCCGCGAACTGCGTCCAGCTCGCGATACTGCCGAGCCGCGCAATACACGTAGTCATCAAGTGCCAGAGACAGCCACGGATGACAAACCACGTTCAGCACGCCCACAGCGTGAACTACGCCCTGCCATCGATGAGCGTCCGGCCCGCACCGAGCGCCAAAATAACGCCACGCAGAACAAGCCTAACCTAGACGCTGAAAGCGAAGAGTTGTTAGATGTGAACTTGCCAGAGCAAAATAATGAGCAAGATGACACTAACAGCGATGATGATCGTCCACGTCGCCGCTCACGTGGTCAACGTCGTCGCAGCAACCGTCGTGAGCGTCAGCGCGAAGATCACGTAGACAGTGATAACAACACTACTGATGATTCTGCAGCAGAACAAACAGCCACTGAATCGGCGGAAACCAACCCCGCTTCTGCGACTGAAGAGAAAGCCACTCAAACCCATCGCGATGCAACAGCTGACACACAAAAACCAGCAAGCAACGCAGTGACTGTAACCGCGAGCACAGCTGCTTCAGTTAAAATTGAAGATGAGCCATCAGTGCCAAGTAAAGCGACACCTGTCAGTCGCGGTGCCGTTGAAATAGTCGATCCTGCTCAAGCGGTGGCATTAACGGCTGATCAGCCTTTATTGCAAATCTCTGAGCCAGCCAAATCGGCGACCAGCACTGAGCAGGCAAAGCGTGCCGCAGAGCAAGTTGACCTGCCATTAGAGCCAAAAGCCGTTCCTGCGTCTATGCCTCAACCAACCGCAGAGCACACGAGTGAGCCAGCAACTAAAGCACATGCTCAACCCGCTATAGATACTGCGAAAGCAACTGTAAAGGCTGATGCGCTAGAAAAAACGACACAGCCTGTATCCGCACCAGCTGCTGAAGAAAAACCCGAACAACCTGTTCGCCCAGTAGGTCGTGCTTCAAATGACCCAAGAGAGCGTCGTCGTTTAGAGCGCTTGGCACGTGAAGCAGAGGCGGCTAAAACCGCTGCACCGCAAGCAGTAGAAACGCCAGTTGCAGCTGAACCTAAACCAGCGCCTGTCGCTGAAGTTCAAGCAACTCAAGCACAACCTGCTGACAGCAATAGCGTCCAGCAAGACTTGCTCAGCCCTTCTGCAGCAGAGGCCGAGCTACACCAAACAGCAGACCAACAGGAGCAGCCATCCAAACATGATGACGCACCTGCTGCCGAGCAGGACGAGAATAAGCCACACGCTTAATCTGCACCTGCGCCACAAAAAAGGATGCCTAAAGGCATCCTTTTTTTATATCCATCAGAAAGTTTTCTAACGATCGACTATCAACTCAGTGCCAACGAATCGCGCATATTAAGGCGCTAAATACGACGAACGCGTCAAACCTAAGCGTAGAGCATCTAAGTACTGTGTGCGCTCACGTGGAGTGATAGGCGCACAAGAGACCTTGTCGCGATAATAGGTCATCAGCTCCTCAGGCGATAAGTGTACATAGCGCAACATGTCTTCAATGGTGTCATGCGTTTCGATGCCATCGTGATAAACACTGCCGTCCGCGCGCTGATAGAGGTTCACCGAGTCGGTATCGCCAAATAAGTTGTGCATATCACCTAAGATTTCTTGATAAGCGCCAACGAGGAAGATCGATAGCAAATAATCCTCATCTTTACGCAGCTCATGCACCGGCATACTGGTTTCGATACTTTGTTCATCGACATACTGCTTAATTTTACCGTCCGAGTCACAGGTCAAATCTTGCAATACCGCACGACGCATCGGCTCCTCGGCAAGCCGTTGCAGCGGCATAATCGGCAGAATTTGCCCAATCGCCCACGTATCTGGCAGGCTTTGGAATACAGAGAAGTTACAGATGTACTTATCCGCAAGCTTATCATTCAGTTCATCCATTACCACACGGTGCGAACGCTGACGGGCTTTAAGCTGATCGAGCAGACGACGGCATAAAGCAAAGTAGCACTGCTCACCTAAAGCTTTTTCTGCCAGAGTGATTTTACCCGCACCATATTGCGAGCCGATTTCACCAAAAAAGTGCGTGGCACGCCAATAACTTTCAGCAACGGTTTCAGGATCATTTTCAGTCAATAAATCAATCAATTCCTGCAACGCTTCAGGATACTCAGCCCCCGCCTCCAACTCAGGCATGGCATCATTATGACTTTCTACATCCGTCACTTGCACCACCAATAAAGCATGGTGCGCGGTCATTGCGCGGCCACTTTCCGAGAGAATATGTGGGTGCGGCAACTCCAAACGATCACAAAACTCACGCAACATACTGACAATCGTCGCGGCGTAATCTTCCATATCATAGTTAATCGAGCTGGCATTACGTGAATGTGTACCGTCGTAATCGACACCCAGCCCCCCACCGACATCAATATGATCCAGCGGCAAACCTAATGCGCGTAACTCAGCGTAATAGCGAATCGCTTCGCGCAGACCTTTGCGGTAATCCGCAATATTAGAAATTTGCGAACCCATATGAAAATGCAGTAGACGAATGCCCTGCTCAATCCCCGCCTCGCGAAACTGCTCAACCACTCGTAACAATTGCGCAGCGGATAAACCAAACTTAGCTCGCTCGCCACCGGTATCCGCCCACTTACTGGAAGCCAATGAAGATAAACGCACCCGCAAACCAACTTGCGGAACTACCCCCATCTCAGCTGCTTCGTCAATGACTAATTTAACTTCAGACTCTTTTTCAATCACAATAAACACATTATGACCAAGACGCTGACCGATCAAAGCCAAATGAATAAACTCGCGGTCTTTATAACCATTACAAATAATCGTGCCGCCTTTTGGCGCCAGCGCTAAGACAGCCAACAGCTCAGGCTTAGAACCTGCCTCAAGACCAATATTAACCTGCTTGGTGGCGATGATACTTTCGATCACCGCCTCTTGCTGATTCACTTTAATCGGATAAACGGGGGTGTACTGACTGTTGTATTCGTACTTTTCAATGCTTGCCGCAAAAGCGTCACTGAGGCGTCGGACACGATCTTGTAAAATTTCCGGAAAGCGCACGAGCAGCGGCAGCTGTAAACCACTGGTACGTAATTTTGATATTTCTTTTTCTAAATCAATGCCTTGGCTTTTCTGACGACCTGGGTTGACAATCACTCGCCCTGCATCATTGATAGAAAAATACTCACTGCCCCAGTGGCGTATGCCGTATAGGCTACGACTGTCAGCAACAGTCCATTGGCTACCATCATCTTTGCGGGTGCGTCGAACGCTCATGCATGCTCCTTAAAGCCAGTGTTGCCCTCGCAATGGGCTCACCAATACGCGAGCCTGCCAGAGCAGAAATCAATAGACTGAAGACTAAGCGCTATTCAACAGCGGCGCAATGTTGGTTTCCTGCTGGAGAGCATTCCTTCTCGATTTGGCCTCACATGCACCGCAGCAAAGCAGCTTCGGGAATGAATTCCCTCCTACAACATAAGTCAGACCACTGCATGAATCAGACCCACTACAGTCAAACCATCACATGAGTCAGACCCACTACAGTCAGACCACAGCATTAATCAGGCCACAGCACGCGCCCGCTGTCCTGTAGGAGAGAATTCATTCTCGATTTGACCTCGCATGCACCACAGCAAAACAGCCTCGGGAATGAATTCCCTCCTACAACATGAGTCAAACCACTGCATGAATCAGACCACAGCACGCGCCTGCTGTCCTGTAGGAGAGAATTTATTCTCGATTTGACCTCGCATGCACCACAGCAAAACAGCCTCGGGAATGAATTCCCTCTTACAACATGAGTCAGACCATCGCATGAGTCATGCCCACAGCACGCGCCCGCTGTCCTGTAGGAGAGAATTTATTCTCGATTTGACCTCGCATGCACCGCAGCAAAGCAACCTCGGGAATGAATTCCCTCCTACAACATGAGTCAGACCACTGCATGAATCAGACCCACTACAGTCAAACCACCGCATGAATCCGGCCACAGCACGCGCCCGCAGTCCTGTAGGAGAGAATTTATTCTCGATTTGGCCTCACATGCTCCGCAGCCAAACAGCTTCGGGAATAAATTCCCTCCTACAACATGAATCAGCCTTTCTACAACACCAACTGGCTTCTATACTGATTAAGACTACTGCTCTGACAAGGATGCTAAGCATATGCCACATACAATAGTAAAAGGACGCGCCAGTACGCTTCGTCATGGTCGTTTTTCAAATAAAGATATGATTTATCATGTTACTTGGACCACTCACCAGCGCTTGTCCGTTTTTAACAATTTTCACACTGCACACATATTTGCTCAGGAAATACTACTATTCGAAAAGACACAACGCGCGACATCTGTAGCATGGGTCATCATGCCAGATCACGTTCACTGGCTAGTTCAACTACAAAATACCCCTCTGAGCACGCTTGTTAAATCATTAAAAGCACGCAGTGCATTAGCAATCAATAAATCACAGAATAAAAACGGTAAATTCTGGCAAGAAGGTTTTTACGATCGAGCTGTTCGTTATGAGGATGACCTTAAATCGATCGCTCGTTATATTATTGCCAATCCAATTAGAGCCGGTTTAACCAAAAAGGTCGGCGACTATCCCTTTTGGGATGCATGTTGGCTTTAAAGCGCTCACTTGCCTATGGCATTCGGCAGCAGTTGGTTTTAACACCGCCCTGCTGGCGCCCCTACTACTGCAAACCCGCCTCGGGAATGAATTCCCTCCTACAGCATGAGTTAAACCATCGCATGAGTCATGCCCACAGCGCCCGCCCGCTGTCCTGTAGGAGAGAATTCATTCTCGATTTGGCCTCACATGCACCGCAGCAAAGCAGCTTCGGGAATGAATTCCCTCCTACAGTATGAGTCAAACCATCGCATGAGTCATGCCCACAGCGCCCGCCCGCTGTTCTGTAGGAGAGCATTTATTCTCGATTTGACCTCACATACTCCACGGCAAAACAGCTTCGGGAATGAATTCCCTCCTCCAGCATGAGTTAAACCATTGCATGAATCAGACCACAGCACGCGCCCGCTGTCCTGTAGGAGAGAATTTATTCTCGATTTGGCTTGGACTGCAGTATTTAGCCGCCGGACTTTTTCGCTGTAAAGCCGCGTTTGCGTAACTCTTCGAGGAGCAGTTCAACATGCTCCCCTTGAATCTCGATCACGCCCTCTTTTAGCGCACCACCACAACCACAGCGTTTTTTTAAGGCCGCGGTGAGTGTCTTCAACTCATCCAGCGTCAGGCATAGACCTTGGATGGTAGTGACAGTTTTGCCGCCGCGCCCTTTGCTTTCACGGCGCACGCGCGCGATACCATCTCCACTATTAATTGGCCCAGCAGCACACACACACTCAGCTTGTGGTTTTTCACAATCAGGGCAGTGACGACCGCTGTCTGTGGAATACACCAAACCACTTAATGCAGAAAAAGATGACGCATTTTTCACGGAGCACACTCCTCATAAACTATAAAACGCTGAACTTCAGCACAGAGACTTATTTACAGCGCGCCCACTGTCTTGTAAGAGAGAACTTATTCTCGATTTGACCTCACATACTCCGCAGCAAAGCAGCTTCGGGAATGAATTCCCTCCTATAGCATGAGTCAAACCATCGCATGAGTCATGCCCACAGCGCGCGCCCGCTGTCCTGTAGGAGAGAATTTATTCTCGATTTGGCCTCACATACTCCGCGGCAAAATAGCCTCGGGAATGAATTCCCTCCTACAGCATGAGTTAAACCATCGCATGAGTCATACCCACAGCGCGCGCCCGCTTTTCTGTAGGAGAGAATTTATTCTCGATTTGGCCTCATATACTCCGCGGCAAAATAGCCTCGGGAATGAATTCCCTCCTACAGCATGAGTTAAACCATCGCATGAGTCATGCCCACAGCGCGCGCCCGCTTTTCTGTAGGAGAGAATTTATTCTCGATTTGGCCTCACATGCACCGCAGCAAAACAGCTTCGGGAATGAATTCCCTCCTACAGCATGAGTCAAACCATCGCATGAGTCATCCCACCTACAGGAGTCAACATCATCTTCAGAGGGTGAATGACCACCTGTAGAGCTCTACACTAATACCTACAACCAGCGTCGGACTTTACTCATGTATCGGCGGTAATCATCCCCAAAGTGCTCGACAAGCATGTTCTCTTCATGTCGAATCACACCAACCGTCATTGCCACAATAACCACCGGCAAAAACAACCACGGCCAAACGTCCGCCATTAACAACGCAATCCCAATGTACAACAAGGTATCGGCAATATAGATAGGGTTACGCGTCGCGCGAAAAGGGCCCTCGGTGAGTAACTGTTGCGGCTTACCATAGGGGTTTAGCGTGGTTTTACGCCAGAGCATCAGCCATGCCGTCCACAACATTAGCACCATACCAGCATCAATCGCGCCCCAGCCAAGAAACCAAGTCCAAGGGTTACTCATAAGCGGTAACGGCCAGATGGAACTGAGCGCCCAAGCCAGCAATAAAAACGCGGCATATAGCACAGGGGCAGGAATAATATAGAAAGCCTTACGCATCGGGCACACCTTCAAAAAGGGCAATGTATGCGCGACAGTCTACCGCTTCAGTCGATAAACTGCATTTGTATACATACAAAGTTTTATTCGTCAAAACAAATGGCATCGGCGCTAAATTATAGATTTTTTGTAGGTCGGTCTTTCAAGGTCGACAATGGATATTGCGCAGTGCTTGTTGTCGCTCATAAATGAACGATCCAGCAAAGCTTTAAAACCCAGCAAACTGCAAATAACTGCCAGTGATTTGATCACCCCAAATCAACGCGACCCAACCTGCTGCTGCTAAGTACGGGCCAAAAGGAATGGGATTGCTATAACCACTACGTTGCAAGCGCAAAATCAACACACCCAACACGGCACCCAACACGGACGATAATAAAATAGTCAGTGGTAACACCTGCCAGCCACCCCAGGCACCAATCAGCGCTAAGAGTTTAAAGTCGCCATAGCCCATCCCTTCTTTGCCAGTAATCAATTTAAACAACCAAAAAATCGACCATAAACTCATATAACCAAGCACTGCCCCCCATAAGGCATCGGACAAGTGCGTGAACAAGCCAAAGCTATTGAGGATCAGACCCAACCAAAGCAATGGCAGCACTAAAACATCGGGAAGAATTTGATGGTCGGCATCAATCAAACTCATCGCCAGCAAGCCCCAAGTCAATATCAGCATCGCCAACGCTTCCCAGCTGACCCCAAACTGCCAAGCGATCACTACTGAAAACAGGCCACACGCCAGTTCAAGCAAAGGATAGCGAGCACTAATAGATTGTTTACAACTTGAGCATTTACCACGTAAAAACAACCAACTGATGAGCGGAATATTTTCCCAAGGTTTGATCTCATGACCACAGTTTGGACAACTGGAATTGGGCAAGATTAAATTGAAGGTGTCAACGGGTACTTGTTCCGGCATATCCAACACTTCACGCGCTTGCGCCCGCCAATCGCGCATCAGCATCTTAGGTAAACGGTAAATCACCACATTTAAGAAACTACCAATCAACAAACCAACAAAACCGACACACATAGCAAATACGGCAATGTTGTTTGTCCAAAAATCAAGAATATCCATACACACACCGTTTAAAAGTTAACAACCCAAGCCCCTCCCTGTAGAGCAGCATTTATTCTCGCTCCTCTGCACGAGCAAGCCATGTCTACGCCTGCGCTCGACCCTGTTACATGAATGCAAACTCTGCCTCGGGAATGAATTCCCTCCTACAGCATGAGTTAAACCACTGCATGAAGCATACCCAAAACGCCGAGCCCACTTTTCTGTAGGAGAGCATTTATTCTCGATACTCTGTACGAGCAAGCCACATCTACGCCTGCGCTCGCCCCTGTTGCATGAATGCAAACTCTACTTCGGGAATGAATTCCCTCCTACAGCATGAGTTAAACCATTGCATGAAGCATACCCAAAACGCCAAGCCCGCTTTTCTGTAGGAGAGCATTTATTCTCGATCCTCTGCACGAGCAAGCCATATCTACGCCTGCGCTCGACCCTGTTGCATGAATGCAAACTCTGCCTCGGGAATGAATTCCCTCCTACAGCATGAGTTAAACCATTGCATGAAGCATACCCAAAACGCCAAGCCTGCTTTTCTGTAGGAGAGCATTTATTCTCGATACTCTGTACGAACAAGCCACATCTACGCCTGCGCTCGACCCTGTTACATGAATGCAAACTCTACTTCGGGAATGAATTCCCTCCTACAGCATGAGTTAAACCATTGCATGAAGCATACCCAAAACGCCAAGCCTGCTTTTCTGTAGGAGAGCATTTATTCTCGATACTCTGTACGAACAAGCCACATCTACGCCTGCGCTCGACCCTGTTACATGAATGCAAACTCTACTTCGGGAATGAATTCCCTCCTACAGAAAACAACAACGGGGCAGTTTTTAGCTGCCCCGTTTAAACTCACCACGTAATCAATACAACTCGACTTAAACCACCGCACCCAACTGGAAGATTGGTAGATACATAGCAATAATCAAGCCACCAACTAATACGCCGAGCACCGACATAATCAGTGGTTCCATCAAAGCGGTTAAACCATCCACCGCATTATCCACTTCAGTTTCATAGTGCGTTGCGACTTTTTCCAGCATCTCATCGAGGGCACCCGATTCCTCACCAATTGCAGTCATCTGCAAAGCCATAGATGGAAATACACCGGTACTACGCATAGAGAAGTTCAGCTGCATCCCGCTCGATACATCAGCTTTAATTTTATTGACCGCATTTTTAAACACTACGTTACCCGTCGCGCCTGCCACTGAATCCAGTGCTTCAACTAAAGGTACACCCGCGGAGAATGTTGTGGCCAAAGTACGACCAAAGCGAGCCACAGATGATTTGTAAATAATATCCCCTACAACCGGCGCTTTAAGCAGCATTCGATCCATGCTGTCGCGAAACTTTTCTGAAGTTCGATACACATGCTTAAAAATAAATATCGCGGCTACAAAACCGACCACAATCAGCCATCCATCGCTCTGAATAAACTCAGAAATCCCAATCACAAACAAAGTAAATGCCGGTAACTCAGCGCCAAAGCTAGCAAACACTTCTTGAAACTGCGGCACCACTTTAATTAGCAGAATAGCCGTCACAATAACAGCCACACCGACTACAGCAATCGGATAGTTAAATGCTTTTTTGATTTTCGCTTTGAGTGCTTCAGTTTTTTCCTTGTAAGTCGCGACACGATCCAACAAAGCTTCCAACGCACCGGCCTGTTCACCTGACTCAACCAAATTGCAATACAAATCATCAAAGTACTGCGGGTGCTTACGCAAGGACACCGCAAAACTATTACCACCTGCCACATCCTGTTTCACCGTATCCACCAGTTTGCGCATATTTGGGTTGTCCACACCCTCAGCAATAATGTCAAAAGACTGCAGCAAAGGCACACCGGCTTTCATCATGGTGGCCATTTGCCGAGTAAAGATCGCGATATCCATCGGCTTGATTTTTTTACCTGAACCAAACAGTTCAATACCTTTTTTACGCACCTTAGTAGGGTTGATTCCCTGCTTACGCAACTGGGCTTTAACTAAGGCTGCATCTTGACCAGCCATCTGGCCAGACATAATTGCACCTTGACGGCTTTTGCCTTCCCACTTATACATATTGGTTTTTGCTGATTTCGCCGCCATGGTTTAGTCCTTAGTTACACGGTTAACTTCTGCGAGACTGGTCACGCCTTGAATAACTTTAAGCAGTCCCGATTGTCGAAGGCTATTAAAGCCGTCTTTACGCATCTGTGCGTCAATGTCTATGGAGTTGCCGTCCTCCATGATAATCCTTTGTAGTGCCGGCGTGCTTTTAACCACTTCATATATTCCGACACGGCCTTTGTAACCGCCATTGCAATTATCACAACCTTTTGGCTCATAGACTTTAAAGGTACCCACTTGCTCTGCAGTAAAACCTTCCTTGAGCAACACTTCATTAGGCACTTTAATTTCTTGCTTGCACGCACAAAGCTTACGTGCCAAACGTTGAGCAATAATCAAGTTCACCGAGGTTGCCAAGTTAAATGCCGCCACACCCATATTACGTAAACGGGTTAGGGTTTCTGCAGCACTGTTCGTGTGCAAGGTCGACATCACCATATGCCCAGTTTGTGCGGCTTTAATGGCAATCTCTGCGGTTTCTAAATCTCGAATCTCACCGACCATAATCACGTCTGGATCTTGGCGCAAGAAAGCGCGCAACGCCGTGGTAAAGTCCATACCTTGTTTGGGATTGACGTTAACCTGGTTAATACCTTCGAGGTTAATTTCGACCGGATCTTCCGCCGTAGAAATATTCACATCAACGGTATTAAGAATGTTCAAGCCGGTATACAAAGAAACGGTTTTACCGGAACCGGTCGGCCCCGTCACCAAAATCATACCTTGCGGCTGTTTAAGCGCATCAAGGTACAATTGTTTTTGCGACTCTTCGTAACCCAGCGCGTCAATGCCCATTTTTGCGCTACTGGAATCGAGAATACGCATAACGATTTTCTCGCCCCAGAGGGTGGGCAAGGTGTTCACGCGAAAATCGATAGACTTATTTGCAGAGACTTTTAGTTTAATCCGGCCATCTTGCGGTTTACGCCGCTCAGAAATGTCCATACTGGCCATGACTTTTAAACGTGCCGAGATGCGATCACGCAACTGAATCGGTGGGCGCGCCACTTCATGTAAAATACCATCGGTACGGAAGCGCACACGGTAGGTCTTCTCATACGGCTCAAAGTGTAAATCTGAAGAGCCACCTTTAATCGCATCAAGCAGCATCTTATGGACAAAACGCACCATCGGCGTTTCATCCGCCTCCTCTGATTGTGCAGAGCCTTTAGCGTCGGCTTTCGCCAACTCTAAACCATCGAGCTCAGCGTCATCCATGCCATCTAAGCCGCCAGTTGTTGACTCATACAACTTATCAATGGCATGACCAAGTTTGTCGTCTTCAACCAGCAGTGGTTCAACGGTCATCCCCGTACTGAACTGGATGTCGTTGATACCCTGATGATTACCCGGGTCAGAAATGGCCACATAGAGTTTATTGGCACGCTTAAATAAAGGCAGAGTGCGGTGTTGCCGCGCCAGTTTCTCACTGACCAAATCTTTAGGAAAAACCTCTGGATTAACCGCACTTAAATCAAAAAAAGCCACACCAAACTGATCAGAAGCCAACTCCATTAACGTGCGACTTTTAACTAATTTGGTTTGTACAAGCCAGGTCACTAAAGGGGTTTGGTTGCGCTTGGCTTGTTGTACAGCTTCCTGCGCCTTTTGTTCATCCAGCAAGCCCGACTCGACAACCTGCCGAGCCAAACCAATTAAATTGACACTACTATTCATGCATTTCGTCCTGCGCGCATTGTTATTGGCATAATGCGGCTACTTATAGCCTAGAACACCCCTCGCTGCCAAACCCTGTCAGCATTTTTATCCAGAGTCTTGACCTGCACCCGCATTAAGACAACTTAGACAAGCTGAAATCCGACACCATCTGACAAAAAGCGTCACCTTTTAACAAGGTCCGACAATTTATATGGACTAATACACAATATCTGTACGAGCGAGTCGCGCCCACTAAAGCAAAGCTCTTAAGATCAAATACATGGCACAACCCTTGCGTTAACACTTTGAAACCAAATGTTTTATGCTCAACCAAGGAACTTTCTATGCCAGCATCAAGACAAAAAGGCTTTACCCTAATTGAGCTTATGATTGTCATTGCTATTATCGGTATACTCGCAGCCATTGCTTTACCTGCTTATCAAGACTACACAAAACGCGCACACGTATCTGAAGGGCTGGTACTAGCCGAGGGTGCAAAAGCAATAATCACCGAACACTACTCATCAAAAGGCATTTGGCCTACCAACAATGCAGACGCTGGCCTTGCAGCAAGCACTTCAATCACAGGCAACGCAGTAAATAGCGTCAGTATAGACGGTTCAAAAATAACTATTACTTTCAATGAGAAAGTACAAAATTTAGCTACTTTAACTTTACAAGGTACTGAGCAAGGCGGTTATGTAATGTGGGCATGCGGACAGACAAGCTCGACACTAACCGCACGCTATCGTCCTAGCAATTGCAGGTAAACGAAAAGCAAAGGTGGCACAGAATCTGCTTAAAAAACCACAGGTCACATGGCCTTTTTAAAAACAACGGAGTTTCAACATGAAAGCACAAATGCAAAAAGGTTTTACCCTAATTGAATTAATGATCGTCGTGGCGATCATCGGTATTTTGGCGGCGATTGCGTTGCCTGCTTATCAGGATTACACCAAGCGTACTCACGTTTCTGAAGGTCTAAGTTTGGCTGGTGGTGCCAAGTCTGCTCTTACAGAGTTTTATTCAACTATGGGCCGCTGGCCAAGTGCTACGGGTAACCAATCAGTAGGAGTAGCTGTGCCTGCCAGCATTAAAGGCAACGCTGTGACTCAAGTACTGGTTAATGGCTCTACGATTGAAATTACTTATAATGATAAAGTTGATAATGGTAAAAAGTTGACCCTGAAGGCCACTGCAGCATCAGGTGGGTCTGTAGAATGGACATGTGGCAAGTCGGGAACTAACGACGTTGATGCAAAATGGCGTCCAAGCAACTGTCGTTAAGTTGCTTATCTAAGCCTAAAAAGGCATCCGCAAGGATGCCTTTTTAATTGATAGAGAAAAAAATGCAAAACGCCTATATTCCTGTAAAAATTTTAGCAGCGCTCTCATTACTGTTTTTAATAATACTAATAGTTTATTTTCCAGGTTTGTATGGCAATTATGTCTTTGATGATAACGCAAATATTCTGAATAATAAAAAACTAGCTATTGATAAAATTACTTTAGAATTACTGAGTAGCGCAGCTTACTCTGGTGATGCGGGCCCACTAGGCCGTCCTTTAAGCATGCTGTCATTTGCTATGAATTATTACTTTAGCGGTTTTGAGCCTTTCTATTTTAAGCTTACAAATCTAATTCTTCACATTCTGAATACACTTTTTGTATTTCTAATTAGCAAACAGATTTTTATAATTATTCGCTTTTCTGTGCCTGTCAGAGCTGCTTTAGCTGTAGCGCTTCTTTGGGGCTTGCACCCTCTCAACCTAACCAGCGTACTTTATGTAGTGCAGCGCATGGTCAGTCTATCCACCTTATTTGGTTTTATGGCCATATATGCGTATGGCCGTTTACGAATGTTACCCAACTCTGCGGGTGCACTAGGCATTATTTTTCGACTGTGGGTTATTGTTTTATTGATTGCCGCTTCGGCTCTTAGCAAGGAGTCAGGCCTATTATTTGTGCCACTGATTATTTTATTGGAGTTTTTTGTTTTTCGCGGTCGTTATCAAGAACAAAATTTACGCCTCTGTGGCTTTAAACTGATCCATATACTGTATTTTATAACTGCTGCAACAACCCTACTGGTACTTACGCAATTACCCAAATACATGAACCCTGCTGCGTTTTTACATCGTGACTTTAATCTTATTGAGCGCGTATTGACTGAAACTCGAGTTATCTTCTTTTATTTAAAGCTATTCGTTTTTCCGCGCATTACCGAACTCAGCCTTTATCATGATGACTTTCTGATTTCCCATAGCTTAACTGAACCGATCAATACGCTTTACGCTGTTTTGGCTTTACTAGGGATTACCGGCTTGTGTCTGGTACTGATAAAAAAAGCTCCCATGCTACTGTTTGCTTGGTGCTGGTTTCTGGTCGGACATGCCATGGAGTCTACCTTTATCAGTCTTGAGCTGGTACATGAGCATCGCAACTACTTTGCAACTATAGGACTCTTGTTGCTTGCTCCTCTAGCGTATCAACAAGCCAGCTCCAAAATAAAACCTATGCTACTGCTACTATTCGCTGTGTATGCTGCCTATCTTGGCTTTTCTACTTGGCAGAGAGCTCATATTTGGAGCAACTTAGCTGATCATGCTGCTTTTGAAGCCTCTCAGCACCCTCACTCTGATCGCGCCAATTATCAACTTGCCCGTATCTACATTAAGCTCATGGAGCAATATGAAGATGATCAGCAAAAAAAATTGCACTACGCAAACTTAGCAGAACAATCTCTGAGCACAGCACGAAAAAGTTATAATCCATCCAATGGAGCCTGGTTTGCTCACTTACACCTGAGTTACTTTTTGAAACAAGAACCACGTACTCAAGTTATTGATGAACTAAAAAAACGCCTAAATACATTACCTTTTTATAACAGCAACGTAGGCTTCATAAGTGCTTTCGCTAACTGTCAAATTGAAAAACACTGCCAATTACCGCACCACTTAGCCGTTGAGATTTTTGCATCTGCTGCCGAAAACCCAACAATTAACAGCGGTGCCAAAGCGGAGGTTTTAAAAGTACTAGCTCGTTATTTTGCTGAAGTAGCTGGCGATTATCTAAAAGCCGAAGAGTTTTTACGTGATGCTCTTGAATTAAAAAATGATGTTAATGGCCATTTACTGCTGACTCAAATATACCGAGGCCAGAAAAACACAATAAAAGCACAGGCTCAACTAGATCTGGCAAAGCAACTAGACGTTAAAAGCACTTGGTTCCGAGAAGCTCAGCATGAACAAGACATGATTGACATTCTACGTGCTAAAGAACAACAAATATTTGATGATATCTCCAGCGTCAAGGAAACTAAGAAATGAACCGTTTATCCATCGTCCTTCCCGCCAAAAACGAATCCGCTGCTATTGGCGCAACTATCGCGGGCATTATTGCGCTGCTGCCTGACGCTGAAGTGATTGTCGTCAACGACGGCTCCACTGATAACACTTTAAAAGTCGCCACAGCGGCTGGGGCGCGAGTGGTGTCGCATCCCTATTCGAAAGGCAATGGCGCGGCGATTAAAACTGGCGCACGCGCGGCTACCGGCGAAATTATTGTCTTTATGGATGCCGATGGCCAGCATGATCCAGCAGACATTCCGCGCCTACTCGCACGCCTAGAAGAAGGCCACGACATGGTCGTTGGCGCGCGGCAAAAAGGCTCACAAGCCAGCGTGGGCCGAGGCATTGCTAATAAGTTTTACAACCGCTTAGCCACCTATATGACCGGCCACAGAATCGAAGACTTAACCTCAGGCTTTCGTGCAGTGCGCGCTAGTAAATTTCGTGAGTTTTTATATTTACTACCCAATGGCTTTTCCTACCCAACCACCAGCACCATGGCGTTTTTCCGTGCCGGCTACTCGGTTGCCTACGAACCCATTCATGCAGCGCAACGCATCGGCAACAGCCATATCCGCTTACTGCATGACGGTATGCGTTTTTTACTCATTATCTTCAAAATCGGCACCCTATACTCACCACTCAAATTATTCGCCCCCATCGCAGCGTTATTATTTGGCATGGCCACACTCTGGTACGGCTACACCTTTGTCGATGTCGGCCGCTTCACCAACATGAGCGCATTACTCTACACTGGCAGCGTGATGATATTTTTGATGGGGTTGATCTCGGAGCAGATTACGGCGTTGATGTATAAGGATGGGGATTAAAGGAACTATTGCCATGTTAAAAGTCACATCACGTTACTCATTTTTGTTGACTTTTAACATCGTTGTTAATAGTATCCATCGCAACACACCCGCCATGCCTCTCTCCGAAGCACACTTTGGCGGGTTTTTTGTTTTTGGTGTTTATCAATGAATGGATTCAGCAAGCCATCCTTTACGATAGAGCAGCAAATCAGCCTATTGCGTGAGCGCGGACTGCGCCTCATCGACTTACTTGATCGCTATCCAAACGTCTCACGTTGGCACATGGGCTTTCCAGAGGATTGGCAAAGCGATCCGTTTTGGTCGCGATTCGCGACTAGCCCTAGTAAGCACAAAAATACAGAGAATAGTGATGCTTAAAGGCCCCATTGCCCGCGCGACTATTCGCACCAGTTTTGTGCTGGGGCTGCGCCTTGTTGTGCAGGCAGGCACGTTGCTGCTGGTTGCCCGTATGCTGGGGCCAGCGGACTATGGCGCTTTTGCCGCCATTGCAGCGTTGGCCGTGCTGATGGGCACCTTTGCCACCTTTGGCACGCACTTGGTGCTACTGGCGGAAATCTCTAAAAAACCCGACCAGCGCCAACCTGTATTGGCCTACGCCGTGCCCACCACCCTCATCAGCGGTAGTGTGCTGTTTTTGCTCTATCTGGCTGCGGGGCAGTTTTGGCTGGCCAACGCCAGTGTGCCGCTACAGGTTATGGCCTGCATTGGTCTTGCAGAAACTCTGCTACTGCCCATGTACCTCCTGCCGGCCACGGAAGAGCTAGCACTAGAAAAAACCGCTCGATCCCAGCTTTTGGTTATCTTCCCATTGGCGCTGCGTATGGCCGTGGCGGGCATCGTTATGCTGCTGGCACCTGCGCAGCCTTTAGCGCTATTTGCGTGGCTCTACCTAGCCACTGCGTTGCTGGCTTTGGTCTGCATGAAAGTCTACAAACATGATGCCTGGCTACGGCCTAAGCAGTGGAAGCTGCCCAACCGCGCCCAACTCAAACACAGCGTTGGCTATGCCACGCTCAGCCTCACCGCTGCTGGCCCTAGTGAACTGGACAAGATGCTGGCCGTCAAACTGCTGCCATTGGGCGTGAGCGGCCTGTATGCAGCGGCATCGCGCGTCATAGGCGCAGCCACCTTGCCCGTGACGGCACTCTTACTCTCGGCGCTGCCCCGCCTCTTTCGTCAAGCGGGTGAACACAGCGCCCAAAGCCAACGCTTAAACCGCTGGATTTACCTCAGCGTGCTGATATATGGCCTGGCACTGGCTGGCCTGCTCTGGCTAGCCGCCCCTGCGGTGCAATGGCTGTTTGGTAGCCAATATCAAGGTATGAGCGACATGCTGCGCTGGCTGTGCATTGCCGTACCGGGCTTGGTCTTGCGTTTAACCGTCGCTAGCATCTTGATGACCCAAGACAAGCCCTGGCTACGCGCAGGGTTTGAAGTGTTTGGCATGGCCACCCTCGCCATAGCCGCCTTCGCCCTATATCCCCAGTTTGGCGCCAAAGGAATGGCATTGGCATTGGCTGCTTCAGAGTGGGGCATGGTTCTCATAGCCATGATCTTTATAAAGCTGACTTCTACGGCTGCGCGTTAAGTTTATAAAAACCAGCTTCTTAAGCCTTGCGTAGTTTAAGGCTTGGCGGGTGGTGTAAGGGTTTGTATGCGATTGATTGCAAAATCAAAACTCGACATTAAAAAACCCTGAATGGGAATTAGGCTTTTATATCGGAATGCGCGAACTAAAGCGCGCGCGCTTAAAGTAAAAATACGCAAAATATAAAAAATATATTTTTGCGCTGTAGTGTTTGAAAGTTTTTTTGCCAATAGCCAGTGCCCTCGGTTGATGTGATATTCGTAAAATAAAGACCCTCGTCGTGCGCTACCAGACCCCTCGTGGTAGATATGCGCTTCATGGCACTCAGCCGCCTCTAAGCCTAAGCCCTTAGCTCTTAGCGCCAGTTCAACATCTTCGCCATAAAAAAAGAAGTCTTCGTCTAATATACTTCCCGGAAGTTTGTTTATATCAATTAACAAAGCGCATCCACTTGAATATTTAAGACTGTTTTTTTTGCCGCCAGAGTAAATTAATGCCAAAGCTTTATCGTAGTATCCGAAAAGACTATTTAAGCTACTCTTGTCTTTCACCATAGGTTGAACGAAAGCATATTTACTTGTGAGTTCTAGCATTTTTATTAGTCCGCCTTTCTCAAAATAGGCGTCTGAATTCATTAGTAAAATGTAGCTTAGACCTTGTGTTCGAGCTATCTGGCTGCCAGCGTTCACTCCTTTGGCAAAGCCTTGGTTACATCCATTTGTTTCTACAGTAATATGTGCTCCGCCAGCACGGTAGCTGTCCAGTGCGGTTTGTATGTCAGTTAGGCTAGCTCCATTATCTTCTGAGTTGTCAATTAAGATAATATTTTTCAAGCCTTCTTCAATCAAAGACTGGATGCACAAGCTGGTCTTGTCCGCTGTACGAAAGTTTAAAACAATAGCTGCTACTTCATCTAACCTTGCGCTCAACTTTAACTCCTTGGCTTCCTAGCTATAACAATTGTTTCTTCGCCATATCGCGTGCTGCTGGTAGAGCAAATATCAACAAAAAACTTTAAAATTTTTGATAGCAATTTCGATGTACCAACCTTTTCACGCTGAGAAATGGCGTTATTTAGTCTCCACGAACTCTTGTTCACTCCTCCGCGCTTGATAAAGGTTATTGATTCAAATCCTGCATCTTTCAGCCATTTTGATAAAGTGGTCTGACTTGGTATGATTAAATGAAAAGGGGGGTGTAAGCCTACCCATGCTTTTTTGAAGAACCTAGCTCCAAAGGATTCTGGATTTGGTAAGGCAAGCCAAATGTAGCCTCCAGCTGTAAGAGCTTCATGAATTCCTGTAAGTAATTCTTTGGGTGATTTTACATGCTCTATGACATGGCTAAGCGTTATATATTCGTATTTACCCTGTGATTGCAATGTCTGCAAATCACCTTGAATCACATTTAAGCCTATGGCTTTCATGGCGGCTACCGCAACAGGGTCAGGCTCAAGACCGGTTGCATTGATACCCATGCTCTGCGCTCTTAGTAGAAAGTCACCGCTGCCGCAGCCAAAATCTAATAGCCGGGTATTTTTATGGCACATGCTTTTAGGTATGTGTCTTCCGTAGACATCTAACTGCATTCTTAGTGGCGGTATTATTTTAAATAAATAGCGCCCACCAAATAGTGGTTTTTTGGCTTTGAAGTTGAATCGAAATAGCAGGTAGTCGCCAATCAAGCGGTAAATAAATCCTTCGCCTACGAGAGTTTTATCTATTGGCAAGTCGTGTGTGTAGTAGTTTTGATAGGCTAAAGGCAGTGATTTGTCATCCGGCCTTGGGTTAAGATAAATACTGCGGCAAGATTTGCATTTATGCATATGCCAAGTATCTGGAAAATTTAAATTATCATCTCTGCGGCTGTAGTGGACTGCATTGCTTGTGCTTGCATCGCAAACAGGGCAGGAGTTCAGTTTTTCAAGTGTGCCGTGTGCCCAATTGTTCATTTTATTTTTACCATTGTGGGTTACAAATTAATCAGCTAAGTTGATGTATGTCTCGCATATTTATGGGGTATTACTTACAACACCTCTATAAGCAGGGCTGGTTTAAGCCCTCATACAGCGCACTATAGCCAGCCAACATACTGTCGTAATCAAAGCGTTCGCACACGCTTGCTCTGGCAGCTTGCCGCAGTTGAAGCCAAGTACCGCTGCTTTCTCGTACCAGTTGAGCCAAGCCTTGCGGCTTTTTGCATGAACATAAGTAACCACTGTGGCCATGCTGCACTACTTCATCTACCGCCGTACCGCTCATGGCTATCACGGGCAGGCCGCAGGCCATGGCTTCAATCACGACTTGCGGCAATCCTTCACTGCGAGACGGAAACAAGAAAGCATCCGCGTTTTGCATGGCGGTTATGACTTGGGTTTGGCTTAGGCGGCCTAGGTCATGCATGTTGCTGGACATGTGGGGTTGGTCTGCCGTTGCCGCAGGACCGCCGGTGTAGTGCAGTTCATAGCCATTACCCAGCTCACGCATGGTTGGGGCGAGCAAGTCCACACCTTTACGTCGCATCCAGCTGCCCACATACAACAGACGGAGTGGTTGGTTTGCTTTTTGGATGTTGTCGCCAGGGCTGAAAAGCTTGGTATCAACCCCGTTGTAAATCACCTGCATGGGCACGTCACACAAGGTTTTTCTGGCCATATCGGCAACAAACTGACTAACAGCAGTCACATGATCGGCACGACGCAGGACTCGTCGTTCATTAGGCGCTATCCACCAGCGATGATAAGCAGCACGCAACCAGCCTTTATATGGATGTAGCGCCGGATCATGAATGGAGTGGTGTAGCGTTGCTACTATCGGCAAGTGTTTAGGTAGAAAACGGCTATGCAGCCACGTATTCACATGCACAACTGTTGCCCAGCTAGGTGGCTTAGGGGCTTTGACTGTCCACGGGGCATACTCGGCTCGTAATGGCAGCCAAGTAATTTCTGCTTTTATACCTTGCTCGTTTAGGCCTTTTACTAAACGCTCAGTAAACACATCGGTGCCGGTACCAGTACGAACAGTAGGAAACCAGATGGCTGGCTTTGGCTGCATGTTAGTTCTCCGCTAGTAAATTATGCGCCAAATGACACTGAATACCCAATCCCCACCAATACGCTTCAAGCACTTCCATTACGCACCTTCCTGCCAACTTAATAAAGCCCTGATAGCAGTAACTACCAAGACGCTTCTGCAATACCCTTTACTACTGGAGATACTGAGTCTGTAATTGTTCAGCTGGTTAAGAATTAATTTTAACCAGTTGTGACTCAATTGCTTAATCCTGTAAATCCTTACATGGGTTAACTGTCAATAAACTCTCCACTATGGTCACTGATGGCTGCTGTGCGTCTGTAAGCGTGCTTGCAGCCTCAAGCTCTTGGTATTTCTTACACTTGATGTAGTCTTCGACTGTACCTAGAATTTCGCCTTCCATGATTGCATTACCACCTAAACCATCACTACGCTCGGTAGCCTGCCGCATAATAATTGTAGGTACACCTATAGCTGCCAACTCTTCTTGGTTTGAGCCACCATCAGTCAGTACACAGGCCGACTCCGCTGCTAGCTTAAGAAATGCGCTGTAACCCAGTCGTGGGATTAATTCGATATTATTTGTTTGCTCTAGTTTTTCGTATAGTCCTGTCTTTTTTAGACGCTTCCTCGTAGCTGGGTGTAAAACAAATTTTATACGATGATTGATAGCTACATTTTGTAGTAGTTTGACGAGATCGTTTAGCCTTTTTTTCTCGTAAATATTCTGGAATCTATGTAATGAAGCGACTAGATAAGGTATGGAATCATTAACTACGCTTCGAGTAACTCCACTGAGACGTATAGCATCCAAAATAGTATTGCCACCTGTATTGATGGCTGCACAGCGTGGATAGTTCTTCTGTATGTGTTGCAAAGTCTCTTCATTCGGACACATAGCCATATGGCTCAAGTGAAATACAATGCGTCTGGCAATTTCCTCAGGGAAGGGATCAAATAGTTTTTTTGAGGTTAGGCCGCTTTCCAAATGCACGACCCGTGCACCAACTCTTTTGCCTGCAATGGCGCCTAGAACTGTCGAAAGGGTATCGCCATGTACTAAAATATCCATATATTGAGGCGTGATAGGTAAGGCTTTTAATTTTTTAACTACCCCTCTATACGCTTGGGGAAGCCATGCAAATAGAGAAAATATCGTAGAGCGTTCTTTAGCTGGCAACGCTGCTACCTGGGGTGAACGAACACCAAACTCATCCAGCAGGTCTTGCATTGTTTCTTGATGTTGGCCTGTCATTAGCAAGGTGCACCCAAGCGCTCTTTTTTCACACTCTACGATTATCGGTGCAACCTTGATTAGCTGAGCTCTGGTGCCTATGACAAATACGAAATGTCTGTTGTTAGTCATGTAGTTTAATTCCATTTACCATATGGTTGTAGCTCATCTGCTCCATTCCACCCACTAATGGCGGGAGGTTGCGGGTAATGATAAGAACACGTTGCTGACTCATTAACTTTTACCTTCATTTTGCTGAGCTTGCACCACGGCTTTGCCTTGTGCGGTTAAGCGATACTTTTGTAGGCTGCTGTTGGGTTTGTCGGGAATGGTCATTTCAATTAGATCGGCTTCTAGGGCTGGATATAAATAATTAGCCCTAAAAGTTGGTCTATGTTTTAAGCCTAAATCGGCTTGCATCACACTTGGCGCCTTAGGCTCACCAATAAGCGTTTGCAACAGTCGCAGAACTGGGTCGGTTACTGGGTCGATTACTGGGTCGGTTTTTGAAGGCATGACTTGACCTGTGATTATTTCGCCAGCACCAATGCCAACGGGCGCAATTACTTGTGTTTCAGGCTCTGGCCTTTTCAAAATCGCTTTGAATTCATTGCCATTTTTGTGATCTTGCAGTTCTATATGTGGCCACGCTGCCAGCGCACGATGAATACCGCTGCCTAAACCACGAAAAGGTAGCAAGTGTGCTGCATGCTCACTCAGCACAGGATTACGCCGTTTAGTTTTTCCTTGTTTGATTTCTTCGGTACTTATGTTGTCAGGTAGGTGTCCTGGGCTAATAATTTCAATGCGGTCACGAAACACCAACACTCGAATCGAGGCACTATCAAAATAATCACGATGCATTAACGCGTTGACCAACAACTCTTCAATTGCAATCGGCGGTATTTCAAGCTCGCCTAAGGTGTTAAAGCCTCGATCATTTTGCACATGGTGCAAATTGCGCTTAATAAAAGAGAATGCACGCTGATACTGCTCAATTAAGGTGCCGTAAATATCTTCACTGTCTTGGTAATGAACGTCGGCTATGGAGTTTCCATAAAAGGCAACGGCTTTAATCATGCACACAGGCAACCAACGCTGGGGTTGCTTAGCAAAGAACAGCGCACCAGCGACGGTTATTTGCGTGTCTTTTGCCAAGCCCATGTTCGCCAGCGCCACAGGTAGCTGTTCAGGTGTGCAGTCATAGCCATAGCGCTTATGAAAGTACTCAGCAAAGGCTTTTTCATCTAAATCACTTAAGGTGCTGCTCGGTATCGCTAAGGTGTCGGCTTGAATTAAGCCAGCATTTAAAAACATGCGCTGCATTTCTTCGCGTGAAGTGACATGACGCTTGTCTGATCCATTTTTCACCCAGACACGACCTTGTAAGTCCATATAGGGTTTGTTTAAACCATCTGGCACAGTAACAACAATAACGACACCTTTGTCAGTGGCGACATTTTCAGTCAGTGGATGAACTGGCGGGCGCACATTGTTGGTCGCAGCATTGCTCAGTTGCTGATTAAATTGCCGTACCTGTTCCGGAGCAAGAGCGCAAACTTGCCCATCATCTTCAACACCAATAAATACACGTCCACCACCGCTGTTAGCAAAAGCAGCCAGTTCTGCCGCAAGGCTTTCAATGCGTGTAATTTCACGCTTGAACTGGTGCTTGCTGTCTTCACCATTGGCGAGAATGTGTTGTAGCTCTTGAGCGTCCATGTGCTCTCCTAAGCGGATACCACGTTATTGTGCCCAAGCAGTCGCCCACGGGTATCAACAATTAACTGGCTGTGCTCTAACAGCAACTCATAGTCAAAGGCATCGTGATCAGTGGCGATGATAATGCAGTCGTATTGCTGGATGTTGTCTTGGCTCAGTTCGACTGATTTAAGCTCAAAAAAGTAATCTCTTTTCCGTGGAAAAACAGGGACGTGTGGGTCAGAGTAGGTGATATGCGCGCCTTTTTCTTCAAGCAGCGCCATGATCTCTACCGCAGGCGATTCGCGGGTGTCGTCGATGTTTTTCTTATAGCTCAGGCCCAGAATAAGAATATTGCTGCCTTTGATGGCTTTTTCTTTCTCATTCAGTGCGTCAGCAACTTTTTGCACAACCCAGCGTGGCATGTAGTGGTTGATTTCACCGGCCAATTCAATAAAGCGCGTATTGATGCCGTACTCACGGGCTTTCCAAGTGAGATAAAAAGGATCAATAGGAATGCAATGTCCGCCCAAGCCAGGCCCCGGTTTGTAGGGTACAAAGCCAAAGGGTTTGGTGGCTGCCGCTTCGATAACTTCATGGATGTTAATGCCCATTTTGTCGGCGACAATTTTCATTTCATTGACCAAGCCGATGTTGACGGCGCGGTGAATGTTTTCCAATAGTTTGGTCATTTCCGCAGCGCGCGGCGTGCTGACCGGAACCATTTGCTTAATTGCATGCTGGTAGAGTTGAGTGCCGAGTTCAAGGCAGCTGGCTGTCATGCCGCCAATGACTTTTGGAATATCTTTGGTGCTGTATGTTGTGTTGCCTGGATCTTCTCGCTCAGGTGAAAAGACCAGTGCGCAGTTTTCACCGGGTATAAAACCTTGGCTTTTTAGAGCTGGTGCAAGAATTTCTTCAGTGGTGCCCGGCCAAGTTGTGCTCTCTAGGCTTAATAACTGACCTGCTTTGAAATACGGCAAGATAGATGCAAGGGTATTTTCGACATAACTTAAATCGGGCTCACGATAGACATTTAACGGAGTCGGTACGCAAATGATCAGGGCATCCACTTCTTGCGTGCGTGAAAAATCGCTGGTCGCTTCAAAGCCATCTTTTTGTGCGGCAATAATCTCTTCTGCCTTTAGACGCTCAATGTAGCTTTTGCCACTATTTAAGCTATCGACCTTTGATACATCTATATCAAAGCCAATAACCTTGATACCGACCTCGCTAAAACGCAAAGCAAGCGGTAAGCCAACATAACCCAGCCCATAAATACCCACAACCACAGAGCCAGAGGCAATTCGTTCTTTTAATACACGTAAACCGCTCATAAGTTGCTCAACCTAATGACATTTTAAAAAACCAAAACATAATGCCAGATAACGGCTCATGAGTTTTGCCACAAGGCACAAAATACACTAATTAATTCACCTGCAACCAAGCACGTTATGCCTCATCTACTATTTTTTAATCTACGGCTGTCTTAATATTTGCGACTTCTTGAAAAACAGACTTATTTAGATAGGCGCGAAGGAATGTATCCATGAAAAAAATCATCTTTATCCTAATCATCGCTGGCGGCTGGTATGTGAATAAAAACGGCTGGCCTGATTTTGTGCAAAGATCGAACAGCCCTGTGATTACTAACGCTTCGCTGCTATCGACTCCAACTGCTCCTACATCATTTAAGCCACGCACGAACTCGCCTGCGTCTGCATCATCTTTCCGTTGTGACGGAAGGCAGCATTGCTCGCAGATGCGCTCGTATGATGAAGCGGTGTTCTTTTTACGCAATTGCCCGAACACCAAAATGGATGGTGACCGTGATGGAGTTCCTTGCGAGATGCAGTTTGGGCGGTGATAAGGTCTGATAACAAGAAATCACCACGCTGCAAGCCTATGCGCCGACTGTAGGAGGGAATTTATTCCCGATGCAGTGTCCAAAAATACAAAACGTGTCGGCCAAACAGTTAGGCAAACGATTGTGTTTGGCGTGTAATGCATGCAAGCATTCCGTTTTCTGCAAGGCCTTATCGGGAATGAATTCCCTCCTACAAGGGGTGTGGTATTTGAACCCCACCTTGTGCGGTGGGGTTTAGATCGAGGGGACTTACTGCGCGGCGAAGACGGGCAGCTCCGCCAGCTCAACCGTCACGGCTTTACGTGGCGCGATGATGAGGGCCTCACCATCGACGACTATTTCATCGCGCTGATTGACCACGCGCGTGGCGATGCGTACGCGAAATTTTGGTAGTTTTTCTAAGATTTCTAGCTGCACGGTCAGCTCATCACCGAGTTTCACCGGCAAACTAAAAGTCATTTGCTGGCCGAGGTAAATCGTGCCCGGCCCTGGCATTTCACAGGCCACCGCTGCGCTGATTAACGCACCGCTAAACATGCCGTGCGCAATGCGCTCTTTAAACATGGTGCCAGCAGCATATTCAGCATCTAAATGCACAGGATTGCGGTCACCTGACATACTGGCAAACATCATAATGTCATGTTCAGTCACCAACTTGCTGAAGGTGGCTTTTTGGCCGACTTCTAAACTGTCATAAGGGATGCTAGTGCTTTGTGTCATGGCGCTCTCCGGATACGGGTGGTGGATTATTAAAGTCACGTTTGTAGGCTAACGCGGTATTTAGCCATTGGATAATATCAGCTGTTACTTCGGCGTGATTGAGTTCTTGCAGCACTTCATGGCGCGCGTTGGGATACAGCTTAATATCGACAGCACGATTACCCGCTTGACGCAGTGCGTCGGCTAAATCAATCAGGCGTCGACCCTGATTAATCGGATCCGCTTCGCCACCGACAATTAGGAGCGGCAAATCGTTTTCAATTTGCACCATGTTGCGCACTGGAGTAATGCCCTGCAAGCCCAACAGAAGGTCCAGCCACAGTTGCGTGGTGCAAATAAACCCACACAAAGGATCATCAATATAGGCTTGCACTTGCTCCGCATCACGGCTGAGCCAGTCCCAATTTGTCTGGCGGTTTTTAATTGCACGACGATACGGGTAGAAAATTAAAGTTTCCAGCAACGAACTACGACCTTTGGGGCCAAGACGCCAACGCTCAAAACGCGCCACAGCCATCGCCAGACGATAACGCGCCGAGGTCTTAAAATAATTGGAGCCAGACAGAATCGCGCCCTGCAAACTGCAACTGTGCTGCATTAAATAGCTCAGCGCGACATAACTGCCCATACTGTGCCCAAAAAGAAAAATCGGTGTATTAGGAAACTGCACGCGGATATGGTGGTTCAAGCAGCACAAATCATTGACCACCAAGCTCCAACCTTCTTCATCAGCAAAATACCCCAGCGTACCTAAGGCTGCTGTATGCCCATGACCGCGCTGGTCAAGCGCAAACACGGCAATACCTTGATCAGCCAGTGCTGTGGCAAAACGTGCGTAGCGCTGACTGTGCTCGGCCATGCCGTGGGCAATCATCACAATGGCGATCGGCGGGTGTTCGGTGAACCAGTGATTCACATACAACTCAGTCGAGTCATTGCTGGTTAACCAAAATGCTGCATGGCGCATGATGGCTTCCTCCTGCATGCTGGCGTTGGCTCATTGTAGAGCCTATCTTAGGCATTGGGGAAATCATCTTTAGTGATGAATCAAGAAACGCGAACGGAAAATAATTTTCAGTCATAAAAATGACTAAAAAGCCGCTTTCTGTACTGGCCGCATATTTATAAAGCTGATAATCTCCAAGGGTTTGCTATTAAATAAGAAAAGCACAACATAGATTAATCATTAAAAACACGCCTTGTTGAGATGAGTGACAAGAGCACGCCATTCAGTGACTTTTAAGCATAGAATCGTGTAGCGAAACGGGTATTACTTAGCGCTAAAACAATAAAAAGTAATTTGCGCTTAAGCGTTGTTTATTTATAGTGTGTTTTTGTTAAACACTTTCACAAGGCAGATAAGAGCTGTTGCTTAGGAGTTGACTTGCATGAATGAAAACTTCTGGAAGGATAAATACCCTGAAGGTATTCCAACCGAAATCAATCCTGATCAGTACCCGAATATTCAAGCGGTACTGAAAGAGTCCTGCCAGCGTTTTGCTGACAATCCTGCCTTCACCAATATGGGCAAAACGATCAGCTATGGCGATCTTTATAGGATGTCGGGTGACTTCGCTGCATGGTTACAAAATTACACGGAACTGAAACCAGGTGACCGCATTGCAGTGCAGCTGCCCAACCTGCTGCAGTACCCTGTGGTGGTGTTTGGTGCGATTCGCGCAGGTCTAGTGATTGTTAACACGAACCCGCTGTACACCACGCGTGAAATGGAACACCAGTTCAATGACTCTGGCGCTAAGGCGCTGGTGTGCTTAGCCAATATGGGGCATTTGGCAGAAGAAGTTGTGCCAAAAACTGGCGTTAAGACCGTTATCGTCACTGAGGTCGGCGACTTTCTGCCGCCACTCAAGCGTTTACTGGTCAATAGCGTGGTTAAGTATGTTAAGAAAATGGTACCTGCATTCCATATTCCTAACTCGCTTAAACTTAACGATGTTTTGGCGCTAGGCAGTAAAAAAGCCGCTCGTAATGAAAACCCAGACTCCAGTGAGGTCGCCATACTGCAATACACTGGCGGTACCACAGGCATCGCCAAAGGTGCGATGTTGACCCATCGCAACCTCGTTGCCAACATGTTACAAGCCGAAGCGATGATGGCGTCTAACTTAGACAAAGGCAGCGAAACTATTGTTGCACCACTGCCGCTGTACCATATCTATGCGTTTACCTTCCATTGTATGGCAATGATGATGAGCGGTAACAACAATCTGCTGATCACCAATCCCCGTGACTTGCCCAGCATGATTAAAGACCTGCAAAAAAATAAGTTCACAGGCTTTGTAGGTCTTAATACGCTATTTGTTGCACTGTGCAACAACCAAGACTTCCGTAGTCTAGATTTTTCAGCCCTGAAAATGACTATCTCTGGTGGCATGGCGTTGCAAATTGCTACAGCAGAGCGCTGGACTCAAGTGACTGGGGCAAAAATCTGTGAAGGCTTCGGCATGACGGAAACCAGCCCTGTGGCTACGGTTAACCCAATCCAGAACATTCAACTGGGCTCCATTGGTATTCCGGTAGCCTCAACGTTGTGCAAAGTGATTGACGATGATGGCAAAGAACTCGCGCTGGGTGAGATTGGCGAGCTGTGTGTCAAAGGCCCACAAGTCATGAAAGGCTACTGGTTGCGTGAAGACGCTACCAAAGAAGTTCTCGATGATGAAGGCTGGCTACGCACCGGTGACATTGCACTCATTCAAGAGGACGGCTATATACGTATTGTCGACCGTAAAAAGGATATGATTTTAATCTCCGGCTTTAACGTCTATCCGAATGAAATCGAAGACGTGCTAGCAAGCTTACCGGGTGTTTCACAGTCTGCCGCGATTGGTGTGCCAGATGAAAGATCCGGCGAAGCGATCAAGGTCTTTATTGTCGTACGGCCTGGCGAGAGCTTGACTAAAGAGCAAGTAATTGCACATATGCGCAGTAACTTAACCGGCTATAAAGTAGCACATCATATTGAATTCCGTGATGAACTGCCTACCACCAACGTCGGCAAAATCTTACGTCGCGAACTGCGTGATGAAGAGTTGAAAAAGATCGCCAGCGCTGCAGGACACTAACTCTCTCATGAGAGTGCTGCGTTAACAGTACCGATCATAAAAAAACGCGAGTTTATTCCTCGCGTTTTTTTATGATCTTTTAGGGTGTTTGCCGATAACCTTTGGTTAGACGTTTATTGAGCAGCGCACAAGCAAGGTTCATCTATTGTTTAAGGACACGTTGTGCACGTCAGGTATTCTGTGCCTCAACAAAAAACGCGCCACTGACTACTGCCCTAGTGAGGCAAGACAATGACGCGTTCGGGATCTTTTGTGAAGACTTAGCTTTTTACTGCGACGGCCGGCAACTCTGCTGGCTTACGTGTTTCAGCGGTAGAACGACGGAAATAACTAACTTGTTGCTGACCACTTAAGCCGCGAGGAATTTCTTCAATCTCGCCGCCTTTCTTTAAGAATGCAGCAGTTTGCTCTGCAAGTGAATCGCGTGAAGTAATTGCTTCTTCGGGTTTCGCACGAGTGCTAGAACCTTTAATACGCATGACGACCATGACCTCCTCAAACGTTTAGGCTCTAAATAATACGAGAAAATTCTATAAAAGTCAATCACATATAACTTTAAGCTATAAAAAGCAAGATTTACTGTGCACAAAATTTAAATCAGTGAACCATCTATTTTGAATGCTGGCCTATAAAGGAACGCACGACTGAAAATCTGCTTCGGGAATAAATTCCCTCCTACAATGAACCAACCCCTCTACAGTTAACTCATTTATTTACAGTTGATCAATCTTGGTAGATTTATTGCGCGTCAGCTTGCAGAAATACGGATGCCCACGGCTGTGATCAATTCTAAAACTTGCCAAATGCTTGGAGGAGGGAATGTCTTCCCGAGACGAATGAACCGGCCAGTCACCTCATTCAATACCAGCGCTGCTAATCATACAGCAAACACATTAACCGCGCGGATGATGCTCACTGTGCAACGCCTGAAGACGCGCTCGCGCCACATGAGTATAAATCTGCGTGGTGGATAAGTCGCTATGCCCCAGCAACATCTGCACCACACGCAAGTCTGCGCCATGATTTAACAAGTGCGTAGCAAAGGCATGACGCAGCGTATGCGGTGATAATGGTTTATTGATCCCCGCTACTTTCGCATGCAGTTTAATGCGATGCCAAAACGTTTGTCGCGTCATCTGCTGGCCACGCTGACTGGGAAATAATGCATCAGTCACAGAGTGGCCCAACAGCTCGCCACGGCCTTCTTTAAGGTAACGCACGATCCAATCTAAGGCCGTTTCTCCCATCGGCACCAAACGCTCTTTAGAGCCCTTACCTGTCACTCGTACAACACCTTGACGAGTATTGAGCTGATCTAAGGTCAAACTCACCAGTTCTGTTACCCGCAAGCCGCACGCATACAAGACCTCCAGCATACAGCGATCACGCAGGCCTAATACCTCATCCACATCTGGTGCGGCGAGCAACGCTTCAACATCTGCTTCGGACAAGGTATCCGGCAACGAACGACCAATCTGTGGCAAGTCAACCCGCAAGGTCGGGTTTTCAATAATCAAACCCTCCTCAAGCAGATATTGGTAGAACCCTCTAGCGCCTGACAAAAACCGTGCACTGGAGCGTGCTTTATAACTCGCATCTAAACGCCAGCTTAAATACTCCAACAAGGTATCACGCCGCACCTGCTGCAATGTCTGCCCACGCAGCAGTAGCCACTGAGCAAATTGTTCCAGATCACTGCGATAGGCCATGCGGGTGTTATCAGCCAAGCCACGCTGCAGCCAAGCAGCATCTAAGAAACGCGTTAGAGCCGATAAATCAGGCTGTTTAATCTCTTCCACAGCAATCCCCTATTCAACACAACCAACAACATCAGATCAACAGTACTGCACTGCTTGCAGTATGGTATCGAGAATAAATTCTCTCCTACAGTTGAGGCTTCAAGCAGTATTCCCGGTTAGCCGTGACAAGCGAAGCTCTGGATACTAACCACTCAATGCTTGATTAACCAAGCAAGAGTCTGCAGGAGCATACAGCCACTGTAGGAGGGAATTTATTCCCGAAAAATGCAGCAATATACATAGCGCCAGAGCAGCCTCTAAAGCAACGCAAGCATTGCCAACCAGCACGCTTTACAGTGCGGCTGATGAGCGTTGTATCGAGAATAAATTCTCTCCTACAGCTGAGGTTTCAAGCAGTATTTCAGGTTAGCAGTGACAAGCGAAGCTCTGGACGCTAACCACTCAATGCTTGATTAACCAAGCAAAAGTCTGCAGGAGCATACAGCCACTGTAGGAGGGAATTTATTCCCGAAAAATGCAGCAATATACATAGCGCCAGAGCAGCCTCTAAAGCAACGCAAGCATTGCCAACCAGCACGCTTTACAGTGCGGCTGATGAGCGTTGTATCGAGAATAAATTCTCTCCTACAGCTGAGGCTTCAAGCAGTATTCCCGGTTAGCCGTGACAAGCGAAGCTCTGGATACTAACCACTCAATGCTTGATTAACCAAGCAAGAGTCTGCAGGAGCATACAGCCACTGTAGGAGGGAATTTATTCCCGAAAAATGCAGCAATATACATAGCGCCAGAGCAGCCTCTAAAGCAACGCAAGCATTGCCAACCAGCACGCTTTACAGTGCGGCTGATGAGCGTTGTATCGAGAATAAATTCTCTCCTACAGCTGAGGTTTCAAACAGTATTCCCGGTTAGCCGTGACAAGCGAAGCTCTGGATGCTAACCACTCAATGCTTGATTAACCAAGCAAAAGCCTGCAAGAGTATACAGCCACTGTAGGAGGGAATTTATTCCCGAAAAATGCAGCAAACCTTGCGGACGAGTCGCCTGCGCCCCCAAGCAATAGTAAAACTATACTCCAGAAACAACAAAGCAGCCCTTAGGCTGCTTTGTTTTGAAACACCGGACGAATTAACGTGACAGTTTTTCTTTAATACGCGCAGCTTTACCAGACAGAGCACGTAAGTAGTACAGTTTCGCTTTACGAACATCACCACGACGCTTAACAGTAATGCTGTCAATCAGTGGGCTGTAAGTTTGGAACGTACGCTCAACGCCTACGCCGCTAGAAATTTTACGAACAGTGAAAGCACTGTTGATGCCACGGTTACGCTTAGCAATTACAACACCTTCATAGGCCTGTAAACGCTCACGCTCACCTTCTTTTACTTTTACTTGAATAACTACAGTATCACCCGCAGAAAATACTGGGATCTCTTTAGTCATTTGTTCAGCTTCAAGCTGAAGAATAATCTTGTTCGTCATTCTGTGCTCCTGAAGGCAAATCCTTATGATTCACCATCGATACGTTAATTAACTATCGTTCTGCCGACGAAAGTACTCGTCCAGCAGCATTTTCTCTTCTCCAGAAAGCGAGCGGCTATCCAGAAGATCAGCGCGACGCTCTGCAGTACGCCCTAAGGCTTGTTGCAATCGCCAGCGCCGGATATGTTCATGGTTGCCACTAAGTAGCACCTCAGGAACATCTTTGCCTGCATACCTAACCGGTCGCGTGTAATGCGGGCAGTCGAGAAGACCATCACTAAATGAGTCTTCTTGTGCGGAGTCTGCATGGTTTAATGCCCCAGGCAGCAACCGCGTTACAGCATCAATCAGCACCATTGCCGGCAGCTCGCCGCCAGACAACACATAATCACCAATTGACCACTCCTCATCGACGTAGGTTTCAATAAAACGCTCGTCAATGCCTTCATAGCGACCTGCAATCAGAATTAAATTATCCTGCTTGGCTAACTCGCTGACCGCGGCTTGTTTAAGCTGACGGCCTTGCGGCGACAGGTAAATAACCTTCGCCGGCCCTCCAATGGCGCGCTTAGCCGCAGCTAACGCATCCTCAAGAGGCTTGATCTTCATCACCATGCCTGGACCACCGCCAAAAGGCCGGTCATCCACTGTTTGGTGTCGATCTTCAGTAAAGCTACGGGGATTCCAACAATTAAGTTGCAACAACCCTTGCGTTACTGCACGACTGGTAATGCCATACTCAGTAATCGCAGCAAACATCTCAGGAAAGAGACTGATAACTTCAACGCGCAAGGCATTTACTCATTAAAAATCTGCATCCCATTCGACATGCATTTCGCCTGCTGTCAAATCAACTGACTGTACACACTGCTGCGTATACGGCAGTAACCGCTCCTGATCATCGATGCTGCCAGCACAAGGCTTAACAACCAATACATCATTCGCGCCAGTCTCAAGTAAATGGTCAACAATCCCAAACAACTGCTGGTCTTGATTGATCACCTTTAAACCTTCAAGTTGATGCCAGTACAACTCATCGTCCGCTAACTCAGGCAATTCACTGCGCAACACACAAATCTCATAACCGGTAAATGTTCGTGCAATTTCACGATCATCAAGGCCTTCGATTTTTGCTGCAAGCGCTTTACCCTGTATACGTCCACTGGCCCACTTAACACGCTTAATCTCATTGTCTCGGCGCAATTGCCAGACAGGATAATCAAGCAGATTTTCCATTGGGTCAGTAAAAGAATGTACCTTTACCTCGCCACGCACACCATGCACCGCACCGATTTTGCCGATAACGACCAGATCATCTGCTGCAAGAGGCGTTTTACTCATAGCCAATTAAGCAGTAGCTTGAGTGGTAGCAGCAGTTTTCAACAGTTGCGCAACGCGCTCTGAAGGCTGTGCACCTTTGCTTAACCAGTAAGTAGCGCGTTCTTGGTTAACAGACAAACGTACTTCACCACCTGTTGCAACTGGGTTGAAGAAACCGATGCGCTCTACGAAACGGCCATCACGAGCACTACGGCTATCAGCCACAGTCAGATGGTAGAAAGGGCGCTTTTTAGAGCCACCACGAGCTAAACGAATAGTTACCATTAAAGTTTTTTCCTTTAAGAATATTACAATCAAAACGAACCAAAGACATGCATGGCCCGAAAGGCCGCATATTCTAAGGTTTATCCGCCCCTTTGCATAGGGCTATTTTGCACTCCCGTGCGTGTTCACATCTTAGGCATCCCACCTGCCCCAGGCATCATCCCACCAAGACCACGCATCATCTTACTCATGCCGCCCTTGGTGGTGAATTTCTTCATCATTTTCTGCATCTGTTTATGTTGCTTAATCAGACGACCAACGTCCTGCACTTGCGTACCCGAACCCATCGCAATACGACGGCGGCGCGACCCACTGATAATTTCAGGATCACGACGCTCGCCTGGCGTCATTGAATTAATGATCGATTCCATCTGTTTAAACTGTTTCTCAGCAGCACCTTGCGCACCACCCATTTGCGCTAAATTCATACCGCCCATGTTTGGCATTTTCTCTAACATGCCACCCATACCGCCCATTTTATTCATCTGCTGCAACTGATCACGGAAATCTTCCAGATCAAAGCCTTTACCTTTTTTCAGCTTCTTGGTCAGCTTTTCAGCTTTTTCTTTATCAATGTTTTGTTCGGCTTGTTCAATCAAGCTCAGCACATCGCCCATGCCTAAAATGCGCGAAGCAATGCGATCAGGATGGAACGGCTCTAAGGCATCGGTTTTTTCACCCACACCTAAGAATTTAATTGGTTTACCCGTGATCGCACGCACCGACAGCGCCGCACCACCACGCGCATCACCATCAACCTTAGTCAGTACCACGCCGGTTAACGGCAATGCATCATTAAAGGCTTTGGCAGTATTGGCAGCATCTTGACCGGTCATGGAATCAACCACAAACAGCGTCTCAACGGGGTTGATCGCTGCATGTAACTGACTGATTTCCGCCATCATCTCGCTATCAATGGCTAAACGACCGGCGGTATCCACCAACACCACATCAATAAATTTAAGCTTGGCTTCTTTAATCGCAGCCAGTGCAATGTCTTGCGGTTTTTGGCTGATATCCGACGGAAAGAAAGTCACCCCTACTTCGCCAGCCAAGGTTTCCAACTGCTTAATCGCTGCAGGGCGGTATACGTCAGCAGAGACCACCATCACGGTTTTCTTTTTGCGCTCTTTTAAGAAACGCGCCAGCTTAGCTACAGTGGTGGTTTTACCTACACCTTGCAAACCGGCCATTAAGATCACGGCAGGCGGCGTAGCATTCAGCGCCAAGTCTTCGTTGGCGGCACCCATTAACTGTTCTAACTCGGCTTGAACAATCTTGATAAAAGCTTGACCCGGCGACAGACTGCGAGAGACCTCAGTACCTACCGCACGATCACGCACCGAGTTCACAAAGTCTTTTACCACCGGCAACGCCACGTCTGCTTCAAGCAACGCCATGCGTACTTCACGTAAGGTGTCTTTGATATTGTCTTCGCTCAGGCGTGCTTTACCAGTGACATGGCGTAGCGTCTGCGCAAGACGATCGGATAAATTGTCAAACATACAAAGCCCTCAGCATGGATGCGGCAACAGCGAGCAGCATTGATTAAGCTCACCTGTAAATAAACTGTTGCACAGCGGTTGTTACTCGAATTGACAGAGTATAACCGATCCTGGGCGACGCGACAGCGTCCTCTGTGCAGTTGGGTTAAACTGTCGCCACTTTATAGGAGTCGTTATGCCACCGATTGTACCGCCCATTGTCTTGGCCTCCAGCTCAAGCTACCGCCGAGAACTACTAGCACGCTTGCAGCTGCCTTTTATTTGCCACAGCCCAGAGATTGATGAAACCCCACTGATCCATGAAACACCACAAGCACTTGTGCAGCGTTTAGCCTTAAGCAAAGCCCGTGCACTGGCCGAGCACTACCCACAGCACATTATTATTGGCTCTGACCAAGTAGCAGCGCTTGATGGAAAAATTATTGGTAAACCCTTGCACGCCAAGGCCGCCTTTCAACAACTAAGCGCCGCCAGTGGACGTAGCGTCGTCTTTTTAACCGGACTGGCCGTCATTGATACACGTACCAATAGTGAGCAGATTGATTTAGTGCCGTTTACCGTGCACTTTCGCACGCTCAACGCCGCGCAAATCCAACGCTACATTGCGCTAGAACAGCCCTTTGATTGTGCAGGCAGTTTTAAATCAGAAGGTTTAGGTGTGAGCTTATTCCAAGCGACAGAAGGCAGCGACGCGACCAGCTTAGTTGGTTTACCGCTGATTCGCCTATGTGACATGCTCAGTGCTTGCGGTATTGCCGTACCCTAAAACATCACAAACAAAGGCCATGAGGCGTCGTTATAACGCTCGGGTTTTCTGCTTGAGAATATAGACCGTCACGCAGATCGCGCTCATTAGCATAAAGAGTCGCACCCACAGCAACGGCACAATCCACATGGACACGCTGATGCTCGCCCACATCAAAAGCAAAGCCCAAACCTTGCCTTTCAACGGCAAACCCTGGCCATCTAGATAATCACGAACCCAAGGCCCAAGCTTTGGATGCATCACCAACCACAGATAAAAGCGCTTAGAGCTGCGCGCAAAACACGCCGCAGCCAATAACAAAAAAGGCGTTGTAGGCAAGACCGGTAAAAAAATACCGATCACGCCCAACACAACACTTAGACAGCCACAAAAGAACAGCACATAACGCAGCGTTTGACTACGCGCTTGTCGCTGCTGCGGTTCGTGCATGAGCTGCGATTAATGGCGTGGCTTGAGCAGTACTGGTTTTTCTTCAGGCGCTTGGCATAACAGAAACAGCGCCGTCAGCACTTCAGGAATCTGCTCAATCATACTGTCAACTAAATCATAATCTTTAGCAATTTCAGCAAAATCGGGTTGCTCATCAAACAAGCCTGAAGCGACCATGATGGGCAACAACAGTTCGCTGACTTCATCTTCAGCATCTTCAAACCAAACTTCTTCACGCAAGAACACGCCTTCCATAAAACCAACACACCAGCCACGCAAGTCAGAATCATCCGGCTCATCACCTAAATCCAAGTCGCACGGCAGTCCCATATCGTCATCACTGGCTAACTGGCGCTCAATCTGCGCCTTTAACTGTAAGAGCGCAGCGGTAATATCTGCTTCCTCGGCGTCATCACGATAATGCGGTGACTCTGCAAATAACGCTTCAATCCATTCTTCAGCCGGAACGGGTTCAGGGCAAATAGATAGCGCGGTTAAGTAACCGTGCGCAGCAATATAATCAAGCGCCTCGTCGTGCAGTTCGTCAGCATCGAGGAAAGCTTGCAGGCGGGTCTGTTGCTCAGCGAGGGACATGCGTGATTACCATTGAAAAAGAAATGAACTCTGATTGTAGTCTAGCTCTGCAATAACAGCTAGGGATTGGCGTGATCTTGCCCTACAGAAGCGTTAAAGATTCTGCCCTTGCAACGTTTGCACAAACTTTACAGGTATAATGCGCAGCTTGATTTGGAGAACGGCATGCAAAATCAGGCGTTACACACGCTAAAAAGTGTTTTTGGCTACGATGCATTTCGTGGTCATCAGGCTGCAATTATTCAACGTATTTGCGCAGGCGATGATGCGCTCGTGTTGATGCCTACTGGTGGCGGCAAATCCTTATGCTATCAACTACCGGCACTGCTGCTCGACGGCTTAACCGTAGTGGTTTCGCCACTGATCGCCCTGATGCAAGACCAAGTTGCCAGCCTTGAAGAGCTCGGTATTCCGGCTGCCGCGCTCAATTCCTCATTGAGCAACGATGAACAGCGCGAGATCGCCGACCGCCTGCGTCGCCATGAAATCAAACTGCTGTATTTAGCCCCTGAGCGCCTAGTACAGCCGCGTATGCTGGCGTTTCTGCAACACTTACCAATCAGTCTGTTTGCCATTGATGAAGCACACTGCGTTTCGCAGTGGGGTCATGATTTTCGTCCAGAATATTTGCAACTGGGTCAACTGGCCGAACTCTTCCCGAATGTGCCACGTATCGCGCTGACCGCCACCGCCGATAAACGCACCCGTGAAGAAATCATTAATCGCTTGCACTTACAAAAAGCCGAATGCTTTCTCTCAAGCTTTGACCGTCCCAATATTTTTTACCGAATCACCCCAAAAGATAACCCACGCAAACAGCTGCTGGATTTCTTAGCACAGCGCAAAGGTGATGCTGGAATTATTTATTGCTTATCACGCAAAAGCGTCGACGCCACTGCAGAATTTCTCAGCGCTAAAGGCTTTCCCGCGCTGCCCTACCATGCAGGGCTCGACAGTCACTTGCGCGCATTCCACCAAAAACGCTTTCTCAATGAAGAAGGCTTGATTATGGTGGCAACCATTGCTTTCGGCATGGGCATTGATAAATCCAATGTACGCTTCGTGGGTCATCTTGATTTACCTAAGTCCTTAGAGGCCTACTATCAAGAAACTGGGCGTGCGGGGCGCGACGGCCTGCCCGCTGATGCGTGGATGGTTTACGGTTTACAAGATGTACTGATGCTCAAGCAAATGCTCGGCAACTCTGAAGGTGATGAGCGTCACAAGCGCGTTGAACAACACAAACTGGAAGCCATGTTGGCGCTGTGCGAAGAAACCCGCTGTCGTCGCCAAGCCTTGCTCGCCTACTTTGATGAAGACATGCCAGAGCCCTGCGGGCACTGCGACAACTGCATTGATACCATTGAAACATGGGACGGCACTGATGCCGCACGCCAAGCGCTTTCTGCTATTCACCGCACCGGCCAGCGTTATGGTGTGGGCTATTTATCCGACGTTTTGCAAGGCCGTGAGAATGACCGCGTGCGTGCACTGGGTCACCAGCACCTTAGTGTGTTCGGGATGGGCAAGGGGCTTAATGACCACCAGTGGCGTTCAATATTTCGGCAACTGGTCGCGCGCAGCCTCATTGATGTCGACGTCGAAGGCTTTGGCGGATTGCGCTTATCAGAAAGTTGCCGACCCTTATTACGCGGCGAAACCACATTATTATTACGCCGCGACCTCACCCCACAAACCAAGTCACCGCGCAGTTCAAGCCAAGCCAGTCAATTGGTGCGCAGCGATGAGCGTGAGATGTGGGAAGCTTTACGCGCACTACGCCGCCAATTAGCGGAAGAACACAGCGTACCGCCTTATGTGATTTTTCCCGACTCGACACTCTTGGAAATGCTCCGCGAGCAGCCAGAAGACCTCGATGATATGGCACAAATCAGCGGTATTGGCGCACGCAAATTGGAACGCTACGGCGCAACTTTTTTAAATGTGCTCAATCAGACAGGCACAGCAACTGCTGCGCCTGCAGCGCCAAACAGCCAAGACTTACGCCATGAATTAGTAACTTTAGCGCGCAGCGGAATGACCCCGGAGCAAATTTCCCAGCAGATGCAATGCAGCCTAAAGAATGTTTACACGCTAATGGCACAAGCGATTGCCGCAAATTTATTAAGCCTTGAGCAAGCACTGGATCTGCCAGAAGAACTGCTAGGCGATATTCAAGATGCGTTTTTACAAGGCGATGGTGATTTACCCAGCGTGGCCAGCATTGCCGAGCAATTCACTCCGCAGATTGAGGAGGGCGTGTTGTATTGCGTACGCGCTGCACTGCAAGCTGAATTTGGTGAAGCACTCTAACGGCATCAGCATCACTAACCGACTGAAAGTTCTGTTTGCCATCGACACAGTAATGACTTTCTCAGCAAAAGCGACAGCTTGATCTATGGCCAAGCCGCGTTTGGCGGTATACTTTGCGGTTTTCCGATTAGCCGTCTTCTATTTAGGGGTCCCGCCGCACTATGGATAAGACCTATCAGCCGCACGCCATTGAAAGCACTTGGTACCAAACCTGGGAAACCAATCAATACTTTGCGCCCCAAGGTTCTGGTCAACCGTACACCATTATGATTCCGCCGCCGAACGTCACCGGCAGCTTACATATGGGACATGGTTTTAATAACGCCATTATGGATGCGCTGATTCGTTACCGCCGGATGCAGGGTCGTAACACCCTCTGGCAGCCAGGTACTGACCACGCGGGTATCGCCACGCAGATGGTGGTGGAACGCCAACTGGCCGCACAAGGCCAAGACCGTCATGATCTCGGTCGCGAAGCCTTTCTAGAAAAAGTATGGGAATGGAAAGAGCAATCCGGTGGCACCATCACTCGCCAAATCCGTCGCCTTGGTAGCTCGGTGGATTGGTCACGTGAGCGCTTCACCATGGATGACGGTATGTCAGCTGCGGTACAAGAAGCCTTCGTGCGCCTGCATGAAGACGGCTTAATTTACCGTGGCAAACGTCTAGTCAACTGGGATCCTAAGTTCCACACGGCAATCTCTGACCTTGAAGTGGAAAACCACGATGAAAAAGGTCATTTGTGGAATTTGCGCTACCCGCTGGCTGACGGCGCAAAAACGGCTGAAGGTAAAGACTATTTAGTGGTTGCTACCACCCGCCCAGAAACCATGCTGGGTGACAGTGCGGTTGCCGTGCATCCAGAAGATGAGCGCTATAAAGCCTTGATCGGCGCTTATATTGATCTACCGTTAGTCGGCCGCCGTATTCCGATTATTGGTGATGACTACTGTGATCCAGAGTTTGGTACCGGTTGCGTAAAAATCACGCCAGCCCATGACTTCAATGACTATGAAGTGGGCAAACGTCACAATTTGCCACTGATCAATATCCTGAACCAAGATGCTGCAGTGTTAGCCGTAGCGCAGATTTTTAATGCCGACGGTTCAGTGAATGACTCGCTGGATAACAGCCTACCAGCCGAATTTGCTGGCCTTGATCGTTTCGAAGCTCGCAAGCAAATTGTCGCAGCCTTACAAGCCGTCGATTTACTGGTAAGCATTGACGATCACGCGCTAAAAACACCACGCGGCGACCGTTCAGGTGCAGTCATTGAGCCATGGCTGACTGACCAGTGGTATGTCTCAACTAAGCCACTCGCCGAGCCTGCGATTGTTGCCGTAGAAGAGGGCCGCATTCAATTTGTGCCTAAGCAATACGAAAACATGTATTTCAGCTGGATGCGTGACATCCAAGACTGGTGCATCAGCCGACAACTCTGGTGGGGCCACCGCATTCCTGCTTGGTATGACGAAGCTGGCAAAGTTTATGTCGGTCGCAACGAAGCTGAAGTACGCGCAAAATATAGTTTGGGCGATATTAATCTGCGCCAAGACAATGACGTACTGGACACCTGGTTCAGTTCAGGCTTGTGGACCTTTTCAACCTTGGGCTGGCCGGAACAAACCGATTACTTAAAAACCTTCCACCCGACCGATGTACTGGTGACTGGTTTTGACATCATTTTCTTCTGGGTGGCGCGCATGATTATGCTGACCATGCACCTGATCAAGAATGAAGATGGCACGCCACAGATTCCGTTTAAAACCGTGTATGTGCATGGCTTGGTGCGTGACAGCCAAGGCCACAAAATGTCCAAATCCAAAGGCAACGTGTTGGATCCTTTGGATATTATTGACGGCATTGATCTTGAGTCATTAGTGCACAAACGCACCAGCGGCATGATGCAACCACAAATGGCCAAAGCCATTGAAAAGCAAACCCGCGAAGAGTTTGCCGACGGCATTGCCAGCTATGGCACCGACGCCTTGCGCTTCACCTTCTTATCACTGGCCTCCACTGGGCGTGATGTGAAGTTCGATATGGGCCGCGTTGAAGGCTACCGTAACTTCTGCAATAAAATCTGGAACGCGGCACGCTATGTGATGATGCAATGCGAAGCGCAAGATTGCGGTCTTGATGGTCAAGCGGTGGAGTTAACCGTCGCCGACCGCTGGATTATTTCACAACTGCAACGCACCGAAGCCGAAGTGGCGCGACAACTGGATAACTTCCGTTTCGACCTTGCCGCACAAGCGTTGTATGAGTTTATCTGGAACCAATACTGCGACTGGTACTTAGAACTGTCTAAGCCTGTGCTCTGGGATAAAGAAGCACCCATCGAGCGCACCCGCGGCACGCGTCGTACCTTGGTGCGCGTACTGGAAGCGTCGCTGCGTTTAGCACATCCCTTTATGCCGTTTATCACCGAGGAAATTTGGCAGCGCATCGCGCCGCTGGCGGGTAAAACTGGCGACACCATTATGCTGCAGCCCTTTCCGGCATCGGCGACTGATGCCATTGATGCACAAGCCGAAGGCGATATCGAATGGCTGAAAGAGTTAATGCTGGCTCTGCGCAATATTCGTGCAGAAATGAACATTGGTCCTGGCACACCGATCCCATTGTATTTGGGTAACAGCACAACTGAAGACCTGCGCCGTTTAGAGGTCAATAGCGTCACTCTCAATAAGCTGGCTAAACTTGAGTCGGTGACCTTACTCACCGCTGATCAACAAGCGCCGATGTCCGCTACCGCATTAGTCGGCGAGATGCAGGTATTAGTGCCCATGGCGGGTTTAATCGACACCAAAGCTGAGCTGACTCGTTTAGATAAAGAAATGCAGCGCTTAAGTGGTGAAATTAAACGCGTCTCTGGCAAACTCGCTAACCAAGGATTTGTCGCCAAAGCGCCCGCTGATGTGATTGAAAAAGAACGTGCTAAGCAAGCCGATTTCGAGCAAGCTTTGGCCCGTTTAACTGAACAACATACGCGTATTGCCAGCTTGTAATGAGCTGATTTACACCTATATAAGAACCGGGGTTTAGCTGGCATACTGCCACTACCCCAAAAAGAGGCATGTAAACATGACTACGTTATCAAAAAAAGCGTTGCTCACGCTCAGTGCACTAACCTTATCAATGAGCGCATCATTTGGCGCTTTGGCAGAATCCGTTAAATCAGTTGCAGTGACCGCGATCGTTGAACACCCTGCGCTCGATTCAGTGCGTGACGGCGTACTGGACGCACTCCACGAGGCCGGTTACAGCGAAGGCAAAAATCTAAAATGGCAATACCAAAGTGCGCAAGGCAACACCGGCACTGCCGCGCAAATCGCGCGTAAATTTATTGGTGATCAGCCGGACGCCATCGTTGCGATTGCGACCCCGTCAGCACAAGCAGCAGTAGCAGGAACGAAGCGCATACCGATTGTTTTCTCCGCAGTGACTGACCCTGTCGAAGGTCAATTGACGCCCAGCTGGGAAGCCAGCGGCACTAACGTCACCGGCGTATCGGACGTACTGGAACTGAGCAAACAAATGGAACTGGTTAAACAAATCGTTCCGGATGCTAAGCGCATCGGTATGGTATTTAATCCTGGCGAAGCCAACTCAGTAGCCGTTGTCAACGCACTGAAAAAAATCCTGCCACAATACGGCCTGACTCTGGTTGAAGCCGCAGCACCACGCTCAGTGGATGTTGGCACAGCGGCACGCAGTCTCGTTGGCAAAGTTGATGTAATTTACACCAACACGGACAATAACGTGGTTTCTGCGTATGAAGCGTTGGTGAAAGTCGGTAACGACATGAAAATCCCCTTGATCGCCTCGGATACTGACAGTGTTAAGCGTGGTGCGATTGCCGCCCTAGGCGTGAACTACCGCGAACTGGGCCAGCAAACGGGACGTATTGTGGTACGTATTTTAAATGGCGAAAAACCAGGTGACATCAAGCCTGAAACCAGTGAAAACATTCAGTTATTTGTCAATCTAGCCGCTGCTGAAAAACAAGGCGTAACCTTGTCCGCAGAACTGATTGATAGCGCTGCTGAAGTGCTTCGTTAATACCTTGTCGCACCCCGAGTACTGCGAAGTGCTCGGGGTATTTTTATTTAGCTTTCGGTTAGCCTGCCCATGTCCCTGTTTTCGATGTTTGGTGCCCTTGAGATCGGTTTGATCTTTAGTTTAGTGGCACTCGGGGTGTTTATCTCCTTCCGCTTGTTGCGTTTCCCTGATTTAACTGTTGATGGCAGCTTCCCTTTGGGCGGCGCGGTTGGCGCACTATGTATTTCCAGCGGTATGGACCCTTTTCTGGCGACAGTACTTGCAGCGTTAGCCGGCGCCGGTGCAGGCATCATTACAGCTATCTTGAACGTGCATTTGAAAATCATGGATCTGTTAGCCAGCATTTTGATGATGATTGCCCTGTACTCGATTAACTTGCGCATTATGGGCAAGCCGAACATTCCATTAATTATGGAACCCACAGTATTTACCCTCCTCGAACCAAGCTGGTTGATTGACTATATCGCGCGTCCAGTGATTTTAATTATTGTGGTACTGCTCGCCAAACTGGCGCTCGATGCCTACTTTTCTACTCGCCAAGGTTTGGCAATTCGTGCCACCGGCTCGAACCCTCGCATGGCCCGTGCACAAGGTATTAATACCGGTGCGATGGTGATTTTAGGCATGGCCATTTCCAATGGACTGGTTGGTTTAGCCGGCGCACTCTTTGCACAAAGCCAAGGCGGCGCAGATATTTCTATGGGTATCGGAACCATTGTCATTGGTTTGGCCGCTGTGATTGTCGGAGAAAGTATTTTGCCATCGCGCAAACTGTTCTTGGTCACCCTGGCAGTGATATTAGGCGCCATTGTTTACCGCTTTTTTATCGCCTTAGCTCTCAACAGCGACTTTATCGGCCTGCAAGCGCAAGATCTCAACTTAGTCACTGCACTACTGGTTACCTTTGCCTTGGTGATTCCACTGATCAAACAGCGCATGTCACGCCGCAAGAGGGTTTAAGATGCTTAAAGCCAATGATTTACACATCACCTTCAACCCTGGTACGCCGATTGAAACGCGTGCGTTGTGCGGTTTATCTCTGCAAATTCCAACCGGTCAGTTTGTAACAGTGATCGGTACTAACGGCGCGGGGAAGTCAACCTTTCTCAATGCCATTTCAGGTGACTTAAGCATCGATAGCGGCAGTGTTTTAATCGACGATATCGATGTCACTGAGCAACCTGTCTGGGAGCGTGCAAAACAAGTCGCACGAGTATTCCAAGACCCAATGGCCGGCACTTGTGAAGACCTGACCATCGAAGAAAATATGTCACTGGCCGAGCAACGCGGCCAACGCCGTGGTTTAAGCCGCGCAGTAAAAGCCTCACAGCGTGCAGGTTTCCGCGAGCATCTCGCTACTTTAGGTCTAGGTCTAGAAAACCGCTTACATGACCGCATCGGTTTGTTATCTGGCGGCCAACGTCAAGCGGTGAGCTTGCTAATGGCAGCCTTACGTCCATCACAAATTCTATTATTAGATGAGCACACCGCAGCGCTAGACCCTCGCACCGCTGATTTTGTCTTACAACTGACCCAACGCATTGTTGCGGAGAAACAACTGACCACCATGATGGTCACCCACAGCATGCGCCAAGCTCTGGATGTTGGCGATCGCACCATTATGCTGCACCAAGGGCAAGTGGTATTAGATGTCAGCGGTGAACAGCGCAAAGGTTTAGATGTACCTGATTTGTTAGCCATGTTCGAAAAAGTACGTGGTGAAAAGCTGGCTGATGACGCTTTGCTGCTGAGCTAAGATGAACCTGCAGCTGGGCTGGGTGTTACTGCTTCTACTCCTGGCAGTGGTGTTATTTGTGCGCAATAAACCGCGCATGGATGTCGTGGCGCTATTGATGATTGTCGCTCTGCCGCTGAGCGGTGTACTGACGGTGCAAGAAACACTGGCTGGTTTTAGCGATCCCAGCGTGGTAGTGATTGCCGCCCTCTTCGTGATTGGCGAAGGCTTAGTGCGCACTGGAATTGCCTACCAGCTCGGCGAGCGCTTAATGGATCATGCTGGCAGCAGCGAAACACGTCTAATTATCTTGCTGATGCTGACGGTTGCTGGGCTTGGTTCAATCATGAGTTCGACTGGCGTAGTCGCTATTTTTATTCCGGTCGTATTAAGCATGGCCGTGCGGCTAAAAATCCCACCCAGTCGTTTAATGATGCCGCTTAGTTTTGCTGGGTTAATCAGCGGCATGCTGACACTGGTTGCTACCCCTGCGAATATGATTGTTCACAGTGAGCTGGTGCGCGCAGGCTTTACAGGCTTTAGCTTTTTCGCTTTTGCGCCCATCGGTTTAACTCTTTTGACCCTGGGTATTGCCTATATGCTGCTCACCCGTCACTGGCTGGCTCGCACAGACCGTGATAAAGACACCCGCGAGGCTCGACATAGCATCGCCGACCTCGTGCGCGAATACCGTTTAGCAGGGCGTGAACGACGCTTAAGGGTCCGAGCAGACTCGATACTCACAGGGCAAACCTTAGATGAGTTACAGCTGCGTACACAATATGGCATCAACGTTATCGCGGTAGAACGCCAGCGTCGCTTTCAGCGCACATTACTCGGCGCCACGGGCAGTACGGAATTACGTACGGGCGATCTTCTATTGGTCGACTTAGTCAGCCCAACCATTGATTTGCTTAATTCTTACTATGAGCTGGGCGTTGAGCCCGTGGCGATGCAAAGCAGCTACTTTAGCGATCATCATCGCGCACTTGGCGTTGCCGAAGTGATGTTGCCACCGGATTCACGCCTCACTGGAAAAACCATTCAAGAATTGGGCTTTCGTACTCACCGCAAACTTAATGTGCTTGGCTTGCGCCGTAACCAGCAAGCCTTAGACGGTCTGTTAGTTGATGAGAAACTCAAAGCGGGCGACACTTTACTGGTTGCGGGCAACTGGCAGCATATTCGCAAGTTGCAAGGTCATAGCCGCGATTTTTTAGTGTTGAGCTTACCTGCTGAAGTGGATGATGTGGCGCCGGCACTGAGCCAAGCGCCGCATGCTTTATTCAGTCTCGCCGTGATGATTATGTTAATGGTCACAGGTTTGGTGCCTAACGTTTTAGCGGTGCTGATTGGCTGCTTATTGATGGGCGCATTTCGCTGCATCGACATGGACAGCGCTTACCGTTCGATTCATTGGCAAAGTATTTTACTGATTGTGGGGATGCTGCCCTTTGCTCTGGCTTTACAAAAGACGGGAGGGATTGATTTAGCGGTTGAAGGCTTACTCAGCCTGTTTGGTCATGCTGGACCACGGATGATTTTGGCGATTCTTTTTGTGGCGACAGCGGTGATTGGTCTGTTCATTTCCAATACTGCCACTGCTGTGCTGATGGCGCCGGTCGCCATCGCCAGCGCGCAAGCGATGCAAGCCTCTCCTGCTCCGTTCGCGATGATCGTGGCACTGGCAGCCTCTGCGGCTTTTATGACGCCTATTTCTTCACCTGTGAACACGCTGGTGCTCGGCCCTGGGCAATACCGTTTTAGCGACTTCGTGCGTATTGGTGTGCCTTTTACTGTTCTCGTCATGCTCACCAGCGTCATCCTTGTGCCTGTGTTGTTTCCGCTTTAGCCTCATTAGATCATTAAGCACGCTATGTGCATGCCACGCTGCACCTCTGAAATTCTCTGCTGAGGTAAAAAGCATTGAGCATGCAATGCACATGTCGTACCGCATCAGTGCCGTTCTTCCCTCAATGTGCCGTCCGGGCGCAATTCGGGCGCTGCGCCATCCATGGCTACGCTTGCCACGTCACTGATACGGCACTCATTGATCATCAGCGTGGTTTGCAGGTTTGCTATACGACGCTGGTGGGTGTCTCTACTTATTTTAAAAGCATTACCCACGTTCTGCGCATGCCATACCGCATCAATGCTGTTCTTCCCTCAATGCGCCGTCCGGGCGCAATTCGGGCGCTGCGCCATCCATGGCTACGCTTGTCACGGCACTGATACGGCACTCATTGATCATCAGCGTGGTTTGCATGTTGGCTATACGACGCTTACGGATATATTTGTGTATTTTCAAAACTTTAAGCACTCCGTGCACGCGCCACACCGCATACAAAACACATTTCTGCTATTGGTTTGCTTAAACCGCTCTAGTGCTAACAACGCAGATGGTCAACGAGTACTTCGGGGTGGGTGTGGAAAGCAGCGCCAGGGATGGCGCAGCGCCGGAGTTGAACCCTGGATGGGTTCATCGACGGATGAACACCGACCCCGAAGTACGATGCGTACAGCACTCGATTATTAAATACTCAATCTAAGCAGAGGTGTTCAAGTCTTTTGCGGACGAGCCGCCCGCGCTCCCTGATAACGCGCTCCCGGCAGAAACACTGACTATAAAAAGGCATATATTGGCCAGATGGTTTTTAAACCACACCAGCGCCAACAACGCAGATGGTCAACGAGTACTTCGGGGTGGGTGTGGAAAGCAGCGCCAGGGATGGCGCTGAGCCGGAGTTGAACCCTGGATGGGTTCATCAACGAATGAACACCTTCCCCGAAGTACGATG
>Ga0265295_1000712_pt1 | contig 64200 bp, 57 predicted proteins | sample Munlansysbiofilm_FD_192503 | JGI IMG/M metagenome (GOLD analysis project Ga0265295, IMG submission 192503) | Leachate microbial communities from a municipal landfill in Southern Ontario, Canada - Methane capture system biofilm | ecosystem: Engineered > Solid waste > Landfill > Unclassified ... | reverse complement strand
TTTGTCTTCTGTAGCTATGAAGTAATAACCAACTACAAATATTATAAGTGATGATATACCCACCCATGTCATAGTAATATCAGGGAATACTGGCACAACCTCACCTGGCATACTTGCAAATGCGAATACACAACTTATTATAAGTGTTAAAAACACTTTTATCATTAAAGTCTCCTTGAATAGTACAAAATATTTTGTATCTAATTTAGTTTAATTTATTTAACAATCATAATTTTACAATAAATTCACTAAAATTAGTGTATGGTTATGAATATTTAGTTATTTTCTTCTTCAGCTATGTCAATTAAATGATTAGATAGCTCTTTTTTTGGCTTTATATTTGCAACTTTCTTAAGTTGAGTAGCTTGCCAGATAAGGTTTCCATCACCACTACTAAGTTTTGAGAATGCTTGCTGATAGCTATTTGTTACTTTATTCAAATCAAGTCCTATTTTTTGTAAATCTTCTACAAAAAGTTGAAACTTATTGTACAAAAGCTCAGCTCTTTTTGCAACATCGGCTATATTTTGTGCTTGTCTTTCATATCTCCATGTATTTTCTACTGCTCTTAGAGCTACTAGCAGTGTAGTAGGGCTTACTAAAATAATCTTTTGCTTGAAAGCTTCATCGTATAGATTCACATCATTTTCAAGTGCTAGCATCAATGCAGATTCTATAGGGATAAACATAAAAACAAAATCCAAGCTATTTATCTCTTTGAGGTTTTCGTATTTTTTGATACTTAGATTCTTGATATGCTCTTTGATTGATAATATATGAGATTTTAGATGAATTCCTTTTTCTTCATCATGTGCATTTATATATTCAGTATAAGCATTTAATGAGGTTTTGGCATCTACTATTATATGCCTATTATCTGGTAGATTTACTATCACATCAGGGCGATATCTTTGGTTGTCATCATCTTTTAGACTAACTTCTTTTTGGTACTCATGCCCAAGTCTAAGCCCAGATGATTCAAGTACTTTGTGAAGCACCATCTCACCCCAATTTCCTTGTGTTTTGTTTTGCCCTTTTAGTGCATTGGTTAGATTAATAGCATCTTGACTAATCTTTTGATTTAGCTCTTTGAGTATTTTTAGCTCTTGTTGCAAAGCACTCCTATCACGGGATTCTTTATCATACACATCATCCACTTTTTTCTTAAATTCACTAATTTGAGTTTTAAATGGCTCTAAGATATGCTTTAGATTTTGGGATTGGAGCTCATTTATATTTTTGGAATTCTTTTCCAAAATAGTATTTGCAAGATTTTGAAACTGCATTTTAAGCTGTTCTTCGTTGTCTTTTAGAAGCTGGAGCTTTTCACTCGCATTTTTTGATTGTAGTTCTAGTGTAGTCTTATAATATATATTTGCCTCTTTGAGCTGAGAAATCTCATCAATATAGCCTTTGGTTTCTTTGTCCTTTTTGATATACAAAAATCCAAAAAGCCCAATAACTAATACTAGTACACCTAAAATTATTTCTATCATTTTAAACCCTTAACCTTAATTGTTTAATATTTTAGCTAACTCTTCACAATAATAGGATTAAACGCTTTGGATGAGATGATTACATTGTCTCCTATGTTTAGGGTGGTTGTTTCATCTTCGGTGGCTACTATTTTGATGATATTTTGTCCTACTAGGACAGATACTACATAGACTATATCACTTTTGCTAATATCTACTATTTCACCACTAAATTTGAACTTTCCGCTTATATTTTCTCCCCCAAAAAGCTCCATTGGGGTGCCACTTTTTACTATTTTGCCCATTTGCAAATCTATCACTTTATATGCTAGCTTGAATACTTCACTTTTATCGTGGCTTACTAGTATAGTAGTGATACCTAGAAGTTTTTGCACTCGTGAGAGCTCATCTTGAAGCTTCGCTCTCATAGCAAAATCAAGGGCAGATAGTGGCTCATCAAGAAGCAAAATTTCAGGCTCTCTTACCAATGCCCTAGCCAAAGCTACCCTTTGTCTTTGCCCACCAGATAAGGTTTCTGGTTTTTGAATAGAGAGCTTGGTTAGCTCCATAAGTTCAAGTACTTCATCTACTTTATGTATTTTGGTTTTTGATTCTAGGGCATAGATTAGGTTTTGTCTTACTGTCATATTTGGAAAAAGTGCATAATCTTGGAAAACAAACCCAACAGCTCTTTTTTGAGGTGGGAGATTTATATTCTTTTCTTTGGAATACCAAGTATTACCATTGATGACAATCTCCCCACCATCAGGCTCTACAAGCCCAGCAATAATCTTCAAAATAGTACTTTTACCAGCACCACTTTTGCCAAATAAAACTGTAAGCTTACCATGGTCAAGTTCTTTGTTTATATCTAAATTTATAGCCCCATCACTTCCACGAAGCTCTTTTTGTATGTTTAGTATTGTCATAGTTGAGCCTTTAAAAATCTTTTATTTACCATATAAACAAAAAGCAATATACAAAACGATATAGCAAAAAGTGTAAGTGCATATTGATTTGCAAGAGAATAGTTGAGTGCTTCAACTTCGTCATATATGGCGATACTTGCGACTCTTGTCTCTCCTGCTATATTGCCACCCATCATTAGTACCACTCCAAATTCACCCACCGTATGGGCAAATGAGATAACGATACCTGTAAGAAGTGCAGGGCGGATATTTGGTAGTAGAACATTAAATAAAATATTGCTTTTGCTTTTGCCAAGTGTCAAAGCCGCATCTACTAGATTTCTTGGCAATGCACTAAATCCACTTTGAAGAGGATGTACCATAAAAGGTAAGCTAAATATGATAGAAGCCACCACAAGCCCCTCAAAAGTAAAAACAAGTCGCAAATCAAACATCTCATCAAGCCATTGACCAAACCCATCACGAGGTGAAAAAAACACAAGCATATAAAAGCCAAGAACCGATGGAGGAAGCACTAGAGGCATTGATACTATAGCTTCTATGGCTGGTTTGAATCTATTTTTTGTGTAGGCCAGAAAATATGCCAAAGGAATACCAATAAAAAGAAGTATTATTGTAGTAATACCAGCTAGTTTAAAAGTTAAACCCATAGTTTGTATAAAGCTTTCTTCTATCATGCTTCTCCCTTTGTTCTTAGTGTAATTTCATTTGCTTTTACAAGCCATAAAAACTCTTCACCTATTTTGATATCTAGTGCTTGTAGTGAGCTTGTGGTGATTATAGATTTGATGATAGTATTTTGAAAAGCAAAACTAATTTCACTGAGTATTTCTCCTTGTTTTAGACCTTTAACATCACCAAAAAAAGAGTTTCTTGCACTCACACATGATAGTTTAGTGGCTACCAAAACTTCTGTTTCTTTAAACAAAATCTCTACGCTATCTTTGATTTTTAGATTCATAGTAGCAGCATCTAGTAATATAGAAGAAAAAATAATTCCTTTTACATCTACCAAAACCTGAGATATTTCGCCAGAGGTTTTTATATCTATAATATTGCCTTGTAATATATTCATTCCAATACCTCCATTTTTACTTTGATATCAGCTGGTTTTGCGTGATAAGGTGATGATGTGACTATGAAATCAACTCCAGTTTTTGCGTATTCTTCGATATTATCAAGATTTATCCCACCAGTAGCCGATACCAAAAGGTTAGGATAAAGTTTTTGAAGTTCTACACATTCTCTTAGCTCATCAAAACTCATTTTTTCACATTGAAGTATATCAGCACCAAGTGAAGCGAAAAATTTTGCTTGATTGATATCATCCACTTCAACCGCAATCTTTTTTTCTAAAAATTTATGTTTTAAAGCTCTAAAATTAGTTTCAAGTTCTTCCATAGTTTTCAAAAATTCCAAGTGGTTACCAAATACCAAAATAGAATCATAAAGTCCAAGCCTATGGATACTCCCACCTCCACAAACAACAGCATAAGTCATAAGTTCTTTTGTGTTTGGGAAGTTTTTTCGTGTGGTTGCAATTTCTAGTTTTGGGTTTATTTTTTTTGCTTTTTGTGTCATATTGTATGTGTAAGTAGATATTCCACTTAAGTATTCAAGTAAGTTTTGAGATATTTTCCAAGCTTTGTGTAAGCTTGAAGCACTTCCCACACAAGAGATAATCAACTCTTTTGCTCTCGCACTTTGACCATCTTTGACATATATAGTATGCTCTAAGCCTAAATATTCCAATATCTGTGTTACATATTTTATTCCACTGATGATACAATTATCTTTTGCCACAAAACTCATAGAGCCTTTTTTGTCACAAATTTCGAGTCCAATAGTCGTTAAATCAAATAATCCTGTATCTTCTTGTATTAAATCTTTAATATCCATTATCAAACCTTTTTTATAACTAATATCTTAAATGCTGAAACAATAAGCAACACTCCCAAAAATAACACTAAATATTCACTATTGACTGAACCCAATAAATAAACACCAATCAATGCCCCTAAAATTGAACCAAATGCCATATATTTAATAAATGTTTTATTTTCACTAAGTGGCAGTAAATTTGTTTTTTGTTTATACTTATATATACCGACTATTAAAGTAGGGATACTTATAAGTAAGCTCAAAGTTCCCGCTAATTTGATATCAACACCATATATAATCATAATTGTCGGAATAATAAGCTCTCCACCAGCAACCCCAAGTAAGCTACTAATAAGTCCAATAAAATAGCCACAAATGACACTTAATATAAAGTTGCCAATAAGTGGCAGTCCAAGATAAAACCCATTTTCTATATAAGAGTGAGCTATTAATAAAATTCCTAATCCCAAAAGTAATACAAAAACTATTCTTTTTAAAAGTTCTTTATCTACTTTTGAAACTAAACTAGCCCCAACATAAGAGCCATATAAAGAACCACACAAAATAAAAAATACTATAAAAATATACGATGCCAATAGGTTTAAATCAGCTTCAAATATTCTAAAAACAAAAGCAAAACATACTGTTACCAAAGATATAGCAATATTCAAAATAATTGCACTTTTTAAATCAAATTTAAAAACAATATTGAGTAAAGGGAGGCGAAATTCCGCCCCACCTAAACCTATAAGCCCACCAAGTGTACCAATTAGTGTACCGCTACTAAAACTATAAAAATTTCTCATATTAACCTTTGTATATTTATACATAAGCAAGTTTTTTGAGTGTCAAAAAAATTGCTATGGAGATAACAGCTAGTAAAACTGATAATAAAATAGCTTTTTCTATCTCACCACCAAAAGAGTAGTTATAAATAGCCAAAGATATTGTATCCGTTTTTCCTATGATATTTCCACCTAGCATTAATGTAATACCAACTTCACCCAAAGACCTACCAAATCCAAGGAATAGTGATGCTAAGATTACTTTTTTGATATTTGGAAATATCACAAATAACAATGTTTCTAATTCATTTTTCCCTAAAGTATATGAAGCTTCACGATAAAGTTTTGATTGTTCATCAAGTGCTGATTGGATTGGTTTTACGACCAAAGGCAAACCTGCAATAAATGAAGCTATCAAAATACCAGTAAAGCTAAATATAATCTCTATGTCATAATTTGAGAAAAAAGAACCTATTAAGCCGTTTTTACCCAATAATAGTAACAAAAAGAACCCTATAGCAATAGGAGGAAACACTATAGGTATGGTTACAATAATATCAATAATGGACTTTAAAAATGTTTTCTTACCACTCAAATAATAAGCTATACCAATCCCAAAAACTATATGTAGTAATACAGTTAAAACACCTATTTGTAATGATAGATTTAGTGGTTGGTATAGCCATTGCATAGTTTAAAGTCCGTGTTTTCTTAGTATTTCTTGAGCTAAAGGGCTTTTTAGAAAATCAAACAATTTATCAATATTTTGATTCTCTTTTCCACTTAAGACAACACCAATGATTTTGATAGGTGAATACAAAGATTCATCAATTTCTATTACATTTGCTACTTTTTGTGAAATTGACCAATAATCAGTTTTATTGATAAATCCAGCATCAATATCACCACTTACTAGATAAGAACTCACCTGTGGTACAGTTTGAAATACATTAAGCTTGTCTTGTAATTCTTCTGTAAGATGTGTATTATCCAAAAACTCTTTTGCTGCAACTCCATAGATAGCTTTTGTAGTATCTGGCAATCCTATTTTTTTGATTTGAGGCGATTTCAAATCATCTATTGATTTTAATTTGGTATTATTGCTATATACCAATACCAAGCTACCTTTTCCAAGCTCTACAGAGTGGTTAAACTTTATATTTAATTTCTTAATAAACTTTTCATCCCCAAAAAAAACTGCAATTTTATCACTGTTTTTTGCTTGTTCCGCAATTTGTTGCATATTGCCAAACATAGGGTTAATTTTGATATTTGTTTGTGAACTAAAAACTTGTGATAGTTCCATAATAGGCTGTTTATATCCAGCTCCACTTGCAATATATATTTCGTTTGCTACTAAACTTATACTTAGTAAAAATAATATATACAGTGTTCTCATTATGGTCTACCAAATCCATATTTGACAAATATATTTTGTGCATATTCAGACAAAATAAAATCTGCAAATTTATGAGCTAGTTGGTTGTCTTTTGCATATTTTGTAAGAACAAAAGATTGACTCATAGTAGAATATTTTGAAGTATCAATTACCAAATATTCATCTGGTGTATGAGATTGGCTTATAAGTGAAAATGCTACAAGTCCCATTTCAGCTGCACCGCTATCAACAAATTGAACACTTTGAGATATATTATCCCCTTGAACAATTTTTGACATAATTTTATCTTTTAGCCCATAGTTTTCTAGAACTTCTAAAGCTGCTAGACCATAAGGTGCCAACTTTGGATTTGCAATAGATATTTTTTTAACTTTTGGATTTGTTAGAGCATCCATACCTTGTTTCATTAGCTCTAAATCTTTTGAATACAAAGCTACAACTCCAAGTGCATAAACTTTTGACTCACTTACAGCATCACCATTATCTACTATAGATTGTGGATATTTACTATCGGCTGCCATAAAGATATCATACTTAAATCCATTTGTAAATTGTGCATATGCCTTTCCTGTCGCACTGAAATATATTTCTACTTCATCACTAGGATTTTGTTTTTTAAATTCAGTTACTATTTCAGTCATAGCAAGCTTTGTACTAGAAGCTGAAAATACAGTAACCTTATCACCCAAAACCGAACTAACCAACAAACCTATTGTCAATATTAATCTTAACATAATTATCTCCATTTTATTTAATGAATAATTAATAACTAACAACTAATAATTATGGTATCGCTAAAGCGATATTAATTTGTGGCAAAGCCACTCAACAATTATTAGTTATTCATTATTAGTTATTAGTTCTTAAACCCCAATCATAATAGAACTAGCTTTGACTATAGCCAAAACTTTATCACCATATTTCACATCGAGATCTTTAAAAGATTCTAGTGTGATATTTGATACTATTCTATCATCACCAATAGCTATTACAATTTCACTATTTACCTTGCCTTCACTTAAGTGTATAATTTCACCTACAAATTTATTTCTAGCACTGATTTTGAGTTCTAAATCTTTGGATACAAGTACTGCATTTGCTTTAAATATAGCAATAGCATTTGTACCGATATTTAAGCCCATATTTTCAATGCTATCACTTGTGATGGTTGCAGTTATCTCGTTGTTACTTTTTGTTTTGAGGTAAACTTCACTATTAACAGCTCCCCGTTTTATCTGTGTGATTACACCGCTTATTTGATTTCTTGCACTAAGAGTCATACTTATCCTCTCTATTGTTTTCAAATTATCAACACCACCTTGTCCTAAGGCATCATTTAAAGTGTCTAAAAATTGTGTATATTTGGATTGAAGTATTTTGTAAGTTTGTAGCACTTCTTTGCCATAATCGCTCAAAGCACTTCCTCCACCGCTTGTTCCGCCAGTAGATGATATTACCAAAGGTTTATCGCTTAAGTTGTTCATGGTATCAATTGCATCCCATGCTGCTTTGTAGCTGATTGGCACTTCTTTTGCCGCTTTGGATAGTGAGCCATGGATATCTATAAGTTCAAGTAGTCGGATTCTTTTATCTATAAGAAAAGTTTTGTCACCGCTATTTAAACTGAACCCAGATTTTTCAATAAAAAACATGAGTCAACACCACTTCAAGATTTTTGATTGCTAAATCTGGGTTAAAGATATTCTCAATTTTCACGCTATCATCTCCATACTAAAAACTAGTTTGGAAAATTATAGCGTTATATACCTTAAGTTTATAACGGTTTAGTTGTATAAAAAATATACAGTTTGCAGAAAAAGTTAATAAGGCTTAAGTTTAGCAAGTGCTAAACTTTTATATGCCAAGGTTCAAAAAATACTCCATCACGGTTGCCTACATCATATCTAAGTTCTACATAACCCAAATCCAGCATTTTCTTGAATTCATCTGTTTGGGCAAAAACTTCTGAAAAGTTTTTCAGTCCAAGCCCTTTTTTACCCACATCAAAGTCCGATATTGAGTGATATGAATAAGCTGGTGGGGCAATACTCTTTGAAGCGAGAGAAATATTATAATCAACCGATTCTATTTTATTGAGATAAAGACTAAGTTGTTTTACAACACTTCTTACACCTGAAGTTAATATTACACTATCGCCTACATCTTTTATTATGTTGTCATAATGATTTAGTGCTGTTCCTCTGAAAATATAATGACCAGAATAAGGTACTTTAAAAGTATCTTTTTCATTGATTACATCTGTCAAATTTGCACAAGTTTTATGACCAAAAAACCCATATTGACTAGGGTCGTTATAAAAAATCTTTTCTATAAAACTAAGCTCATCAGGTGTAAATTCACCTATACTTGAGATTCTTTTTGCAGTATAGATAGCATTATCAAATGTAATTAGATTAAAATTACCAAATCCTACTTGTCTCAAAAGTGCATTAAATTTATTTTTGACATTTAAAAAAGTAGATAATTCTTCTATTGATACAAACAAATCTTCTTGAGAATTCTCTATAGCATTTGCCAAAAGCTCTATTTTGCTTGATGCTAAAACTGTAGCACCCAAACCTAAAGTTTTTATAAAATCTCTTCTTTGCATTTTTATAGTACCATTTTTATATTTTCGTGAGATTTAAGCATATGAAACAATTCAACTCTTTCATCTTCATTATGTACCAATAGTTCTAGTGAAAAACTTTCATATTTTCCACCTTTGCTACTTTTTGATGGTTTTAGAGAGTATTCTTTTTTTATGCACTCCTCAACTGCTACCATTACATGATCTTTTGAATAAGTTATTAGTCTATATTCCCAAGTACAAGGATATTCAATTTCTACTTTTTTATCTTCGGCAATATTTTTCATCTATGAAAATCTCCACTTTTACCACCACTTTTGTGCATAAGTTTAATATCACTTATAATCATACCCTTATCTATAGCTTTTGCCATATCATATATTGTCAATAGTCCAATTGATACACCCGTCAAAGCTTCCATCTCAACACCAGTTTTACCATCAAGTCTTACTGTCACTTCAAGCTCAAATCCAGGTAAATCATCTCTTTGTGTCACATCACAATTTATTCCACTTAAAACTAAAGGATGACACATTGGAATTAAATCACTAGTTTTTTTCACTCCCATGATGGCAGCAATTACGGCAGTTTGTATAACAGGACCTTTTTTTGCCGTTTGATTAACAATAGTATTAAAAGCATCTGGACTCATAGTAATAGTACCACATGCCACAGCAACTCTTGTAGTAATTTCCTTATCTCCAACATCTACCATTTTTGGACGGTTATTACTATCTAAGTGAGTTAATTCCATAATTGACCCTTGTTTTTGTGATATTTAGGGCATTATACCAAAATATTTTTTAATTTAATCTAATTTTTAGTAAAGTTTATATATAATCCCGAACAATTTATAAAGAAAGTGGGTGATTTGATATGCCAGGTACAAGAGTTAAAGAATCAGAATCTTTTGACGAAGCATACAGAAGGTTTAAAAAGCAATGTGATAGAAGTTTAATCGTTACAGAAACAAGAGCAAGAAGATATTTCGAGCCAATGACTGAAGTAAGAAAAAAACAAAAAATCAATGCTAAGAAAAAACTTCTTAAAAAGCTTTATATGCTTAGAAGATACGAGTCAAGACTGTAATTTTTGCATATTGATCGAAAAAAGGGGCGACTTAAAAGTTGCCCCTTTTTTATTGCTCAAAAATCAATCAAGCTTTCATGCTTTCATTGTTTTTTGTTGTCTCAGAAGCAACATTATTTTGAACTGGTTTTGTTTCAACAACTTCAACATCATCACTATTTAGTGCATTTTTAAAGTTTTTGATACCACTTCCCAACCCTTTTGCAAGTTCTGGTATTTTTTTACCACCAAAAAGTAGTAATATAACTACAACTATAATCACTAATTCCATCCCACTTGGCACACCCATATGAACTCCTGTAAATAAAATCGTGAAATTCTACTATTGGTGAGCTTAATAATTGTTTGATATATCACTTTAGAAGGATTAAACATAGTTCAATCCCTATTTGGCTAAAATTACAGGATATTAACTCTGAGGAAATAATGATGATTATGTTTTCATTGGCTATTGTGGCTGGTTTTGTACTTTTGGTTTGGAGTGCGGATAGATTTGTAGAAGGTGCTGCATCAACTGCAAAACATCTTGGTATGCCAGCATTGCTTATAGGTATTTTGATAGTTGGATTTGGTACTAGTGCACCTGAAATGGTAGTATCAGCAATTGCTGCTTACGAGGGTAATCCTGCTTTAGCTTTGGGGAATGCACTAGGATCTAATATTGTAAATATTGCTTTAATCCTTGGTATTACAGCTATCGTTGCTCCAATTGCAGTTCATTCTAATATTGTAAAAAGAGAAATTCCACTTCTACTTTTGATAGTATTAATCGCTGGATTTTTACTTCTTGATAATAACCTTAGCTTTTATGAAGGAATATTTTTATTAGTAGGATTCTTTGCACTTATTGGATGGTCTGTTTATTCAGCAATCAAAGGCAAAGGTGATATCCTAGAAACTGAAATGGAAGAAGAACTCAAAGTTCACTCTATGACTTTAAAGCAAGGTATCCTTTGGCTAGTGATTGGACTTGTTTTACTTATTGTAAGTTCACGGATACTTGTTTGGGGTGCTGTTGGTGTGGCTACTGAATTTGGGGTGAGTGATTTGATAATAGGACTTACAATAGTAGCTCTTGGTACATCTTTGCCTGAACTTGCTGCGTCTGTTATAGCTGCAAGAAAGGGAGAACATGATATAGCCATAGGTAATGTTGTGGGGTCTAATATGTTTAATCTTTTAGCAGTAATTGGTATTGCTACAGTTATCAACCCTATGAGTGCAATTCCATCAGAAGTACTTCAAAGAGATTGGATAGTGATGTTTGTGCTAACTATTGCTTTACTTGCTATGGCATATGGATTTAAAGGGCGAACCGGTAGAATAAATAGAGTAGAAGGAACTATTTTGATACTTTGTTATGTAGCTTATAATACATATTTAGGTATTAGTTTGGGTGGTATTTAGTAAGTTTATTACTAAATACTATGTGATAAGAAATATAATTTGAAATTTAATCATCCTTAAAAAGCCAAATCATCAATGCAATTCCTATGGTCAAATTGAGCCAGCTCCCTCCACTTTCAAATAATTCTATTAAGGATTTATAATATAAGGATTCTATATCTCCACTACTAAAATTTAAAGAATCCTTTGCATATGTAGCTATCTCCACACCATAAATAAAAGCAACTATTTCTGGTATGATAAATAATAAAAATACACCTAAAAAACCCCATATAGATTTCTGAGGTTTTAAAGATTTGATAGATTTTTGTACTTTTGGATTCGTTCTTAATTCTTTTAATTTGTTTATATCCATAATTAGTGAGAGATTCCTAATATTTCATATTGAATATACCAAACTAATATAGATACAATAAAACCAAGCATAATAGTCCAAGCATATTTCATATGGCTACCAAATGTATAAATACCTGGTAATTTACCCATTACCCCAACACCTGCAGCACTACCAAAAGATATCAAACTTCCACCAATACCAGCAGTCATAGTTACAAGCATCCATTGATCAAGTCCCATATCGGGATTTGCTTTTAGTACAGCTGACATTACAGGTACATTATCTACAATTGCTGAAATGAATCCAACACCTATATTTGTCCAAGTTGGACCTATAATATCATATACTTTTGCAGCAAGTCCAAGCCAACCGATGAAATACAATGCCCCAACAGCAGAAAGAATACCAAAGAAGAATAGTAAAGTATTGTTTTCTATTCTTGCTATTGATTCAAAGATATTTAAATGAGTATTATACTTTTTCTTAATTCTGATAGAGTAAAGTTTAAGTAAAGATAGACCAAACAACATACCCCACATAGCTGGTAAATGAAATAGTTGGTGTGAAATAACTGCTAAAATAATAGTCAAAACACCAAGTCCTATTACAACATTTGCACCATGCATTAAAGCAGGTTTTTTTTCTGTAATTACATCAAAATCAGGTTTTTCAGTAGGTACAAACTGAGCTAATAAAAATGCAGTTACTATATATCCCAAGAAAGAAGCTGGAAATAAGAAAAAGAAGTCTGTAAATACACCTTTACCAGCAGTCCATGCCATCAATGTAGTAATATCCCCAAATGGTGACCAAGCACCACCAGCATTCGCAGCTACTACTATATTTATAGCACCTGGGACGAGAAAGTTCTTATTTGTTTTGTCTATTGTGATAAGAACTGTTGAAAGTATCAACGCAGTTGTTAGGTTGTCAGCCACGGGAGATAGGAAAAACGCTATAAATCCAGTCACCCAGTAAAGTTTTCTATATGTATAACCTTTTGATACAAGGTTGTATTTAAGTCTGTCAAATACACCCATATGTATCAATGTTTCTATGTATGTCATAGCAACAAATAAGAAGAAGAAGATTCCAGCAATCTCTAAAACAAGATGATTAATATCGTAATGTAAGATATTAAGATCCATATCATTCATTACATAATAAACACCAATAAGCATAAACATAAATGTACCTATGAATAAAGCTGGTTTAGCTTTGTCAATGTGGTATTTGTCTTCTGTAGCTATGAAGTAATAACCAACTACAAATATTATAAGTGATGATATACCCACCCATGTCATAGTAATATCAGGGAATACTGGCACAACCTCACCTGGCATACTTGCAAATGCAGATATCATACTAACCAATAGAGTTAAAAGAATTTTTAACATCTAATTTCCTTTATTTAAAAATTGATAACAACACACCAGCAGCAACTGCTGAGCCTATAACTCCTGCAACATTTGGTCCCATTGCATGCATCAAAAGTATATTTGATGGGTCAGCTTCTTGCCCCACTTTTGTCGCAACTCTTGCTGACATTGGAACAGCTGATACTCCAGCAGCTCCAATAAGAGGATTTATCTGATTTTCTTTTGAGCTAAATTTATTCATAATTTTAGCCATAATAACTCCACCAGCAGTTCCAAGAGAGAATGCTACCAAACCTATTATTAAAATACCAAGTGTTTCAGTTACCAAAAATTGCTCAGCTGCAAGTTTTGACCCAACAGCAAGACCTAGCATAATGGTTACAATATTTATAAGTGCATTTTGCATAGTATCACTAAGTCGTCCAACTACACCAGATTCTCTTGCAAAATTACCAAAACACAACGCTCCAATAAGTGGTGTTGCATCAGGAAGAACTAAAATAGTAACTATCAAAACAGTAAGTGGAAATATAATTTTCTCTAGTTGACTTACTTTTCTAAGTGCAGGCATCCTTATTTTTCTTTCTTCAACTGTGGTCAATGCTCTCATAATAGGAGGTTGAATAACAGGAACAAGTGCCATATATGAATAGGCAGCAACAGCAACAGCTCCTAGAAGTTCAGGAGCTAGAGCATTGGCAATAAATATCGATGTTGGCCCATCAGCCCCTCCTATGATAGCTATAGCTGAAGCTTGCTCTAATGTAAAAGTAAAAATACCAGTATATTCTGAAAGCATAATAGCACCAACTAATGCTCCAAATATACCTAATTGTGCTGCTCCTCCAAGTATTGCTGTTTTAGGATTTGCAAGAAGTGGACCAAAGTCTATCATTGCCCCAACACCCATAAATATTATAAGAGGGAACAATCCAGTTGAAATTCCAAATCCATAAATAATCCCCAAAAACCCATCAGGTCCAGCTATATTTGCTATTGGAATATTCGCAAGTAACCCACCAAATCCAATAGGAAGTAAAAGCAATGGTTCAAAGTTTTTCTTAATAGCTAGATAAAATAAAACTAGAGATACTAATATCATGATTATTCTTCCATAGCCTTGAGTAAAATGGCTCATTTCATGACCATGAGAGTCTAGTACACCATCTTTTGGATTGATTATAGCATTGATACCTGTTTTGTTGTAAAATGATTCTAACAACTCTAATATAGTTTTGGAATGATATCCATTATTTTGGATGATTTGAGTTTCTTGGGTGGTTTCATTTGATTCTTCTACAATTGTATTTGCACTTGAAGTTGTACCAAATAACAATAGTAAAACAAATACAAAAATTGATAAAATAGTTTTATTTCTCATATTTAACCTTTAGTATTATTTTGAGATGTTGCAGATTTGGACTGCTCCATTGGATAAAAATATTTTTGTATTATTTTTGCTTGCATTTGTAAAATATATACAAGTAAAATAAGAAAACTAAATACAATACCCATACCTAAAAACATAAACTTTAATGCTTCAGCAACTAAGTTTACTTCTTCCATAAGAAACCCCTTATATATTTGGATTTGTAATTATATAAGAAAAGAAAAATTAATTCTCAATCTTTAGTGTCATAAATATTATCCAATATTGCTTATTTCATAATCTATTTGTGTTATAATGTCGTTATGAAAAAAGAGACACAAGATAAAAGAACAAAAATAGCAAATGATATAATGTTTTATATCTATACACATATCGATACAGATATTGATATAGAAGATTTAAGCTATGATTTAAAAATTAGTAAATTTTATATGCACAGGATTTTTAAAGAGGTATTTGGAAGAAATATATATGAAAGTATCAAATCAATTAGACTCCAAAAAGCTTCAAATTTATTGATAACCAATAAACTTTCCAATATATCTGATATTGCCAATTCATGTGGATACAGTTCTCAAACATCTTTTATAAAAGTTTTTAAGAATCGTTTTAATATGACTCCAAAAGAGTGGAGAAATGGTGGATATAAAGTATATTCTTCTCAAATTCTTGAACAATCTCCAAAATCAATGCAATCAAATGCAGAGTTTGCCAACCTAGAACCAACTATTGTAAAAATGCCAATAATGCACAGTTATTATATTAGGAATCAAGGGTATGATATAAGTATAAAAAGGACTTGGCAAAAACTATATACTTGGGCTTTGGGAAATGAATTTAAAAATTATAAACAAATAGCTCTTTATCATGATAACCCTACAATCACACCACTAATGTATTGTCAATATATAGCATGTATAGTGACTGATGAACCAATTGTTGCAAATAGTAGATTACCAAGATTTATTATTTCAGATGGAGTTTATGCCAAATTTGATTTGTGTGGAGTTTATGGTGATGTTTTGAAGTTTATTCACTGGGTATATCATGAGTGGTTACCATCAAGTGGTTTCGAAACTACTACAAAGCCATCTTATAGTATATATAAAAAGAACCATTTTTTATCAGATGATAATAGTTTTGAATTAAGTTTTTATGTACCGATTAGATTTTAAAGTGTGATTGATAAATAGTTTTGATTGATTGTTTTGGAAAAAGGTGGTGGCGCGGGGCGGAATCGAACCGCCGACACAAGGATTTTCAGTCCTTTGCTCTACCGACTGAGCTACCGAGCCATCTTTTAAGGAGTGAAATTATACTATGGTTAGTATTAAAACAAGCTTAATCTAGTCTTATTTAGGAAGTTTTTTTATATATTTCTTGATTGATTACGACAGATTTAGATAAAACTTGACATTTATAATAAAACTTAGTTATTATATAGCAGCTGAATATATAAACCTAGATGTACTATCTTAGTGAAAGGGGTGTATTATGATGAGGCTTGTTCTCTTACTGTTTTTTCCATTTATTCTTTTTGCATCATCTATTGTACATATAAAAATTGATAGTGCAATTTCTCCTGCTAGTGCTATGTATCTCAAAAATTCTATATCTTATGCACAACAAAACAATTCACAACTTATTATACTAGAACTAAATACAAGTGGAGGTTTGTTTGATACTACAAGAGAAATGATTCAAGATATATCAAACAGTAAAATCCCAATAGTTGTGTATGTCTCACCAAAAGGCTCTCACGCTGCAAGTGCTGGTACTTATATACTTTATGCTTCGCATATTGCTGCTATGTCTCCTGGGACTAATATTGGTGCGACTACACCTGTTCCATTGATGAGTATTCCACTAGAAGGTGATACTGAAATAGCTTCATCTTTACAAAAAAAGATATTATCAGATGCGAGTGCTTATATACAAAGTTTGGCAGAGCTAAGAGGAAGAAATGTACACTGGGCTATCAAATCAGTAGAAGATGGTTCAAGTATCACAGCAACTCAGGCATTGGATTTGGGTGTGATAGATATGATTGCACAAGATTTGGATGAGTTGATAGTGAAGCTAGATAAGTATCAAGTAAGAATTGATAATGAAAATGTAATCACCTTAGATACTAATGGTATAAAAGTGCTTTTTTTTGAAGCAGACTTTAAAACCAATATTTTAACAATACTTACAAATCCAAATCTAGTATATATATTTATTTTGATTGCTATTTATGGAATATTTTTTGAGTTGTTAAATCCTGGGTCTTTATTCCCTGGAACTATAGGGATAATAAGTGGTGTAATAGCTTTGTATGCTTTAAATATTATTCCATTTAATTATGCTGGACTTATTCTTATGTTCCTTGGTATTGCGTTTATGGTTGCAGAGGTTTTTGTGGTTGGTTTTGGGATATTAGGTATTGCAGGTGTGGTTTCTTTTGTTTTTGGTTCTGTGTTGTTATTTGATGCACAAACACTAGGGCAAGATATTTCATTGCCACTTATTATTGCTTTATCATTGGTATCTTTGGTATTTTTTGTTTATGTTGTAAAGTTGGTAATTACATCAAAAAATACCAAAGCAAAAACAGGGTTAGAAGAGATGATAGGGATTGAGGCAGAGGTTGTCAAAAAAACAACTAATGGTTACTTGGTTCATTGTCATGGTGAGACTTGGGAGGGTATGTCTATCATCCCTTTGGAACTCAATCAAAAAGTAGAAGTAGTATCTATAGATGGCTTGGTACTTCATCTTAAACCTAAGGAGTAGGATATGTTAATAACAGTTTTGTATATAGTTGTGATTGTGCTTGCCTTGATTATGGCATCACTAAGAATTTTAAAAGAGTATGAAAGAGGAGTGTTGTTTACACTTGGAAGATTCACTGGTGTCAAAGGACCAGGATTAATTGTAGTGATACCATATATCCAAAAAATGGAAAGAGTTGATTTACGGACAATTGTACTTGATGTTCCAACACAAGATGTAATTTCTCATGATAATGTTTCGGTTCATGTGAATGCTGTGGTTTATTATAGGGTTATAGACCCAGAAAAATGTATATTGCAAGTAGAAGACTTCAATAATGCTACTTCTCAACTAGCTCAAACTACACTAAGGTCAGTTTTGGGAGGTCATGAGCTTGATGAAATGTTATCAGAAAGAGAAAAATTGAATTTTGATATTCAACAAATCCTTGATAAACAAACAGATGCTTGGGGTATCAAAATATCAAATGTGGAGATAAAACATATAGATTTGGATGAAAGTATGATAAGAGCTATTGCAAAACAAGCTGAAGCAGAAAGACAAAGAAGAGCAAAAGTGATTAATTCAAAAGGTGAGCTTGAAGCGAGTGAAAATCTTCTTGAAGCTGCAAAAATCTTAGCTCAAAATCCACAAGCACTTCAACTTAGATACTTACAAACTCTAAATGATATATCAAGTGATAAAACAAATACGATAGTATTTCCATTTTCTAGTGATTTTAGCCAGTTTTTCAACAAACCAAAAGGGTAAATAAATTAGTCGCTTCTACTTGTAGAAGTGGCTATCCTTTGACCACAAATATATCCACTACTTATCGCCCATTGGATATTATATCCACCTAATTCTCCTGTGACATCAAGAACTTCACCTATAAAATAAAGCCCTTTTTGGAGTGTACTTTGCATATTTTCATCAATATAAGCAGTATCAACCCCACCTTTTGTAACTTCGGCTTTTGTATACCCGAAATTTCCAGCTGGGGCAAAGGAATATTTATGAATTGTAGATAAAATCTCAATTTCATCTTTTGAAAGTGAGGAAAGTGGTTTGTCTTCAAGATTGATACTTTTTAAAAATTCTACAATAAATCTTTTTGGTAAGGGTAGGGCATTTGAAATAGTTTGCTTTGAATTGAGAAGTTTTTTTATATTATGATGAGGTAAGAAATCAATACTTAGCTGACCTCTATCCCAATACAAAGAAGCACTTAGAACTGCAGGGCCACTTATCCCCTTATGGGCAAAAAGCAAGCTACCTTCTATTTGTTTATCCTTTATGGTTATCCTCACATCAAGACTCAATCCGCTTAATTCTTTAAACCAAAACTGCTCTTTTTGTACAGTAAAACCTACAAGGGCAGGGCTTATAGTCTTTATTTGATGTCCAAACTTTTTGGCTATAACAAAACCTATATCACTACTTCCAAGTGATGGATAGCTTAGCCCTCCGCTAGCAATTACAAGATTTTTTGAAGATATTGTAGTGGTATTAGTTTGTATTGTAAATATTTCATCACTATATTCTACACTCACAACTTTGTGATTAAAAAACTTTTTACATCTTGAGGTATTTTTGGAGAAAAATTCAAGGATTTCTTTGCTGGATTTACAAAAATAAGTCCCTTTTACAATCTTTGTATTTAAAATAGGCTCAATATTGTTATCTTTTAAAGTTTTTAGAAGCTCTTTTTCATCAAATTTATCAAAAGCTTTTTTGATAAACTCACTATTTCCCAGAAAATGGCTACTAGTCATAAATTTATTGGTAATATTACATTTTCCACCACCACTTATGGCTACTTTTTTTGCTTGTGAATCATTTGTTTCTATGATGGCAGTAGTTGTATTATTTAAAATAGTAGCACACATCATGCCACTAGCACCTGCACCTAAAATGGCTACTTCATATATCATTATTGTCTTTCAGCTTAAAAATATTTTTCCCATCAATATGTTCATATTCTAATGTATATCCATTTGCATCCAAAAGATTTTTTGTAATATAAAGTCCAAGCCCAAAGCTATGCGTTTGTTCATCATTTCCAAAAAATGGCTCGTAATATGATGAAATCTCATGCTCCAAGGCAGATCCAAGATTTGAGAATATTATTGTATTGTCATCATTTGATATGGTTACTTTATGATTTGGTGAATATTTTATCCCATTATCAATCATATTTTTTATAGCAATACTAAATAATTTGAAATTAACAATTATCTTCTTATCGGTAATATTTAATTCAACACTTTCATCATCAACATATAATAAATCCATAGCATTATCAATGATATCTGATATAAAGTACTCTTTTTTATTGATATGGTTTTTGGTCGCAATGACCTCTTCAATAGATGCAAATTCATTGATAAGGCTCTCTAGTCTATAAAAAACTTTTGCGAAATCTTCTTTTTTCGTATCTTCTAGTTCTACTAAGAATTTCCCCTTAGTAATAGGAGTTTTTAGCTCGTGCATTATATTTCTTATAAATACATTTCTTGATTCTTTGAGTTTTTTAAGTTTCATTGCACTTTTTTTGAACTCTTGAGCCAAAAGACTAACTTCATCTTTTGAATTTGAATTACAACATTCAAAATCAAAATTCTCTTCACCAAAACTTTGCACTTTATTTTTGAGTAATTTTAGGGGATAAAGTTTTTTCAAAGTTGCCAAAGATGACAAAATCAAAGCCAAAATAATAAGTCCAAATATGGCTATTATAAATATCGAATTATCTACCACTTGTGAATCATTATCTTTAATCAATAGGGTTTGTCGGGGTGTATTAAAATGAAGATAAAAATATCCATTGTTTGATAAAAGTTGAAAATCCAATATACGGTGTTTTTTATGAAATATTAGTTCACTTTGTGAAGGGTCTATAATATTTTCAATATCTGATTTTTCTACTACAATTTCTAGATTTAGAGCTTCAAGATTTTGTAATAATTCAGGAGTTACTCCTCTTCTATTGCACTCACCATGAATCATTCTAACTATTGGGAAATATTTATGTTCAAGATTTTGGATATTTTGTTCATAATCCGATTTGATCAAAACAAAAAAACTCAATATCACTAAAGCCAAGGATATAAAAAATGTAACCCCTAAAGTAAAAAATATCGAATCTTTTTTTATCATTTATAAACCTTTTTATTTATTGCATAAATCTATAACCCATACCACGAATTGTTTGTAAAAACTCTGGGCTTTTTGGATTAGCTTCTATCTTTTGTCTTATTCTATTCAAAATAACAGCTAAAGAGCCATTTGTATCATCATCACTACTTAATATATTACAATTTTCATATATATCTTCTCTACTTATCACAAACCCTTCTCTTTTTATGAAAATTGAAAATATTTCATATTCTGCAGCGGTAAATTTGATAAATTCACCATTTTTTGTAATCTCTTTTTTATCACAATTGAGTTTGAAAATTTTATCTTTTTGATTTGTTGTAGTACTATTTATTTGGATATTATATCTTCTTAATATTGTTTTTATTCTTACTTCAAGTTCTCTTGGGTCATAAGGTTTTGGTAGATAGTCATCAGCTCCAATTTCAAGGGCTGTAACTTTATCTGTAATATCACTTCTTGCACTTGATATTATAATAGGGAGTTTATGTTTTTTTACTATTTCTTTGCAAACTTCCAATCCATCAAGCCCTGGAAGTGTCAAATCTAATATAACTAAATCATATTTTGTTAGATTTAGTTTAGACAATGCTATAAAAGGGTCATCATAATTGGTAACTTGTATATTAAATTGTCTAAGATATGAAGTCAGCATAGAAGCCAACTCCACATCATCTTCAATCATTACGATATTAATCATCTAATTAATTGCAACCTTTAGCTTTTTTTTGCTCTTTTGTATCACAACCTCTTTGTGGTTTATCTCCACAACTTCTTTGATTTTTAGTTTGTGAAAAATTGTTAAGTTCAGCTTTTAGCTCAGCTTTTTGTTCTTTTGTAAGAACTTGATACATTTTATCAATCATATCAGCTTTTGATTGTACCATAATATCTCTTTTATTTTGAACTTCTATAAATTTCTTTTTATCAAATTTATTATCATCAAAAGCCAAGTTCAAATCTGTTTTTGCTGCTACTGAATCCATGTGTTCTTTCATTAAGGCATTTATTTTATCTTCTTGCTCTTTTGTCAAGTCCATAATCATAATTGCATCAATAAGGTATTTCATAGCATTACCTCTACCATCCATATCACATCCACCTTTTGGAGAGCCACCATTCATGCTCTTTTGACTGCCACATTTGTTCTGATTATCTCCGCACGAATTTGAATAATTTTTACCACCGCATGCAAGAAGTGATGTACCAAATCCTAAAGTTCCTACTAAAATTGTAGCTATTGCTAATTTTCTCATCTTTGACTCCTGTTTTTAATGTAATCCCAAATTATGCAATAGAATTCAATAAATTAGCACCAATCATTTAGCATAGGGCATCTATAAAAAATCATCGATTAACCTTTTGGTTAACCTCAAATTTTTTACAAATACTCTATATCTAAAGCATTAGCACTACTTTACAGTTTCTATTCCATAATTTGGGATAATGAAATCATAACATGAGTAAATTAACTACTTGTAAACCTTATATTAATGGAAGTTTAATGTATATTAATGATTTTATATCCTAATTGCAAAAATCCCTCTTTTCTCTTTCTAAAAGTGCTTAGGAGTATAGGATTAGCCACATCTAAAATATCTATACATAAAGTATCATTTGTATTTTTGCCTCTTCCTACTCTTCCTAAATATTGGATAATCCTTCCATAATATGAAATAGGTGTTGCAAAAACTATAGTATCAAGATGTTCAAGGTCAACACCTTCTCCAAAATATGAGCTACTTGATAATATAAGTTTTGAATTATGCAACATGGTTTGGTTGATGGATTGCTCTTTTTTGCTTTGGCTTCCGTGAATTGTGGTAAAATCAAGATTGTGCGATTTGATTAAATCTTCCAAAATAGCAATATGCTCCACCCTATCACTCAGTAGTATAATATTTCTATCTTTATATTTCAAGATTTGTTCAATTATGAGATTATTACGATTTTTATCTTGTATTAGCTCACCTAATATCTCTGAATATGTGGTGCAATTTGTATTAAAATTGCTTTCTATTAGATGAACTATTTGGTTTTTGTTTTTTGATTTTGTATTTTGTTCATAGACAATATTGCCTACTTGATGAAACAAAAGTGGCTCAAGCTCATCTTTTCTATGAGGGGTGGCACTAAGCCCTAAGATATATTTACCAGAAAATTGTTTTATCATAGTCTCAAAGCTATATGCAGGGATATGGTGACACTCATCTATTATCAAAAACGAATATTTTTTGATTAGCTCTTCATTGTTTTTGAGGCTTTGAATGGTTGCAATATCAATCTTTTTGTTTAGCTGGTTTTTGCTTTTGCCTAAAAACCCAAACTCTTTTTTATCAACGCCAAAATACTCACTAAGCCTACTAATCCACTGATCAAGTAACATATTTTTATGTACCAATATCAAAGTAGAACATGAGCGTTCTTCTATCATTTTAGCACCAATTAAAGTTTTTCCAAATCCAGGAGGTGCTACACATACGCCATAGTCATTTTTGTTTATCTCATCAATAGCATTTTGTTGGTCAGGTCTTAATGTAAACTTCACACTAAATTGATTGTGTGGAGAGAAAATTCTATTATCAACTATATTGTATTTAAGATTGTGAGTATCCAATATCTCAAGTAACTCTTTTTTGATTCCTCTTGGAAGGATAAGCTCTGTTTTTGAAAGAGTAAAATTCTTGATTTGTTTTGAAGTATTAAATATTGGTTTTCTAAGCTTCAAAAGAGTTTGATAGATAGGATTTTCAAATGTTAGCAATTGTTTTAATTCATTTATGATTTGAAAGTTTATATTACTTGGTATATGTATAGATTCATCCAAAATTATATTAATATTTTGATTTGTGATTGATAATATGGTGTAATGTGGAATTTTTTTGATATTTTTTAAGAAATTCCATTGGGGATTGTATGGTGATTTTGTTTGAGGGTCTATAAAAAGTCTATGATTATGGTTGATATCATTCAAACTCAGTGGCAATATTTGATTTTCTACAAATTTTATATTGTACTCTTTCAAAATAGTTTGAAAATAATACTTTAGAGACTCTATAGTAGATAAATTATATCCATGCTCAAAAAAACACCAACAGTTTGTACTAATATTTGAGAATTGTTCCTGATGTATAAAAAAACCTCTATCAAGCAGTATTTTTCCTACCAAATCACTATATTGTGTATCTATGCTAAATATCAAAAAATCGAATTTAGTGTTTGATTTTGCATTATAATTTATACTTTGGATACCTAAGAGATGATTTTTGATTGTTTGTGAGTCATATTTGAGTTCACTATATTGTAGGAAAGTTTTACTAAATATCTCTATTTTATCATTTGTAGAAAAACTTTGAGATAGTTCAAGTTCTATTCTTGCTATCTCAGTTTCAATTTCTTCTTTTTGATGATAAAGAAGTGTAAGTTGATGCTTTAACTCTTGACTAGGAGTCATATAGAGTTAGCTTTTTGGAGTTTCTTGGTGTGAAAGAAAATTAAACTTATGTTTGATTTCTGAATATCTGCTTTTTAGTGAAGAATTTTTCACTTTCACTTCACCATCAAAATAACCATTTTCTTCTACTGTTAGATTGGAATATATTAATTTACCCAAAATTTTGCCAGTTGATAATATATGAACATGAGTCGCATCCACAAGCCCATCAAGTAAGCCACTCACAGTTACTGTATCAGCTTTAACTTCGCCAAAAACTTCACCTTTTTCTCCAATTGTAACAGATTCTTTAGATACTAAAACACCTTCAAATTTACCATCTATTACTACATCGCCATTGGTATCAATTCCACCTATGACAAAGCTATCACTAGCTATTATTGTTGCGTTATAAGTTTGTTTTGTACTTCTATTAGATTTATTAAAGATTCCCAAGGTACACTCCTTTGTTTTTCAAAAATATTTTCATAATTATTCATATTCCATCTTATAAATGGATGGGGGTCTATTCTTTGTGTAGCAAACCGTACTTCATAATGAAGATGTGGACCAGAACTTCTACCACTATTTCCTGTCAAAGCAATTGTATCACCTTTTTGTATAATATCTCCTAATTTAACATTTATTTTACTAAGATGAGCATAAACAGTTTCAAAACCATAATTGTGAGCAATTGTAAGCACTCTACCAAAAGCACTATTTGGTGTATTTTGAACATGTGTTACTATCCCATCTGCTGTTGAATAAACAGGTGTTCCTGATGAGGCTCTCAAATCTATTCCTCTATGAAATTGTCTAGCCTTCAATATAGGATGTACTCTGTATCCATATGGAGAAGTTATGAAAACTTCTTCTAAAGGTGAACCACTTGGAATAAGTCGCAAAGTAAAAGATCTATGTGCAGCTGTTAGTTGTGCAATTTTGGCTCTTTCAATAGGTGATTGTTCTGGATCCAATAAAATACTCATTTGTGATTCAATTTCTTGTAGTTTACTATCAAGTAATTCCAGATTTTGATTCTTTTCTTCTATTTCTTGTGAATATATTTTGTTTTCATTATCAAGTTCGTATAGTTTCTGACCTAAGAAAGGTACTACTACTAGACTAAGAGTTGCAATAATTACAACAGCTAATAGAACCCATATTAATATCTTTTTAACAAGTTTGGATACTGTATATGATTTTGTTCCTTTTGCATCGGAAATTGTAATAATTAGTCTATTTCTCATATATTTTTAAAAACTCCTCTACTACTTTAAATGACCCAAAAACAAGAATTTCTTGGTTATGCAAAGGTAATATTGAGTTAAATTCACTATACGAAATCTCCAACTCTTTCAATGTTGTTTCAAGGTCTTGTATATCCAATGCTCTTAAGTCATCAATATGAATAACATAAAGATGTTTTATAATAGGTTTCAAAATGGTTAAAACTTGTTTGTAATTTTTGTCTTTTAAAGAATTATAAATTAAGATAACTTTTTTATTTTCAAATTCTTTAGCAATTGCACTAGCTCCTAAAGGGTTGTGTCCTACATCGATTGTAATATTTGGTGCAATTTTTTGGCATCTACCTTTTATTTGGATATCTTTAAAATAATCAAAGTTGATGTCAATTTTGAGGTGTTCCAAAACAGCTAGTACGGATAATAAATTTTGATTTAAAAAAGTCTGTGGAAAAATATCATAAGTTTGTTTTGAATATTTAAAATCATTTAGAGTAAAACACTGAAGTTGCTTTTGTTGTGCAATTTTATAGGCAATATCATATACTTCATCATGAACTTGTTTTGCTAATATTATGGCTGTATCAGCACTTACAATTTTTGTTGTAGCAATTTCTTCTATCGTATGTCCCAAAAATTCTTGATGGTCATAATCTATTGTTGTAACTATTGTTAAATCGTTTTTGATTACATTGGTAGCATCAAACTCACCACCAAGACCAGCTTCAAGGACAAGATAATCCACATCATGGCTTATCAAAAATGAAAGTAGTGTTGTATATTCAAAATATGTCAATTTCATTAATAAAGAATCTGTTAAAATAGATTGTAATATTTGGTGATTTTTATTTAATTCTTCATCACTAACATCTTCTCCATCTATCCAAATTCGTTCGTTAAATTTCAAAATATGAGGAGATGAGTAATGTAGGGTTTTGAACCCTTTTTTATAGAGATAAGTAGCAAGTATTCTACCTGTACTACCCTTGCCATTAGTTCCTACAAGATGGATTACATATTTTGGTCTAGTATATAATCTTACAATTTCCCAAGCAATTTTCATGAAATTCATATTGATTTCACTATAAAAAAGTGTTTTTTTTGCTAAAAAAGAATTTAATGTTGGCTGTTTGGTATTGTTTATTTCATCATGCACTATTTAAAACTCTCCACTGCTAATTTCCCCAAAATATCATCAAGTGCTTTAATTGAAGCTTCTTTAATAGCTTTGAATCTTTCAGTATCAGATATATGTGAAACATTATCTATATTGAAATCATATTCTCCACTACTACTAACTTGCCCACTTTTTTGAGCATTTTGATATTTTAGTACTACTTTGACTCTGGCTCTATAAACACTTACATAACCCAAAGTATCATATTGTACTTTTGTAATAGATGGTTTACCCAAAGTTACTGTTACTATTGTATCAGCCATTTTTTTATCATTTGTAATAGCAAGTCCAAGATTTGACACTATAATTTGAGTTACGCTATCTTGCAAAATAACACTATTTTGAGGGTCTTGCAAAGATGTCTCACTTGTAACATAAACCAAACCATTAATTTGGTCTTTTGTGTAGTGACTAACTGGTTTATATCCACAACCACTTATTAAAATCAAACTAGTTACAATCAAAAATAGTGTTTTCTTCATTTTCCTACTTTATTACGATATTTATTAGTTTATTTGGAACTAATATTTCTTTTATTATCTCTTTTCCATCAAGCCACTTTGCACACTCTTTTTTTACAAATTCCAAAGTCTGCTCTTTAGATAGCGTTTTGTCTACTTGAATCTCAGCTCTTTTTTTGCCATTGATAGTCACAGCATAATTTATAAAAGACTCCTCAAAAACTTCTTCTTTCATAGGTATAATACCATTAAAATTCTTTCTTGTAAACAATCTCTCAGAAATTTCACTACAAATATGTGGAACAATTGGTTCTAAGATATTTGTAAGGATATAATATCCCTCACTCCAAACCACATCACTATGCTGATCTCCTAGTGCATTCATAGCTTCCATAACTGAAGCTATAAGTGTATTGAAAGTGTAAGTTCTTGTATAAACCTCATTTGCTTTTCTTAGTGCTTCATACACTTTTTTTCTAGCAAATTTTTCTTCTTTTGATAAATTTTCATGATTTATATTTGAAATATCAGATACATTAAATCCTAAACTCTTATCATAAAACTTTCGTAAAAATCTATAAGCACCTTCAACCGCACTATCATTCCACTCAAGCTCTTTTGTAGGAGGAGCAGCAAAAAGCATAAATAGCCTTGCAGTATCTGCACCAAATTCTTTGATGATACTATCAGGGTCCACAACATTCCCTTTTGATTTGCTCATCTTAGCACCATCTTTTAGTACCATCCCTTGAGTTAGAAGGTTTTTAAATGGCTCACTTGAAGTTGTGTATCCCACATCTCTTAGGGCTTTTGTGAAAAATCTAGCATACAAAAGGTGTAAAATTGCATGTTCTATTCCACCGATATAGTGATCCACATCCATCCAATACTCACTATCACCTTTGTCAATACCAGTTGTTTGCCATTTTTTATGGTCTGTTGCGTATCTTAGGAAATACCAGCTTGATTGTACAAAAGTATCCATAGTATCTGTTTCTCTTAAAGCATCTTTACCACATTTTGGGCATTTACAATGCTTCCAAGTAGGATGAGTATCCAGAGGATTTCCCTCACCTGTTATCTCCACATCTTCTGGCAGTGCAATAGGTAAGTTTTCTATATTCTCAGGAACCAAACCACAACTATCACAATGAATAAAAGGAATAGGTGCTCCCCAATATCTTTGTCTACTTATTCCCCAATCTCTAAGCCTATAGTTGATTGTTCTTTTGCCTAGTTTTGTATCTTCAAAGTGGTTTATAATAGCCTCTTTTGCCTCTACATTACTCATACCGTTGAATTTATCACTATCGTGCAGTTTTCCTTCACCTGTATAACAACCATCACCCATATCATCAGCGATAATAACTCTATGAATTGGAAGAGCAAATTTAGTTGCAAATTCAAAATCTCTCTCATCATGAGCAGGAACTGCCATAACAGCACCACTTCCATAGCTTCCAAGTACAAAGTTTGCCACGAATACTGGCACTTCTTTGTTTGTTAGAGGATGAACTACTGTGATTTCAAGGGCAACTCCATCTTTGTCTTCTGTCATTCTTTGTTTTTCAGGAGTATTCATCATTGTTGTTAGTTTTGATAGTTTATCACCACTTACTAATGAGTTTTTTACTATATATTTTACTATTTCATGATCAGGTGCTAAAGCTGCGTAGCTTACTCCATATATCGTATCTGGTCTTGTTGTAAATACTGAAAATTTATCAAAGTTATTGTCAAGTTTTGCTTTTGAGTCAGCACTTAATGCAAAATCAAACTCCAAACCGCTACTTTTGCCTATCCAATTTTCTTGCATTGTAAGAACTTGTGAAGGCCAACCATCTTTTAAGCCCTCTAGTGATGTAAGAAGTTCATCAGCATATTTTGTAATAGCTACATAATACCCTGGCATTTCTCTTTGGACTACTTTTGTACCACATCTCCAACAACACTCATCTTCTACTTGCTCATTTGCTAGTACTGTCAAGTCATGAGGACACCAGTTTACCGTAGTAAGCTTTCTATACAAAATCCCTGCTTCATACATCTTGATAATAAACTCTTGTTCCCATCTAGTATATAGCTCATCACTTGTAGCAAATTCTTGATTTTTACTAAAAGAAAGTCCAAGAGAATTAAGCTCACTTCTCATATAATCTATATTTTCATAAGTCCATTTTTTTGGATGAAGTTTGAGTTTAATAGCAGCATTTTCAGCAGGCATACCAAAACTATCCCACCCTATTGGATGAAGTACATTAAAACCATTTTTTCTATAATATCTAGCAAAAGCATCACCTATGGCATAGTTTCTAACATGCCCCATATGTATTCTTCCACTTGGATACGGGAACATACTTAAAATATATTTTTTCTCTTTTGTTTTATCATTACTTGGCTCAAAACTACTATTTTCAGCCCAATAAGTTTGCCATTTCTTTTCAATCTCTTGTGGATTATATTGCATCTTTTTTGAAGCACTGAGGTACTTAGGTGCTTAGGTACTAAGTCTTAAAACTCAGCACTTAGCACCTTAATCACTCAGTACTTTCCTCCTTTTTAATATTCTTCTTTTTCTTGTGTTTTTGCACTTTCTATGATTGTAAGTGCTACTGAAAATAAATTTGCTACAATTGCTCCAATTGCTAGAGATATAGCAAGAGCTAGATTGTCTGTAGATGTCATTACAATAAATGCTGGTATCAGATGTAAATCAGCTACTAATGAACTTGCAAGAAGTTCAGCTGAGAGTAGGTTTTTAACACCAATTTTAAGTATCGTTGAGATTACATTGACACTTGCCGCAATAAACAACATAATAACATCTGGCTCATACAAAAACCCAGCCGTTGTTGTCAAAGACATCAACGAAAAAAATACATATATAACTTTTCCCCAATCCATAAATACCTCCGTTTTAAATTAATAATTAACAACTAATAATTAATAACTGTTGTATTGCTAAAGCAATTATAATATATTTGTTGCGAAGCAACTCATAAATTATTAGTTATTCACTGTTAGTTATTAGTTAAACTATTCCTTTTTCATACATAGCTCTAATTCTATCTTTTTCTTTTTGTTTTTTTACTTTTTCAGCTTCTTTTTGTCTAAAATCATTTACACTAAATCTCAATTGTACTAAAATTGTAGCGGCAATAAATATAGAACTATATGTTCCTATTACAATACCAATCAATAATGTAAATGCAAATCCACTAATTATCTCACTACCAAATAGATACAATGTAAATACAACAAAAAGAGTTGTAAGTGATGTTAGTGTTGTTCTAGCAAGTGTATTTGATATAGAATGATTTACAAGATGGTTTAAATCGTCTGAAATTGATTTACTTACCCCTTCTCTAATTCTATCAAAAACTATAATAGTATCATTGATAGAATATCCTAAAATTGTAAGAAGAGCAGCCAAAATATCAAGATTTACTTCAACACTAAAAAGCGATATAAACCCTATTGCAATTATAATATCATGTACCAAAGCAATAATAGAAGCAACTGCAAATCTCCACTCAAATCTAAAACTTACATAAATCAGTATTACAAGAAGTGTTAAAGAAAGTGCAATAATACCTTTTTCTTTTAATTCATTACCAACTTTTGGTCCAACCATATCTACACGGCGGAGTTCAAACTCTCCAGTGGGTGCAAGAATAGAAGTGATTTGGTCACCAATATCGCTCCCTAAATCTGTAGAGGTATTTGTTATTTTGATTAATACTTCATCGTCACTGCCAAATTCACTTACAACAGCATTTTTTAGATGTTGAGTTTTTTCTAGCTCGGCTCTAATTAAATCTATTGGAGCAGTAGTTGTATACTTTACTTGTATTACAGACCCTCCAACAAAATCTATACCGAAGTTTAAACCTTTTGTACTAAGTAGTCCAAGAGAAGCTAAAAAAAGAAACAATGACAATCCCAAAAAAGGGATTTTATATCTCATTAAATCATAAATTTTATCACTATTAAAAAATTGCATTATTTATCCTTGTTTCAAGCCAAACCACTTACGGGTATTTTTAGCTTTTGTGATTTTATGAGATAGCGTTAAATAAACACCATGAGTACCCAAAATAGCTGTTATCATAGATGCCAAAATACCAATAGAAATGGTTATTGCAAATCCTTTAATAGGACCTGTTCCGTACGCATATAGTATAACTGCAGCTAAAAGGGTAGTAATATTTGCATCCAAAATGGCTCTCATTGCATTTGCATATCCATCTTCAATAGCTTTTGCTACTGACTTACCTTCTTTTAGAAATTCTCTAATTCTCTCATTGATAATAACATTGGCATCAACTGCCATACCAACTGTAAGAACTATTCCAGCCATACCTGGAAGTGTCAGCGTTGCACCAAAAAGTGCCATAACAGCTAGAATAATAAAGATATTTGATATTAGTGCAAGATTTGATATAATTCCAGCATATCCATAATAAACAATCATAAATATCATAACAAGTACAAAGCCACCAACAAGTGCAATCATCGATGCTTTAATAGAATCAGCTCCAAGACTAGGACCTACTGAGCGTTTTTCTAGCATTTCAACTGATGCTGGCAAAGCTCCACTTCTTAGTGCTATTGCAACATTTCCAGCTTCAATGATAGTAAATCCACCACTAATTTGTCCACTTCCTCCACCAATTCTTTCTCTTATAACTGGTGAGCTATAAACTTTTCCATCAAGTACAATTGCCAAACGATTACCTATATTTTTAGCTGTAAAATCACCAAAAATTCTAGCTCCTGCACTACTCAAAGTAAAGTTAATAATTGGTTGATTTGATTCATCAAAAGCAACTCTAGCATCTACAACATCTTCACCTGTTAGGATAGGAAGTTCTTTTAAAAGGTGTTTTATTTTGTCATCTTTTGCATCAGGAACTATTATAGAGCCATAATCTCTAGCAGTTCTTTCATTTAGTGAATAAACCTGATCATCTCTTACTTCATCAACTGCCATAAGTTCTAAATTTGCAGGACGAGCTATAAGCTCTCTTGCTTGTTTTTCTTCTTCGGCATTTTTAATACCAGGAAGTTCAACAACTATATCACTTATCCCTTGTCTTATAACTGTTGGTTCAGCCAAACCAAATTGGTCAAGTCTATTTCTAATAGTCTCAACAGCTTGAGATACCGCCATATCTTTTACAAGTTCTATTTCTTGAACTTGAAGAGTTATAGTATAATTTAGCAAATCGTCTTTAATGATATCTAAACCTTGGATAGTTGAGAGTTCATCATCAAGTTTTTTCATTTCATCACTATCTAGTAAAACAAATTTAATACTACTTTCATCAAATCTGAAATCTTCTATTAAGATATTGTCTTTTTGTGCAAAATATTTTAAACTTGTTGAGATTGATTTTATTTTATTCTGTACTGCTTCGTCAGTTTTCACACCAAGTCTGATGTGCATACCACCTTGTAAATCAAGTCCTAATGATACTTTTTGACCAAAATCACTTTGAATAATCGAAGGAATTGTAAAAACTATACCAAAAACACTACACAATAAAAATATTATAACTCTATAATTAAAAAAGTTCACTTTGAATTTCCTTTATTGCCAAGCAAGTCTTATATAGACTTACTTTGCACTCTCTTCTACTAATCTTGCAACATATTCTTTTACAATTTTTACTTCAGTATTGTCAGCTAGTTTTATTCTAAAAAACTCATCTTCTACTTTTGCCACTTCTGCAATTAAGCCACCACTTGTTACAATTTTATCGCCTTTTTTCATATTCTCTAACATCTGCTTATGTTTTTTTGCAGTTTGTTGTTGAGGTCTGATGATAAGAAAGTAAAAAATTGCGAATAACACAATTAGAGGTAACAATGAACCAATTAAGCTTCCATCCATTTAATATCCTTTTTTTTAGAAATTTGGATAATTTTAGCAAAACTAATATAATAAAAGGCTTCATTGGGAGTTTGTTTTCTTCTTTGTTTATATATTTAGACTTTTTTGGATTAGAAAATAAACTATTATTTAGCATATTTGCATTGATTGCAATTTATTTATTTTTGAGTTTAGATAGAAAGAGTATCTTTTGGTATGGTTTTTTTGTAGGTATATTGTGGTTTTGGTGGATAAGTATTAGTTTTATTTACTATGAATTGGTATATCTTATCCCGTTTGTGGTACTGTTTTTTGGTGTTTTTTATGGAATATCTTTTTATTTTTTGACACTTCTAGATAGATGGAATTTAAGATTTCTAGCTATGTTTTTATTCTCTTTTTTTGAGCCTTTTGGCTTTAATTGGTTTAAAATAGAGCTTTTATTTATAAATAGCTATTTTTATGCAGATAAGATTACACTTTTGCTTATACTTGTAACTATTTCTTTAATTGTATATTTTAAATCACGATTAAAACCTATTTATTTGATATTGTTTTTGATTCCTTTGATATTTGTATTGGATTTAGAAAATAAAAAAACCACACTCCCTGATATAAATGTTTATTTAACACAAATGGATATCCCTCAAGATTTAAAATGGCAACAAGAATATCAAGCAGAGCTAATTCAAAAAAATTTGGAAGTTATACATAAAGCAATTGAGCAAAAAGACAAATTGATTGTATTGCCTGAAGCTACATTTGCATTTGCTTTGAATTTACATCATGATTTGATGGATACTCTTAAAAGATTAAGTATAGAGATAGATATTATTACAGGTGGAATGTATTATGATGGAGAAATTTATAATAATTCAACATATTTTTTCTCTAAAGAAACTGTACAAATAGCTAATAAGGTAGTACTTGTACCTTTTGGTGAAGCTATACCTTTGCCTAAATTTTTTGTTGATTTGATAAATGATATTTTTTTTAACGGGGCTACTGATTTTGTACCAGCATCCAAGCCAACTGATTTTATGATACAAGGTGTGAAGTTCAGAAATGCTATTTGTTATGAGGCTACAAAAGATGAGATTTATGAAGATAATCCGCCTTTTGTAGTAGCAATTTCAAATAATGCTTGGTTTACGCCAAGTACTCAACCAACTATGCAAAAGCTACTTATGAAATACTATGCCAAGAAACACAATAGTGTCATTTATTCTGTGGCAAACGGCTCTGAAAGTTTGATTATAACACCTTAAGAGTATTTATTGTAAAATCGTTTAAATTATAAATAATAGTAGGCACATGAAAGATATTTTCTCATTTTTAAAAACAACAAAACAAAACAAACAAAAAATAGAACAAATTGTAGTAGCTGATGATAAAGAGGCTCTACAAACTAGGGATTATGCCAAATTTTTCGGGTATGAGCCTTTTGTATTGCCTGATTTTAGGGCAAATTATGGAGATGACTTACTCTCTTTTAGTGAAGAATTAGCACAAATCACTCAAACACTCAATAGTTATCACCGATATAAAAAAGCCAACAAACTTTTAATCTCACCAATTAGAACGATATCCTTTAAACTACCAAAAGCATCTTGTTTTGATAGTTTTGATATCTCTTTTGGAGATAAAATTGATTTAAATCTTTTAAAACAAAAGTTATACAACTGGGGATATTATTTTGTAGATATTGTTACAAGTGATGGTGAGGTTTCTTTTAGGGGAGATATTATTGATATTGCACCTGCAAATGAGGATTATGGATATAGAATATCTCTTTTTGATGATGAGTGTGAGAGCATTAGACGCTTTAGTATTGAAGATCAAAAGTCAAACAAAGAAGAGTTAGAAACTATAACAATTTTCCCATCATTTCTAGCCCTAGATGAAGCAACACATGAAGCAATTAATGAAAAAATAAATCAAGACAAATCAAATATCTTCATAAAAGATATTCACTCTTTAGGGTTTTGGTATATTGATGAAATGGGTGAATATTACACCAAAACTCTTCAATCAGCCATCTCAAAAAGTGCCTTAAGTGAGCTAGAGACTGCATATATTTTTGAAGAGCATAGAATTGATAAAGATGAAATAGCAAATATTGTAGCAATAGATGAAGATGAAAATACAATTGAAGTGAAACCTGCAAATATCAAAGAGTTTATTACATTTCATACAGATAAAAAAATCACAATCATCACTACAACCGAAGCCAAAATAAAAGGCTATGATTTACCACAACAAGATTCTAATATAAAATATATTTTTGATGATATGGTGATAAATTTAGTCACCCCTGATGAGCTTGTCTTATCTTTGAATATTACTCACAAAAAGAAGAAAGCAAAAAGAGCAAGGCTTGTATTAGATGAGCTTCAAATCGGTGATTTTGTAGTACATCAAACCCATGGAATAGGTAAATTTAGAGGGGTAGAGCCTGTCACTATAATGGGAGCTACTAGAGATTTTGTTGTGATTACATATTCAGGTGAAGATAGGCTTTTGATACCTGTGGAAAACCTTGATATTATAGATAGATTTGTAGCTGATAGTGGTAGTGTAGCGGTTTTGGATAAGCTTGGTAAGGGAAGCTTTGCTAAGATAAAAGAGAGCGTAAAAGAAAAACTTTTTGCTATTGCAAAAGATATTATAGCCTTAGCAGCCCTTAGAGAGCTAGAAAATGGTATCAAAATAGATACTTCAAATCCACAACTAGCACAATTCCAAAAAGATGCTGGGTTTGAATATACCAAAGATCAAGAAACTTCTATCAAAGAAATTTTCAAAGATTTAAATAGTGGTCTTGTGATGGATAGACTTGTAAGTGGTGATGTTGGATTTGGTAAAACAGAAGTTGCTTTGAATGCTATTTTTGCGGTAGCTCTTAGTGGAAAACAAAGTATTTTTATTTGTCCTACTTCACTCCTTGCAAATCAACACTTCATAGGTGTAAGAAATAGATTAGAAAGTTTTGGGATAAAAGTTGCCAAGCTAGATGGCAAGACTACCGCCAAAGAAAAATCATTGTTGCTTCAAAGAGTTGCAAATAATGAAGTTCAAGTGGTTGTTGGAACTCACTCTTTACTGACGCTAACTGCTCCAAAACTAGCTCTTGTAGTCATAGATGAAGAGCATAAATTTGGTGTAAAACAAAAAGAAAAACTAAAATCAATCACACACAATGTTCATATATTGTCAATGAGTGCTACACCAATTCCAAGAACACTAAATCTTGCAATGTCCAAAATCAAAGGAATGAGTACCTTATCAACTCCTCCAAAAGAAAGAATAGGGACTAGAACTTTTGTCAAAGAGTACGAAGATAAGCTGATAAAAGAGATTATTTTGAGAGAGAGAAGAAGAGGCGGACAACTGTTTTATATATACAATAATATCTCAACCATACAAGATAAAAAAAGAGATATTTTAGATATATTACCAAATCTAAAAGTTGAAATAATCCACTCTCAAATACCACCAAAAGAAGCAGAAAATATAATAGAAGATTTTGCTGATGGCAAAATAGATATACTTCTTGCCACATCTATCGTAGAATCTGGGCTTCATCTTCCAAATGCAAACTCTATTATCATAGATGGTGCAGATAGATTTGGAATAGCAGACCTTCATCAGCTTCGTGGACGAGTAGGGCGAAGTGATAAAGAGGGCTTTTGCTACTTTTTGGTTGAAAGTAAAAGTAAAATCACAAGTGATGCGGTCAAGCGACTTGTGGCATTGGAATCCAACTCATATCTAGGAAGCGGTACAGCATTAGCGTTTCATGACCTTGAAATCAGAGGAGGGGGCAATATCATAGGTGAGGCTCAAAGTGGTCAAATCAAACATATAGGGTATGCCCTATATATCAAAATGCTAGAAGATGCTATTTCTATATTAAGTGGTGAAACAAAAGTAGAAGAAAAATCAGTTGATATCAAACTCTCAATTTCAGCTTATATTAGTAGCGATTATATTACAGAAGATAGATTAAGACTAGAGTTATATAGACGACTTAGCAAGGCTAAATCAAAAAAAGAAGTGCATGATATCGAAAGTGAAATGGAAGATAGATTTGGCAAAATAGATATTACAACAAAACAATTCTTAGAGCTAATTTTGATAAAAATAAAAGCATTAAATCTAGGAATAAAAACAATAAGCAATTATGAACAAAACATTACTATTATCTATAACGATGGCAAAAAAGAGAGTATCAAAACACCAAGTAAAGATGATGACGATATTATCAATACTACTATGAAGTTTTTGAATAAGTAGCTTATAACAAAGGATTCGCAATGTTTACAATTTACAACAAAGGAAGCGTCCAGTTCCGTGGAACTTCAGATAATTTATATAGCCTTCCCAAGATTGATGAACTAGCATCATCAAGACTCAAGCCAGATAATGAAACATTTTCATATATTGATAATGATACAAATAAAGAGAAAAAACAATATGACAGTGAAGCAATAAATAGCTATAAAAAAATTGCAAATATGGATACTACAGATATTGTTTATAATGTACAAGATATTATGACGAAAGATTGTATTACTATCAATATAGAATCTACAATTCAAGAAGCTTATGATATCTTAAAAGACAATACAATCAATCAAATCCCAATAGTTACAGCCTCTTTTCAAATAGTTGGATTGATAAGTAATAGAGTAATTTTGAAGATGATTATGAGTGATATGGAAAATAGTAGTATGATTTTGAAAAAGAAATTGAGCGATATTGATTTATCAGAATGTATCACTACCGACCCAATATCTGATATAAGACGAGTAGCAAAAGTAATGATAAATTTTAATCATGATGCCATCCCCGTCGTAAATTCAAACGATATATTAGTAGGTATTGTATCAAAAACAGACATAATCAAAGCAGTTTCGCATATACCTGATTTTAAACTTTGGGCGTAAGCTAGTAGATATTATGATTATTGAAGATAAAAAGGCAAATCAGCAATAAGTTTTTTCAAGTATAACTTTATTTATAAGAGTTTAATTGTAAAGTGAAATGCTTATTTTACATAAGAGTTAACATATACTATTGGAACCCCAGATTTATCTGGGCTTGTCTTATGAATAAACCAGATGAATCTGGTGTTCCTTTATATTGCTTTAAAGACTTTTGAAGAATTTGTTTTCTAAAATTGTACCTGTCACATTTTCCAATTTGCAATTAATTGGTATTCTGTCCCCAGATTTTCCTGTCCCCAGATTTTCTATAGATTAACGTTTTACTTCACCGATAGCTGTTAAGCTATTCAGTGCTAGGTTTTGTTAAATTATTCTAAGTCAGTAGTTTCTTTAAAGTAACTATTGATAAAACTTTTTAATGCACTCTTTTTAATAGAGTCTAATTTTAGATTATCTAATGCGGATAAATGGATTGCTTTATTTATAGCATAATTTAATTTTTTATTTGTTTCTTTGTCAAAATCATTGCGTGAAATTGATGGTATAATATTTCTGTTGGTAATATTAAGTTTCAATTCCTCTATTTCATATATATCAACTTCATTATTCGCTTTAAAAGTATAATTACTAATAAAAATATTTCTTAAATATATTTTTTGCTTTTTAGTACTATAAAAATAAAAATATTGTCTTTTATTACCAAAAGGAATATAGCAACCATCATAATAACTATTTACAGTATGAGTATAAATTTTTGTTTTACAGTCTTCATCTTGCCCAAATTCTACTAAATCATCAAATGGGATTTCATCTATTATATAATCTCCACTTTCAATAATACCATTATTAATATAATCTATTTTGTTAGAATTATAAAAAATTGTTATCCATAATGTTTCATCAGATACTTTATCAATTGCTTCTTCATAATCTTCAAATGTATCGTAATACTTCTCATAATTTTCTTTTTCGTCATCACTTATTATAGGTATTGTTATATATTCAAATTTATCATCATTAAACAAATGACTTAAATCATAATTATCATCCACTTTTTTCAATATGCTATTCTCATATACATATAGTGAACCTATAGACTCTATATTACTAAGGTTATTAATATATTTATCAATATATTTAATTTTTACATTACCTTCAATGCCATTTAAGTACTTTGATATTGAAAAAATATATTCAATATTTTTCAGATTTTCATTATTAATTTCAAGAGTACTTTCAATATTAAATGTTTGTTTATTTTCGAAATCAATAATGTTTATTTGGAAATCATCAGTAAGAAATAATGTATTTGTAAATTCTATAAGTTTTTTCATATCATTATCAAAGGCTTCCATAAATGACATATAATTGAAAATTATTTCTGTTCCACTAAATTGAACATCATTTTCTTCACTAATAGTTATATATTCACTTTCTTTTTCTAATGCAATAGAAATTTTTCTTTCAGAGTTTATATATCTTGTTTTTATAATTACTTCATCTGAAAGCATAAAACATGCAAGAAAACCAATACCAAAATTTCCTATTGGTTTATAAGCATATTCTTCTAACAAAAAAGACTCAGATGTATAATAGGATTTACCAACATTTAAAAAATAGTTGTTTACTATTTCCATAGACATACCCATGCCATTGTCTTTAATAATAATATTATTATCTATTTTATTAATAATAATTTTTATAGATTGATTAAACTCATCATCACCATATTGACTTTTATTTTTTTCAAATTCTTGTCTAATTTTACATGCATCAATTGAATTCTGAATAATTTCTCTTAATGCTAATTTTTTATCTCCATAGATTTTTTCACCCATTAATAATTTAGTAATTGCTTGATAATCAATAGATAACTTTTTATCTGAAAAAGTGTACCCTTTGGTTTCTATTTGAATATCTAAAAATGGATTTAAATTTAAATGATATTTTTTTTGCATACTTTTTGTTGCATTAATAGTTGAAGAAACCTCATTTTCAATCCATTTTAAGTATTGCAAAAATTTTCGATGAATTTTTGCATCTATTGATTCTCCAATAATGGTAATAGTTTTTTGGTTCAATTCATTAATATGTATTTTTTGAAAATTTTTTATCATAAAGTGTTGTTTCCACTCATCTCCCCCATATCCGATAGGTTCAATCATCTTATATAAAATTGGTGGTGTCCTATTACCGTCAAAATCTAGAAGGTCTCCAAGTCTTAATAAGAAAGAACAAAATTGTAAGTTATAACTATATGTTCCTTTCATAGTTTCAGAAGATAATTTTTTTATTATCCAACTAAAATCTTTACCATGAGATAAACATACTTTTCCAACTTCATCTCTAAAATCTATTAATTGTTGGTTTGGAAGTAAATAGTTAGTGTTATTCTCACCTTGCACATAATCGTTTGCTCTACTTGCATGAATAGTTCTTATAAAATCTTGTAAAGCCACTTTTTCATTACCATCTCTTTGCTTTAGCATAGCAGAATATTTTAATCCATTATAACTATAGTCAGTGTTTTGAATTTGCTCTATTTCATTAGAACTTACAGCCATACCAATATCATGAAGAACGGCTGAAAAAAATAAAATGACAATATCTAATTCATTTAATTCATCAATATTGTCATGAACAAGACTATAACAATGCTGAAGAAGTCTAAAGGAGTGACTTATATCATGAATTGTATATGTATCAAAAACCTTTGGTATTTCATTAGCAAGTACAATAGTTTTTTCTTCCACTAATTTTTCAATATGATTTAAAAAAGGGCTTTCAATAGATTTTAGATATTTGTAAAATTCGACTTCTTCTAATGTCATTATTGGTTTTATTAGTATTTCCATTTAATATTGCCTTTGTAATTTAACTATTTATTAGCTGTACATTGTATATAAACTACCCTTAAAATTACTTAATATCTTATCATTTAAAATGTTATGCTATTAAATATAGCTAAACTCCTAAAATAAGCTATTTTAAGATGAAAACATTACATATTACAATATTTTTTATAAAAAATCTGATTTTTCTATAGAATTCTTAGGTTAGATTATTAAGATATATTCTTAATAGCTTATCAAAATGTATGGATATTGGCTAAAAATCTTAATAGTTTATCAAAATGTTAAATATATGAGAAAACATATCCCAGTAGTTCTTACGATAGATGAAGTAAAAAGTATTATATTAAAACACTTGCAAATACCATAAATAAAGTGATTAGAAAATTCTTTACAAAGAATACCGACTAAAGTCGGCATTCCATAATAAAATCGCTTTAGCGATACCGCTTCCTCTTTGTGGCACTTTACATTTTAACCTCAACCAAACACTACTCCCAACATCTAATTATTATTTAAGTTTGATTGGAGTAACATTCAAATATATTAATTGACCGATGGTCGGTCATTGAGGAGTGAGTTTGGCTATTATTGTAGATAAAGAACAAAAAAGAAGAGATATTGCGATAGCTTGTAAAGATGTAGTCTTTTCAAAAGGGCTTTCAAAAGTTACTATTTCAGAGTTGGCAAAAGTTGCAGGGGTTGGCAAGGGTACTATTTATGAGTATTTTTGTAGTAAAGAAGATATAGTTTTTGAAATGGTTGCAGTTATGTTGGCTGAGTATGATATAGAAAAAAAGCAACAGTTAGAAAACACTACCTCTACAAAAGAAAAAATTGAGATATTTTTTGACTTCTTTTATGATTCAAAATATATAGAGATTAGACAGCTATATAAGGAATTTGTTGCAATTTCTCTTACAAATCCACTAGATGCGATGACTGATTTTCTTACAAAATGCAAAGATGATTATATCTTGTGGCTAGAGGATATTATATCTGAGGGGATTAAAAATAATGATATAAACAAAGATGTAAAAGATATGGTTAAAGTGCTTTTTATTTTTGCAGAAGGTTTATTTATCTACAGTAGTACTACAAATACACCTGTAGATATCAAAAAAGAACTTAATGATTATATAGGTTTAATTTGTTGTAATATGGAGATAAAAAAATGAAAAGATTTATGCTGATATTTGTCCCATTTTTGCTATATGGACAAACACTAGACTCTCTTATAGGAGAGTTTAAACAAAACAACGATTTATTAAAAGCCAAAGAGTATCTAAGTGTATCAAAAAAACTAGAACTTGAAAGTGCAAAAGGTGGGTATTATCCGACAGTAGATATTGGTGGGTATTATCAAAGTCTCAATCAAAGAACTTCTATGGTACCTGGTGATGTTTCTAGTGCTTATGCAAAGATTTCTTATGAGCTTTATGATGGTGGTAAAAGATATGCCAATACCAATCAAAAACAAAGCGAATACAAATCAACCAATCTAGAAATTGACCATTTCAAAGATAGTATGGTGTTGCAAATAATCAAAGAATTTTTTACTATTAAAACTTTAGAGGCAAATTTGATAGCTTTAAATGAGCAAAAAGAATCTTTACAACACCAATTACAAAGGGTACAATCTTTTTATGATGCTAGTATGGCAACATCTGATGAGGTTGATAAAATTCAAGCAGCTTATGATTTGAATGAATATTCTATTGAGTCTACGAAATACAATATTGCATCTCATAAAAATATGTTGGAGTTGATTGTGGGTAAAGAAATAGAAAACATTGAAAACTCAATATTTTCAAAAAAAGATGACTTGGATTTTATACAAAACAAAGAAATACTATCTTTGAAAGAACAAGCAAATAGTTTGCAATATCTAGCAAGTAGTATCAATAGTGCAAAAATGCCACAATTAAAACTAGAAAATAGTTACAATATGTATGATTATGATAGATATGATGCTACCCACCCAAAGGGCGTAGATAATCAAAATAAACTGATGATTACACTTAATATGAAAGTTTTTGATGGGGGAATAACATCTAATTCAAAAGAATCAATACTCCAATCAAAACTATCACTAAATAAACAAATAGAGTATCAAATAAAAGAGCAAGAACAGAATTTCAATCTTGCAAAAATGATGATAAATTCCCAACAAATCAAAATACAAAGTGCAAAAAGTGCTTTAAATGCGTCACAAAGTGCTTATACTTTGATAAAAGAGAAATTTGAAGCTGGTATTGTAGATAATGTAGCGTTTTTAGATGCCTTGAGTCAGCTAACATCATCAAAAGCAAATTATGAATCAGCACTTTATGAGCTAGAGAGTGCTTATGGTTTGTATTATTTTTATTCTGGACATAATATTGAGGAGTTCGTAAAATGAAGCAGTTATTTTTAGTTTTGATTTTTATATCCAATTTAGTAGCAAGTGAGGTTTATGCCACATTTGATGTGGTGGCTTTGAAAAGTTCTGATTTGGCTTTTAGTGGTAGTGGTATTGTAAAAGAGGTTTTAGCAGATAGTGCTAGTGTTGTCAAAAAAGGTGATATTTTGGCGGTATTGGATAATAATGAGCTTAAAGCACTTGTCAATAATGCAAAGGCAAATTATACCTTTGCGAAAAATGAGCTACAAAGACAAGAAAAAGTAAGACATCTTTTGGATGATGCCAAATTTGAGTCATTCAAATTCAAATATGATAGTGCAAAAGCAACTTTGGATTATCAAGAAGCATTACTTGAAAAAACATATCTAAAAGCCCCTTTTGATGGGATAATATATGAAAAAAGTGTTGAAATAGGTGAGTCAATAGCAGGAGCTAATCCTAAAACAGTATTTAAACTTCAATCATCAAAAAAAAGAAAACTAGTATTAGAGTTTGATCAAAAATATCATGACAAAGTAAATATTGGAGATAAATTTAGATTCAAACTCAGTGATGGAGAAAAAGAATATACATCAACAATTTCCAAAATCATTCCGTATGCAAACTCAAACAATAGAAAAATAAAAGCTGAAGCGATAGTGGATGATTTTTTGGTTGGTTTATATGGTGAGGGCTATATAGTGCCAGCAAAAAAGTAAGGGATAAATATGTATAAATTAGCTATAAATAGACCAATTACCACTTTGATGTATCTTGTGGCATTAGCGATTTTTGGATTTATGAGTTTTAAGCAAATGCCAGTTGCTCTTTATCCAAATGTGGATTTTCCTATTGTTACTGTAAAGACTTCGTATCCTGGAGCTGATAGTACGACCGTAGAATCAAGTTTGACAGAAAAAATAGAAGAAGCAGTATCTAGTATCGAAGGGATTGATTCTATTACATCAATCAGTAGTGATGGGGTGAGTGTTGTTACTATTAAGTTTTTTTTAGAAAGAGAAATAAGTGAAGCAACCAATGATGTAAGAGACAAAGTATCAGCTATTATTCTCCCAAATGATGCCAAAAAACCACTTGTGAGCAAGCTAGATATTGGTTCAGCATCGGTTATAAATCTATTTATCACACCAAAAGGTTCTACTATAAATGAGCTAATGAAATTTGTAGATGAGAAGCTAAAACCCTCTATCCAAAAGCTCAATGGCGTAGGGGCTGTAAATGTGATTGGGTATAAAGATAGAGAGATTAAAATTTATCCAAAAGCTGAATTGTTAAATAAATTTGGTATTACTATTGGCGAATTAAATCAAATTATCCAAACTCAAAATATAAAATTAGGTGGTGGTAAACTGATATCATCATCAAAAGAATACATCATCAAAACAAAAGCAGATTCACTAAGTATTGATGAGCTAAAAAATCTAAAAATAAAAGATTCTCTAAGGCTTCAAGATATTGCTTTGGTTGTGGATGGATTGAGTGACCCTCAAAGTTTTGCATCATATGATGGTATCGAAGGGGTAATGCTTGAAATTCAAAAAATAAGTGGAGAAAATACACTTGCTATTATCAAAAGTGTCAAAGATACACTTCCAAGTTTACAAAAATTAAGTGGTGATAATTATGATTTGAGACTTTTAAATGATACATCTGTTTTTATCCAAAACTCCATAGACCAAGTAAAGTTTGACTTACTTTATGGAGCTATTTTAGCAATTATCATTATATTTGTATTTTTGAGAAATATTACTATTACTTTAGTCTCAGCAGTATCAATACCAGCTTCGATTTTGGGTACTTTTGCGTTGATGAACTATATGGGATTTGATTTAAATAAAATGACACTAATAGGACTTACTCTTTCTATCGGGATTATTATAGATGATGCTATAGTTGTTTTAGAAAATATTTACAAAAAAATAGAACAAGGAATGGATAGATTTCAAGCAGCATTTGAAGGGACAAAAGAGATGGCATTTGCAATTTTGGCAATCTCAGCTATGCTTTTGGCAGTATTTATCCCTGTATCGTTTATGTCTGGGATTGTTGGGAAGTTTTTTGAAAGCTTTGCGATGACTGTTGGGTTTGCTGTAATTATCTCTTATACCATAGCATTGAGTCTAATACCAAGTCTTAGTGCTAGAGTTTTACATAAAGGCGAATCAAAATTTTATGATAAAACAGAGCCGTTTTTTACTAAAATGGAGAGTAGTTATAAGACTTTATTAAGTAGTGTTTTATCCAAAAAGCTTTTGGTGGTTGTTATTATTTTTGTTGCATTTGTTGGCTCTTTGTCATTATTCCCAAAAATTGGGATGGATTTTATTCCAAAAGAAGATAAAGGTGAGTTTGAAGTACATATCAAAGCAAACTCAGGGGTTAGTTTGGAACAAATGATAAAACAATCAAAAGAGGTTGAACAACTTTTAATGAAGAAAGATATAGTTGAATACACGACACTAAGCATAGGTTATAATAGTGCTGGAGAAAAACACAAAGCTTTAATCTATGTAAAATTGAGCGACAAGAATCAAAGAGAAGTAGGTCAAGCAAAGATTATTCAAGATTTTAGAGATGAATTAAAACAGCATAATTTTGATATGTTTATTACAGCTGCGGAGATACCAAATATCAAAGGGGCAGGGATAAGTGTACCATATCAAATAGTACTTAAATCTGATTCTATTGAAAGCTTACAAAGTGCAACCCATAATCTTACCCAACACCTAAAACAAAAAGAGGGTTTTGTAGATATAGATACAAATTTAGACGATGGCAAACCACAAGTTGATATTTTAATAGATAGAGAAAAGGCAAATAGACTAGGTGTTAGTGCGTATGATATAGCAAATACTATTTTGATAGCTTTTTCAAGTGATTTGGAGATATCCAAACTTGAAGAAGATGGAAAAGAATACAATATTACCCTTAGATTTGACGATGAAAATAGACAACAATTAGAAGATATTAAAAAGCTTCAAGTACGAAGTGATGATGGAAAACTGATTTTATTAGATGGACTAGTGAGTTTTGAAAATAGTGAATCTTTGGCATCAATCAACAGATTTGATAGACAAAGACAAGTTACAGTAATGGCTGATTTATTTGGGCTAGACCTTGGTAGTGCTGTATCATATACTAGTGAAAAAATAGATGAACTTTTGGGTGATGATGTTAGTTATAGATTTACAGGTTTTGCTGAAGAGATGGGTAAAACTATAAGTGCTTTTGGTGTTGCATTGTCTTTGAGTGTAATTTTGATGTATATTATTTTAGCAATTTTATATGAATCACTTATTCAGCCACTTATAATTATGGTAGCATTACCTCTTAGTATTATAGGCGTTTTGATAGCATTATTTTTGAGTGGGTTACAATTTTCTTTATTTGTTATGATAGGATTTATGTTGCTTATGGGTATGGTTGGTAAAAATGCAGTATTATTGGTGGACTTTGCAAATAGTGCCATAAAAGATGGAATGAATATAGATGAAGCACTACTTGTGGCTGGTCAAAAAAGATTAAGACCTATTTTGATGACCACATTTGCCATGATTTTTGCTATGATACCATTAGCATTTGGTACAGGACTTGGAAGTGAGATAAATTCACCAATGGCAATATCTATTATCGGAGGGCTTATAAGTTCTATGATTTTGACACTTTTTATTGTACCTATTCTTTATAAGATAGCTAATCCTTTAGATGCTTTACTAAAAAGATTTTATCAAAATGGTCAGGTTTCATAAAAATAGATTATAATAGAGGGTACAAAACTAGAAAGGGGAAATTATGATACAAAAAAATATAAATAGTATTATCTTTATAGGTATTATTTTGAGTGTTGTGATTGGTTATTTTTATTTTAATGGTATAAAACAACCTCCTATTTCAGATACATTTGCTTATGGCAATGGTAGAATTGAAGCTTCAGAAGTTAGTATTACAGCAAAGATTCCTGGAAGATTAGTTGAAGTTTATGTAAATGAGGGTGATATCGTCCAAAAAGGTCAGATGTTAGCAAAATTAGACACACAAGAATTGGATGCAAAACTCAAAGTTGCAATTGCAGGAATAGAACAAGCTAGACAAAATAAAAACTATTTAAAAGCTCTTTTGGAACAAAGACAAACTGAATTGGATTTGGCAAAAGAAAATTATTTAAGAGCTGAAAAATTGTATAAGTCTAAAAGCATATCTTTATTGCAATATCAGCAAGATGAAACAGCATATAAATCTTTACAAGCATCAATAAAAGCTGCTCAAGCAAATATAGCTCAATCTGAAGCTATCATAAATGGTGCTATTTCTGAGGTTGAAGCTATTAAAGTAAATATAGATGATAGCACACTATATGCACCTATTACGGGTAGAGTTTTGTATAAATTGGCACAAAATGGAGAAGTGATAGGCTCAGGTCAAAAGGTACTTGTAATATTGGATTTACTAGATACTTATATGACAATTTTTGTACCTACATCTGAAGCTGGAGTTATTGGCTATGGAAGTGAAGCAAGAATTGTTTTAGATGCTTTTCCAGATATTTCAATCCCAGCTAATATAACTTTTGTATCTCCAAAAGCACAATTTACACCAAAACAAATAGAAACACAAGATGAACGAGAGAAATTGATGTTTAGGGTAAAAGCAACAATTGATTACGAATTATTAAAAGAGTACATGAATGATGTAAAAACTGGATTACCTGGTGTTACATATATTAGACTTGATGAAAATACTCCATGGCCAGAGCATCTTAATAAATTACCAAAAAGCTATAAAAAATAGATATTATGGATAGTATAGTCAATATAAAAAATCTGTATTATACTTATAGCAAGATAGAAGTTTTGAATAATATTACTCTTGATATTCCAAGTGGATGTATGGTAGGGTTTATAGGTCCAGATGGTGTTGGAAAATCAACATTACTTTCTATAATATCAGGTGTAAGACAAATACAATCAGGTAAAGTTGAAGTGTTTGGTGGTGATATTAGTGATAAAAACTATAGAAAAAGAATTCATCCACGCATTGCATATATGCCTCAAGGTCTTGGTAAAAATTTGTATATGAGTCTTAGTGTTTATGAAAATTTGGAATTTTTTGGGAGATTATTTGGTTTAGAAAAAAAAGATAGACAAATTAGAATTGATGAGCTTCTAAAAAGTATTGGATTATATGATTTTAAAGATAGAGTTGTAGGGAAATTATCAGGAGGTATGAAACAAAAACTGGGACTTTGTTGTGCTTTGATTCATGATCCAGACTTACTTATCCTAGATGAACCAACAACAGGTGTTGATCCACTATCAAGACGACAATTTTGGGAGTTGATAGAATCTATAAAAATTCATTTGAAAGATATGAGTATATTGGTTGCTACTGCTTATATGGAAGAAGCTTCAAGATTTGATTATATTATCTCAATCAATGATGGTAAAGTGCTAAGTACTTCAACACCACAAGAGCTTCTTGAAAATACTCATACAACTAGTATAGATGATGCTTTTATAAATTTACTTCCAAAAGAAAAAAGAATTTCACACCACAAAATAGTTATACCAAAACGAGATACCTTAAGTGATATCATAGCAATAGAAGCAAATAATCTAACTATGAAATTTGGTGATTTTACAGCAGTTGATAATGTGAGTTTTAAGATATTTCAAGGGGAGATTTTTGGCTTTTTAGGTTCTAATGGATGTGGAAAAACAACTACTATGAAGATGTTGACAGGACTTCTTCCCTCTAGTGATGGTAATATAAAACTTTTTGGAGAATCTATAAATAAAAATAGCTTTGAAATGAGAAAAAATGTTGGATATATGACTCAATCATTTTCTTTGTATAATGAACTCACTGTTAAGCAGAATATGAAACTTCATGCACAATTATATCAGATTAAGAGTACTTTGATTGATTCAAGAGTTGATGAAATGATAAATTATTTTTTATTGAAGAAATATGAAAACACATTAGCCTCTGATTTGCCTCTTGGGCTAAAACAAAGGCTTTCATTGGCAGTTGCAGTGATTCATAAGCCAAAAATGCTTATCCTTGATGAGCCAACATCAGGTGTTGACCCAATCTCAAGAGATATATTCTGGGAGTTTTTGATAAGGTTATCAAGGGAAGACGGAGTCACTATTTTTGTATCAACTCACTTTATGAATGAAGGTGAAAGATGTGATAGAATTTCTTTAATGCATCAAGGAAAAGTTCTTATAAGCAATCCACCAAAAGAAATTATCCACTCTAAAGCCAAAGATAACCTTGAAGAAGCATTTGTTGAATATTTATATGAAGCAATTGGAGAAAAACAACAAAAGAAACAAGTCCTAACCATCAATCAAAATCCTCACAAAAAAACAAATGATATTTTTTCATTATTGAGATTTTTTGGATATGCTTATAAAGAATCATTAGAACTTATAAGAGATCCTGTAAGATTAGTATTTGCACTTTTGGGTACTATTATTTTAATGTTTGTTATGGGATTTGGTATAAGTATGGATGTGGAAGATTTGAAATTCTCTGTTTTAGATAATGATCAAAGTCCACAAAGTAGAAATTACATCCAAAATATTTCTGGTTCAAGATATTTTTTAGAACAAGAATCACTTGTTTCATATGATGACTTGGATAAGAAAATGCAAAATGGTGGGATAAGTATAGCAATAGAAATTCCACCAGAATTTGGTCGTAATCTACTCAAAGGTAACAATGTAGAAATAGGAGTTTGGATTGATGGTAGCCAGTCTTTTAGGGCTGAGACCATAAAAGGATATGTGCAAGGGCTTCATTCAGATTATCTTTCAAAACTATCAAACTCCAATGAAACAGCACTTTTTGATATACAGATGAGGTACAGATATAATCAAGATTTTAAAAGTATTTATTCAATGGTTCCAGCAATTATCCCTATGCTTTTGATTTTTATACCGTCAATTCTTATGGCTTTGAGTGTGGTAAGAGAAAAGGAACTAGGTTCAATAACAAACTTTTATGCCACTCCAGTTACAAAACTTGAATTCTTACTTGGCAAGCAATTACCATATATTTTTGTAAGTATGTTGAGTTTTATTGGTTTAGTTCTTCTTTCAATTTATATTTTTGAAGTCCCACTAAAAGGGAGTTTTATTTTATTGTTTGTTGCAACATTATTGTATGTCATAGTCACTACAGGTATTGGAATGCTTTTTTCAGCATTTACAAAAACACAAATTGCAGCTTTGATGGGAACAGCTATTTTTACACTATTGCCAACTGTTACTTTTTCAGGACTTACAAATCCTATTAGTTCTTTAGAAGGAGTTGGTGCATTTATCGGCAATATTTTCCCTGCAACTTATTATATCAATATAAGTCGCGGTATTTTTAGTAAAGATATAGGTTTTGATAGTTTATATTTTGATTTTTTTGTCCTTTTTATTACAATATTTGTTATAACCACACTTAGTGCATTGCTACTTAAAAAACAGGAAAGCTAATGAGTAGATATATTTTCAATATTTATCGTTTGATGATTAAAGAGTTTCAAACTCTTTTCAAAGACAAAGTGATACTTATTTTGATAGTTTATTCTTTTAGTGTTGCAGTATATATTGGTGCTAAGGCAACATCAACAGAGCTTGTAAATGCTCCAATAGCTTTTGTTGATGAAGATAGAAGTATCCTTTCCCAAAGATTGATAGATTCTTTTTATAAGCCAATGTTCAATAATCCATTGCTTATTTCTTATAGTGAAATGGATAAAGGTATGGATAGGGGATTATATACTTTTACCATAGTCATACCAAGTGGTTTTGAAAAAGATATGATTAATGGTACAAAAACACAAATACAACTCAATATAGATGCTACTAGGATGTCTCAAGCTGGTATTGGTGCTGGATATATTTCACAAATTATCACACAAGAAATAAATAGCTTTTTTAAAATCCCATCAAGTACGGTTTCAATAGATATTATTTCTACATATAAGTACAATCCAAATCTTACAGGTACTTGGTTTGGAAGTATAAATGAAGTTATAGATAATATTATGACATTTTCTATTTTATTAGCTGCAGCGACACTTATGAGAGAAAGAGAACATGGCACAATAGAACATCTTCTTGTAATGCCTGTAGATACTATAGAAATTATGTTAGCCAAAGTTTTATCTACTATGATAGTTATTTTGATTAGTGTGATTTTTTCTTTATATTTTATAGTAGATATGTTTTTAAATGTACCTCTAGCTGGCTCTATGGGATTATTTTTGTTTAGTTCATTTTTAGTTCTTTTTGCGACAAGTTCAATAGGTATTTTTATAGGTACTATTACGAAATCAATGCCACAGCTTGGAATGATGTTTATTCTAGTTGTTCTTCCTCTTATGATGCTTTCCGGTGGAATAACACCATATGAAAGTATGCCAGAAATATTGCAATATATTATGGGCTTATCCCCTACAACACATTTTATAGAAGTAGCTCAAGCTATTTTATTTAGAGGTGCTAATATTGATGTAGTATGGAAAAATTTAGTTGCAATAGTTGCGATAGGTTTATTTTTCTTTATATTTGCATTATTAACTCTCAAAAAAAATTTAGAATCATAAATTAAAAAATTGAGTTAAATTATGAGTAATGATTATTTTATAAAGAATTATTATTGAAAGACAATTATAATTAAGTTATATTTTGTTAAAATAAGCAAAAAAATAACAAGGCATATAGTGATGATTTGTTGTAGGGATGAAAAAACATATGATATTATAGTAGTAGGGGCAGGTCCTATAGGGATAGAAACTGCAGTACTTGCAACAATAAATGGCTATAAAGTGCTTGTATTAGAATCAGGTGATGATATGGCTTATAATATGCAGCGTTTTGCTTACCTTGATATGTTTAGTCCATGGTATTATAATTACTCACCTTATGGGATAAATTTATTAAAATCAAATGATATTTTTACTACTCCCAAAAGCGACTATGAGCTAACTAATGAATATATAACAAATTATTTAAAGCCTCTAGCCAAAACTACAAATCTTAAAATTGAGTACAATACAAAAGTTTTAAAAATAGGGAAACAACAAATATCAAAGAGTGATTTGCTAGGGGCAAATAGAAGCAAATACCCTTTTAGACTTCTATGTGAGATTGATGGTAAAGAAGAGTTTTTTTATGCTTCAAAAGTGATTGATACAAGTGGAGTATATGACAATCCTTTATTTTTTGGTGAAGGTAGAATACCTGCTATAAATGAGAAAAATCTAAAAAATGAAATTCACTATCAAGCAATCGACAAAGAAAAATATCAAGACAAACTTAGAGGAAAGAAAAGTTTACTCATAGGGACAACTTGCTGTACATCAAAGAGTGTAATAGAACTCAAAAAATTCATTTCACAAGATAGAAATACAAAAATCATTTATATCAATGAATCTGGGCTAAAGCCATATATCCACCAGCTCAAAAATGATATATTCCCAAAAAGAGTAGATGGGATTAATGTAGCTAATGAATTTCTTGATTCATTCCATCCTCAAGTTAAAGTACTAGAAAAGTCATCTATTTTTAAAATAGAAAAATACAATGATAGTTTTAAAGTATATTTAAATAGTAAAAATGGTGTAAAAGAGATAGAAGTTGATAATATTATTTCAAATTGTGGCTTCAAAGCAGATAATTCATTGTATGAAGAGCTTCAAATCCATGAGTGTTATGCGTCACACTCTCCTATGAATCTAGCAGCAGCTATGTTAGAGGACACGATAGATTGTAGACTCACACCAAATGCCTTAAGTGCAGATACCCTAAACAATCCAGAAGCAGACTTTTTTATACTAGGAGCTAAGAGCTATGGTAGAAATCAAGGTCTTTCACTTCATATTGGGATAGGGCAGATAATTGAGCTTTTTGCTAGGTTAACAAATAAAGATATATTACAATTTAGTGCAACTGATGAACCAAAACAAAAAGATGTTGTATTTATAGTAAAAAAAGAAGAAGTTTTATCTTCAAAGACTGCACCAACCCCAGCAAAAGTAGTAGCCACAAAAGAAGAAAAATACAAAACAATAGCAGAAAACTTGCAAGAAGTAATTTTTGAAACGGACTTAAAACAAAAGATTACATATCTAAGTCCATCTTGGAAAGTAATGACAGGCTTTGAAATAGATGATTTTATAGGACTTGATTGGCAAGTTTTGCTTGATGATGATTCAAAGTCACAAGGTGTATGTCAATGTAACGCATTTATGTCAAACAAACTTGAAGAATATCATGAAGAGTTCAAAATAAGATGCAAAGATGGTAGTGTCAAATGGGTTGAAGTACGAGCTTCAGTATTGGTAGATTACAATGGTGTTGCGTTTGGTACAATAGGCTCAATGGTAGATATTACCAAAAGAATTGAGATATTAAATGAGTTAAAACTAAGAAACAAGCAATTAGATGAGTTATCAATAACAGATGAATTATCAGATTTGTATAATAGAAGATATTTTAATGAAATGTTACCTAAAGAATTTGATAGAGCATTAAGAAGTAGAAGTGATTTTGCCCTTGCTATGTGTGATATAGACTATTTCAAACCATACAATGACACATACGGACATCAAAAAGGTGATGAAGTAATACAAAAAGTTGCAAAAGTTTTAAAAAATAGTTTCAATAGACAAATAGATGTTGTGGCAAGATATGGCGGAGAAGAATTTGTAATAATCTTACCAGCAACTCCAAAAGATGATGCCATAAAACTACTTGATAATGTAAGAGAAGAGATAGAAAACCTAAAAATAGAACATATTAATTCAAAAGTCTCAAAATACATCACTGTGAGTTTTGGAATGATTTGTGGAAAAATAAAGAGTTCACATATGCCAAATAAGCTTTTCAATAAATCAGATGAAGCTTTGTATTCAAGTAAGAAAAATGGAAGAAATCAGCTCACAGTTGTAGATATATAGACAATCTAATCTATTTTTAATATAATAAATAGTAGAATTCCAATCTAAAATGCGTCCATAGCTCAGCTGGATAGAGCAACAGTTTGCGGTACTGTGGGTCAGGGGTTCGAATCCCTTTGGGCGCACCACTATAAATAATTTTCTACTCCAATTCTAATATCGAGTGCAACTTTTTTAACCGAAGGCTAACAAACTAACTTTTTATTAATTTTACTAAAAATATTTTATGAGGTTTAATGTACAAGTACTTTATGTGGAATATAGAGAGATTAAAGTATGAAGTTTTTTTTCATACTTTAAACACATATTAATAACTTAGAATTTGCGTATTTTTATCTAAGATTTTATCAGTTACCAAAGAAGGGTCAGCAATCCTTACACCTTGTATTAAGTCAGTTGAACTTTTATTTGCATTAGGCAGATATGGAGGGCAAACTTCTACATTTACACCTTTTGATATAAGGTTTTTCAACATCATTTGAGGAGACTGATCTTTTGGTTTAAGAAGCACTTCTTTTGATCCTAGTATTACCAAATCACCTGCTTTTCCACACATTAAGATTTCAACATTAGCACCTTTTTTTAATGCTTGAGTTGATATAACCATAGACATCATTTGCGTTACTGAATCATCAGTTGTAACAACAACAAATAAATTTTTATCATTTTCTACAGCAAATGCTGATACACCTAAAACTGATGCCAATAATGTAGCTAAAATACTTTTTTTCATAAAAATCTCCTTTGATTGAAAAAGTGGTGTAATGTTATACTTTGTATTCTAAGAAGGCAATAGTATCTCAAAACCAATTTACTAATATAAGATTTATTTAATATTATCATTTGTTAGTATTATAAATGTATAATTTTTGTAACTATTTGGAGGAAACATATATTTTTTACACTTAAATGAAACTTACGAAATATTTAAAACTTCTTTATGCTCATATTTGTTAAATCAAACTCTCAACTTCTTTATGGTAAAATCCCAAAAATATAAATACATACAAACACTAAAAGTCAAGGCAATATAAATGGCAAAACAAACGAAAGTGCAGTTTCCTGCAAAACAAATGAATGAAACCACAGCACAATCTCCTGTAAAATACATATTTGTAACTGGTGGAGTTTTAAGCTCACTTGGTAAAGGTATTACATCAGCTTCTATAGCTGCACTTCTTAAACAATCAGGATTTAATGTAAGTATGCTTAAAATTGACCCATATCTCAATGTAGATCCAGGCACAATGAGTCCATTAGAACATGGTGAAGTTTTCGTAACAGCTGATGGTGCCGAGACAGATTTGGATATTGGACATTACGAAAGATTTATAGATGCAACATTATCAAAAATGAACAACTTTACAACAGGTCAGGTTTATCAATCTGTTTTAAAAAGAGAAAGAGAAGGTGGCTATTTAGGTAAAACTATTCAAGTTATCCCTCATGTTGTTGATGAGATTAAAGATAGGATTTTTGCTGCTGGAAAAGGTCATGACTTTTTGATAGTAGAGCTTGGTGGAACTGTAGGAGATATTGAAGGATTGCCTTTTATGGAGTCAATTAGAGAAATAAGACATGATTTAGGGTCAAATCAAGTTATGTCAATTCATGTGACTTTGATTCCTTATATAGCAGCAGCTGGTGAACTCAAAACAAAACCAACTCAACATTCAGTTCAAGAACTTAGAAGAATTGGTATAGCACCACATATGTTAGTATGTAGAACGGAGCAAAAGTTACCACGAGATTTAAGAAAAAAACTAGCTTTAAGTTGTGATGTACCTGAAGATTCAGTTATTGAAGCAGGTGATGCTCAAAGTATTTATCAAGTTCCACTAAATTTCTTAAAAGAAGATATACTCACACCAATAGCAAGACATTTTGGACTTGAAAAAATAGTACCAAGTATGGATGAATGGGACAATCTAGTAAAACAAATAATTGCACCAAAACATGAAATAAGTGTTGCATTTGTAGGAAAATACCTTGATTTAAAAGAATCATACAAATCACTAATTGAAGCACTTTTACACGCAGGTGCTCATCTTGATACAAAAATAAATATTCACTGGTGTGATTCTGAAGATATTGAAGAAAGAGGTGCTCAAGAATTTTTAGAAAATAGTGATTGTATTTTAGTTGCTGGTGGATTTGGTAGTAGAGGGGTTGAGGGTAAAATCGCTTCTATCAAATATGCAAGAGAAAATAAAATCCCATTTTTGGGTATTTGTCTTGGTATGCAACTTTCTATTATCGAATATGGTAGAAATGTACTTGGTTTATCTGGTGCAAATTCTATAGAGTTTGACAAAGATGCTACAGAGCCTATGATTTATCTAATAGATGAGTTTTTAGATCAAAGTGGAAATAAACAACTTCGTACTTCTACTTCACCAATGGGTGGAACTATGAGACTTGGTGAATATCCATTTGAGCCAAAACAAGGGACAAAACTTCAAAAAGCATATGGAAATGAAAAGATTTATTTTGAAAGACATAGACATAGATATGAAGCAAATCCAAAATACAAAAAAGTTCTTGAAGATGCTGGAATGATTATTTGTGGAGAATCAGATGGTTTGATAGAAGCTATTGAAATCAAAGATCACCCTTGGTTTGTAGCAGTACAATTCCATCCAGAATTCACATCACATCTTCAAACTCCAAATCCAATTATTTTAGAGTTTATAAAACAAAGCAAAAAATAAATGCTTTTAAGTAAAGAAAAGTTACATCAGCTTCTTTCCAATAGAGTTTTGAGTGATTCGTTTAACTCACTCAAAACCTTACCTTCACCTGATTCATTCAAAGATATCAAAAAAGCTTCACAAAGAATAGTTCAAGCTATTACTAATAAAGAAAAAATCACAGTTGTTGGTGATTATGATGTGGATGGTATAGTTTCTACGGCTATTATGGTTGAGTTTTTTGAAATCTTAGGTTATCCTATTGATTATATTATACCAAATCGTTTTATTCATGGATATGGTTTAAGCTCAAAGATTATTGAAGAATTAGACCATGATACAAAAGTAGTTATTACAGTTGATAATGGAATAAGTGCAATAGATGCTGCTCAAATTTGCAAAGATAGAGGTATTGACCTTATTATCACAGACCATCATACAACACCAGAAATTTTACCTACTGCATATGCTATAGTAAATCCAAAACAAACTGATTGTTCTTTCCCATATAGTCATATATGTGGTGCTCAAGTTGCATGGTATGTTTGTGCCGCAATCAAATCAGAATTAAAACTAGATATAAATATGGGTGATTTTTTAGATATCTTATCTATTGCTATTATTGCAGATATTATGCCAATGCGTGGACTAAATTTTGCTATGACAAAAAAAGGGTTAGAATTTATTTCCAAATCCAAAAGAGTAGCATTGCAAGAATTTGTAACAATGTGCAATAAAACAAAAATCAATGGCGAAGATATAGGATTTTTATTAGCACCATTACTAAATAGTGCTGGAAGACTAGATGACCCAAGAATATCACTCAATTTTTTACTAAGCAAAAATAGATACGAAGCAAATGAAAATTTATACAAGTTGATTGAGCTAAATAATCAAAGAAAAGAATTACAAATCAATATTTACCACCAAGCACAAAGCTTAGTCAATACAGAAGATGAAGTTATAGTAGTATTTGATGAAGATTGGAATGAAGGAATATTGGGTATTGTAGCATCAAAACTATGTGATAAGTATAAAAAACCAGCTTTTGTATTAACTCAAAAAGATGATATCATCAAAGGTAGTGCAAGAAGTAGTGGATTGATTGATTTATATGAGTTATTGACACTTAGCCAAGATAGTGTACTCAATTATGGTGGACACAAAAGTGCTGCAGGTGTGACTATAAAGGTTGAAAATCTGGAGTATTTTAGAAAATCTCTAAATGAAAATAAAGCCAAATTATCACCATCAGAGGAATTTAGAAGTGAGTATATAGGTGAATTATCACTAGATGAGGTAGATTTTGAACTTTTTGATATTTTAGAGCAGTTTGAACCTTATGGATTAGAAAATGAAAAACCATATTTTTTATTCAAAGATATACAAATACAAAAAGTTATGAGTATTGGCAAAAATAAAGAACATACAAAATTTGTAGTAAATAAAAACTACAGTGATTCATTCGAAGCATTATTTTTTGGTGAAAATGCTACAAATTATAATGACTTAGATAATTGTAGCTTTGTGGCAAGTGTGGGATTAAATGAGTTTAGGGGAAATATATCGCTCAATCTACATATCAAAGAGGTTATTCGTTCTCTTTGATTTTAGTTTTTTCTTTGTCTTGTTTTTTTCTAAATAAATGAAATTTTTCTTTTTCTAATAACTCTTCTACATATGAAGGCTCAGCTTTTTTAGCATTTTTCCAAATACCAGAAGGTAGTCTTACTTGAAGTTTATTTTTTTCTCTTAGTTTTATAATTTTTTTAGCTGATAATACTTTAGAAACTGGTGCAAAATCAACATCAGTTAAATCAACATCTTTCTTATAAAAAAGTGTTTGTTTTTTGAAATTTCCCCATCCAGGTATCCCATCATCAGTATATGGCACTTCATACCCATTCTTAAAACTAATCATCATTTTGTAATGGCTATCATCAAATATTTGAGCTATTTCACCAGCCCCAAATACCAATCCATAAACACTATCTCCTACTTTTGCATTATCAAAGTAAGCCATAAGTACTCCTTATTAACAATTTTGTAATGTGTAGTATATCATAAATTAATTACAAATAAAGTATAATAAACAAAAAAAACGAAGAAGAATAAACAATGATTTTAATGATAGATAACTATGATAGTTTTACATATAATATAGTTCAATATTGCCTTGAACTTGGAGCTGATTTGAAAGTTATTAGAAATGATGAGCTAAGTGTAGAAGAGATAGAAGCACTTCACCCTGAAAAAATAATCATATCTCCAGGACCAGCAACCCCAAATGAAGCAGGAGTTTGTCTTGATGTTATCAAATATTTCGCAGATAAAGTTCCAATTCTTGGTATTTGCCTTGGTCATCAAGCCATAGGACAAGCATTTGGTGGTGATGTGATAAAAGCTCCAAATATGATGCACGGTAAAACATCCAAAATAGAAGTAATCAACCCAAGTTGTATTTTTGAAGGACTTCCAAAAGAATTTACTCAAACAAGATACCACTCTTTGATAGTTGATAAAAAAACAATGCCAGATATTATAGAGCCTCTTGCATACAGTAAAGATGACAATGAACTTATGGCATTAAAAATCAAAGATAAAAATATCTATGGTGTACAATTTCATCCAGAATCTGTAATGAGTGAGTACGGCAAAGAGATTTTACATAACTTCTTAAAACTATGAAACTCTCAAGAACAATACTAGAGCCATTATTACTTATAGCTTTGGTATTGTTGATTGCACTTTTATTTTTTAGTGCATCAAAACTAAGCTTTAGCTACAAAGAAGCCTTACTAATATTAAATGAAAGCAATACTTTTTTATCATATTTTATGAGTTTTTGGATTGATTCTTTTGGAACAAACTCTCTAATAGCAAGATTGCCTTTTATATTCTTTTATGCACTTAGTGTCATCTTGCTTTATTTATTGACACAAAATTATTTTACAAAAGAGATAGATAGATTTATTACTACCATTATTTTTGCTCTTTTACCAGGTATCAATAGCTCAGCTTTAATTATAAATGAATCCATAATTGTAGTTTTTTGTGTATTATTGTATTTATATCTATATAAACTTTATAATACCATTCTTTTTATTAATTGATAACTCTTTTGCAATATTTTATTTAGCACTATTTTTCTATGGACTTTACAAAAAAGACAATATGTTATTTGTCATTTCTTTGGTTTTATTTGGAATTTCTATGTCAATTTTTGGATTTGATACAGGTGGTAAGCCAAAAGGGCATTTTGTATCTACATTGGCAATTTATTCTTCCATTTTTTCACCATTATTGTTTTTGTATTTTGCATATGCTATGTATAAAATCTCTTTCAAAGGGACAAAATCACTTTATTGGTTTATAAGCATCACAGCATTTGGATTTTCCTTATTACTATCTTTTAGACAAAAAATCGATATTGCAGACTTTGCTCCTTTTGTAATAGTAGCAATTCCTATGATGGTAAAACTTTTTATGCATTCATATAGAGTAAGACTCAAAAAATTCAGAACATATCACAAAATATCAGTAAATATAGTTTTAATAGTGCTTGTTATCAATTTCTTTTTTTTACATTACAACCAGATTTTATATCTATTGTTAGAAAAACCAACCAAACATTTTGCTTATGACTACCATTTTGCCAAAGATTTAGCACAAGAGCTAAAACAAAAAGGTATCAATAATATTTATATTGATGATGAAAAGCTTCAAAAAAGATTAGAAATTTATGGTATTAAAATGGGTAATTCATATTATGCAACATCTTCAAAAACCAAAATATATGACGAAATTGTAACAATTGAAGTTTATAATAAAACAGTAATTGAGCTTTTTGTTACAAAACTTAACAATTAAACTATCCTTTTTGAAACATACTGTTACCTTTTAGTTACTTTTATGCACTTCTTGGTTAAAATTGCTTGAAAGTAATAAAAAGGGAGTTCATAATGGCACAAAGAGCAATTCGTGAATATGATGGCAAAGCTTTGTTTTCAAAACAATGGGAAAACTATTTTAGCGGTTTTCATTATAGTTTCAAATCTGTACTAGTTACTAATGGTACAGAATTATTAGCAAAATCAAAAGAGCATGGTTTTGAGTGGTTAAGACAAGAACCTCTTGTTGCAAAACCAGATATGCTTTTTGGAAAAAGAGGAAAAAACAATTTAGTTCTTTTCAAAGACCAAAAACCAGGTGATGTAAGTGTAGCAAAGGCTGCAAGCTGGATAGATGATAAATCATCACATACTACTACACTTCTTACAGGACAACACGGAACTTTGACACATTTTATTGTTGAGCCGTTTACTCCACATACTCAAGAGCAAGAATATTATATTAGTGCAACAACAGTAGGCGAAGATGATGTATTATATATGTCTGCTGAAGGTGGTATGGAAGTAGAAGAAAACTGGGATAAAGTTGTAGAAGTAAAAATACCTATTAATATGAGTGATGCTGATATGGAGCACACAATAAAAGCAAATATTCCAAAAGATATAGCAGCTAAAGATAAAGTAAGATTTACATCTTTTGCAATCCAATTTTTCAAATTCTACAGAGATATGAATTTTGCATATCTTGAAATCAACCCAATCGTTATGATTGAAGATAGAATGGAAATCTTAGATCTTGTTGCAAGATTAGATGATACTGCTGGATTTATGATGAGAGATACTTGGGGAGAAATAGAATACCCTACAGCATTTGGTATGGAAGATTTAAGCCCAGAAGAAAAAGCTATAGCTGAAGCTGATAGTAAATCTGGAGCATCATTAAAACTAACAGTTCTTAACCCAATGGGAAGAATCTGGACTATGGTAGCTGGTGGTGGAGCATCTGTTGTTTATGCTGATACAATAGCTGATTTTGCTGAAGCAAGCGGTGGAAGCGTAAGTGACCTTGCAAACTATGGTGAGTATAGTGGTGGACCAACAACTGGTGAAACTAAATTTTATGCAGAAACTGTACTTGACCTTATGACAAGAAACAAAGACCCAAAAGGTAGAGATAAAATTTTGATTATCGGTGGAGCTATTGCAAACTTTACAGATGTTGCAAAAACTTTTACAGGTATTATCCAAGCATTTGAAACATATGCAGATAAAATGAATGCAGTAGGAACAAGAATATATGTTCGTCGAGGTGGACCAAACTATGAAAAAGGTCTAAAAGATATCAAAGATGCTGCTGATAGATTAGGTTTATATATAGAAGTGTACGGACCAGAAACACATGTGACTGATATAGTTCGTATGGCATTAGAGAAATAAGGAGAAAACAATGAGTGCTTTATTTACAAAAGATACACAAGCAATATTTTGGAACAACAACAAAAGTGCAATTCAAAGAATGCTTGATTATGATTTCGTAATCAACAGAGAAAAGCCTTCAGTTGCAGCAATCGTTGCTCCTACAGCTGATAGCAAATTTGATAAGTTCTTTTATGGACCAGATGAGATTATGATTCCATTATACAAAAATACAACAGAAGCAGCAAAAGCTTTCCCAAATGCTGATGTATTATTAAACTTTGCATCATTTAGAACAGCTTATGATGTAACAATGGAAGCAGTTAAATTAAAACAATTCAAAACTGTTATGGTTACAGCAGAAGGTATTCCTGAAAGACTTGCAAGAAAAATGAATGTAGATGCTAGAAATAGCGGTGTTACAGTTATTGGACCTGCTACTGTTGGTGGGATAGCTCCAGGAGCTTTTAAAATAGCAAATGTTGGTGGTACAATTGAAAATATCATCCAATCAAAACTTCACCGTGCAGGAAGTTGTGGACTAGTTACTAGAAGTGGTGGTTTATTCAATGAATTATCAAATATAATATCAATAAATGCTGATGGAATTGCTGAAGGTGTTGCTATTGGTGGAGATAGATTTGTTGGTTCAGTTTTTATTGACAACTTACTTAGAATGGAACAAAACCCACAAGTAAAATATATGGTACTTCTTGGGGAAGTTGGTGGTACTGAAGAGTACAAAGTTATTGAAGCTGTTAAAAACGGACAAATCAAAAAACCAATTATCGCTTGGTGTATTGGTACAATTGCTGCACATTTTAGTAGTGGTGTACAATTTGGTCACGCTGGAGCTTCGGCAAATGCTGATGCAGAAACAGCAGTTTCAAAAAACAAAGCAATGGCTGAAGCTGGTATATTTGTACCAAAATCATTCAATGATTTACCACACAAAATTAATGAAGTTTATAATGACCTAAAAGCAAAAGGGATTGTAACAGATATTGTTGAGCCAGAACTAAAAACAGTGCCAAAAACAAGAAGAAGCAAAAACTTTATTTGTACTATCAGTGATGATAGAGGTGATGAAGCTACATACGCAGGATATCCAATTTCAAGTGTTGCTACACCAGAAACTGGTATGGGTATTGGTGATGTTATTGCACTATTATGGTTCAAAAAGAGATATCCAAAATGGGCAACAGACTTTATTGAAACAGTTATAAAAACAGTTGCAGACCATGGTCCTGCAGTTTCAGGTGCTCATAATGCAAAAGTAACTGCTCGTGCTGGTAAGTCAGTTGTAGAATCACTAGTAACTGGTCTTTTGACTATAGGACCTAGATTTGGTGGAGCGATAGATGGTGCTGCACAATATTTCAAACATGCACACGATCACAATATGACTCCAGCAGAGTTTTTAGATTATATGAAAAAAGAGGGTGTTCCGATTCCAGGTATTGGACACAGAATTAAATCTTTGAGAAATCCAGATTTAAGAGTTGAAGGGTTGAAAAAATTTGCAAATCAATATTTCCCGGCAACTCCACTACTTGATTATGCATTAACAGTAGAACAACTAACAACATCAAAAAAAGATAACCTTATCTTAAATGTTGATGGTACTATTGGTATTTTGATGGTAGATATGTGGAGAGCTTTAGGATATAGCGAAACTGAAATAGATGAATTTGTAAATAGTGGTACACTAAACGCATTCTTTATCGCAGGAAGAACAATCGGATTTATCGGACATGTTCTTGATGAAAAAAGACTTGCAATGCCAATGTACAGACATCCGTTTGATGACATCTTATATGATGTACAAATGGCAGACGAACTTTAATAACTTTAATCTTATTTATTGTAAAATACTTCCAAGGTATCCATATGATACTTTGGAGGCTATTTGAAAAAATCAATCACACTTCTCGAAATTCTTTTTGTATTACTAATACTCTCAATCATATATACAGTATCAATACCCAAAAAAATAGACTCAAAACTAAATCAAGCAACAGACTATCTTCTTATATATCTCAACTACACAAGATATTTAGCTTTTATAGATAACAAATATGACCCAAATGATGATTTATGGTTTAGAAAAATGTATAGACTAAGATTTGAAAAATGTACATCAACTATTGGTGGATTATACTTTATAGTATTTAGTGATGAAAACAAATCAGGACAAGCAAAAAAAACTGATAGCATAAAAGACCCTTTAACATCAAGACATCTATATAGTAGATATACATGTGACCCAAAGTCTGATGAAAGTAAATATGTATTACTTACAAAAGAG